>JACCDL010410551.1_pt1 | contig 22581 bp, 18 predicted proteins | sample 7441931 | NCBI WGS metagenome assembly JACCDL01 (sample SAMN15323437, study PRJNA562643) | freshwater metagenome | isolation source: river surface water | place: USA:Blue River Watershed | collected 2017-08-16 | reverse complement strand
ATATTTTTACCGAATATCGGTATTGAATAATCGGTGAGAAAGGGAGAATGTGAGATTAGGGGGTGTGAGAACTGTGAGAATGTGAGAAAGTGGGGATTAACTCGGCGGAGCGAAGCGACCCCACGCCCGTAGGGCGTGTCCCGCCCCTGCGGGGCGGTCTCCCTGTTCTATTTTTACTCCTTATATTAACTATATTTTTTGTCCCATCTTTCTCACATCCTTTTTCGACTTACTATCATTTTCTCACACATCGGGGGAAAAGGCAACTTTTTCAAGATAATCCATTTTTCACTCATTCCAAAAAAAATTGAAATGATTTTTCTACTTATCGCCAGATGACAGCGTCAAGCAAACACAGAAGAAATCAATATGGCAACTACCACTACTACTATTCTCAACTTCAATCCATTCGCCAATATCGGCGAACAAATCGAATACGGTGTCCTTGCGAACTCGTGCGGTTTCGGGCAGGAAGAAGGCAAAAGTTCTTTTGCGTGTATTCTCTCGTCATACATCTCACAACAGCAGGAAATCGAACGCCTCAAACGCAGGGTCGAAGAACTGGAACACAAGGACGAGGAGGAGGAGGAGGGGGAAATCACCGAGGAACAAGTCGTCGCCGAGTTCAACAAAATCGCAGACAAACACGGACTTTCACCCGCCCAGAGGGAATGTGGCATCGCAAACACCAAGGCAGTTTTCAACAGTCTCCCCGACACCTTCGACCCCCAGCAACTGACCGACCAACTCGCCGCAAACACCGTTCGTCTCGTTCGTGAAAACGCCGAACTCAAAGGACAAGTCCAACACCTCCGCAAAGAAAACGAAGAACTCAAAGCACACCGCCCCAAACATACCTGTCCCCAAGACGAAGACCTGACTGGCGGAGACGCAAACTACAAATACTACTTCGCTCACAACGAAGATGGCGAAATGACAATATGGAAAGTCCCCCGCCATCTCGACGAAGTCAAATCCGCCAACCCTGACACTTGGGACAACGCAGTTCAGGAGTGTTTTCGAAACGGAAAGTTCGGCGAGGAATGGGACACCCTCAACTACCTCATCGTGCGTGAAATGAAACTAAAAGACCTCGTCAAACGCAAATGGACACCAAAGGCAGAACCACAGGAATAAACACACAAGGTAAGACACGAGGCAGGGTAAGTCCTCTTTTTTTTACAATCCAATAAAATTGAAATAAACATAAATCTCTCGGCATATCATATCCAAACCTACAATTATGGACGAACTCTCCATCGCACAAGCAAAAATCAACCAACTCACACGCAGGATTGAAGAACTGGAAGAAATAATACGACAAGCGAGAGAACACGCACTCGACCAACAAACCAACTACGACCTTCTCGAACAAGACGCAACTAACCGATGCTTCTGCCAAAAATGCGAAGAACTTCTCGAAGAACGATACTGCTTCGCCTGTTATGATGAAATGATTGCCGATGCCGAAGAAGACGAAATGAGCGACGATGACACCCAACCGAACAGTCCCTCGTCCAAAATCATTCAAGATTGAAAAATTGAAATCGATTTTCAACATTCAGCAGAATACAGCAACACCGACACGATGGACTTTACTGACATCAAAAACCGCTATGAAAACGAGTTCTTGACAACCGAACGAGGACAAACACTCGCCAGAGATGCGGAAGAAATGAAAGAAGAAGAATGCGGTGAAGGCGAAAGTTATACATTCACCACGAACGGAGTGCGTCGTGAATACCTACCCGATGTGCTTCACAAGGCAAAACTGGTAAAGATTGTGCCTATCGGTTTGAATAATATGTGCTTCCAGAATGCGACTTGGTTGGAACAGGAGTTCGGTTTCAAAAAGATTTACGGTTTCAACATCGTCGCCTGTCGTTGCGGTGGGCGAATGACCTTTGAACTCCACGCCGTAAATCTCTCACCCGACGGCGAACTAATTGACATCACCCGTGATTACTGCGGTGAAACCGAAAAGTGGTTCGTCCCATTCGACAACGACCACTTCAACGAAAAATTAAACAGACTGATTTTTGGGAAAAAGTTCGTCTGCTTTGAACCAAAATGCCGTTGCTGTGGAAAAAAAGCAAGGTGGAACAACGACATCTTCATTTGGACTGATACGGAAACCGAGTTCGAACGATACTGGAAGGTCTTTCACACTCAAATACAAGTCGTCGAAGAATAATCGAAAAACAACGAGACAGGGGGGTCTCTTTTTTTTTCAACACCGAACAGAATTAATAATAAAAACAAAAGACCATTCAACTATATAACACTATATAATGGCAAGTATCCCCTCTAATGGTTATAATGAAGTTATGTCAGGGTCGAATAACTACACAGGCACTAATTCGTTTGACGGCAACTGTCCGCAGACCCCTAACCCCCCAACCGTCCCAAACGACCTCTGTAATAAAACTTATGTCGATAGTGCTACTGGTGGCGGTATAATCGGGACGCTGACCGCACAGGGGTCTCTCCTCACAGGAAACGGCACAAACACCGTAATTTTTGACCAAAACCCATATAAAACCGCACTCCAAACAAATACCGTATATGACTGGAACTCCCTCGCAGTCTCCCAGTCTCGCACTTTTACTACAAGCGAACCAACATCCATACCTCTCGGGGCAGCAATAACCATAACCTATTCAGGCACAGACAACATCAAAGGTGTAATCACCAGCACCGTCGGCACTACCATCACCATCACCATCACCGCACTCAACCACGCCGCCTACACCCCTACTACTCTACTCACAACAACACCGCCAGACACTACTGTTGTTGCTGGTCCAGTTTCAAACGGAGATGTCCTACGATTAAATCCTGCCACAACTACCCCTAACACCGCCCTCTTACCAGCGAGAAGTATGATTACCAGCGGTGAATGTAATGTGTTTCAATCAGGGAGTGGTGCTGGTAATTTCTTAATCCGCCTTACAAGCACTAACCCAATAATAACCGTTCAACGAGGCGATAGTAGCACTCAACCACTTATCCCTGTTGCTGCTGGTGCTAATCCAACCTCCATAACTTGGAACGCATCAAATGGAGGTTGTTTTTTCCCTTACTTTACCGACCAACCCGTAGAACCTCTTATAATCATCTTCTCCCCCGCCACAAACGCCAACTTTCAGTATCCAATCGGTGGCGGTTTTGTCCCCCCTGACTACTGTGGTTTTTTTTCTGGTTATACCCTTGGATACGCATCAGGTCAAATCACCATCGATGATGATATTGCCCTCATCGCTGACCCCATCTCTCAAACTGCTCTCGCTTGGGGTGTTATTAATACCGCATCTATCGGTGCTGTCACGAGCGTCAGCGGTGGAACTAATATCGTTATGTCTGGAACAATCCCCGCCCCTGTCGTCAATCTACGCAACCCCCTAACCGCTGAACTGAATATCGGTGCTCAATCTATCCGTGATAGTGCTGGTGCTGTCGGCACATCAGGGCAAGTCCTAACCGCTGGAACAGGCGGTCAAACCCTATGGGGCAATAACGGCATCTCTTCTATTACCGCAGGAACTAATATCGATATTACTGGAACACCATCAGTCCCTATTGTCGGTCTCGATAGTCCTCTCTCCGCAACCCTAAATGTCGGGTCGCAAACCATATCAAGCACCACCTCGGCAATCAATCTAACACCTCTCGCAGGTCAAGATGTTAATGTAAATGTCAGCAACGCAGGAGCATTACACACAATTCAAACCTCCGCAGGTGGAACGGCACAACCCATCGCACGATTTAATAATTCATCTGCTTCTGTTGGTGCTGTAACTATACGCACAAATAAAACAGGGCGAAATGTCGCCACGAACGAAGTCATCGCCTCTGTCCAATTCAACGGACGAAACTTTTCTGGTGTGGATACAACCTTCGGCAAAATAGAATGTGCGGCAACTACCGCCACCGTAGGTGATACTGATGGTTCATTAGACTTTTACAGTTTGATTAATGGTGTGAATAACCTCGTCTTTCGCCTCAACGGTGCTGATAATGAAAACAATTCGTTTAGACCCTTTGATTTGAACGGGAATAACCTCAAAACCAGCACAGGTAATATGACAATTGACACCACCGCATCATCAGGCACAGGCACACTCGCAATAACATCAAAAGGGGCAACCAACATCACATCAACCGTATCAGGTATTAATTTAACCGCAAATGGTGCTGGAACTATTCAACTAAACACACCATCAGGTGCTCTTTCAACTACCACAAACTCAATCACTATGGTCGCAACCACCCAAGGGGTTTTTAATATCCCTACCGAACTTCACTATGGAAAAATAACAACCCCTTATACCAACCAAATCTATCGCCCTGTCTATCAACCAGTCCTCACTACATCTCCTCATACCTTACCCGTAGCAGAATTAGCACAGGAAGGACATCAGGTTATACTCGTTAATTCGGGCGGTGATGGAAGTAATGAACTCGTCGTAATCCCCACCACCTTTTTCGTCCCTACCTGTATGGAATTATTACAGATTGGCGGGAGTGATTATTATGTTGCTGGTGGGTATAACCATATTGAAGGAAGAGCGGAAATAAGGTTCTGTAATAATATTAACGGACTGAATACTGACATAACAAGTGGAAACTTTCAGTATGTAGCATTACTGAACGGACAACGGATTAATTGTTTGTGCTATGACCCCGTGAATATCCCCGATAGAATTGCGTTTGGCGGTTTCTTTTCTGCTGTTGCTGGGGTGACCGAATACAGACCAACCCTCTTTTACCCCTCATCCGTCAGTAATATCTTGGTTCTGGATATAGCAAATTACGCATCAATCGCCCCTATCGATATGAGCGAAGGCGGTGCTTATACGGGGAACTATTACGGAGTAAATGGTGAAGTTTATTGCTGTGGAACACGAGCATATGAAGCACCTACCTTTTTCCCTGCTTGTTCTGCTCCTTTTTATGTCTTCGGCGGTTCTTATAGTGCTACTGTTGGAAGTTCTCCCGTTCCAGCACTCAATCAAACCTGTTTTTCCCCTAACGGTAGTTTTGGTGCTTTTGGTCTTCGTTATTTTATGATTGGTGGAACAAACGCACCAATCACTATGATTGTTAATGATGATATTGGACGAATAGCGATGGGTGGGTCGTTCAGCACTATTGGCGTTTCAAATGTGGATTATCTTGCTTACAGCGACCCTGCCCTCATTTCTGCTTCAAGTTGGTTTCCCTTCGCCTCTTCTGTTCCACCAGCAGTCCCAGACCAAGCGGTCACAGCAGGTAAAGCATTATTCGGTTGGCGACATACTGGTTTCGTTAGTGGAACAACATTTTTAGTTGGAGATGGCGGGTTTAATAATAATGTTTATGAAGGAGATTTGTTGAACCCTACCGCAGGATTAACGATACTTAAAACTGCTTTCCCCGCCCCTCCAAGGGGGTTTGCTGTTGATTTGGCGAACCCTACCACGAGATATGTCGTTGGATATTCTACTGGTGGTGGTAATGATTATTGCTGGGATTTCTTAACACCTCACTTTTTAGACTTGAACGGGTCTGTTTATATGACAAACACCTTCTTCGAGGTTCTCGCCATTCCAAATGCCCCTTTGTTTTTTAAATCAGGAATAGAAGCACCGAACGCCCCCCTTCAATTTTCAATAGAAACACCAGCATCAGCAGGTAATATAGTTATTAATTCGACAACCGCACTCCCGTTTATTAACCCCGCAGCACCAACCCTCAAATATGACAGAATTACATTAGCAACATACAATAATTTTGCTATGGGCACTTTGGTTGGTTATGGGACTGATGATGCTCGTATTTTAATAACCAATAGTGTCGGTGCTACATTTTCAAACCAATAATCCCTACTGGCGGATTTCTATCGCATCAGCAACTATCTCATCATACGATATTCCCATCGTCTTATGGATTTTTTTCATTCCCTCTTGAAACGCCGAGAGGTTCATATTATCCTCTATCAGGCACAACACCCGCCACACGCAAAACGCTCCGCAGGTATTCACATTATTCCGCTTCTCCTGAAAATCCATCTTGTTATATATCACATTCCACCCCTCTCCCTCCGCCTTATCCAATAGGGTTTCCAGATAATTACTCGTCGCATCAACCACCGCATTCTCTTCGGGTGTATTCCATTCGAGAGGTGAGTTCGGCGAATACGGCGATGAACCATAAGGACAGAAAAACTCTATTGTATTTTCATATCTCATCACCGCCACCCAGTGACCGTTCATCGGGGTATGCTCGTATAACAATATCATATAATCTCTCGGTTTTCGCAATATCGCTTGTATTGACGGGTATGACTTCAACTCACGAAACATAAAGATTTTCGCCTGTGGCAAATACACCTCCAAATCAGCATCACTCATCGGTTCGGTGATAATTTTACGCAACTTCGGTTTGTCTTGTGCTGAACCAAAAACACCTCCCACATTCATTCCATTCATTCGTTTATCGTTTATATATACCCTTCTACTTTGTTTTTATTCGCTATATCAACAACGAAATTATATATAAAAACAAAGTTATACTATTATTCATAAAATCGATTACAAAAATGTCTCTCAACGCATTAGGTGTAAATCAACTCGCCTTGAAGGCATCGTCTTCCGCCATCGCCCCTATCCATAGTTTCTCCTCGGGTCAGTATGCGGGTATGTCCCCTGCTGGTTATGATGTTATTGTCGGCACAGGCACTACCGCAGGAACGGGTGCTTTGGTTATTCCCCTTTCAATTGTGGATATTCCTTCTGGTGCTGTCGCTGGTGCTTGCTTCGTCCAAGGGTTTCAGCGTGGTATTGCTGCGTCCAACGCAGTAAAGGTAGTTGGCGTTGTCAATTTTGTCGGTGGTGCTCCCAATACCGCCAACTTGACCCTGAATGTCCAAGATGCCGCTGGTGCTCTCGTCGCCGCCGCCCAGACTATCTCTTACATCGTTTATATCCCTCGTAATGTCTAAAAAGTCGGTAAATGCGTGGATAATGGTTTAAACCGAACTTACTCTATAATATAAATCCCAGAGAATTATATTATGACACCCAAACCATACACCAAGACCCCCTTTATGGAGGCATTAGATAAAAAGATGACCGATTATGGTTTAACCACATCAAGCAAATTGACATATCTTCGTGTCCTCGAATATCTCTCGGGAAAACCTGTGGAAGACCTGACTTTCTTTCTCGACGCAGATGCGATTGACGCAAAACTCGAACCTCTCAAACCAAATACGAGGAGGGTGTATTACACCAGCATTCACTCCGCACTCAAACTCACCTACCCGATGCCGACTTGCCCCGAGGGCGAAATGATTAAACTCTACCACCGTAAAATGATGAGGATTGCTCACGACCAACAAGCAGTCAGCAACAAGAAATCCAAAACACAAGAAGACAACTGGTTAGAATGGGAAGATGTCGTGGATAAATGGGACGAAATGAAAACCGACTATGATACACTCAAATCTCTCGGCGGAATATCTCACGACTACCAATATACATTCTTACTCCACTTCGTCGTCCTCACCCTCTATGTAAAATTAGTGCCTCGCAGAAATGCCGACTACCTCTATATGGTCGTCTCTCAAAAAACACCCGAAGTCCTCGACCCCGAAACCAACTATCTCATTCTCGATGAAAAAAAGTTCATCTTCAATAAATACAAAACCTCACAACACTACGGGACTTCTATCGTCCCTATCCCCGACGACCTCATCGACATCTTTTATTACTACATTTTCGCTCGTGAATGGAATACCCTACCTACCATCAGCAACGACCTCAAAAAAGGCAAAACAATACCGTTCCTCCGTATGACAAACGGCAACCCCTTCCACGAAGGCAACTCCATCACACGCCACCTGAACAAAATCTTCAAACCGAAAAAAATAGGGTGCTGTATGTTGCGAACCATTTTCGCAACTGAAATGCTCCTCGAAAGCACCGAAAAATCACAAGCATTAGCATCTGGTATGGGTCATAGTGTCAGCACACAGCAAAACATATATGTTAAGCAGTAATTATTCGAACGGAGTTTCCCTCTTGCTTTCCTCCTCCAATCTTCGCAAGAAGTAGTTGAGTATGTGGAGCGACACGGCATTCACAATCACGCCAACCACAAAATCTTCGTGTCGTGAAACTTTGTCGGTCATTTGAGACGAAAGTCCAAGTCGGCGGTAAATGTCGTTGATGTAGTTCGGTATGTCGCTTCCAAAACCATACCAGCAGTAGGCACAGCACTCCTCCAAGTCCAACTCATCTGCGAGTATATCTTCGGCGGTGTATCCATCATCAATCGCCGTTTCAAATTGTGTTTTGATACGAAGGACACACTCCTTCCTCGACGGAGCGGGTATATTATCCTCCTCCGCCTCGTCCATCGATTTCTGGATTTCCGCCTCCACCAAGTTCGAAAGTATAACCTCCATCTCGCCATCAATAGGGGCAAAATGACGAATGTCGCCTCCAAAGTCTCCTTGTAATTCTGTGTGAAACACCTCGGTTTTCTGTTCAAGTTCCTTGAATGAATAAGTAGCAGGGTCGAGTTTTGACATCGTATCGTGTGATTTGTAATCGCTGTCATCCGTCGTAGGGACGAAAATCCATTTCAATTTTTTTAGATTAGCATTCTAAAAAAAATGGAGCAACCACCGCTCCTCATTCGTCCAGCGAATTAAATCTGTCTTCGGCAGGTAGGGCATCTCGGTTGTGTGTTCAGGGGGGCATCATCAACCAAACGGGCGTAGCATTCTTTACAAAGGATATGTCCGCAGGTCGTCAGGTGAAAAGTCTCTCTGGTCGTCAATTCGATACAAATCGGGCAAGTGTAAGTCTCGTTCAATCTGTTCGCCATATCCCATAGTGCTTCGGTAATGTGTGGCGGAAACTCCGCTGGTCTTTGAAGATGTCCTGCGAGGTCTCGCTGAAACATAGCGTTCAGCACACGAGCGTCCTCTGCTCCTTGTCCGTGCTGGTCATACACCTTCGCCCAAGCAAACGCCTTTTGCTTTTTCATATTCGTCATCTGTGCTTCTGTATAAGTTCGTTCTCGCTGTGCCATCTTGTCGCTGTCATTCGGCGAAAAGATGAAAAATCATTTCAATTTTTTTCAGTCCTCGATGAACCGACGACCACCCGTCATTTCATTCGGGTAATTCTCTGTCATAAACTTCTTCACCACCCTTGCCGCCATCACCTCATCGTCATAATGACCGAGAAAATGTGTAAAAGTTTCATTCGGGTTATAATTCACCGTGGTCTGGATACTCGCCGACCACTTTTCCATATTTTTCGCCCACCTCACCCCCCAGTATTTCTTGTTGCTTTTGGCGTTGTTCGCATTTCGTCGCTGGTCGCACCACCTCAAATTACGATAATCGTTGTTCAATTTATTACCGTCAATATGGTCGATAATCCTATAATTCGGGTTCGTATTCGGTATGAATACATTTCCCACTAACCGATGGACGAGCATCAGGGTCTCATTATTCGGTGTATCTTTAACTGGTTTTCGCCCATAACCGTTATTCGGTCTCACCAAATTACCACTCGCATCCATACTCCGTTTCAGCGATACACACATATACCCTATCGATTTACAAAAATACGATTTGAGGATTTTGTTGAACTTTAAGTTTTTTACTTGCCCTATTCGGTTAATAGCATAATTATCCTTCCTCACCCCAAATCTCTCGTCAATCACCACCCAATCGTCCGTCAGCGGGTCAGGCGACGAAGGTGGCGACGGCGTGGTCGCAGGAGCAACTCGAAAAAAAGCGTTAATGAGGGTTTGTGTAATCATATGGATAATCGCTATATTATCCATATGTGTTATTCTTTTAAATCATATTATCCAGAAAATTACCAACACGCCCACCCACAACAGACGCAGGTCAAATCTCTCGGCGACGGCGATTTACCTCTCGGCGTAGGAGGGCAAGAAGACGGTGTAGATGGCGGTGTGATGCTGTCGCTGTCATTATATAAAAACTTCTCCTTTCGTTTTTGTTCGTTGCTGTGGTATGTCATAACTTTTAGAGCGTAGAGCATATGTGTATCTCTCGTCATATTGTTTTATTATTCTTTTTTGTCTTGAAGTCAGTTAATTCCTTTTCATCTTCCTCCGTCCATCTCTCGATATATCGCAGGTGCTTTTCACTCGCAAGGTGTCGGCGGACTATTCCACTCGTCAATCGCACATTACTTCCACACTCGCAAGTTCGTATATGGTTTCTCGATACAAACGCAGTCCATTCGGTTATAATCGGTTCAATCCAAGTTCGGTGGCGGATATATCGGTCGTTCTTTATTTTTAGATGAGGGTGTGTATTCCCGTATGGAGCATATACATAGTCCATTATATAAACATAACTTTCGTATTCTTTTTATTATAGAATGACCGCCCCCAAATCACCTGAATACGACGACAACCTCGAAAACCTACTTAAAGAAGAGGCGGAGAAGGCAGAAAGTCTATCGATTTTACACCGACTTTCCCACGAAAAATACGCCCTTGCTTCCAACCTCATCAATATCCCCGTTATTGTGTTGAGTTCCATTATCGGTTTCACGACGGGTATAAAAATAGATTACGAAGACATCAATATCGTCCTCGGTATTGCGTCTGTTTTCGTCGGGGTCATCAAATCTCTCGACAGTTATTTCCAACTCGCCCAGCGAAGCGAACGACACCGCCTCGTATCACTTCAATACGGTCAATTGTGCCGAAAGTTGTCCGTTGAACTCGCTCTTGAACGAGATGTTCGAGAGAATGCGAAGGATATGCTCAATATGATTAGAACCGATATAAAAAACCTCGAAGAGATTGCCCCCATCATAGAGGACGACATCATAAAAAAATATAAAGAAAAATACCCGAAAGTTGAAGGCGAAAAAATAAAGCGTCCTGCCCTAACGAATGGTCTTACCGAAGTCATCGTGAATAAACCTGATACTGCGAATTATATTGTAAAGGCGGATTTGGTTTCGAGGTCTCGCCGTCATTCCAAAGACCCTCCCGAAGTTGTGGATATTCCGCTGGACGACATCGGGGCGATGTGATTTTTGAAGTAAAACTGTGCGTCCTTCTCGATGCCGATATAGTCTCGTTTCAATTCCAGACACGCTCTTCCCGAGTTGAAACTCCCAGCAGTAGGGTCTAAAACCAAATCACCCTCATTACTGTATCTCTCGATTAACCACTTATAAATCGTGATAGACTTCGCCGTCGGGTGTGGTTTGTTTTTTACCAATCGGTCGTGTATGATACTTAAAGAACATCGTTTATTTTCCGCTTGAACATAGTCGGGTTGCTCCAATCCTTCCGTGTGCGAGAGAAGGTTGTTTTTTCGGGGTTTGCTCGGTTTGCGGTATTTCGACGGCATTCCTTCCCTTACCTCATCAATCCGTTTATAAAACGCTGACTTCTTCGCAAACACATAAATTAGTTCGTGTGAGCGGAGTGGCATCTTGTTCGCCGAGAGAAAGGACACCCCCACCTCCTTATCCATCACCAAATCATACCGAAACCAGTCTGGTTTAGAATTAACCAATTCCACACAAAACCGAGCATTACAAAACATCAAAACGAGGGTATGTTCGTGTTTAGATAATCTCTCGACCTGCTCCCAAAACTCAACGAGGTCGATTTTGATGTCCCACGCACACCCCGCATTACATATCCCGTGAGTTTTCCGCCCCGTCGGCATCGCCCCTTTTTCCGCAGTCAGCACCCCATAAGGTAGGTCGCATAAAAATAAATCAATCGACTTATCGGGTAAGGTGCTCATTATCGTAAGGCAGTCCCCGTGGAGACATCTCAAAAACCCCGAATGTGGCGTAATTTCCGTCATTTTCGTCGTTTTCCGTATTTTCGCTTAAAAAATCGTCCTCTTCGTCCTTTGGATAGTCTCGGGTTATGTCTTTAAAACAGAATTGGAGCATCTCTAAAAAGGTAGAACCCTGATGTCTCGTCATAAGGAGTTGCTGTAATTGTAATGCCCCTGCTTTGAGTGGTGTGTTTTGTGCGTCGCTGAAACGGGAGTTTTCCTCGTTTAATTTTCGATTGATTTCTTTTTCTCGCTGGTATTCAAGTCCAAGGCATTTAATCAGTTCCTTATACTCTGCGATTTTCTGGTTATGCTCTTCGAGTTGCTCTGCGAGTTTTTTCTTTAACCCATCATTCGCATTACGAAGGGTTTCATTTTGACGCTTGATTGCTGACACAAAATCGTCTATCTGGTCTGCGGTTCTTACTCGCATTTGTAGTTGTTTCCCCGATAGGGTGCTTGGATTTCCTCTCTTTTCCTCACCACAGCATTCATACGACAAACACGCAAGGGGGTATAATTTGAGATTTGGTCTTTGGGCGTATTGCTTACACTTGGTATTAATTACCACTTGGGTATGAAGTGCTGACTTCTGTTTGATTTTATCGAACGCAAGACCAGTTTCAGCAACGAACTTTTGCGGAGCATAATGTTTTTGAAGACGCTTTCCGTTTTCATCGTGTCCTATCGATAGGGTTACGCCATTTTTGAAACTGACCGAAAGTTTCGAGGCGATTTGATTTTCGTTGCGTTTGAACCTAACAATTTCACCAGTTTTAAAATTACAACCGTAATCAGGATATTTTGGGTGGCGGTGGTATTCCTCATCACCAATAGAAAAACTCGGTAGTGGTTTGAAAGTAATGTCCTGAATAATACCGTCCTCTTCGCTTTCGACGCTTTCGTTGCTTTCGGTTTCTTCGGTTTCAGGCACGGGTTCAAGCACGGGTTCAGGCACGGGTTCTGGTTCAGGCACGGGTTCAATCTCTCGAATAATGAGATTTACAGGTTCATCATCATAAACAGGGATTACTTGTCCTAATTCGTTGATTTCAACACGGGAGTAGGCACGAGACATCGAGTAAGGTAAAAAAGCGGATAATGTGCTTCTATACTCTATATATTGTGGTCGCTTTAAGTCCTTTTGGGAGACTGGTTATAACGATTGGTTAGAATGCGGGGTCTATTATAAAATGGTTGGAATGATGTGTATTAAATCAGGTCATCGGTTAGAATGCGTGGATTAAGTCATTTTGGACGGTCGGGCAAAACCCGAAAATTATCGTATCGCCTTATTGAATAATGACACGATAGTATGGTAAGAGTGAGAATGAGAGTATTATATTATTATTATTACTACTAAACTGGGACTATTATTTTTTGATTTCAAAGTCTGGAAAGTCCAGAAAAAGTCCATCGATAAAACAAGTCCCTTTCATATGAAAATCAGGTTGCCCCGAACGAAAACCACTACGCCCCGCATTCTAACGCTTCGTCCTAACGCTCCTAACAGACACAACCGAGAGATTATTGCTTAAAACCAAGGATTTATGATTATAAAATGAACCACCCTCATAAAATCGACTATTACAAGTTTCCTTCTGTATCAAAACCCGTGCTTTTGTCTTACGACCCACCGTCAGGGACTATCCACGAAGAAGATGCGAGAGATTTGGATTGGTGGTGCGACAGCGACAGCGAAGGTGAAAACGCTTAAAGGGAAAACGCCCATTATCTTATAAAAGACCTGCCGAGAGAATGCCGAAGATGCTTACGATGAGAGAACTGAATGAGATGCTTACAGCACAAGAAGAAGAACTGACTGCCGAGTTTGGTGCGAAGCAGAAGACCCTGATTGCGGAGAACGAGAGATTGTCGTTGCTTTTGATTGAAAAGTTCAAGGTTATAGATGACCTCACCGAGAGATTGGAGAAGTTGGAGAAGAAGACGAAACAAGAAAAACCAGCACCGATTATCGTTGGTGTTTTGGATTGTGGTTTGTCGCCCTGTATGAGCGACCCTGAACCTGAAAACATCATCAGCAAGTTCGATTATGATAAAATCCCGTGCCTTGGTGATGACGATGTTTGCGTGAGTTGCGGAAGTTGATGCCGAGAGATTATATAAAAGATACACTAATATATGATATACTATGTTCTGGTCTATCATATACTCTGTCCTGCCTATACCCTCCGTAGGTGAAATCCTGTGTTTCGTTGTGGTCAAAACAATTATAAATAAATACACATAATCAGTATTAAATGAGCGATATTTGTAAGGTGTATCGAAACTTCTTGAAATACAAGGGGAATGATAATGCGGAGATTTATCTCTCGACAGCGAAGAATAAAAAGTTCGCCGTCATCACACCCGAAGGCAAGGTTGTTAATTTTGGGCAGAAAGGATACGATGACTTCACGAAGCACGCCGACGAGCAACGCAGACAGAACTACCTTAATCGTGCGATGAAAATAAAAGGGGATTGGCGTAGTGATAAATACTCGCCGAACAACCTTGCGATTAATGTTCTCTGGCAATAAGTATAAAGACAATTCCAGTAATTATAAAAATGCCCGTAGTTAGACCCCCCATCATCAAGACTGCCGTTGGCGTTGCGAAGGTTTTATGCCCCCGCCCGTCCATCACCGTCCGCCCGTTCGACAAGAGCGACAAGATTGATTTTTCTTGCCGTTGAAACGGCGATGCCGAGAGATTTTGCGAAGCAAAATTACCGAAGGTGAGATTTATTATTAGTCTTTTACAATTAATAATAAAAACAAAACATAACATTCGTATATATAATGAATAGAGGAAACTTCGCATTAGAGGGCGATGATGAAATGAAACGGAACTGCTGTGGTTTAAGGGGGAGGGGGTTCGATGACTTCTCTCGGGAAGACCTGCGGGACATTATTCTCCACAAGAATAAAGTGATTGCCGATTTGGAAGAACACGCATACGGTTCTGCGTCGTGGATTGAAAACCTGAATAAGGGAATTAAAAAGGCGAATGAAATCAAGCGAAAGGTTGATAAAAAACCGCCGAAAGAAACCGACGAGGAGTTCAAAAAACGACTGGAAGGGTTCGATAAGGACAAAGATGCCCCGACGGAAGCGTGGGGAGCGGACGAGTTGGACGGTGGTGGTGTGCCTGTGAGCAGACCCGTCCAGCGAGACCCGCCGAGAGAACCGCCGAGAGAACCCCCGCAAGTTAGAGCAGACGGGTCGAATGTTGGGGATATACTGGCATCAGCACTTACGCCAGAACAGAAAACCATAATTAAAAATGCGTTGATGCGGGCAAATCAACTCGCCCTGTCGCAGTATGGGTGGCAAGACCGTATGTATCCTACCGAGTTGGATAGATTTGTTAGGACATTTCGGCAATATATCCACCCTGAATTACTGCCCGTTGTTGATGAAAATATGCCGTTGATAAGACAAATTGCGAATATGCGACCCGACCTTCGAGAGAATTATATTGATAGTATAGTAGATGATATAGGGCGGAGTTTAAACAGAGCAATTAGTTCATCAGGGAAAAAAACTGATGCGGTGTATAAACAGATAAAGGGGGGTGCTGCCCCGACACCGACAAAACCAGAAGTCAGTCCTGTTGCGGCGGCGGCGGCGGTATTAAAACCCGTGCGTGAGAAAATCCAGAATGGAATTGGTGATGCTCTTTATGGTAAAGAAGATGACCCGAAAAAACAACGAAAGGGGTTGCTTGGTATTAGCGAAGAGGGTAAAGAAGAAAGCAAGAAAAAGGTAATGAAAAATATAGTTGTGCCGATAGTGAAGGCGGCGAACCAGTTGAAAACAAACATCGAGGATACGGCGAATATGATTTTTAACAAGGATAAATATGACGCAGATATGAAGGAGCGACGCATCAAATCAATCAAAAAAGCAGAGGCGGAGGCGGGTATTGTGAGAGATAAAGAAAACCCGTCGATTATCATACGGAAACCTCGTGGTATGTGGAGTGCTGAAACGACCGACCCGACAGAAGAGGCGTATAACCAAAAACGCCAAGCAGTTTTTCCTCGTAAGTCGCCGTTTGGTGAGGGAGAAACAAACACGAAAGATGTTTTTTATATCCGTGTGCCGAACCCTATTTTCGCAGCAAAACTGAAACCCTCTATGAAGGAGTTCAGCGACGCAGGGGTAAAGTTATGGACTGGTGTTCAGCAAGCAAACCCGAATATAAGTGAAGATGTAGATGGAACATTAAAGCAACTCCAAGATGACGCTTTCATTTTTATACCCGAAGATAATGCGAAGGAGATATACGCAAAATTGCGACAATTCGTCGCTGACAAGCAGGACGAGGAAATAGCACCCGAGTTTGCCGATGAGGGTTGGACGAAGGGAGAACTGAAACGGTTCGCAAAAATAGACCCCCGAACCCTAAAAGGACAGGATTTAATCGACTATAAAGAAAGCAAATTGGCGTTTGATAGAGCACAGACGCAAAATGCGTTAGACAAGGTGAATAAGGACATAGCAGATGAAGAGGCGAAAACTGGTTATGTTGTAATCAATAATACACCCGTAAAACGAGAACCAGACCAAGCGAGACTGGCGAAGATGCGTGAAGCAAAGCAACGAGTTTTGAAGCGACAGCAGGATTTAGTTTTGAGAGGACAACAAGAGTTTAAGGATATGATGATGTTCAGCAACGCCGAAAAAGCAAAGAGAGATGCCGAGTATTACGCCAGACAAAAGGCGGACGCACAAGGGACGATAGACCAAGCGGACGCTGACAAGGCGGAGTTTGACGCAAAACCGATTGCTGAAAGAATAGCAATACTGGAAAGTTATAAGGCGGAGATGGGCGACGACCCCGCCATCGACGAGCAGATACAGCAACTACGAGAAGAGGAGGCGAGTAATAAGGTGGAAGAACAAGCACAGGGTTCAGTAGATTTATTACAACAGGCGGAAGTGATAGGAATGGAAGGGGGTGGTATTTCATCAAGTAAAAAAAACAAGGTTGCTCCTGAACCGACACCACAACCAGTTTCAGCGTCGATGATGACTTTCCCAAGTAGAACCGCCGTTGAAGGAGAAGTGGTAGGATGTAATGAAGCAGATAATGCTGTTATTTTATCTGCGTTAAAACTGGCAAACCAAGCAGGTAAAGATGGTATTATGATGGCGGGGATGGGAACACCGATTATTGGTTTGAGGATGGCATATGAAGATAGTTTCAGGCGTGTCCTTCAAGGGACTATTTTGTATGAGTTTTTTTATTATCAACAAAGAGGGCGGGACTTATTATTTTATATGAGTGATGTTGCGGTTGGAAACATAGGGGGTCGCCCACCTCTGGATGATATTGTTCGTGATGGAGCAAGGGAAGTATGTTTATGGACTATAAATGAAATACGAAGAACGGGAGCAAATAAGGATGAGGTGTTTGATGATATTAAACGATACACAGGACGGTTTCGAGGAAGGGGAGGTGCGACACCGAAAGACCCCGCCTTATATGAAAAAGCAAAGGCGATAGTTAATAAATCATACCCGAAACACTCGGCATATCGTAGTGGTGCTTATGTCAAGAAATATAAGGAAATGGGTGGGGAATACGAAGATGAACCCGATGGAAAACGACCACTCGCCAGATGGTTTAAGGAGGATTGGAAAGATGTAGGAAACAAGGAATATCCTGTTTATCGCCCAACCAAAAGGGTAAGCAAAGAGACACCCCTAACACCAGAGGAAATCGACCCTGAAAACCTGAAACTTCAAATAGAGGAGAAGCAGAAGATAAGGGGGGAGCGAAATCTCTCGGCGTTCAAGAAACGAGGCGGTGCGAAACCCGTTGAAATGAAGCAGAGCGATTATTATAAAGAACACAAGAACATCGTAAAGTTGCTTAAAAACACAGGAAAATCGTTGTTGAGTGAAGCGAAAGACCAGCAGGAAGAAGCGACCGCTATGGCGAAGAAACTGAACGCACCAGACCCGTTTGATGATGCTGAAATGGTGGGAGCAGGTGCTATTGAATACACCTTGACGAAAGTAGGAAAACCGTTATTTAATCCGTCGGGTGATATGTCGAAGGCGGGACGGCAGTCATTCACGCCCGACTATGATGCTTATGGTGATAGTGTTGAAGACGGAAAGCGGAATGCGTTTAATTTGGCGAGAAGTATGTATGACCAGACGAAGGCGATAGAATTACCAGATTTTAAGTTGATAAAAGATGATACGAGTTTGCGGTTTTACCAGAAGATGGACGAAAGTGTGATGTTGGTTGGAATTAGGGGGACAGATGTGAAGAGTTGGACGGATTTATACACTTGGGCGGTGATTGGTGCTAATCAAGATTTACGAATGACGACACGGTTTCAAGAAGATTTGGCGAAGTTGGTTGCTTTTCAGCGGAACTACCCTCCATCGCAATTTTATTATGTGGCGACAGGTTCATCTCTCGCAGGGAGCATCGCAGACCGATTTTTAGAGTTGGGATTGATTGAAGAAGCAATCACTTATAACCCGAGCATCGAGAAAAAGTATGTGCTGGAAGAAAGCATCTTGAACCACCGTGTATATTTGGATACTGACCCCTTGTTTATTTTGATGGGACAATACGCCCCGAATACCGAAATTAGAGTAAATCCAAATAAAACTAACTTCTATAATCCATCAAAAGAGAAAGATTATTTAATCGCTTCACACTCGATATACCCTATTTACAATCCTGCGTTTGAAGGCGGTGGAATGGAAGGAAGCGGAAAGACCTATACACTTGAAGAGTGGAAAGCGATTTTTGATGCGAAACTGGAAGAGAAGCGGAAAGCGATAGAAGCGAGAGAAGCGAAGAAGAAACAGACGGCGAAGGCGAAGAGGGAGAGGGCGAAGGCGAGGCGTGAAGCGAGAGAAAAAGCGACCCCGCCGAAAGAACCCGAACCAGCGGAGGAGGAAGAACCCGAGGTTGAAATTGAGGAATATGAGATGGGGGGTGAGACTTATTTGGTTGAAACACCGAGAGAAGGATTGGCGTTTGCCGAGAGAAGGGTGTTTGATAATGATGGTGAAGAAATTGGAAAATTAACGGAAGATGATGTTGGAAAGACGCTGGTGAAGATGGTGATGCGTCGAGAGAAACTTGGAGCATTTGCGGAGAAATCGCCGAAGTCGAAATCCAGTAGTGAAAGTTTGCCGTTTTTTGAAAGTAGGCAACCAGTAGAGGAAGAAGAGGAGGAAGAAGAGGAGGAAGATGTAGAGGTTGCGACCTATAAATATAAGGGAAAGGAGTATGATGTAGAAGCACCGAAAGGGGTAGAAGATATGAACTTGGAGTTTTACAAAAACAGAGAGGTTTGGCATAATGATATATCGATTGGAAAATTAGGCGATGATACACCCCTAATGAAAGCGTTGATGAAAATCGCAATAAAAGAAGAGTTCCCAACTCAAAAAGATTATCGGGAAGTAATGGGACTTGAAGCGAAAAAACCCCGAGCATCAAAAGCAAAAGCACCTGCGAGTGCGAGGGTGGAACTGCGTGAAGAGTTAGTGGCGGAGCAACCGAGAACCGAACAAGGAAAGTTTGCGAAAGAGGGAGAAGTTGCGATGGTGGCGGTTAGTAAAGCACCACAAGGGACATATATGAAATTGTTGAAGTCGCCGAAATTAACAGATGCGGAGAGACAATTGATGATGAACTTACAGCGTAGCAAAATGACACCTTTTCAAAAGGCGAAAATATTGGGAAGGAGTGGATTAGCACGAAAACTGATGGAGTTGTTGGGTGTTGATAAGAGTTCTTATCAAATGCCGAGAGATGTAAAGCGTATAGCAGACACGATTGAAAAGAGAGTTGAGGGACAGAAGGTTCGAGAGATTGTATTACCAGAGGATATTGAGGCGTTATTTAAGAAACAGGAAGAAGGATTAATATCATATGTTGCGGAGCATCTTACATCTAAAAAAACGAAGGACTTGGGAAGACAATTATCAGGTTTCTTGAAATATCCAGAGACATTCGCAAGATGCGGTTTTGGGTGTTTGGGACTTGTTGCGAAATGTATGAGTTTTGACCCCTTTGATACATATTATGGAGGCAGCGGTGATACACTCCGCCCGTTGAAGAAAGATAAAAGACCGACACCGACACTTACATTACAGGCGGAGACGACGCAACAGGAGGAACAATATTTATCGCACACGAAATATTGGACTGAAAAGACAAAAAATGATACAACTATGAACTTTGGAAGAGAAAGCATATCGAGATTTGTATTACCACAATTGACGAATATGTGTTTAGGACGGTTGTTAGGAATATCTGGTATTCGTGAGGTAGATGATACGACAAGAAATGCTGGAATGGGATATAAACGCCGTAATGAATGGCGGATTACCTTTGCTGACAAGAGTAAAGAAATGGTCACGAAAATCAAAAGCGAGATAGTGCCGAAGGTTGAGAAGATGGCGGAGGATTTGAAAGAACCTATGTTGAGAAGGGCGGCGTTGATGAAGGAGAGATTTGAAGCGTCGCTGACAGACTATCAAAAGGCGGAATTAAAGAAATATAACGCAAAATAAAAACATAAACCGAATAATACAAGGAATATCAAATGACAACAATAACCGAACGAAAATACCCGACGAGTGAAGAATACCCGCTGGTGAAGGCGTTTTCGCTGAATGACCGCCGACCGAGGTTGATTGGGACTGCTGGGTTGAAGTCGCAATTATACACGGGTGATTATGATTTTACGATGGATATAACTGATTTACCGAGAGATGCTGTTTTTAGTGGGTTGAGTGATGTGGTGGCGAGAATAGCGAGTGATGAAAATATGTATTTCGTGGAGATGAAAATCCAGTCGAACGGTGGGAAGAAGGAGCGGATTTACCGAGGAGCAGAGTATTCGCATTCGTTTTTCTCTCGAATACCGTTTGATGATATTGATTTTATTAAGGTTGATGTTGTGTTTCGCAAGGAAGCGAAGAATGAGTTTTTCGATGCTTCGTGTATGTATTCTCTCGGCAAGGTTGAGGTGGGGGAAGATGCTGATGAAGAGAGATTGAAAGAGTTGGAGCAGGACTTCGGCGACCTGATTGGCGAACAGCGATATTGGAAGGCGTTGAAGCGGTTGTTTTCTATGATGAGAATACGGAATGAAGAACCCGAAACGGCAATCCAGTTAGTCAAGTTGTTTAATAGTGAAACAGGAAAACTGTATCAAATTACAGCACAGTTGAAAGCAATCCAGACCCTAAAATGGGAGTTGGATAAGACCCTTAAAATGCGAGTATCTATGTTTTTACAAGCAAAATTGGGTATGAAAGGTTCAATCACTCGTGCGAGGATAGATAATGTGATTAAGAATAATGAGAAGATAATCAATAAAACGGCACAACGCCTTTTGTGTTCTATCATCTAAAAAAAATGAATAAAAACAAAATGACATTATAAAGATAGAAAGCAATAATGTCATTAAATCTCGATAAAGTAGGTGCTCCCTTTTGTAAAATTATAGGGGGGTCGAATGATGGTAAAAAGGTGTATCTCGCCACTCCTGATGAGAAGGGGTTGAAAGAGCAGAGGGTTCAGTTATTCAAGAGGGCGACAATCCCCGACCACGATGAAGGCAAGTTCGTCCAGATGGTAAATCCAAAAACCGAGAGGCAGATATGGTATGTGGTGGGTGCGTCAGGTTCAGGCAAGTCGTATTATACGAAGATGATATGTAAAGAATATACGAAGAAGTTTCCTAACCGACAGATATATATGTTTTCGTCATTACCCGACGATGTGTCCGTAGATGATATAAAAAACCTGAAACGCCCGAGGATAGATGATACGCTGGTGAGCGACCCGATAGAGGCGAGTGAGTTTGCTGAAAGTATGGTGATTTTTGATGACTGCGATACTCTCTCGAACAAGGCACATAGAAAAGAGGTGTTCAAGATACTCGACCAGATATTACAGACAGGACGGCATCATAAGATAAGTTGTATTCTCACATTCCACTTACCGAGCGACCGCCAGACGACCCGCCAGATGTTAAATGAATGTCATTTTGTCACCTTTTTCCCGAAGTCGGTTATGACGAAAAGCACGAAGTATATGCTTGAAAATTATATAGGCATCAATAATAAGATGATGAAGGAGATGAAGAAAATCAATTCACGCTGGATTACCATAGCGAAGAATTATCCACAGGCAGTCGTGAGTGAAAAGTGTGTTTATTTATTAGAGGATAAAGATGATGATGATGAATAGACTTTTCGTTTGAGTTAAAAAAAAGGGACACCCCCGTCCCGTAGTTTTTACTTACCTTCGTTTAATACAGGGCATTTCCAGAGGCATCAATCGCAGAGCAGAGTTCGTCGTCGCCGTCTTCATTCCAGTTTGTTTCGTCTTGTTTCCCGATTTGAAACTTGGCGAGTTTGTATTTCCCGAGGGCGATGAGTTGTTCCCGAGTTGGTGAGGGTGGTTTGTTGAGGCAGTCGGGGCAAACCACATCGCCACGAAAATCCTCCATCGCACCAACATCCCACTCCACATCTTTCGGTTCGGTCGCACCGCACACGCCACATACATACCTGTCCTCGTCGTCTTCACTTACCACGCTGACGGTTTCGTCGTCGTCGCCACACAGGGGGCAGTCGTGAGTTCCGTCGGCGTGGCAGGTGGCACAATACCAAGTTTCGCACTCACCACCAGCACCGCCACACAACACAAGGGTTTTTGAGTAAAGTTTTGTT
>JACCDL011015408.1_pt1 | contig 22638 bp, 17 predicted proteins | sample 7441931 | NCBI WGS metagenome assembly JACCDL01 (sample SAMN15323437, study PRJNA562643) | freshwater metagenome | isolation source: river surface water | place: USA:Blue River Watershed | collected 2017-08-16 | reverse complement strand
TGATCGATTGTAACTCTTCTTGCTGATTTTCAATCGCTTTAACAATATCACGAGGATTTTTGAGTAGAGAAGCAACTTGCATCAGGATATTCTTTTCATCCTTAACCAATTTTTCTGCTGCCTCACCCACAACTGCTTCAATTCTTCTAACGCCTGCTGCTACACCTGTTTCAGAAGTGATTATACAAAAGCCAAGCTCTCCTGTTGATGTAACATGGGTGCCACCGCAAAGCTCTACAGAGTATGCAGGATCAATGATTACGACCCTAACATGATCACCATATTTCTCTCCAAAGAGTGCCATAGCGCCTAAAGCCAATGCTTCGTCTTTTGGCATCTCTTTGATGACTACAGGAATATTTTCACGAATTTTTTGATTCACTATAGCAGTGACAGATGCAATTTCATCATCACTCATTTTTGCAAAATGAGAAAAGTCGAATCGCATGCCTTGGTCATTCACCAATGAGCCTTTTTGAGCAACATGTGTGCCTAACACTTGTCTTAATGCAGCATGCAACAAATGGGTAAGAGAATGGTGATTTGTAATTTCTTTTCTTCTTTTTGCATCAACAATTGCTGTAACAGTTCCAGTTAACTGATCAGGAACCGATTCTACTGTATGTACAATGAGATCGTTTTCTTTTTTTGTATTCAGCACATTGATATTACTACCATTGATACTGATACTACCTGTATCACCAACTTGTCCGCCACTCTCCGCATAAAATGGAGTTTGGTCAAGTACAACCTGATAATTTGACTGACCTTTAGCAGTCACTTTTCTGTATTTGACAATTGAAGTATCTATTGTCAGTTGATCATATCCTACAAATTTCTTTATTTCTCCACTTGCAGGAGAAACTTCAATCCAGTCCTCAACATCAGCAGTTGTTGCAGCTCTACTCCTGTTCTTTTGAATTTGCATTTCTTGTTCAAACCCTGGTTCATCTACTTGCATTTGATGCTCTTGAGCAATCAAACGGGTAAGATCAATTGGGAAACCATAAGTATCATATAATTCAAAAGCAGCTGCACCATTTATTTTGCCTGATTCTTTTGAAGCAAGTAATAGTTCATCTATTTTCTTAAGCCCCTTACCTAATGTTCTTAAGAAAGTTTCTTCCTCCTCTTTAACAACTTTTGATACGAAAGCCAGCTGTGCATGTAATTCACCAAACACATCTTTGAATTGCTCAGCTAGTCCGGGCAAAAGCTTATGCAACAAAGGCTCTTTCACTTCCAAATAAGAATAATAATAACGGACCGCTCTGCGCAAAATTCTCCTGATTACATATCCCGCACCAGTATTTGATGGCAATTGACCATCTGCAATAGTAAATGCAATAGCTCTTATATGATCAGCTAGTACCCTGAAAGCAACATCTTCCTTTGAATCGCTTGCAGTATATTTTTTCCCAGAGATTTCTTCGGTAGTTTTTATTGATCCGGAAAAAATATCCGTATCATAATTGGATGTTTTGCCTTGCAATACCCTTACTAGTCTTTCTAACCCCATTCCAGTATCAACATGGGTAGCAGCAAGCGGCTGAAGACTACCATCTTTCATCCTGTTGTATTGGATGAAGACGTTGTTCCAAATTTCAATAACTTGAGGATGGTCTTTGTTTACGAGTAGATGACCAGGCACTTTTTTTCTTTCTTCATCAGGTCTGCAATCGACATGAATTTCAGAACATGGTCCGCATGGACCTGTATCACCCATTTCCCAGAAATTATCTTTCTTGTTACCAAAAACAATATGATCTTCTGGCAAAAGATTTTTCCAAACACCCAAGGCAATTGTAGATGCAGGAATATTCTCTTTAGGATCGCCTTCAAAAACTGTAGCATACAACCTATCCTTCTCTATACCGTAAATATCGGTAAGCAATTCCCAACTCCACGTAATCGCCTCTTTTTTGAAATAATCACCAAAGCTCCAGTTACCCAACATTTCGAACATAGTATGGTGATAGGTATCAACCCCCACCTCTTCAAGGTCATTGTGCTTTCCGCTAACCCTTAGACATTTTTGGGTATCGGCTACTCTTTTGAATTGAGCTGCCTTGTTGCCTAGGAAAAGATCCTTGAATTGGTTCATTCCAGCATTGGTGAACAAAAGAGTGGGATCGTCTTTTAAAACAATGGGTGCTGAAGGGACAATATGATGTCCTTTATCTTCAAAAAATTTCAAAAACTGGCTACGAATCTCCGCTGAGGTCATTTCTTAAGTCTTTTATAAGATTTCATCTAGGATCTAAGGTTTATATTTGCCAGATCCAGGTCAGCAAAAATACATTTTTTAGTCAGGGTCTAAGGATGAAAAAGATCAAATATTATTACAATACCCAAACACTGCGATACGAAAAGCAGATTGTGCCTCTAAGGGTCACCCTTTTGAGGATTTTTGCATTCCTATCCACTGCTATTGTAACAGGATTGATCATTGTTGCTGTAGCATTCAGGTTTTTGGATTCCCCTAAAGAAAAGTTACTCAAGGTACAGCTGGAAAGAGCAGAAGAAACCAATAAAATCTATGCCCAGAAAGTTGGTGAACTGGATGAGAAACTGAGGGAATTGGAAAAAAGAGATAACGATATCTATCGATCGGTTTTTGAAGCAAAACCAATACCAGACAGCGCCAGAGCAAAACAAATGGAAGTAAAAAAAGAATTGCAGGTGGTTGCTGCAATGGACAACAGTGAAATGACCGATAGCATATACCAAGTACTGAATATCCTGTCCAACCGTGTACGCGTTCAGGAAAAATCATACAAAGACATTGAGGGTATGCTTAAAAACAAGGAGAAACTGATTGCAAGTACTCCGGCTATTCAACCACTTAGTAACCGTGATTTAAACCGACTGTCCTCAGGTTTTGGCTACAGAATTGACCCACTTTATAAAACAGTCAAGTTTCATCCAGGATTAGATTTTAGTGCCCCCCAAGGCACCCCTGTGTATGCAACAGCTGAAGGAACAGTCAAAATAGCTGGAAACTCTGGTAATGCCTATGGCAATCACGTTGTCATTAATCATGGCTACTCTTACAATACCTTATATGGGCACCTTTTCAGGATCAAAGCAAAGAAAGGTCAAAGAGTAAAAAGAGGGGAAATTATTGGTTACGTTGGTAATACCGGCAAGTCCACTGGTCCGCACTTGCACTATGAAGTTTTAAAGGGAAACAAACGACTCGACCCAATCTACTTTTTCTATAACGATCTTACTCCCGAACAATACCAGCGTATTTTGAAGTTGGCTGCGTCTAGAAACCAGACATTCGACTAGGGCCAATGTGCATAACTTAAGCAGATCAGGGTTCTATATTCTGCATAAATTTGGGGTGATGTACAATCAACTGGACATATTTGGCGGGAAGGCCCCCGAACAACCAGCTAAAAAAGCTGAACCCAAACAGGAGCGGAAGCCATTGAGCACTCCAGTTCCACCTTCAGTTGTTGAGGAAAAAGCCCCTCCAGTGACAGCTAGTTTAAACATTCCGGCCGACCAAGAATTGGATAGCAAGCAGTATTATCCTATCAGCGAGGTTGCCAACATGTTCAATGTAAATATTTCGTTGCTGCGTTTTTGGGAAAAAGAGTTTTCCATCTTAAAGCCAAGAAAAAATAAGAAAGGAGATCGTCTATTCAGACCAGAAGACATCAGAAACCTAAAACTGATTTACTTCCTGCTCAAAGAAAAAAAATACACCATCAAGGGAGCAAAGGAATATCTGAAGAAAGGAAAAAAAGCCGACGACAAGTTTGATACTGTAGAGGTACTCAAAAATATCCGCACAATGCTTTTAGAACTGAAAGCAGGATTATCACAATAAGCTTCAATTATTTTTTCCAATCGTATTTATAGATTGATCCAGTTTTTAGCAGATAGCATCCATTTGCAGTAAAATGAATTTGCTCAAAGTCGGTTAATTTATCAACCAAGGGATACTCTTTTGTATCAATGTTTCCAAGTGTATAACTGACTAGCTTATTGTTCTTAATACCAACAATCTGCTTCCCTACTGGATGAACTTGTTTCCAATCAAGGAAAGCAATTCTATTCTTCAATGCACCATAATAATCAAAGATGAAAAGCCCGTTTTTTTCATCATACAAGTAAACATAACCTCCAAGATCAAACAAATGCGAAGCGGTGATTGGCTCGGTAAACACTAGCCGCAAATCAGCAGTAGCTAATACCTGCTTGCCTTCTTCATCAATTTTTTTCAGTTTGCTTTCTTGTTCATCAAAGATCCAGAAAAGATTATCATAGCTCTGGGCGACTGCCTTCACTTGAAATATACCAGCCTTTCGTAGATCAATCTTGTTGACCACTTGCATCAATCTATCCAAGACTAAGATTGTTCTATAGTCTTTGAAATATAAAACAGTCCTCAATGGATTATCAGCAGAAATGGAATACAATTTTCCATATCGACGAACTTCATTAAAGACGCCCATCGAATCAAGGTTGTTGTTGTATTTTTTAAGTTGGCCACTCTTTGTCAATGCAAAAACATTTCCCAACTCATCAGGCATGAAATAATCAAAATCTCCTTGAATGGTTTTGGTTAGCGACAATGTGCTGAAATCCTGAGCAATGAGTTGAGTGGAAAGAAAGTTGATTAATATGATTAGGGTTACAACTCTCATCTTATTGATAATACTTTAACTGAATATCAGTTCCATCAAATTCAGCATATGAATTGTATTTGATCCAATCTCCAAGGTTGATATAGCGGCTATCCGCCTTTAATTGAAAATCAATGGGTAAATGTCTGTGTCCAAAAACAAAAAAATCAAAATGCTCTTTCTTAAGTTTCTCTTTTGCATAAAGCACAAGCCATTCCTTTTCTTCACCTAAAAATTTTTCATCGGTTGTGCCAGTCATTATTCTGCTGCGCTTGCTGAAAAAATTTGCAAGTGATATACCGAAAAATGGTGGAAGCAAACCAAATAAAAACTGACAAATAGGATTGCGAAATACTTTTTTGATGAATTTATATCCATGGTCGCCTGGACCTAATCCATCACCGTGACCAACAAGCATTTTCTTACCATTGAACTCATAAGTCTGACTTTCAAAGAAAACAGGAATATTCAATTCCTTTTCAAAGTAACCCGACATCCACATATCATGGTTACCTACAAAAAAATGTACCGGTACATGATTGTCTGTAAGCTCTGCAAGTTTTCCTAAAATCCTCACATATCCTTTTGGAACGACTGTTCTGTATTCAAACCAAAAATCAAATAAATCGCCTACTACAAAAACCATTGCAGCCTTGTCTTTGATTTGATCCAAGAATGCAACAATTCTTTTTTCTCTCTCAAGGCTAGATGCATGATCAGGAACCCCTAGATGGAAGTCAGATAAAAAATAAACTTTTTTTCCAGCAGGTATTTGCATGTTCAAATATAGTCAGTATTGGAATTGAACTTCTTTATTTATCAAGCAGAAAACAATAAACTTCTTTAGGACCATGAACACCAACAACCAATGTTTTTTCGATGTCAGCTGTACGACTTGGTCCGGTTGCAAAACTGATCATAGAAGGCATTTGGTCACCATATTTTGTTTGCATCAATGCAATAGCATCTTTAACATCATAGACCAACTGACTAACCTTTGCAATACAAATGTGAATTGGAGCATAAACACTGGTAGTCCTTCCAGAAGAAACGGCACTACTCAACACAATACTTCCTGTGCGAGCAACCAAGGCTTCACATATGGTTATAGAAACATCCGCATCTTGTAAGGGCTTTTCAGAAAACGGCTTAAATCCGAAAGAGCTGAGCGCATATTTGATGTTCTCATCTATACAATAGATCTCTTCCCAATTTTGCTCATCTGCCAAACCTGCTAACTGTTGAACAAGATCAGCTTCTGATTCACAGAATGAAAATTTACCTAATAAGGAAGAAAATTTTTCAGCAAACAGTACAGCAAGATCTTCTTTACTACCATCAAATGAAAAATCAGTCTTTTCTAGAGAAGGATAGGGTATATCAGTTGAGTGAACCAACGCCTTCCTGATATTTTTCAAAATGGCTTCTTTTCCAGAAGATGCTTCCATGCCTTATCCCAATTAATTAATTTTCAGTTGTGCTTTCATCAGAAGATTTTACTTCTGTTGCTTCTGTAATCACTTCAACTGGAGCATCAGAGAAAATCTTTTTCTCACCAAATGGTCTTTTACCAATTAAGTCTTCAACATCCTGTTGGTGCAATACTTCTCTGTCCAGCAATGCCAATGCAATTTTTTCTACTTCAGCTTTTTTATCCGTCAATAACTGAATGGTTCGCTTATAGGCTTCCTCTACTAAACTTCTCACTTCATTATCAATTAGTTTGCCAGTCTCTTCACTATAGGGTTTAGTAAAAGTGCTTTCTTGTTGCGGATCATAGAAACTTACATTACCTACTTTCTCACTCATACCATAGACAGTCACCATAGCATAAGACATTTTGGTCACCTGTTGTAAGTCGTTTTGAGCACCAGTAGAAATCTTTCCAAAGAAAATTTCTTCACTTGCTCTTCCACCTAAAGTCATACACATCTGATCTTGTAACTGTTCTGTATTGTACAAGTATTGTTCTTTAGGAGTATACTGTGCATATCCCAAAGCTGCTACACCTCTAGGGACAATAGTTACTTTTAGAAGAGGATAAGCATGTTCAAGATACCAACCACATACGGCATGACCCGCTTCATGATAGGCAATGATCTTTTTCTCTTCAGGCAAAATGATTTTATTCTTTTTCTCTAGTCCACCAATGACCCTGTCAATCGCATCTTGGAAATCATCCATATCCACTTCAGATTTTCCTTTACGTGCAGCTATCAAAGCGGCTTCGTTACAAACATTCGCAATGTCAGCACCAGCGAAACCTGGAGTTTGCTCTGCAAGTTTATGGATATCTAATTTTTCAGATCGCTTGATGGGCTTTAGATGCACTAAGAAAATTGTCTCTCTTCCTTTTACATCTGGCTTATCAATACTGATCTGCCTGTCGAATCGTCCTGGTCTCAATAATGCGCTATCCAATACATCAGGTCTGTTGGTAGCTGCTAGAATAATGATACCACTATCACCACCAAAACCATCCATTTCCACCAACAATTGGTTCAAGGTATTTTCACGCTCATCATTGCTCATCATTACATTTTTACCACGAGCTCTACCTATCGCATCAATCTCGTCAATGAAGATTATACATGGCGCTTTCTCTCTTGCTTGTTTGAAAAGGTCACGTACCCTACTTGCACCAACCCCTACAAACATCTCAACGAAATCGGAACCTGACATAGAGAAGAAAGGAACTTGTGCTTCTCCAGCCATTGCCTTTGCCAACAAAGTTTTACCGGTACCGGGAGGACCAATCAATAGCGCTCCTTTTGGAATTTTTCCACCAAGTGCTGTATATTTCTTTGGATTTTTTAAGAAGTCAACAATCTCCATCACCTCTTGCTTGGCTTCGTCTAATCCTGCTACATCGGTGAAGGTAATATTGACTTTAGTCCCTTTATCAAACAATTGTGCTTTTGACTTTCCTATGTTGAAGATACCGCCGCCACCGCCGCCGCCTGCGCCACCTCCCATCTTTCTCATCATGAGCACGAACAATAGTCCGAACATCAACAATGGGAAAAGGAAATTCAACAAGGGTCCGAAAAATTCAGGATCACTTACCGGATCAACTTTAACAGGAGTAACATTTGGATGTTCACTGAAATACTTGTCTATATTTTCTTGGTAATCGTCAACTTTTGAATAGTTGAACTGGAAGTGAGGCCCTTTTGAGGCTTTAGCATGAACCAACTTTTTTGCACCAATTAAAGAATCATACAAAGGGCTACTTAAGCTGTCCTGTTTGATATAAACCCTAACAACTCCTTTATTTTTAACAGGTTCTAATTTTTCAACATGGTTCCTATCGAGAAGTTTCTGTCTGAATTCTAATTCAGTGATGGTGCTAGCATCCGGACTAACACCACGCATGACTTGATAGCCGATAAGCATTACCGCTGCAATAACATATATCCAATAAAAACTGAATTTAGGTCCCTTTGGCAAAGGACCATTTCCACCATTTTCTTTGTTGCGTTTAAACGAGGAGAACGGATTCTGACGCTTATCGTTCTTATTCTCTTCTTGATTCATATCAATTCGTTATTTCTTTTGAGATTTTTTTGCTTTACTGACACTGGTTTTTTTGACAGGAGCAGGCGCTTCTTCAATTTCTTCCAGCAAGGCCTCGCCATCACTCCACATTTCTTCAAGTCTGTAAAACTTTCTTGTTTCGCTTTGGAATACATGTACCACTACATTCACATAGTCGATTAAAGCCCATTGGCTAGCACTTAGTCCCTCATGTTTATAAGGAGGCTCACCACATTGCTTCTTTACACATTCTTCCACCCATTCTGCAATGGCTCTCACCTGAACGGTTGAACTTGCTTCACATATTATGAAGAAGTCGGCCACCGCTTCTGGAATTTTACGGAGATCCAGAGAAACAATATGTTCTCCCTTTTTATCCTGGATGGCATTAAGAATAACTTTCAGGATTTTACTACTCCTTGTTAACCTGGCTATTTTTTTAGTGGGTACTGCTTCTTCAGATCTAATTGTCAAAGGCTGTTTTTTTAATTGTTCCTTGAGTATCTTGCCCAAAAATAAGGATAAATTCAGTCCGTTTTTTGGGATACAACATGATCGGAGAACCTTTTATCATATTGCCAACAATTGATAGTACCAATAACTATGCCAAAGCCCTATTAAGGGATAGCCTAGCGAAACATGGTATGGTGGTTTTTGCTGAGGAACAAACCCATGGAAGGGGGCAGAAAAACAACCAATGGCAGAGTGAACAGGGGGTAAACATCATGATGAGTGCAATTCTAGATGCATCATGGCTTTCTATTAATGAACAATTCCAGCTTTCATGCGCTACTGCGGTTGCTTGCAGCGATTTTTTCAGTAAATATGCAGGTGACGAAACTTGCATAAAATGGCCAAATGACCTTTATTGGCGTGACAGAAAGGCAGGGGGTATTTTAATTGAAAATGTAATAAAAGGCAATATTTGGGAAAAAGCAATTGTTGGCATTGGCATCAACATCAACCAGGTAGGTTTTAACCAAATGAAGCACAAGCCTGTATCCCTCAAACAAATAACTGGACAATCATTTGATGTTAAGCTACTCGCTAGGGAATTATGTACTTTTCTTGAGAAACGATACAAAGAATTAATAGAAGGCAACTTTGAAAATCAGCTTGATTTGTATAACCAAAGATTATTCAAAAGAGGTGAAATCGTAACCTTGAAAAAAGGAAATGAAATGATTGCAGCTACAATAGAAAGTGTAAACAAAAATGGTGAAGTGTTGACCGACAATCAATTGCAGTCAATTTTTACACATGGTGAAGTGGAATGGATTTTATAATCCAAACCCTGCAGCTATTTCGGCAGCGTGTTCTTTCACTTTTGGCTTTGCAATAACTTTCACCACCACACCATTCTCATCAATTAGAAAGGTAGTCCTAAATACTCCCATGTATTTGTTACCGTAGAGTTGCTTCTCACCCCAAACACCATATTTTTCAACTAGTTTTTTGTCGGTATCAGCAATGATTCTAAATGGTAATTTATGCTTGGCAATAAATTTCAAATGAGATTTTTCATCGTCAGGGCTCACTCCAATTACAGTAATACCTTTCTTTTCAAGCGCTTTATAACCATCTCTCAAATTACAAGCCTGCACTGTACAAGTACTGGTATCGTCTTTTGGATAAAAATACAATGCGAGTTTTTTTCCTTTAAAATCTGCTAATTTGATTTTTTCTCCATCTTGGTCGATTGCAGTAAACGCAGGTGCCTTTTTTCCTTCTTGAACAGACATAATAGTTAATTTCTAGTTACTTGAAAATCTTTTGAAACTGTATTACCAGCTTCATCAATAACAAGAACAGTTAATATATGTTCACCAATGGGGAAATGTTCATCAACAACATAGGAATACCTGATACCAGATGGCTTAAACATCAGCCATTTACCGTCAACCGTTACCCTAAACTCTTTGATTACTTTGAGATCATCTAGCACATCAAAATGGATATTTGACCCTGTTTTCAATCTAGCTCCATCATGCAAGTGAGTTGAAAAATGAGGAGGCTGAATATCATGCAACAATTGAAAAAAACCAAAATCCCTGAAGGAAGCACTGAAGCCGTCTTTTTCTTGAACTGCCTTCTTTATTTCTGTCTTTCCCCTATAACTTCTTTTTACTACCAGCCTATCTGTGTTCAGTAAAGCTATATCCTTACTAGGCTTGATCTTTACTTTAAAATAACTCTGTACTGGTATATCTGCTGGCAAAGTTTGGTATACAGGAGATGCATCATGCGCAGCAGATGCATAGGTAGATTGAAGACTAAAATGAAAATCATCATAAAAAGCATCCTCTTTAAAAACGAATTGAATCTGCTCTTCATCATAAATATTCAATTCACCAGCATTCATGAGTTGTCCGGTTTTTTCCTGAACAACAGAAGCACCTGGCTTTCGTTTGATGGAAAAATTAACGACTGATTTATTTTCATAGGCATCCAATACTTCAATTTCTGCATCCTGCTCAAGATCTGAAATGGAGAAATACTGTTTGTTGTTTGAACTATATACGGGGAGGTCCATTTTCTTTGCTGGGAAAAGCATTTGATAATACGCTCCACCCTTCATTTTATGAGTGTAATCAATATGCCCATTTAAGTAACGTGTTTGATCATAACTGATGTTGTCCAACCGAAATGAAGACACCAATTGATTATCTAATTTCAAACTTGCAGCAAATATTCCATTTGCATTTGGCACCCCAGTCATCCTATCGGTTGCTTGAATCGACATGAATACTTTCTCAAAAGGTAATTCCACACGGTTGGCAACATGATACTGATTGCCTTTTTTGATAAGCGGATATACAATTGGCGTTTGTTCATAAACACTTTTGTCTCGATCATAGAAAACCAAACGGAAAACATCTGGAGGTGTTACATCAGGCAATAGAAACCTAAAGCGAAGGGGATTAAGACAGTTCTCAGTTTTGGTATCTCTGATTTCAAAATGAACATGCGGACCTTGAGAGGCCCCTGTATTTCCGCTGTATCCAATCAGTTGCCCTTTCTTAACAGGTAGTAAACCTGCAGGTACTTTCAGATCAATTTTCCAGGTTTGTTGCACGTATTGTTGATCCTCCAGGTAGTTTTCTGCTGCAGGAATGAATCGATTCATATGGGCGTACAGTGTAGTTGTACCATTAGGATGATCCAAATATATTGCTCTTCCAAATCCGCCTGTTTCTATTTTCATTCTAGATATAAATCCATCCGCTGGTGCATAAACAGGGAGGTTTTCTCTTGATTCGGTCGATAAATCAAGCCCCATGTGAAAATGATTGGGACGCATCTCACCAAAATTGGCGTTCAACCGAGGATTGATGGATAGAGGGTATGCAAAATACTCAGGAACACCCTTTGGCTGGGCAAAGGCCTCCCAACTAGTTAACAGTAACAACATTAAAAGCAACTTCATTTTCATGGCGCAAAACTAAGACATATCAAAAAACTTACTAAATGAAGTAAAAAAAGTGATTTTAGTAGTTTTTGTATACTTATTTAAAATTTTCATCGTTATCCATACAACATATTAGCCTTAAAAGTTGTCTATAGATAAGATTAGCATTATGAAAACACTCCTTACAAAAATCATCCTTGTCTTTGCTTCAGTTTCCACCTTATTTGGTTTCTCCAAAAAGAAACAAACATCCGGAACTGAAAAAGACGCTATCCGTCTTTACGAATTTGAACAAAACGACCTGGTTGAGGACTACGAGATGGCAGCTTACCATAACCAAGCGTGATTTTCCCACCAAGTATCAACAGATTATCCTCTATTTGAATAAAGACAAGGTTTTCCTACTGAAAAGTTGATTTCAAACCTTACTTTTGCACTCCGGGTACAACCCGGTTTTTTTGTGCCCTTTACCCAATAAAAATCCCACTTATGCCAAAAGACGCATCTATAGGTTCAGTTCTGATTATCGGCTCAGGACCAATCATCATCGGACAAGCTTGTGAATTTGACTATTCTGGCTCTCAAGCTGCCAGAAGTCTCAGGGAAGAGGGAGTAAAAGTAATATTGATCAATTCTAATCCAGCAACCATCATGACCGACCCAATGATGGCAGATAGGGTTTATTTGTTGCCACTAACAGTAGAAAGTATTGAAACCATTTTAAAGGAAAATCAGATTGATGCTGTTCTTCCAACAATGGGTGGACAAACTGCATTGAACCTTGCAAAAGAGGCAGAAGAGTTAGGGATATGGGAGAAGTACAACGTAAAACTGATTGGTGTTGATATCAAAGCAATAGATAAGGCAGAGGACAGAGAAAAATTCAGACAGTGGATGATCGAAATGAATATTCCTGTCGCCACAGCAAAAACAGCCAACTCTTTCCTTGAAGGAAAAGAGTTTGCCCAAGAAATTGGTTTCCCACTGGTTATTCGCCCCTCCTTTACTCTGGGTGGTACCGGTGGTGGTTTCGTGCATAGCAAAGAATACTTGGATGAAGCCTTGAACAGAGGTTTATCTGCCTCCCCTATCCATGAAGTACTTGTTGAAAAAGCTGTATTAGGATGGAAGGAGTTTGAGTTGGAGCTGTTAAGGGACATGAAAGACAATGTTGCCATTATTTGTACAGTAGAAAACTTTGACCCAATGGGTGTTCATACTGGTGACTCTATCACAGTCGCACCAGCCATGACCTTGAGCGATACTGCTTTTCAGCTCATGAGAAATACAGCCATCCGCATGATGCGTGAGTTGGGAAATTTCGCTGGAGGATGTAACGTGCAGTTTGCTCTTAATCCAGAAACCGAAGAGATCATTGCCATTGAAATTAATCCGAGGGTGAGTCGCTCTTCTGCCCTAGCATCTAAAGCAACTGGATATCCCATAGCAAAAATTGCCGCTAAGCTTGCACTAGGTTATAGCTTGGATGAATTAAAAAATCAGATAACTAAAACTACATCAGCATACTTTGAACCGGCACTTGATTACGTTATCGTAAAAGTGCCAAGATGGAACTTTGATAAATTCAAAGGTGCAAATGATACACTCGGACTTCAAATGAAGTCTGTTGGTGAGGTAATGTCGATTGGAAGAAGCTTTACTGAAGCAATTCAAAAAGCTTGTCAAAGTTTGGAAAACAATGCAGTTGGATTGGGATATTATGGAAAGAGCTTAATGCATGCTGATGAAATAGTGGAATACCTCAAGACGCCAAAATGGGATAGAATTTTCCGTATCAAAGATGCCCTCATGATGGGTATCAGTGTGAAAACTGTCTGCCAGGCTACACGTATCGACAGATGGTTCATTTATGAGATCCAGAAAATTGTAGACATCGAAAAAGAAATTGCCAAGTACAAATTTGAGACTTTGCCGATTGAACTGATCAAGAAAGCAAAACACCATGGCTTTAGTGATGAGCAGATTTGCAGAATCATGCAAGATGGCAATGAAGATGCTTTATATGAAAAAAGAAAAGCAGCAGGAATCACCAGAGTGTACAAGATGGTAGACACTTGCTCAGCTGAATTTGAAGCTAAAACACCATACTTCTACAGCAGCTTTGAAAACCACGGAACCAATGAAAGTAATGTTAGTACTAAAAAGAAAATAATTGTTCTTGGATCTGGACCAAATAGAATTGGACAAGGTATTGAGTTCGACTACTGCTGTGTTCATGGTTTATTAGCGATCAAAGAATGTGGCTACGAAGCGATTATGGTGAACTGTAACCCTGAAACCGTTTCTACTGATTTTGATATCGCAGATAAACTATATTTCGAGCCTGTTTATTGGGAACACCTTTGGGAATTGATTGAATTTGAAAAACCAGAGGGTGTGATTGTGCAATTGGGCGGACAAACCGCATTGAAGCTCGCAGAAAAATTACACAAGAAGGGAATTAAAATCATAGGAACGTCCTTTGATAATATGGATATTGCTGAGGACAGAGGAAGATTCAGTGATATGTTGAAAAGCCTTGGTATTCCTTATCCAGAATATGGAACTGCCTTCAATGTGGATGACGCGGTTGAAGTTGCTCAAAAAGTTGGCTATCCTGTTCTTGTGCGTCCATCTTATGTTTTAGGCGGACAAAGAATGAGGATTGTGATCAACGACGAAGAACTTGAATCAGCAGTTGTTAGCCTACTAAAACATATCCCCGACAATAAAATTCTAATTGACCACTTCTTAGATCGTTGTCAGGAAGCTGAAATAGACGGCATATTTGATGGAGAAGATTTCCATGTGATGGGTGTAATGGAACATATTGAGCCTGCGGGTATTCATAGTGGAGACAGCAATGCAGTCTTACCTGCTTTTAACTTGACACCATTGGAAGTAACAACCATGGAATTCTATGCAGAGAAAATTGCTAGAGCACTTAACATAAAAGGTTTAATCAATATTCAGTTTGCCATAAAAAATGGACAAGTGTTTGTAATTGAAGCCAACCCTAGAGCTTCAAGAACTACACCATTCATAGCCAAAGCTTACCAGATTCCTTATTTGAACATCGCAACTAAAGTGATGATAGGAACACATAAACTGAAAGATTTTCAATATGAAAAGAAACTGGAAGGTTTTGCAATTAAAGAACCAGTTTTCAGTTTTGATAAATTTCCTGGTGTCAGCAAGGAGCTTGGTCCAGAAATGAAATCAACAGGTGAAGCCATCCGATTTGTAAAAGACCTGAGAGATCCATATTTCAGGACTTTGTACAAAGAGAGAAGCATGCACTTGAGTAAGTAAGTTAAACTTCAATTTTGATGCCCCTTTTGAAGAGCACATCCCTTCAGTTCATGAAGAGAAGCAAGTTTTTATTGCTTCTGCTGTTGGTATTGAATAATATTCAGCCAGCACATGCACAGCTCAAACAAATAATTGGCAAAATCAGAGACAGTCATTCAGAAGAAGCAATTCCTTTTGCATCTGTTCAATTCAAGAAATCTTCAATGGGGAAATTAAGTGACTCCTCAGGAAGTTTTGTTTTCAATCTGCGCAATTGGCCAAGTGATACTTTGATTGTTTCCTATGCTGGCTTCGAGGACTTTTTCCTAAAAATAGATACTAGCCTTACCAACATAAATGTGTTGATTAAATTGGAAAGAAGAAAAAGCAACAATGAGGTAGTAGTCAAGAGTAAATTCAGTAGAGGGTATTTATTATGGAGAAAGGTGGTTAGAAATAAAGACAGAAACGATAGAAGCCGATTTGACAACTATGCATATGAATTATACAATAAACTTGAAATCGACTTGAACAATGTGAACGTCGACAAAATGCAAAAGGGTTTCCTTCCCCCCAAGCCATTCAAGTTTATTTTAAACAACGTTGATACAACTACCGAGACATCACCCATTTTACCTATTTATCTTGTAGAAAATATATCCGACTATTACACCCAAAAAGAACCAGCCAAAAGCCGTGAAATTATACGTGCGAGTAAAACAATTGGACTAAAAAACGAATCTGTCTCAAAATTTCTTGGAGGCATGTACCAAAATGTAAATGTCTACAAAAACTTTATTCCAGTCTTTGATAGAGAATATGTTAGTCCAATTAGCAACGACGGCGATCTTTATTACAATTATAAATTGGCAGATACACAATATGTTGCTGGTAGAAAATTTTTCCGACTTGTTTTCTTTCCTAAACGAAAAGGAGAAAATACTTTTCAAGGAGATGTATGGATAGCCGACTCTAGTTTTGCGGTTCAAAAAATGAACCTACAAGTTTCACCGGGCACTAATATCAATTTCATTGAGAAGCTGAGCTTGGTTCAAGAATATCAATTGATACAAGACAGTATATGGTTTTTAGCAAAAGATAAATTCATCGCCAATTTCAACCTAACCGGAAAAAAGAATCTAAGTCTTATAGGAAGAAAAACAACTACTTATGATAATATCCTAATTAATCAATCTGAACCACCTAAAACAATCAGTTTAGCATCGAAAGATGATAAAAGAAAAGAATTGGTTATAGTGGCAGATGATGCATTAGAAAAACCAGATAGTTTCTGGATGAGCAACCGACATGAGGCACTTAACAAAAATGAAAGCAACTTTTATAAGATGGCTGATAGTCTGCTGAGTATGCCTGAGTTTGAAAGCTACTCAGAATGGCTAAGCTTTATTGGAACAGGCTACCGATTTGTTGGTAACTATGAAATAGGACCTTGGATGAATTGGATCAGTGGCAATAATTATGAAGGCTTGCGACTCAGATTTGACATAGGCACCAATTATCATTTCAATAAAAATATCTACCTCTCTTCTTACTTGGCATATGGCACCAAAGACAATAAACTAAAAGGAAAATTCGAAACCTTGTTCATGTTGGGCAAAGATCCGAGAAGCAGCATCAGGTTGCTTTATAAAAACGATCTTGATTATGGTCAGACTTATTATGATGAGGTGGGATATGACAATGTATTTGCTTTAGCAGCCAGAAAAGAACAAGTCCCTATCAAATTGATTAAGATAGAGGAACAAAAAATAGAATATTTCAAAGAATGGAGAACCGGCTTATCATTGACAAGCAGTCTGCATCGGAAAATATATAACCCCATAAAAGATCTACCGACTAAACTAGATTTTACTTCAACAGATCAACCTGGCAACTTCAATGATTTCCAGTTTAATTTTCGCTTAAGGTTTGCCTACCTAGAACGATTCTTGCAAGATGATTTTTTCAGAACCAGCTTGGGAAGTGATTATCCCGTTTTGGAACTGAATTACACAAAAGGAATAAAAGGTTTTTTAAATAGCGGCTACAATTATTCAAAAGCAACATTTAGCATTAGCGACTATTTGAAAGTCCCACCAATTGGAACCATTTATTATGGTGCATATGCAGGAAAAGTTTGGGGAACACTACCCTATATGTTACTAAACATTGCACCAGGTAATGAAATTTACTATTACAACAAATATGCTTTCAACCTGATGAATAGGTATGAATATATTTTTGATGAATACGGAGGATTCAATGTAGAGCATAATTTTGGTAGGGGCATCTTCCGTCTACTTCCACAAAATAAAAAACTCAAACTCCGTCAGTTCTGGAATGCAAAAATACTTTGGGGCAGCATCAGTGATAAAAATGCAGCATTGAATTTAAAAAGCAATTTCCCCTTTACCAGTTTAAATGGAAGAACCTATATGGAACTCGGAACGGGTGTAGACAATATTTTGAGATTCTTTAGACTGGATCTCGTATGGAGAATAGCTCCACGTCCATTACCTGTTGAGCAGTACAAGAAATTTGGAATCTTTGGCAGTTTCAGGTTCTCCTTCTAGGAGTTATAAAATGAATCGCAACTTTCAAGTATGACAGCACATGCTGAACGAATTTCTTCTTCGCTAATAATTAATGGCGGTGCAACTCTCATGCATTGTGAAGCAAATAAAAACCAATCTGTAAACACCCCCTTCTCAATACAACGATCGATAACTTTCTTATTGGTATCGTATGAATCAAATTCAATTGCAATCAATAAGCCAGCCGACCTCACCTGCTTAATCATGGGATGAACGAGCAATGATTGGAATAATTTTGATTTTTCAGCAACTCCATTCATCAACTGTTCATCTAATAAAAATTGCAATGCTGCTAGTCCAGCTGCACAACAAACAGGATGCCCCCCGAATGTAGTAATATGCCCTAAGACTGGATTTTCAGTAAAGGCATTCATATTGGCAGTACTGGATACAAATGCTCCCAGTGGCATGCCCCCGCCCAATGCTTTACCCAACAACAATACATCAGGAACAATGCCAAATTGTTCGAATGCAAATAATGTACCTGTCCGACCAAAACCAGTTTGAATTTCATCTAACACCAACATTGCACCCACCTCCTTGCACTTTTGATACAATGCCTGCAACCATTCAACAGATGGAGCATGTATACCCATTTCAGCTTGTATAGGTTCTGCAATTACACAAGCTGTATGCTGATCAATATGATCTAGAGCACTGTAGTGATTATAATCAGCATGCGTTACTCCTGGTAATAAAGGCCTGAACGCATTTCGCCAATATTCATCTCCCATTACACTCAAAGCACCTTGTGTTGAACCATGGTAAGAGTTCTTAAATGCGACAATATTTGTTCTACCCGTTATGCGTTTGGCTAATTTCATTGCGCCTTCAGTTGCTTCTGCACCTGAGCTGGTAAAATAAACTGAATTAAGTTTTTCGGGCAAATGAGATGCTATTTGATGAGCATATTGCACTTGGGGTGATTCAATCAACTCTCCATAGACCATCACATGCATATAAGCATCTAGCTGTTGATGGATGGCGGCAATAACTTTTGGATTACGATGACCAATGTTACAAACACTAATTCCACTTATAAGATCAGTATAGACCTTTCCCTCTCTATCCCACATCTTCGTTCCTTCTGCTTTTACAATATCAAGCGCAAGTGGTGCGGAAGATGTTTGAGCAACATGCCTAAGAAATAATTCTCGCTGGTTCATTACTGCGAAGTTCCTGAATATGCAATAACTTTAAGAAAAAAAATGCCTTTCATTCTTCCAGTAAGAGGTTTTACGCCCAGTTTTGGTGACAACGTATTTATAGCGCCCAACGCCACCATCGTTGGTGAAGTGAGTATGGGGGACGACTGTAGTATTTGGTTCAATGCTGTGGTAAGAGGAGATGTCAATTTTATAAAAATGGGGCATAAGGTCAATATTCAAGACAATGCCGTTATTCATGGAACCTTTGAAAAAAATGGAACAACCATAGGGAATAATGTAAGTATCGGCCATAATGCAATTGTTCATGGCTGTACAATTGAAGACAATGTTTTAATTGGTATGGGTGCTATTGTAATGGATAGAGCAATTATCGGTTCTAATTCAATTATAGCTGCTGGTGCTGTTGTACTCGAAGGGACCATTGTACCCCCAGGGTCTATTTTTGCTGGTGTACCCGCTAAAAAAGTGAAAGAAATTTCTGAAGAAAAAATAAAGGGAGAAATCAATCGAATTGCAAACAACTATGTCACCTATAGTAGTTGGTTCAAAGAGTAATTACCATTTTTTTTCAGCTATCGAATCAAGAATGGTGAGATAACTTACATAACGCTCTTCATGAATTGCGCCTTGAACTACAGCTTGTTTAATGGCACAACCTGGTTCATTGATGTGCACACAATTGTTAAACTGACAATCCTGAAGTCGCGCTTTCATTTCAGGAAAATAATGCGAAAGTTCATCTTTTGAAATATCTGCAATAGCAAACTCCCTCATCCCAGGTGTGTCAATAATTCTTCCTCCCGAGGGTAGATCATACATTTCAGCAAATGTGGTGGTATGCATACCCTTACCAGACCATTCACTTACCTCTGTAGTACGAATATTTGCTCCTTCTAGTATAGCATTAATCAAACTGGATTTGCCCACGCCAGAATGGCCGCTAATCAAAGTGGTTTTATCATGCAGCACTTCTTTAAGTGCTTCTAATCCCTCTTCCTCTTCTACAGAAGTGAGCAACACTTTATACCCAACAGCTTCATACATCGCTTTTCGATCCTCAAATAAAACAACATCATCTTCTTCATGAAGATCTGATTTATTGAAGACAATGATTGCAGGAATATGGAAAGCTTCACAGGTAACCAAAAAACGATCTATAAAACCAACAGAAGTGCGCGGCTCTCTGATTGTTGCAATCAACAAGGATTGATCTAGGTTACATGCAATGATGTGATGCTGACGTTTATTGGCAGGAGAAATACGATTGACATAATTTCTACGCGGTAACAAGTCGGTGATGATGGTCCTGTTTTCAGCCTCATCCTCCATTTCAAAAACCACCTCATCACCTACTGCAATTGGATTGGTTGATGTGATGTCTTTGATCTTAAATTTCCCCTTAAGTCTAGCCTGATAGAAAGCACCATCATCTGCCTTAACAACGTACCAGCTACCGGTCGACTTATATACAATACCATTCATACGCAGCAGTTGGTTATATTATTCAACTTAAATATTTGGCAACAATGGGTAATCTTCTTCCAACACCAAATGCTTTGGTGCTTACACGGATAATGGGACAAAATTGATTACGCTTGTATTCGTTGAGGTTAACCATTCGCAGTGTTTTCCGCACCAATCCTTCATCAAAGCCCATGGCAATAATTTCAGCTGGACCTTTTCTGCGCTCAATATAAAAGTACAAGAGTTTATCCAGTTCATCATATTCAGGTAAACTATCGCTATCCTTTTGATTGGGTCTAAGTTCTGCAGAAGGTGCCTTAGTTAATATATTTTCAGGAATAATTACTTGTTTGCTATTAATATGATGCGCTAGCGCATATACTTGCGTCTTGTATAAATCACCAATCACACTTAGTCCACCTGCCATATCTCCATACAATGTTCCATACCCTGTTGCCAATTCGCTTTTATTGGATGTATTCAATAAAACATAGCCAAACTTGTTGGCAATTGCCATCAGCAAATTACCACGTGAGCGACTTTGTATATTTTCTTCGGCAACACCAAATGTTGTTCCGTTGAACAAGGGCTCTAATGATTGAAGGAAACTATCATAGATTCCACCAATACCAATAATATGATATGGGTTTCCAAGTTGTTCACTTAATTGTTTTGCGTCCTCTACAGAATGCTCACTAGAAAATGAAGAAGGCATTAAAATAGCAGTAACGTTTTCTGCCCCGAGTGCTTCAACTGCTAATGTTAGAACAACTGCCGAATCTATTCCACCACTACTTCCTAAAATGGCTTTTTTGAAACCCATCTTGGAGAAATAATCTCTAATGCCTGCAATCAAAGCAGATTTAATTTGGCTGATATTATTTTCATTGGTCAGGTACCCAATAATTTTTTCAGGATCTGCTGTCTTAGCAACGCGCATATCCATTTCAATTTTTGGATGGCTTTGTTGAACCGCGCTTTTAGTAACGTAAAGATCATCAGTATCAACCAAAACAGTGTCCTCTTTAAAATAAGCGAGCTCATGTTTAAGTACTCCGCCAGCTGTATATACCAAGCTACCACCATCAAAAATGATCTCGGTTTGTGCACCTACTGCATTGCAGTAAATCATGGGAAGCTTGTACTTCAATACATTCAACCTGATTACTTCTTTTCGATCTTCATCATGATCATAGTCAAATGGTGAGGCAGAAATATTGATCATCAAATCGGGATCTTGCTTCATGAGTTCATCCATTGGACAAACCCTGTACAAAGGATTATCCCCAAGGTTCCAAATATCTTCACAAATAGTGACTGCAATCTTCTTCCCTTTAAATGGTATTACATTCCAAGTATATGCAGGCTCAAAATACCTGTACTCATCAAAAATATCGTAGTTAGGCAACAAGGTTTTATGAGCAACACCTTGTTGTTTACCTTGGTATAAAAGAATTGCTGAATTAAATAAGTCCTTACCCTCTAGTTGTGGGTTTCTTGTTGGTGCGCCAATCAATATGCCAACTGAATGACTGTATTTTGCTATTTCTTCTACAGTCGATTCTACCTGCAACAAGAAATCTTCAAATTCTAAGAAATCTCTTGGCGGATACCCACAAACAGAAAGTTCAGAGAAAACAACTAAATCGGCTCCCAATTGCACAGCCTTCTCTACTTCACCAATCATTTTTTGTTTATTCAACTCGAAGTTGCCAATATGATAATTCTGTTGGGCTACATACACCTTCATCCTGCAAAATTGCAGAAATATGATGAATTATGGTTAAAATAAACCAAACAGGCGTTGCCAGACAATGCTTTGCTTTAATTTTGAATCTCAAAATCAATCCTTTTGAAATTGAATAAAAATATCAACCCTCTATTTGTCCTAAGTATTTTGGTGTTTTGCCTCATTGTTTCTTGCAATTCTAAAAAGCAACCAGACACCTCAAACATAAATGTTGAACTTAAGGTAATCAGATTCGAAAAAGATTTCTTTGAAGCGGACACGAACAACATCAATGCATCTATGGAATCACTTAGGGCGAAGCACCATAATTTTACCAATGATTTTTTATGGAGAATACTCGGTTTAGAAGGTGTTGATACTATTTTGTGGGCAGGTGCAATTAAACAATTTTACCATGACTATATGCCTATTTATGAGGCAACCAAAAAGAACAATAAAGATGTTGAAGGTGCTATAGCTGATACAAAAGAGGCGCTGAAATTGGTTAAATACTATTTCCCCGCATATAAGCTTCCTACTCAATTTATAACTTTTGTTGGACCAATTGATGCGTTTGCAACTAACCAAACTGGTGGATCTGGAGATATCATAACAACAGATGCGTTAGCAGCTGGACTCCAACTGCATTTAGGATCAGATGCGGATGTTTACAATACAGAACAGGGCATGCAGCTTTATCCAAATTATATTTCAAGAAGGTTTACGCCTAGTTATATACCTGTGAATGCAATGAAAAACATCATTGATGATATATTACCCCCAGTTAAACAGGGTAGTCCGCTTA
>JACCDL010316080.1_pt1 | contig 22651 bp, 22 predicted proteins | sample 7441931 | NCBI WGS metagenome assembly JACCDL01 (sample SAMN15323437, study PRJNA562643) | freshwater metagenome | isolation source: river surface water | place: USA:Blue River Watershed | collected 2017-08-16 | reverse complement strand
TCGAACCACTTTGATAGGAGATCTACGTGGCTGCAAAGCGTCGTAAGAAAGCAGCAAAAGCTGCACCAAAGCGTCGTCGTAAGAAGGCTGCTGCTAAAGCTGCCCCAAAGCGTCGTCGTCGTAAGAAGGCAGCAAAGGCTGCTCCAAAGCGTCGTCGTCGTAAGAAGGCAGCAAAGGCTGCTCCAAAGCGTCGTCGTCGTAAGAAGGCTTCAAAGTAAGTTATTAACTAAAAAATCCCGCCAGTCAAATGGCGGGATTTTTTATTGCCCAAAAGTAATTTAATAAAAGATAGGCTTACCCCCGTTATGAAGAGCGGCTTAGATTTCTCCCACGCAGACCAAAATATCCGGCCACAAGATGACCTGTTTAGGTTTATGAATGGCAAGTGGCTGAAGGAATCAACCATCCCAGATGATCGAGCAAGTGATGGTGCTTTTTATTGGCTATATGAGCAGGCAGAAAAACAGGTTAAGCAAATCATTTTAGATCAAGCAGCTAGCAAAGCAGCAGCTGGCAGCAATGCCCAAAAAATTGGCGATTTATATAACTCATTTATGGATGAGGCGGGGATAGAAAAATTAGGTATCTCACCGATTGCTAAAGATTTAGCAGCTGCTCAAGCAATTAACTCTTTAGCTGATTTCCTAAAGACCTTAGGTGAGTTTGAATCTCGTGGCTTATCGGGTTTGTTTTACACATTTGTCTCCACCGACAATAAAGACTCCACTCAAAATATCCTCTACCTTGGTCAAGCAGGATTATCTCTGCCAGATGAGGCTTACTACCGAGAGGGTGAGTATCAAGGGATTAGAGATGCCTTCATCGCTCATGCCCAGAAGATGTTTGAGTTGGCCAAAATTGAAAATGCCTCACAAGCGGCCCAGCAGCTCTTAGAGATTGAAAGCGCAATCGCCTCCTGCCACTGGGATCAGGTTAAGGATCGGGATGCTGAGCTGACCTATAACAAGATGAGCTTTGCCCAGTTGGTGGAGTTATCGCCAAAGTTTGATTGGCCAAACTGGATTAGCGCCTCAAAGACACCAAGAAATGTCCTAGAGCAGGTTGTAATTAGGCAGCCCTCCTACTTTGAAGGGTTATCAAAGTTACTTGCCAACTTTGATCTGCCAAAGTGGCGCAGCTGGCTCACCTTCCATGTGCTATCTGGTGCTAGCCCATACTTAAGCAGTGAGTTTGTAAATGAAAACTTTGATTTCTATGGCACCACCCTCTCTGGCACACCAGCATTAAAGCAGCGATGGAAGCGGGGGGTTGGTTTAGTAGAGGGTGCATTAGGTGAGGCGGTTGGGCAGATCTATGTTGAGCGCCACTTTAGTGAGCAGGCGAAGACAAAAATGGTTGAGTTGGTTAAGAACCTAATCACCGCTTACCGAATGAGCATTACCAATCTAGATTGGATGAGCCAGGAGACAAAGGAGAAGGCCTTTGTTAAATTGGATAAATTCACCCCAAAGATTGGCTACCCAGATAAGTGGCGCGATTACTCAAAGTTAAGCATTAATCCAAATGATCTAATCGGCAACCTCGCTCAAATCGCAAAATTCTCTCAAGATTATGAGTATGCCAAAATCGGCAAACCGGTAGATAAATCTGAGTGGTATATGACCCCTCAAACAGTTAATGCCTACTACAACCCTGGAATGAATGAGATTGTATTTCCAGCAGCAATTTTGCAACCGCCATTTTTTGATGTGAGCGCTGATGATTACGCTGCTAATTACGGTGGCATTGGAGCGGTGATTGGACATGAGATCGGCCATGGTTTTGATGATCAAGGCTCTAAATATGATGGCGATGGCAACTTAGTAAATTGGTGGAGTGAGATTGATCGGCAGGAGTTTGAAAAACGGACGAAGAAATTAATTGATCAATACAATCAATTATCTCCAGAGGCAGCACCTGAGCTTAAGGTCAATGGCGCACTTACTATTGGTGAAAATATTGGTGATCTGGGCGGATTAACCATCGCCTATAAGGCGTATGAGATCTCACTTGGATCAGCTAAGCCGCCGGTAATCGATGGTTTTAGCGGATATCAAAGATTCTTCCTTGGGTGGGCGCAGTGCTGGCGAAGTAAGTACCGGCCAGAGGAGGCAAGAAGGCGGATTGCTATCGATCCCCACTCACCTGCTGAATTTAGATGTAATCAAATCGTCTCTAATTTGGATGAGTTTCATGCTGCCTTTGGCCTTACCAAGGATGACCATCACTTTATGCCTGAAAATGCTCGGGTTAGGATTTGGTAGTTTAAATATTTGCCAATTTAACCTAGCAACAGCAGGATTGGTTAATAATGAGCTTTAAATTTGAGGTCAAAGCTTCTTTATCTAATCGCTTAGGCCGAACTGGGGTAATTACTACCCCACATGGTCAGATTAAAACCCCAGCATTTATCCCAGTTGGCACTAAGGCAACTTTAAAATCGGTGCTTCCTGAGTCCATCAATGAGTTTGGCGCTCAAGCAGTTTTAGCAAATGCCTACCACCTATATCTACAGCCAGGGCCGGAGATTGTTGATCAGGCAGGTGGTCTTGGAAAGTTTATGAATTGGCAAAAACCCACCTTTACCGACTCTGGTGGCTTTCAAGTTTTGTCACTCGGCGTTGGCTTTAAAAAAGTCATTGCAATGGATGAGAATACTTTTCAAGCAGATGATGTAATTGCAGATGATAAAGAGCGGCTTGCCCATGTGGATGATGATGGGGTTACCTTCAAATCACACTTAGATGGCTCACTGCACCGCTTTACCCCAGAGGTTTCAATGCAGGTGCAACATCAAATTGGGGCTGACATTATTTTTGCCTTTGATGAATGCACTACCTTGCATAACACTAGAAGCTACCAAGAAAGAGCTTTAGAGCGAACAAGGCTTTGGGCCAAAAGATGTTTGGCAGAGCATGATCGGTTAACTAAATCTAGAGCTGATAAACCATACCAAGCACTCTTTGGGGTATTGCAGGGAGCGCAATATGAAGATTTGCGCAGAAAAGCGGCTAAAGATTTATCAACAATGGTGGTGGGTGGCATTTCATTTGATGGCTTTGGCATAGGAGGTGCGCTAGATAAACAAAGCTTGGGCGATATTTTGAGATGGGTAAATGAAGAGTTACCGCAAGATAAGCCACGCCACTTTTTAGGAATTGGTGAGCCAGATGACTTATTTGTTGGGGTAGAAAATGGCGCTGATACCTTTGATTGTGTTGCACCCTCGCGGCAGGCTAGAACTAGCTCTGTATTTACAAAAGATGGCCGGGTTAATATCTCAAATGCGCCACATAAAAATGAGTTCTTCCCAATTGAAAAAGATTGCAGCTGTTATACCTGTACCAACTACACCCGGGCATACCTATGTCACCTGTTTAGATCAAAGGAGATGGTCGCAGCCACCTTGGCCACTATTCATAATCAACACTTTATTGTCGGCTTGGTGGATCAGATGCGAAAAGGTATTGAAGATGGCACATTTTTTGATTTCAAAGCCCAATTTATGGCCAGGTACTACAAAAAGTAATTTGGCGGTAGATTACTTATATGAATGAAGCTCGCAAACCACTTCGTATTGGAATATTAGGGGCGGCCAGAATTGCACCTAGCGCCATTATTTATCCAGCTCAAGCAACCGGCCATAAATTACTGGCAGTAGGTGCCAGAGATAAATCTCGTGCTGATCAATTTGCTAAGCAGTATCAGATTCAAAAATCTTACGGTTCATATCAAGAGGTAATTGATGATCCTGAGGTAGATGTAATTTATAACGCGCTACACAATGGCGCACACGCCCCTTGGAATATCAAAGCCTTAGCTGCTGGAAAACATGTTTTAAGTGAGAAGCCATCAGCGTGTAATGCTGCTGAGGCAAAAGAGGTAGCAGCTGCGGTTAGCAAATCCGGCAAAATCTTTATGGAGGGATTTCACTACTACTACCATCCGGTTTTCCAACGAGCCCTTGCAGTTTTAAAATCTGGTGAGATCGGTGAGGTAATCAAGGTTGAATCTGCACTCTTAATTCCTATGCCAAAGCCAGGTGATTTAAGGCTGCAATTTGATTTAGCTGGTGGCTCAATGATGGATGTTGGTTGCTATGCAATACACAGCCAAAGAATGATTAGCCAGCAGGTTGCAGCAGGTGAGCCTTCGGTAGTCAAAGCTGATGTTAATTCAGCAGATGGAAAGATTGATACCAAACTTTATGTTCAACTTAAATATCCAAATGGAGTTGCTGCCCTTGCAAAGGGCGATTTTGAATCAGAGGGCATGCAAGCCCCTCTTACCATTACCGGAAGTAAGGGCAGTATTTTTCTACCTAATTTTGTAGCTTCTGGCATGGACCCAAGAGTGATTGTTGAATCTGCCGGCCAAAAGCGAGTTGAACATCTTCCCTCAATTTCAACCTATACCTATCAGCTATTGGCATTTGCCGATGCAATAGATCTTGGTAAGGCGGTTAAAACAGATGCTAATGATGCGATTGCTCAATCTGCATTATTAGATGCTGCATATTTAAGCGCTGGCCTGCCACTTAGGCCAGTTTTTATCGGTTAAATCAAAAGTAGTTTTTTACCCTTAACAACTGCCTCGCTGCGTCCTGCCACCTCAAGTTTGCGGTAGATATTTCGAAGGTGAGTTTTCATTGTGTTCTTTGAAATATGAAGTGTTTTTCCAATCTCCTCAACTGATTTACCGGTGGCTAAGTGTTTTAGAACATCAACTTCTCGGGAGGTTAAATTCTCACTATTGGCCAACCTAGCTTCAGTTCTTTGGTTTAACCGTTTAATACAATCTCGAGCCAACTCCTCTAAATACATCGATGGCTGATCCTTTGCTAGTTCGATTATCAGATCAATGTGGTAATTGGTTTGCCTTATGAACATTTCACGACAGCCAGTAATTTCACCTATCTCAATGGCTTTTTTCATCCAATCCTTTGGCCCTGTGCCACCTTCGGCTTTAAACTCTGAAAGGTATAAATACTTATAAATCTGCTCTTTATATGTACTTTCGGAAAATTGTAGAACCTCCTCCTTACTGGCAGTTTTCATACCAACATTTTCCGCCAAGGCGGCTTTTACATGCCTTACATAAGGCAGATCTGGTGAGCGCTCAATTAATACCTGCGCTCTTGCGTTATCGCCTAAAATAAAGCGAATATACAACTCTGTAACATCTATCAGCCAAGCTAGATCATTTTGTTTTGCAATTGGGTCAATCTCAAGATGTAAATTGTTTAATCGCTCCAATGCCTCTGCAACTTTTGACTGAGCAGTTAAAATTCGAATTGCAAAAGTTTCAGCCAGCACATAAAAAAGCACAGACTTATTATCTTTAGCATCTTTCTTCAACTCTTCTAACTCAATGATTGCTTGGTCAAGTTTTCCAAACTCAAATAAGGTTCTAGCAACTATATATTTACAATCTAACGGGGCAGATAAACTTACATAACCATTGGCTTCAGCTGAAGCCACTCCCATCTTTGCAAATTCACTCGCTTTTATGTAATTTCCCTCTTCATAGTAATTTAAGGCTTTTACTGATATTTGATGGTGAGCAATATTGGTCCCACCAAACTCATCAACTAGATTTTCAACCTCAGTTAGTGATTGGCGTAGTGCTGGTAAATTTGAATACAAATGCTCGATTAAGGCGCGCATTCTGATTAATCCAGGCTTATCAACTCCACCTAAGTCAGTAGTGAGCACTGGTGAGGTGAGTGCATAAGTTATCTCGCTGTTTGCCTTAACTAAATCACCATTTGCAAAATTAATGAAAGCACGCGCAAATGCGATCATTTTCTCAATAAAATCTTTTATATTTGTTTTTTCTTTTTCAATCTCTAGCTCTAATGCGATTGCTTGCGCAGTTGAATAATCTAATTCAACAAGATAGCCCATCAGTGAAAAAGCTTTTTGTAGAGCCTTGCCATCTATTGACTGATCTCCTGCGTACTTTGAAAGTCTGATTAACTCTTTTCCCTGACCTGTCTGCGCTAAATCTCTGGCAGTAGTTGCAAACATTTGATAGATAAAATCAACATCACCTCGCTCAATTGCAGCCTCAAGGGCAGAGGTGGTTACCCGCCGAACGGAGGGTGAGGGATTTTCAGGGGCAGCCATGGCTCAAGGGTGAGGCAAGGAGGGGATTTTAGATAGCGCCCTCACCCCTATTTCAGGGTGAATCCAGGGGGGATTTTTACCGCCCGTAAGCGTGAAAATCCCGCTAAATTTTCAATCCGATAATCAAGGTTAAAATTCCAACATGGCGCTGGCAAAGGTAATCCTCTATTACATCTTTACCCCCCTTTCGGATCCAGCTGCGATAAAGATCTGGCAGAAAAATCTCTGTGAGAGTTTAAATTTAAAGGGAAGAATTATTGTCTCCCCCCATGGCATCAATGGCACCTTAGGAGGAGATATAAATGATTTAAAGAAATACATTAGGCAAACCAGGTCATATGAAGGTTTTGCCAAGATGAAATTCAAATGGTCTGATGGAACTGGAAATGATTTTCCAAAATTAAGTGTCAAGGTTCGCCCTGAGTTGGTCGCCTTTGGAAATCCGGATGAGATTAAAGTTGATAAAAATGGTGTAGTTGGTGGTGGAAAACATTTAAAGCCTGCCCAGGTTGAGGAGTTGGTGGCAAAACGCGGTGACGAGGTGGTCTTCTTTGATGGTCGAAATGCCTTTGAAGCCCAAGTTGGCAGATTTAAAAATGCAGTAATTCCAAATACCTCAACTACTAGAGATTTTGTTGCCGAGCTAGATAGTGGCAAGTATGACCACTTAAAGGATAAGCCAATCGTTACCTACTGCACCGGAGGAATAAGGTGTGAGGTTTTATCCTCAGTTATGAAAACTCGGGGCTTTAAAGAGGTTTATCAAATAGATGGCGGGATATTTACCTATGGAAAAGAGTTTGGAGATGATGGGCTATGGGAGGGTGCGCTCTATACCTTTGATAATCGAATGTCTATTGAGTTTAGTGATAAAACAAAATCTATTGCTAATTGTGAAAAATGTAATGCTCCAGCTAACCGCTTCTATGACTGCCCGCAGCCACCTTGTAACTCATTGAATTTGTTATGTTCAAATTGTGCTAAAACCCTAAATGATGAGATTTGTAAACACCCACAACGTAAGTACACCAACGCGGAGTTAATTGGCTAATAGCTGATTTGCATGATCCTTTGGATGGTTAATGTAACTGCTAAACCATTTTTTAAGATCGTAATACCCTGACTCAGTATGGGTTCCAGAGTTTGAAAGCTGTGCTGGTACCAATCTTTTAATAATCTCAAGTGATGCAGCTCTAGATGCTTTAAACAACTCAAGTGAGCTTTCAACTGGCAGGACTAAGTAACCTAGGGTTGGATTTTGGGCCCATTTGTTTTCATCATAACCTTGAATAACCCCACCTGGCTCGGCAATTAAGCGCTTTAATCTGGCGCAGGATTGGGACTCACTATCTGCCAAGTGGTGAATCACCTGCCTGGCATTCCAACCATCAGATTTTGGTTTATCTAGATCTGATTTGTCTAGTTTGGCATATGCATCTAAAAATGATTTTGTTGATGCTTCATAATCTGCAACTAACTTTAGTAACTCTTGCTCACTCATAAGATCATCCTATCTGCGAAGGAAGGTTCGTACAGCCCTAACTATTACTTGATTTACCCTTGCAAGCCGCGTAATTGGCGAGCTACCTATCACCTTTACGCTGGTTGGCTCCCCTGGGGTGGGTACAGTCAAAATTGCAGGTGAGCTCTCATCTAAGGAGTTTGCAATGATCTTCATATGCTCAACTAAAGAAATACATCTAACAAATTGAGTTCTAGGTAGCACATCTGCCATTGCAATAATCTCCTCAGTAAAGTTATCTGCAGCCAGGCGTAAATCTTTAGCTATGTTGTCAATCTGCTTGTTACGAGATTTAGATTCGATCAACTCAAGTTTTTCAGTTATTGCATTACTAGTTGCAGATAGGGCGTAGGCAATTTGCCGATCAATCACATCTTTACGATTTGGATCTAAGGTTGCATCAAATAAAGCCCGTGCCATACTTCTAATATCCACCATCATATGCTCGATAGCGATACCTTGAATATACAAAGACTCAGCCTGATCCACCTCAGCAAGTGGTGACCACTTTGCATATCTTCTGGCCTCAATCGCCTGCGATCTTAGATTAGGAATTTCCTCTACCAATAATCTGGCTTTGGCAAGCCAAGCTCCTGCTTGCTTTTGTGAAAATCCAGCTGCAACTCCCTCTGCCATCTCACTTATTAACTCGGCTCCTCTTTTGCCAAGGCGTGAGATTTGATTAACAGTTCTACCAGCTGGTGTATTGGCATGGGAAAAGTAAGAGAAAACTATGGCCACACCTGCGCCAATTAATGTTGAGACTAATCGATTCTCTGCAGTTGAACCTGAAATTCCTGGGCCAATCACAATTAATGCCGTTACCGGCACATTAACTGAGGCCACCTCACCTAGTCGCAATCCTCTAGCGACAACTGAACAAAGTAAAACAGTAGTTCCGATTGCAATTGGACCAAAGGAGAAGTAGTGCACGGTAAGTAAGGCAACTCCTGCCCCAATAGCGGTACCAACTATCTGGCCGAGCCCTTCTCTAACTGATTTATAGAGTGATATTCGAATGCTTAATGCGCAAACTATGGCAGCAACTAACCCACCATTAAACAAAAAAGTATCGCCGATTATCCAAGCTGTGGTCGAGGCCAGTGAGGCCACCAGAATTTGTCTAACCCAGGTTCGACGATTAGTGAATAATTTAATGAACCAGGTAAAAAAACTCTTCATGAGCGAAACTTAATTTTTTTGGCATTCATTAATAATTTAAGCCTAGAAACTGCACTTTTACCCATGCCGTGCAAGCCTTCTAACTCTTCAACTGTGATTTTTCTTAGATCTGAAACTTTATACAACTTAGCATCTACCAAAGCCCTGCGTGCTGGCGCAGCAATTCCGTATTCTCGCCACTCTCTATCTAAACTCTCGTATCGATCAAGCTCTGCTTGCGGGATATCGCATTGAACATTTTTAGAGTTGTTGGATTTACCCATATGAGAATCCTACAACTTTACTTACGCTTCTTTTTGACCATTATCTGCACCATTCGCTGCGTCATCAATTTTCGGACCAATGTCTTTGGAAGCGGTGAGTCAAAATGCAGTGCACTCTTTGTTTGCTTATATTTGACTAGATCAGTCTTTAGAGCTGCAAGAACTGAGCCGCTAAATGGATAAAAGGAGCAACCAGATTTTCTAGCAGCAATTCCACAAACCACATCGCCATCTAGTTTAAATGCTGGTATTCCATAAGAAATCGATTGCTTTAACGCTGGTTCAATCTCCAAAATGATGCTTCGCATATCTTTAAGCAATTTTCGCTCTGGCTCTGCTTGAGCAGAAATATAAGCATCCACTTCCCGTTTAGTCATGTGAATATCTTAATTAGTACCCTCACTTAAAGAGGGTAGATTTCGATACATTGGTAGATATAACTGACCAGGTTTTGATCTACTTGGAATTGGATTACTTCCTGAGATAAATCCTAATTTACGATAGGCAGAAATTGCTCTCTCATTCTCTGGCCAAACACCAAGTCCTTGGCGATGCCATTTATTGGCCAAACAAAACTCATCAATTTTCTTTAAAACCAAGGCTGGTATACCAAGGCCACGAAATTCTGCTGCAAGCCACCAACCAAAGATCCAGCAATCACTTCCTCGATCAGCGCTAGCTGCTTCAATACCAATTAATCCAATGTCAGTGCCATCCTTAGAGATAAAAAACCAATTTGAAGCTAAAAGTGCTTCCTGCCAAAAGGTTATTGGTTTGGCTTTATCTACATCAAACTCTGCCCCAAATGCATAAGGTGCATCCTTGAGTGCATTAAGTCTTACCTCGCGCAAGCGAGTGGCATCGCCAGCGGTTGCAAGAGTTATTTCAATTTTCTGCATAAATCTAACGATTGAAAAGCCTGCTGAAAAATCCTCTTCTTTTAACCTCTGACTCATGTCCTTGGCAACGCTCTGCAAGTGGAACTCCTGCTAACGCCTCCTCAACATGTTGACCACATCCACTCCATGTGGGAAGTTTGCACTTGCGACAAGTAACTCGGCTGCACATAGCTATTTAACAATCTACTCTGAACTTTATGGATTTTCCATAAATTAGTGATCTGACTCTAAACCACTGCACTGATTATTCAAAGCAATACATACAATTATTGATGAAATTCTTGGCATAATTTAATTAATGCTCGGTGCTGCGCCAAACTTTAATTGCAGCATCTGCATTTAATAACCCAATACTTATCCCAACAATTAAATCTGGAATAGGGCTTATCCAAAAAACGGTTATCAAGCCGGCAGTAATAATTGCAATATAGGCCACAGCATCATTGCGCGCTGACAAGTAAGCAGCCATAACCAAACTCTTTTGACTCTTTCTAAATTTTGCCAAGAAAAAAGCACAGGTGAAATTCACTACTAAAGCGCCCAATCCCACCATGCTCAAGCTAACACCGCTAGGAGCCGATGGATTTCTTATCTCATAGACGGTGCTAAAAGCTACTGAAAATACTGGAACTAAAAGTAAGATGGCAAAAAACTTACTCAAGTAGCGGCGAGCAACTAAGCTCCAACCAAGAGCCACAAAAATCAAGATGTTTACTGATGCATCCTCTAGAAAGTCAATGCTATCTGCAAATAATGAAACAGATCCAAGTCTTATTGCGAAATAAAACTCAACAAAGAAATAAAGTAGGTTAGCTATTGCAACAAACCGCACAACATTTCTTATTGAGTTCACAAAGAAAGAGTATGGTACTTAAGGGTGTAAGATGGGTTTATGTCCATTAAAGTTCGCCCGATTGTTGAGGCTGATAAAGCTCGATGGCTAGAGTTGTTCAAAGAGTACATAATCTTTTATAAATCTAAGTTAAGTGATGAGCAATTTGAATTGACTTGGAAACGAATAAACTCTGAATTTAATATAAATGGCCTAGTCGCTGAAATAGATGGGCGAATTGTTGGATTTACTCATTATATTTTCCGGCCATCAACCTGGGCGGTTGAGGACTTTTGTTACCTGGAAGATTTGTACGTAGATCCCAAGGTTAGAGGTGGCGGTGTCGGGCGGGCATTGATCAAGGCAGTTGAAGATATTGCAATTGCAAAGGGTTCAAAACGACTTTATTGGACCACCGCACCAGATAATGAAACAGCTAGAAAACTTTATGACAAAGTAGCTATTTCTGATCGAGTTCAATACAAGATTTTTTTAAACCAATAAGTTAATGTGAAGCACTCCTGCTCTGATTTGTAACAATTAAAGTACCAATGGCCGCAAGTGCCATACCAAGTAGTCCTATTGGCTTTATTGTCTCGCCAAAGAAAAAGTAAGCTTGAATCGCCGTCAATGGCGGAACTAGGTAGTACAAGCTAGAAACTGAAGAGGCGCTATCGTTTCGAAGCAGATAAAAAAGCAAAAATATTGAACCGATTGATAAAGCAACTACTATCCAAAAAAGGGCTAATAAGAACTCGATAGTTACATCAACTTTTAGTGGTTCAAAAATTATGGATGCTATTGCAAAGATAACCGTTGCGGTCACAAATTGAACAGCTGTGCCAGCTAAAAATGGGATTTCAGCTCCCCCTTTTTTCTGTAGCAAATATCCAGTAGTAGTGCCAAAGAGTGCAAGAAGGCAACAGATAATCCCTACTGTGGAAAAACCAAATGAAAAATCACCATCAAAAAGTTTTGGAATCAACAAAAATACAACTCCAATAAAGCCCAGAAGCAGACCAAATATTTGCTTATAACTTAACTTTTCATTTAACAGAGGAATTGCGATTGTAGAAACTAGGATTGGTTGCAGAGAAACAATAACTGCAGTAATTCCAGCTGGTATATCGATAAATACAGCGTAAAAAACTCCCCCAATATAAATAACATGTAAAAAAACACTGACTAACATAGATTGCTTTACCTGTGACCAAGTGATTCGAAGTGATTCGCCGATTGCTTTAGCAATTAATACCAAAATTAGTGTGGCAAAAAAGTATCTGATTGTTAAAAATACAAAAGGCTCGGCATAGGGAAGTATGTACTTAGCTCCTATGAAACCGGTGCTCCACAATAGGACAAATATGATCGGTGCAAAGCTTTTTATCTTGACCATTGCTTAAGGCTAAAGGGTGGGCATTTCATAGCAAAATCAGAGAGTTTGTAGGTGTTATCCTTACGCTCTGACACTGTAGTCAAAATCAAAAAATTGAAAATTTAGAGTTAGGGTAAATAAATATGGATTCAGCACAATTAGCTCAGATGAAAAGTGGCAAGGGCTTTATTGCAGCCCTTGACCAAAGCGGGGGCTCAACCCCGAAGGCACTATCCCTTTATGGCATTGATCCTGGAACCTACACAGGTGATGAGGCGATGTTTGATCTTGTTCACAAGATGCGGACTCGAATCATTAAATCCCCATCTTTTACCTCTGAGCGAGTAATTGGCGTGATTTTGTTTGAAATGACTATGGATCGAATGATTGATGGCATGGGAAGTGCTGAGTTTCTATGGCAAAAGAAAAAAATTGTGCCATTTTTAAAGGTTGACAATGGTTTAGCCGATGAAAAAGATGGCGCTCAAGTAATGAAACCAATTCCTGAGTTAGATAAAAGATTAAGTAGCGCCATTTCTCATGGGGTATTTGGAACCAAAATGAGATCAGTAATTAAGCAGGCTAATCCAGTTGGGGTAACAGCTGTAGTTGATCAACAGTTTGAGATAGGTAAGCAAATCTGCGCTAAGGGCCTGGTGCCAATAATTGAACCTGAAGTGGATATTAAATGCCCAGACAAGGCAGCTGCTGAGGATTTACTACTTGCAGCACTTACAAAGCAATTAGATAAGTTAAGTACTGGTGAGGATGTAATGCTTAAACTGACTCTTCCAGAAAAAGCTGGTCTTTACTCAGCACTTGCTGATCATCCTAGGGTGGTCAGAGTGGTTGCTCTCTCTGGCGGATATAGCAGAGATCATGCAAATGAGGTGCTCGCAAAAAATCCTAAATTAATTGCCAGCTTCTCCCGTGCTTTAACTGAAGGGTTAACTGCTCAACAAAGTGAGGCTGAGTTTGATGCCAAACTAGATAACGCAATCGGGGCTATCTATAAAGCTTCGGTCAAATAAAAGCCATTCCTATACTTGTTAGTAATTAGTAGAGTTAAGTATAGATAAAAAAATAGTTTAGGGGGAGCAGATGGCCAGTCCTATAGTTGAGACTGCTCCCCTTGTTTTAAATGTTGGGATTGTTTTACTTGGTGCTGCAACTATGGGGTTTGCTGCTCGTAAGCTTGGATTACCTTCGGTTTTTGGTTACATACTTACTGGTTTAATTGTTTCGCCATTTACTCCCGGTTTTGTTGCCGATAATAATCAGCTGGCACTTTTAGCTGATATTGGTGTGGTATTACTATTATTTGAGGTAGGTATTGAAATTGATTTACGGAGAATGCGGCGAGAAAACCGATCAATAATTTGGGGAGCCCCTGCTCAAGTAGGTATTGGTATTTTGATTGGAACACCAGTATTTCTCTGGCTTGAGATCCCCCTATTTGGAGCGTTATTACTCTCCTTGTCCATTGCAATCTCATCCAGTGTGGTAATTGTTAACATCACAAGAAGTCCTAGAAGAACTATGAATTCATTTACTGAAGAGGCTCTGCTTGGCTGGACAATCGTGCAAGATATTGTGGGAGTCAGTATTGCAGTTGTAATACTGACCGCATTTGGGGAGAGTGAAAAGCCACTGCCAATTGCAATAGGTGGCTTGATTGGATTTATTGCCTTAGCTTTCGCATCCTCTCGTGTCTTGCCTAAGTTACTAAAAATGATCAGGTGGGAGAAGGATCTCTTTCTTATTTACTCAGTATCAGTTGGTTTAGTACTTGCCGCACTTGGCACAGTTGTTTTTGGAATTCCAATGGCGCTAGCTGGCTTTATAGCAGGCCTTGCAATTAATCAAAGCCAAGATACTGACGAGGTTCGCAAAGCCATCTTGCCATTTAGAGATCTATTTGCCGTGCTCTTTTTTGTTGTGATCGGATCATTAATTAGACCGAGTGAGTTCTCAGAGGCTTGGCCATTTGCCGCCCTTTGCCTGTTACTACTGGTCACATTAAAAACAATTCCGACCGCTCTTTTGGCAAAGGTGGGAAAATTAAAGGTTCAACGACTTCAATTTGGAGTCGGTGTTAGCCAAATTGGAGAGTTCTCCTTCGTGTTAGGAAGTATTGCCTTTGCACAAAAGGCAATTTCATCATCGCAATACACAGGTCTATTGGTAGCGGTAGTAATTTCTATTGTCACCTCAAGCTTGTTAGTTCGAAAGGTTGGAAATAAACCAAGTAATAAGGCTTAAAAAATTTATAACAAAGCGCGCAGTTCAACCTTTCGATTACATGCTTTTGATCCGGCAAAGGCTAACTCCTTAGCCACCTCATAGGATTGAGCTTGAATTAACCAAAATCCAGTGAAATTTTCCTTTGCTGCAAATAAGGGTGAGCCGGTATCAATATTTACATCGTTACGATTATCAATTACTGTGGCAGAACCGATTGCAGAAAGTCCACCGGCATAGATCCAATGATTGTTTGCTTTTAACTCTTCATTGAAGGCATCGATTGCAACCATCTCATCAGATGTACCAGAGCCACTTAAGTCATCAATTACGAAGATAATAAATTTCATGAAGTTATAACTTTAAAAAATCTTTTATATTGCTAATTACCTGGACTTACTGTGGACATATTAAAATCTTTAATTACTAAGGCAGGTGTAGACATATTTGCCATATCCCCAGCCCACTCTCTTGGTTGTGTCCACTCACTAACCCCAGCAGCAGTAATTCTAGATAGTGCGCTAACAGGTGAATCATTCCAGCGGAAGTTGTTTGTTACCCCTTGCACCTCACCATCTTTAACAAAGTAAACCCCATCTCGGGTTAATCCAGTGAGCAAGAGTGAGTTTGGATCTACCATTCTGATATACCAAAGTGTGGTTACTAGTAATCCGTTCTTAACCCCTTTTACTAAATCTAAAACTGAGCCTTTGCCACCATCTACGCTCATAATTAAATTGTCACCCATTGGTGTGTAGGCAAGTGAGGTCATTTTTGCACTTGCTCTAGTTTGCACCAGGGATTCAAGCACGCCATCTTTGATCCAATCACTGCGTCTTTGCTTTTGTCCATTATCAAAAACTGAGGTGAAAGGGGTGCTTGCAGTGGCGTAAACAAACTCTGAACCATTTAATTGTGCATTACTTGGATCGCTAAATAATTGAAGTCCAACATTAGATAACTTCTCACCTACTCGAGTGCCGCCCCCCTTCTTAGAAAATACGCTCTGTCCCTCAAATGCATCTCTTGCCCCTGCCATCCACATCATATAAACGTAAAAATCAGCAACGGAGCCTGATGGTAAAACTGTGTCATATCTTCCAGCTGGCAGCTCAATCTTTCTCTCCTGCCAGGAAAGGCGCTGGCGAATATCTTTATCTATATCTGCTACCGCTACATTTGAAAAATCATGAGTCTCTACGCCATACCAGGTTGAACGGGTGCGAGCATGAGATTTTGCCGTCATCTCTACGCGACCAATTGGTGTATCACTTCGTAATCGCAAACCGCCTTTTGAGCCAACCCAAACAGTTTGATGTGTGTGCTCTGCAAAGCCAAATAACTCAATTGCATCACTTACAGATTTACTCATCATCTGGCCTAAATCTGGTGCAAACTTTTTAAATACCTCAGGTCCAGTTGGTTGGTGTGGTGCCTGCCAATTACCTAATTGAACATTTTCAGCAATTGGAGCGTAATCCTCAGCAGCTCCTGCTGCCTTTGCGGCAGCTACTGCTTGCGCAAGGAGTGAATCAATATCTGCTTCATCCACATTGGTTCTAGATACTCCCCCTGCTGCCATTCCATCCTTTGTATTAAGGAAGGCAATTACCGTCACACTTCGCTGCTGAAGAACACCATTGGTAGTTAAAGTGCTGCTTGCCCATCGCAAATTTGCCTGTGTTTTATCGGTGACAATAACAATGCATTCATCAGAGCTTGCCTTAGCTAAGATCTTTTCAACTAAATCTTGTGCTTTAATCATTTACCCACCTCAGATACGGTGTTTAAAATATTGATCTTGCTAAAGACAGCTGCTGGGCAACCATGGCTTACCGCTGCTACTTGACCAGGTTGTGCCTTTCCGCAATTAAAGGCTCCACCTAAGACATAGGTGGAAGGCCCCCCTACTAACTTCATAGCACCCCAAAAATCAGTTGTAGTTGATTGATAGGCAACATCTTTTAGCTGGCCAACAATTTTTCCATTTTTAACTCGATGAAATTGTTGTCCAGTAAATTGAAAGTTATAACGTTGCATATCAATTGACCAGGATTTATCACCCAAAATATAAATCCCGTCATCCATAGACTCAATAAGTTTTTCTAATGTTGGACCCTTTGGATCAGGTTGCAGTGAAACATTTGGCATACGTTGAATTGGCACATGTCCTGGAGAGTCTGCATAAGCACAGCCATTACTACGCTCCTGATTTACTACAGCAGATATCCGCCTATCTGTTTGGTAACCAACTAAAACTCCATCTTTTACAATCTGCCATTTTTGAGCAGCCACTCCCTCATCATCAAAGCCAACTGTGCTCAATCCATGTTCAGTTAATCGATCCCCAGTTACATTCATTAATGCAGAGCCATACTGAAGCTTTCCTAACTTATCTGGCGTAGCAAAAGAGGTGCCGGCGTAATTAGCCTCATATCCAATTGCCCGGTCTAGCTCTGTTGCATGGCCGATTGACTCATGAATAGTTAGCCAAAGATTTGATGGGTGAATTAATAGGTCATATTTGCCTGGCTCAACTGATGGGGCGGCAACCTTTTCTGCCAATAATGTAGGTAGTTGCTCAATCTCAGCATCCCAATTCCAAATTGAATTTCCCATCCACTCCCAGCCATAGCCTGCTGGTTGGGCCAAGGTGCGCATTGACTCAAAGCCATGAGCGCCAATTGAGATAGCCTCAATTTGAGTTTGAACTCTTACTCGTTGTTGAGTTGTACTAGTTCCATAAATATCTGCGTAATACTTTTGCTCCTTAACAAAATGTGTATGTGCGCTTGTGTGATTTACAGTTTCACTCTGTAGTAGTTTGCTACTTAAAGTAGCAAGTCGATCCTTTTTTTCACTATCTGATACTGAAAATGGATCAATCTCATAGGCAGATACCCACTTTTGATTTGGATAGACCGGCTCTTTTGCTAATGAGACAAAATCTGTTGATAATGGCTTTGATGTCTTTGCCATCTCAACAGCAGTTAAAGCAAGCCGTTTAGCAATCTCAACACTTACGCCAGGAGCTGAGGCAAAACCCCAAGCGCCATTTACGATTACACGAACACCAATTCCAAAGTTTGTTTCATCTAATTGAGTCTCAGGTTTAGCATCTCGAAGTGAGAGGTAGCCAGTTCTAGTTCTCTCAATTCGCACATCAGCATGGGATGCACCAGCAGCTTTAGCGGCGCTGATTGCAGCATCGGAACAGCTATCAAGAGGTAGGGCTAAAAAGTCAGCATCTACATTGGTGATCACTTAGCGGCCAACCTTGCCTCACGGCGCTTCTTTTGCTCTGCTGGATCTGGTATTGGAACTGCTGCAATTAATCTACGGGTGTACTCATTTTTTGCATTCTTTAAAATACTGTCTCGATCGCCCTCTTCAACAAGTCGACCCTCCTGCATTACTGCAATTCGGTGAGCCAAAATATCTACAACTGCTAAGTCATGGCTAATAAACAAACAGGCAAACTTTAATTTATCTTGTAAATCTAACAGCAATTCTAAGAATCTTGCTTGTACTGAAACATCTAACGCTGAGGTTGGTTCATCAGCAATTAATAAATCTGGTGTTAGAGCCAAAGCTCTAGCGATTCCAACTCTTTGACGTTGACCACCTGATAACTCATGTGGGAAGCGGTTTCGATAAGATCTTGGCAGCTCAACCTGTTGTAGTAGCTCCTCCACTTTATGGTTTAACTCAGCACCCTTTGCAAGCCCAGCAAGCAGTATTGGCTCTCCAATTGATTCACCAATTGGCAGACGTGGGTTTAATGAGGAGGCAGGATCTTGGAAAACAATTCCAGTATGGCGGCGAATCGGGAACAACTCTTTTTGAGTCGCCTTTGAAATATCTTTTCCTACGATTTCAAGTTTGCCAGACTTAATTGGTAGCAAACCAATCGCAGCCCTACCAACAGTAGTTTTTCCAGAGCCTGATTCGCCAACTAAGCCGACGATTTCACCTGGGAAAATCTCTAAATTAAAATCTCTTACTGCAACAAACTCTGGAATTCTTCCGCGCTTTGGATAGGCAATTGTTACATCAGTTAGTTTTATAACCGGCTGCTTTTTACTATCAATTGCTACGCGCTGCTTTACTGTGCCTAGTTTTGGAACAGATTTAAGCAGAGATTGTGTGTAAGGATGAGTTGGCTTATTAAAGATTTGATCTGCTGTTCCATGCTCAACAGTTAAGCCATCCTTCATAACTAAAATCTCATCAGCCATATCAGCAACAACACCCATATCATGGGTGATAAGCAAAATCGCAGAGTTTAATTTGGTACGAAGTCCACGCATGAGATCAAGAACTTCAGCCTGCACCGTAACATCTAATGCTGTTGTTGGCTCATCTGCAATCAATAGGGATGGATCACAAGCTAAAGACTGAGCAATCATTGCTCGCTGGCGTTGACCACCTGAGAGTTGATGAGGGTACTTATCAAATGAGAGCTCTGGGTTTGGAATCTCAACTAAGGTAATTAACTCAATTGCCCGTTCCTTAGCAGCCTTTGGTCCCATATCAAAGTGAGTTCGAAGAGTTTCAACTATTTGAAACCCAATTGTGTAAACGGGATTGAGCGCCGTCATTGGCTCTTGGAATATGTAGGCAACTTCGCGACCACGAAACTTTCTAAGTTGAGATTTTGCAACCCCAATCATTTCGCTGCCTTTGACCTTCACTGAGCCGCTCATTCGAGAGTTTGATGCCAGCAAATCCATAATTCCCATTGCAGTTGTTGATTTACCTGAGCCTGATTCCCCAACAATGGCCAAGGTTTTACCTGCTTGTACATCAAAATTCATATCTACTGCAGCTGGATACCAGGCACCATCAACCCAAAACTCAACTGTGAAATTACGTACTTGCAGTACTGGATCTGACATTTACGCTACCTGCTTTTCTATTGCGCGTGAGAAGATGCTCTGGTGAATAATCCTCAAATTTTTCGCCCCAAGAGTGGTTACATTTTTGCCGGCATGGGCTTTTGGATAGTAGCGACCATGCTCTACCTTCAAATCGTTGATTATGGATTTAACTTTGGCTTGATCATTGCAAGTATTTGGGGAGTCTTGGTTTGCTTGATCTGCTACCAAATCTTTATCCGTCCTAAAGTTGTTTTCTTTGATGAAGGTATAGAAATTGTTAACCCTTTTACCCATTACCTGATTGGTTGGCAAGATGTTGAACAAATCGACACTCGTTACACCCTGTCGATTAAAACTCATGTTGAAGGTGGCGAAATTAAACAAATCTACGCATTTGCCGCCCCTGCTCCGGGCAGGTATCACAGCAGATCCATTCATCAAAGTGAGTTGCGCGGTATGAATATTCAAAGCACTGGCAGTATTCAAGCTGGTCAAACTCCTAACTCCCACTCTGGAGTTGCCTCTGCTATTGCTAACCAAAAAATGATTGCATTTAAAAGGCTTGATAAGCCTAAACTGGTTCAATACCGGTATCAATTTAGTAGTAAAGCTTTTTGGAGTAATGTGATTTTTTTGGTCACAGGAACTGTGCTTTTGATTATTCATAATTAGGCCATCTCGCTTCGAGATTGCATCTGTCGGGCATTTTCTTTATCTTTTTTAGTAAGTCTTCGGCGTTGACGAGGATCAAAGGCATCTCTTAAACCATCACCAATGAAGTTAACGCAAAGTGCGATAGCAATAATAAACAAACCTGGATACCAAAATAGCCATGGTCTGGTAGTAAAAGCATCTTGGTAATTTGAAATTAAAAGTCCTAAGGAAACATCGGGTGAGGTAACACCAAAGCCCAAGAAACTCAATGCTGTTTCTAGAAGAATGGCTCCTGACATCAACAATGTTACTGAAACGATAATTACGCCAATTGCATTAGGCAAAATGTGTTTAAAGATAATTCGTCGATTTGTTGCACCGGCAACACGAGCCGCATCAACAAACTCTCGCTCGCGAAGTGATAAAAATTCACCCCTTACTAAACGAGATAATCCAGTCCATGAGAAAAGTCCCAACAGTAAGGCAAGGAAGGCAGCTCCTTTATTACCGAAATGAAATCCAATTACCGATCCGATAATAATTACTGGGATTGTGATGATAAAGTCAACTAAACGCATAAGAACTGCATCAGTCCAGCCACGGAAAAATCCTGCTAAGGCACCGATGATTGTTCCAATTGTTGTTGCAATCAATCCAATGATGAACATAACCAAAATTGATCGCTGTGCACCGCGCATTACCAAGGCAAAGTAATCTCTACCGATATTGTCTTGGCCAAATGGATGCTGACCTAACTTAACTCCGTCGCCATCTACCAAGGGCACAAAATCAATTGTTGGGCAGCCAAGTATTCCCTCTGGACAACCTTCTGTTAGTAGTTCTGGAGTATCTTCAAAACCATAACGCCACCAGCCCGGAATAGTAAACCGTGGATTGCGTGGATCACCTATTCGCCAATCAAGTGCTGTATAGACAATTACCACCAAAGTAGTAAAGAAAAACAATGCCGCCATTGCAGCTCGGTGGCGCACAAAGCGCTTTAAAATAATTTGGCCCTGGCTTAAGCCCTCAGTTTCCTTATTAAAAATCGCATTTTCATTAGCATCTAAGACTACTTCTCCAGTACTTATAGCTTTATTGGATTTACGCGCCATTACTTTCCAGCTCCTACTCTGATGCGTGGATCAAGTACTGAGTAGAGAAGATCAGCTATCAAATTAGCCAAAATCGCTAGTGTTGAAAGGAAAAGAATCACGCCCATTAACAGGTTTAAGTCAAAGGAAACAATTGCTTTATTAAACAAGGTTCCCATTCCATACCATCCAAAAACTTGTTCAGTGATAATGGCGCCACCCACAATAGACACAATATCTGTGACCATAATTGTGGTCATTGGAATCATGGTATTTCGGAAGGCATGACGCATAATTACTGTTCGCTCAGTTAAACCCTTCGCCCGAGCAGTTCTTATGTAATCCTGATTTAAAACTTCTAGTAATGTTCCGCGCGAGAATCTAATATATCCAGCAAATGAAATTAAAGTCAGCGCAATTGTTGGCAAAATCATATGCAAAACTATGTCAAGAGATCTGACCCAAAACGGAACCTCAAATAACCAGGCTGTACTCTGACCAAAGGTTGAAATTGGCCGGAAATTAATATCATCACTTTCGATGTAAGGTCGCCAAGATTGCATTAACTTATCTACAACTATAAGCAAACCAATAATTACTACCGAAATGATGTTAGTTCGAATTATTGGTCCTCGATCAATACGAGAAAATATCACTGATCCCACCAGCGCCACTCCAATTAATGCAACAAACATCAGTAACAAACCGACTCTAGGTCGGTTTGAATCAAGCAAAATTTGTGCTGGAAAGTAAATAATTGATCCTGCCGCAGCACAAAACAGCGCGCTCCTGACCGCTGTTCTATTTTCTAACCCAACTGAAAGATAGGTAATTCCAATGGCGATACCAACTGCGGCCAGCAAAATCACGATAGGACCCATGGTGGGATTTAAAAACCATTTAGTAGCACTGATTATGGATAAGAATGTTGAATTAACTACAAAAACACCGCTAAATATAAGTATGACTCGCTTTTTCGTACCACTGAAAATAGCAGCCCAAAAAAATCCCGCGATAATGCTTGCAAAAATTATGGATGGGAGTGAGATCTGAGCTGAGATGAGAAAATCATTAAAATCAATTGCCAAAAACTGCTTTAACAATACTGCTACCCAAAAAATTGGTAATGAGTAAAGCAAGAATGCAAAGAAGGTCATTGAGTAGTCAAATCTTGAATATTGACGAAGTGCTGAGGTTATTCCCAGGCCAATTCCCAAAATAATGGCAACAATCGTTGCTACAAATACCAATCTGACGGTGATTGGAAGTGCACCGGCAATCTCAGAAACAACTGGTTGGTTCTCCCTAGTTAAACCAAAATCTGCTTTACCAATAAATATACCTAAAACACCCCGAAGCCAAATAAAGTATCTGATCGGCGGTGGCAGATCTAACCGAAGCTCTCGCGTCAAATTTAAAATTAATTGTTCCCGATTTGGCGCAGTACTAGTACGAAGTTCCTCTAACGGATCGGTTGAGATTGCTGAGATGTTATAAATTATAAAACTTGATCCAAAAAGGATCATTACTAAGGCACCTAGGCGACGAACTACATATGCGATCAAAGTAATTCTCACCCTT
>JACCDL011171839.1_pt1 | contig 22656 bp, 14 predicted proteins | sample 7441931 | NCBI WGS metagenome assembly JACCDL01 (sample SAMN15323437, study PRJNA562643) | freshwater metagenome | isolation source: river surface water | place: USA:Blue River Watershed | collected 2017-08-16 | reverse complement strand
TTTACATTTGCCGCTCATGATTATTTGGGCAACCAAATTTTCAGGGCCTATAGCTCAGTTGGTTAGAGCACCTGACTCATAATCAGGGGGTCCCAGGATCATGCCCTGGTGGGCCCACTCCTTAGTAATCAAGCAGTTACAAGCTAGTTTTTATTGACTTTCTTGTAGCTGCTTTTTTCATTTGCACCACAATTTGCACCACAACTCATTTCTTAAAAACCCTCGTAAACATTGGGATATTGTTTTTGGAGATGATAATTATTTTGAAGAATGACATGAAATAGGGCAAGGCTAAATAAAGTAGTTTTGATCTAACAACTACTAATGGACCAATTTGACAATAACGATTATTGGAAAGGGGTAATCCTATATGGATTAAACCAAGCAAAATATAAAATTGTTTCGATGCAAGCCTAGAAGGAGAATTAAGTGGATTCGAAAAATTATCATCATTAAAAGTCAAATCTTGTGGTGTAAATACAAGTTGTAAAAATGGTGGATTTGTGATTTTTGAAGAAAACAAAAATGGTTTAGTTTTTTTTGTAACTGATTTTGATAATAAGGATGCTCAATCTGTGTTAAAGCAAGTCAATGAGTTGAAATTAAATGGATTTAGTGATTGGCGATTCCCAATGGAGAAAGATTTACTTAGAATATATGAAAAAATAAGTGTAAATGGTCCTGGTAATTTTGCTGATTATTTCTTTTGGAAATACACAAAAGATTCAAATGACGGTGTTTGGGGCATAATGAGCTATGATTTGAATAATTTTGAATTCAAATATGATTCGAAACGATCCTTAAATAATCCATTTTGGATTATTCGATCTTTCTAATTTAATATTGTAAATCGTCAGCATAAAGTGGACAGTTTAGTTGTAATGGAACTTGTAAACTATAAGAATAATAAAAATTAAAATCTTAATCACTCCTTCCCCAAAAAATCAGCCCAACTTATCCAACCTTTTTTCTTGTATACTTTATCAGGACTAGATGGAATTGAAACAGGTTTTTTATTTGTCTTAATAAACTCTCTCCACTCTTTGTTTGATTTAATATTAAATAGTCTAACACTTTTTTTTGCATCCTCATATGACATATAAATCTTATAATCTGTACCAAACCAATCATTCCAGTCTCTCCAACCTTTGTTTTTATAAACTCTCCAAGGTGTAGCAGGAATATCAAATGGTTTTTGATCTGATTTACAGAAATTCTGCCATTGAGTAGTCGATTTAATATTTAATTCTTGTATAATTTTTTTTGCTTCAATGAAGGGTTTATAATTAATATTTTTTTGTCTCAAAGGTTCTGTACCAAGCCACGCATTAATATTTAACCATCCATCATTTTTATATGTAAGCCAAGGTTTATTAGGTATATTCAAAGGCTTACTTGCAGTACTGCAGTATTTTATCCATTCTTTATAACCACGCAATTTTAACTTATGCACAAATAATTGTGCCTTATCATATGGTAAATACTTTTTAGTATATATTTTTTCAGAGCCTGAACCAAGCCAATCACCCCAGTTTTTCCACCCCGTTGATATATACGTTTTGTCTGGGTTTGATGGAATATCTTGAGGCTTTAATCCACTTCTAGAATAATCCTTCCATTCTGTACTGCTTTTTAAGGATAAATTTCTAGCAAAAATTTTTGCTTTCTTAAATTCTAAAAACTGTTTTTCTTTTTTTGCAATTCTGCCAGTCCCTAGCCAATCGCCCATCCCCTTCCATCCGCTGTTTTTGTATACTGCTCCAGGCGATGCGGGAATATCAGAAGGCTTTTTCCCGGATTTACAATATTCATGCCATTTATCTCTGTTGTCAATCTTTAGAGATTGAACAAATTTCCTTGCACTTTTAAAATCCCGATAAATTTTTAATTGATCTGCCACTCTCCCTGTACCTAACCAATCTCCCAAACTTATATACCCTTTTTTTGCATAAGTTCTTTGAGGTTTAGCAGGTATATCATCTGGTTTTTCACCAGACCTACAATATACCAACCAATCATTCCAATTTTTCAGTTTTAAACTCTTCGCAAAACTTCTTGCATCTTCAAAATCTCTAAATTTAATTTGAAAATTTGCTATAGTGCCAGTCCCTAGCCAATCGCCCACCCCCTTCCATCCTTTTTCAAAATAAATGACCTCCGGAGAAGCTGGTATATCAGATGGCTTCTTTCCTGTCTTGATATATTTAGACCATTCATCTCTATTTTTAAATTTTAATCCCCTAACATACTCCCTCGCCTCCTCAAATGGCATCCAGCTCAATTTGGCTAACTTGTCCCATACACTAAGCTGCATTGAATTAATTAATTCTTTTTCACTGATAGACTTAATGATTTCCGCATCAATATCAAACTGCACAAGATCGTCTTTTGATCTTGACGATAAACCGGTATTTTTGCTCTTGTCTTTAAAGAATTCAATAATCCGCTCATCATTGGATGCTAGTGCCCGAAGGGTGCTAAGTATTTCCGTAAACTCTGCACTTTCAATAATCTCTTCTTTCGATTTTGACTCAGTGAAAACAGGTAATATTACATACCCTAATTGATTGCCGGCTTTTTTACGCAATGCCCGTCCTACAGCCTGAACTATATCAACAGTGCTTTTTCTTGGATCTGCAAATAATACACAATCAATATTAGGAACATCCACGCCCTCTGTTAAGCACTTGGCATTGGTAATGATACCTTTTGGCGATGCCGCAAACTCATCAACCACTTTGCTTCTCATTGAAGTAGGCATAGCGCCGGAAACATGAAAAGAACTTATTTTTTTATATTTTGGAAATGCTTTTGAGAAGACAGCTTGGCTTTTCTCAAAAGCTTCTGCCTTTTTTATACTGGAATGAAAGGTAACAGCGTGATTGATGGGAAACTGCTCCATCGCTTTTCTTAAAGCGATAAGTGATGCCAGCGTTCTTGCCTCAGTTTCTTTATCCCATTCCTTTCCCTCTGGTTTTACAAAGGCATTTTTTTTGATAATTTCCTTAACCTCTTTATCTGAAATGAAAAGGGAAATGATTTTATAGTCAGATAATATTCCCTCACTGATTGCTTCTTTAAACGGCATCTGCATAAATGTCTCACCATATACGCTTTCATCATCCATGCTAAGAATGTTGTCGGAGGATCCTGCATATCTTCGCTCAGTAGCCGTCATAAAGATCCGCCTGTCAATATATATATTCTCATCAAATAATAAATGGCTGAACAACTTATCCTTTGCACCTACGGTTTTATGTGCTTCGTCCATAATACCTAGGTCAAACTTTACTTTTGCTATTTTGCAGGCATCAGCAATGGTCTTACCGGATTGATAAGTCGTAAAGATGACAGTCTTTTTATTTTTATTGGTGATAAGCCAGTTGGCAATTACTGTTTTATCAGTAACGCAGGGTACGCCAATTTCATTTGTGTATATAGCTACATCATCGTTCTTACCAATACCTTCATCACTACAAACGCATAGCCATTCAATTTTATCCTTATTGGCAACCGTTTCACGCAGATATACCTCAAGAGTTTGTTTTACTAGGGATAAAGAAGGAACTGCAATGATGGTATTGTTAGATTTCAATTCACTTTTTAGCCAGTATCCTGTCAAACTCTTACCTGCTCCGCAAGGGAAGACAAGTTTCCCTCTCGAGTTTTTCTCATTGATAAAATACTTTTTCGCCTCCCAGATTGCTTTCGATTGATGCTTTTTGGGTTTATACGGTTTGTATTTGATATCCTTACCTGAAAGAATAGTTCTTACGTTGGTAAAAAATTCTTTATCGAGCTTATTCCATTCATCTGCATTGATAAAACCGATATTATCATTTCCCTTATAAATTTTGGCATAATCATCGGCAGTAGTAGCAACTAGACAATAAGTGATATTTTTTGCAATGCCTGTGCTTAAAGAAGTGAACGTAGATATCGCCCTGTGAGACAAACGTGTATTTTCATCTTGCAGGTATTTACATTGGATTGCCCAGAAGTAACCATCATTTGTTTCAGCGATTAAATCAATTCCTTGGTCGTTTGATGGTAAATTTAGTTTTTTGATAACTGAAGAAGGTACTTCTTTCTGTAGCCAGACATTCTTTAGTTTATTACTATAAGTTGGGTTAACTAAAAGAAAATATTTAGTTAATTCTTCAAAAGCATTACCCTTTTCAAGCTTACTTAAAGGCAAAAGTGTATTCTTAAAATCCTTCCAGGAATTCACTTTTGATATAATCGATTTAAAAGAATACATAACTAAAAATATGAAGTTTTAAAGATATATAACAACTAATCACTAATCAAGTATTTATATACTATTTTATGGAGCACTTTATATCCCACAACTGAACAAGATGAATGATTTAAATAAATAACCAAAGAGTAAACTTATAGTATACTTAACATCACTTTCTGTAAGTATTACATGGTACAAAATTAAAGAAAAGTAAGTAAACCCTAAGAAAGCAACTTACTTTTCGCAATGCATTGACCACAAAAGTGAATCTAGGCCAGGCTATAAAAGAAAATTGATAAGTACAAACCTTAATGCATTACAAAATCAAACTAAACCTAAATACTATTTTCTAACCAAAGGTAAATAGTGTCGAAAAGATGAACCCTGAATTTTCGTTTGCAAAATATAATTAAACTTGGGGTGCTGTAATAATCTATAAGTATACTTGTACAGAGGTTTGTCAATAAATTTTAGTAGAATATATTAATAAATAAGTACACTTATAAAGGTATTTGTTTTTTGTTACTATGCCATTTAAAGTATACTATATTATTCAATTTTTTATCTTTAATGATTGATATTGAACTACATTTTAAAAATGTGGATAAAATAAATCTGAGCGTTCTAGTAAATCAAATTCTTCTGGAAGCATTGATTCCATTGATTTTTACTTTAGTCGGTATATTATTTTTGAAAATAACTATTATTTCTGATGATAATAGAATTTAATAAACGTTAGATATTTTATTTTTTTTATCTACAGATTGAATACTATTTTAGTACTACTATGATAATAATTATTTTATAGTTTTCTATTGTATTTATTAAATGTAAAAAAACTTAAACTATGGAATTAATATGTAAAAATTGTGAGGATGATTTTTTACCAAAAAGAATAGATCAGATTTTTTGTAGCCCTAAATGCAGGGTTCAATTTCATAATTGGGAATATCAACTTTCTATTAAACCATTTAAAGAAGCCTTACGTAATCTTCAAGTACAAGATCATAATCTTGCCATAATGTATATAGAAGAGGGTGAAAATGCTATAATTAAAAGAAGCCAATTTAAGGAGTGTGGAATTGAAACCAAGTACGCTAAATCAATTAAAAAAGATGGGACTAAAACACTCGAATACAACTTTGTAAGATTTGGTTTAAAATCAATTGGGACTTTCGAATATCAGGTCTATAAGATAAAATCTTAAATAATAAAATATTCTTAAAATATATTCTGTCACTGGGTGCAACCATACAAAACCAGTGAGTATAATACCTCTCAACAGGTTGTCTAACGTCAGCATAAAGTGAACTAAAAGGTCAAAATTAGTAGAGTGCTTACATCAACTTCAAAGCAGACTGAAGCATAATGATTTCTGAGTCTCCTAGCCTTAGGGTATACATATATGTTGTCATGTTAAGTTATTTTTTTCTTTTTTTTAGAAAATATACTAGAATACTTAATATGCCTACTATAATTAATAAAATAGTAAAATTGTAGCGATATTTAAATGTGAATCCTTTGGATATCGGAGTATTTACATTAATTGAATCTTTTGCTTTTTGACTTTCAATAGAATCGCGTTCAATGCTTAATCCAAAATTTTTTGAAAATTGCCCCTGTTCCTTATCTATTTTAAACAAACCTGTATTACTATCTGTTAAGGCTTCATTATTTTTAGTATCTGTATTTCTTGCAAAATTTTCATCATAATCATTATTTCTGTAATTATATACGATTGTCGTAATGGAAATAATGCCAATAAATATTGCCGCTAAAGCATATTTAGTAAACAAAGTTACTTTAGTAGAAATAGAATTTTTAGTAAAACTACTTTCAGTACTTTTATTTACAATATCTGTTGAAGCATCAAAAGTTATTTGCGACCTTGATAATGGCATTTGCACTTTTGATTTGTGTGTATTGAAATATTCTACCTCAAAATCATGATTCTTTTCAGATTTTTCTAATTCATTTAACCTAGCCTTTAAGTCTTTTCTTATTTGGACTTTAACTACGTTATTAATCACGTCTTCTGAAATGTCAAATTGGGATAACGATTCTAGATTGCATAAATGTTCCTTCAATTCTTTTCTTCCTTGAAATTTGTAGGCCAACTTCAAACACGATAAATATTCAAGATGTTCTTTTAGTGTAATGGAATCAGAATCAATTAAAGAGCTAAATTCAGTACTAATGTGCCCAAGAAATATTTCTTCACTAATTTTATCGAAATACTCTTCTTTAATTGAATCAATTGCGCTGAAGTAATTCGAAAATTCATATGAAACAAAAAAATCACTTAGAAGTTCAGTACTATATTTTTCAAGCAAAATGATTTTTCTGACTCCTGATAAGAAAGTATCTCTTTCGTATTTATTTTTTAATAATTCTAAATACGATTCACCCTTACCAATTATTAAGTGAGAGGTTAATATATCTTCTAATATCTTTAAATCTAAATCTTGCATTACTTATTATTATTGTTGAATTCAATAAATGCCAATTCTTTAAGCTTCTTTTGACAACGTGCTTTTTGATTTTTTACATTATCCGCATTACTATAATCCATTTCGTATGCAATTTTTTCCATTGTCTGATTTTGGTACCAAAATCTTTTTAAAATTTCATGGCAACGGCCTCCAAGTTCTTTTAACTTATACATTGCAGTTGTGACTGATTTAAATTTATTATCTTGAATAATCACATCATCATTAAACCAGTCTACGATATCCTCATCAAATTCCGAATCACTTATGTCTACATTAATTGCTTTGTTTTTAGACCCTATCCTTACTAAAACTTGATTTCTGCATATAGAATTTAAATACGTTTGAATTGAACAAGTTAAAGTAAAATCCAAATTTTGAGCCTTCTCATAAAGTACTATAATTGCATCCTGATATATATCCAACAAAGTTTCCTCATCTACTGCATTCATTTTACGCATAAAATTTATACAATAGCTTTTATGCTTAGTGTAAATAGTATCTAATGGCTCAGCACTTGATTGTAGCGCTTTAATTATTTCTAAATCTGAGTTGAACTCAATAATTTTCATAATCTATAGGTTATTGATGAATAGCCTAAAATTATGAACTTTATTTAAGGTTTAGGATACAATTAAGGCAGGTTCCCCATTACTGAATATAACCGAGGCTAGATCATTGAATGCCATATTTGTCATTCTGTAAGCTAAGCTTAAGATGAACTCTATTTCGGAGTCTAAAAGGTCACGATCACCAATATAATGGTTGTTTTCATAGACCACAACCCCATCTTCTGGGAACAGATAAAACTTACCAATTAGTATCTTCTTGTTTAATCTATTAAGTAAATCTATGGTTTTAACTAATGTACCTTCTGGAGTAACAAATGGGAATTCGGTTCTAATAGACAGTATATTATCATGTCCAGAGGTGTAAACCTTGGCATTCCATCTTCCAAAATCTCCGCTCATTGGAATAATAAACAGATTAGAGTCAGAATTAGTGTCGAAACTTATTTCATTGTAAATCAAATAGTTATGTATCATTACATCTATTTGTGTTTGATACGATTCTTCATTTTTCATATTAAAGGGTTTTGTTTCTTATATATAAATAATTGATCAAAAGGTAACCATCAAAAGAAAAAATAAGTTTTTTAATAAATGATGGTTACCTAATACCTTAATTCCTATCAATTAGAAAACAATATCAAAATGGAAAACATTGAAAAAACAGAAACAACCGTACAAACAGAAGAAACAATTGTAGACCCTCAAGGAAATATAATAAGAAGGGTTAAAAATTTCACAGACTACGCGTTTAGAAAAGCTGGTCTAAATAATGGGGATCCTTATTCATTATTAACACACTTAAATTGGATTAAAGATGGTCATTTAATTGATGAAGGTTTTAATGCGCAGGAGCATTTATTGAGAAAAAAGAAAATAGAGGGTCAAATAGATGAAAAAGTTGACGAAAAGACAAGGATTGAATTTGAAAAAGAAACTGCACTAAACATTTCAAAAACAGATTTAGAAAATAAAATTAAAGAAACAGAATCGGAAATACAGCAAGTCAAAATTGACTTAGCTAATAATAGAATTGAAACAGGTTATCAATCAATAAGATTTTGGACTTATACAATTTTAACCGTTCTTTTGACGGCATACTTAATTTTCTTTTATGCTTCTAGTATTAATAGTGCATTCTTTAGAAATCCTCAATCTTTAATCGCAAATGCAGGTAATGATATTGCTATGCTTTTAGATTCAATTTTTGACCCGAAAGGAATTTTTATAGCATCATCTGCATTAATATTTACATATTTAGGTGCATTTATATTCTTTGCAATAGGAATGGCACCACATTCAATTTTAAATGATCATGAGGATAAATATCGCAAGGTAAAGGCTACTCTTGTTATGCTTGGTGCATTTATTGCTGATTCTGCCTTAGCATATAAAATTGATAAAGGTTTACATGATTTAAAAGTAATGGCTGGAATACCAGATATGGATTGGAGGTTTTATAGTAGCATCAACTTTTATTTAGTACTTCTATTTGGATTTGCTGCATATTTAGTTTGGGGATTTACTTTCGAAATGATGATAAGTGAAAAAACAAAGAAAAGTAAAGAAATAAAAGCCAACATATTAATAAAAGGTTTAAAAAAACAAATATCTGAACTAAAAGAAAGTATTGTAAAAATGGATGAAAAAATCAAAATACTTGAGGGTCAAATTGAAATTTTAAAGCAACAAATTGAAAAATTAAAAAGAAACTTAGAAAGCGCGATGCAAAATCCTGATGAATTATCAAGAAATTTAACCAGTTTTTATTTGGGATGGCGTCAATTTTTAAATGGTTCTTCAGAGTTTGATGAAGTAAAGGTTGAATGTGAAAATACATACAACAATTTCATTTCAAATGCATTTTTAACAAATACAAAATAATTCAAAATGAAAAAGATAACATTATACCACATAATAATAGCTTTACTAATTTTATCTAGTTGTGGCAGTAAAAAGGGGGGAAATAATGAAAACTCACGTCTTAAACCATCAAATTATACAATAGTTCTTGATTTGAGTGATAGGCTACTTGAACCAGGACAAACAGCAAAAGATATTGCAATTATTGAGGAAGCATTTGTAAGATTTGAATTGATTGCTAGAAAGAGTTTAATACTAGCTTCAAAAGACAGATTTAGTATAAAATTAATACCGCAAAGAGGGAGCAAGCTTAATTGGAATTTATATGAAAATAAATTACAACTAAGTTTAGATAAAATTGAAGCAAAAGATAAAAATACTCTGTTAATTGCATTAAAAGATAGTATTCATCAGATTTTACAAAACATGTACAAGGAGGCTTATCATGGGTCAAAATCTTCAGACTATTTTGGAGTTGATATTTGGGAATACCTTCATAATAATTCAAAGTCATTAACACCTGATGATTACAATAATACTGTGATTATTTTAACTGATGGATATTTTGACTTTGAAAACAATCAACATGTCCTTCAAGAAGGAAATAAACATACTAATACCAGCTTCATGGATAAATTAAATAATAATAACTGGAAAGTAGAATCTGAAAAAAAACAAATAGGTTTAATACCGATTAAAGTAAATCATGATACAAAATATATTATTGCGGGGCTTAGCTCAAAGAAAAATGATGATGTTCTTCAAATTGAAAAGCTTGAATATTTTTGGACAAAGTGGTTAATTGAATCTGGGATTAAATCGGAAAGAAATATTGTGATTATTGCAAATAGTTCAGAAATCGATTTAAAAAATAAATTAATGGAAAGCTTAAAATAAGAACTATTGTACAAAAACGTATGAGGTCCATAGATACGGAGGGGTGTTATTATTAAAGAAATACTTTTTCGTTTCAAAAAAAGCTCTTTGAAAATCTTTGTGCAAAGCTAAATTTTGATAATATTTATTTGCAAAAATAACCGAATATTTATCACTTACGTTCCATCTAGTTGCAATAACAGATTTAACACCTTTCTCTAAAAAATTATTAACAAATCCCTGATATCCTAATTTTAAAAATTCATTTAAATCGGAAGTACCAGTTTGACAAGCAGATAGATAAAGTAATTTAATATTTTGTAAATTTGAAAAGTACCTAGTTTCAAAAGCTGTTAACAAATTATTCTTAATACTATGTTTCGTATAATTTGAATCTGACGAAAATAGCAATAGTTGTCTTTCATCATTATTGATAACTTCTTTAATAAATGGATCCATGTCTTGTATTTCTAGTAAATCATCAGATATATAAGCCCCATGAGTAATTAAATGCACCATTTGATAATTAGAATTATCAATTACGTTTAAAAAGTTTTCTTTATTTGCTTTTATGCCAGAATAGCTATAAGTAGGGACTATTTTTGAAATAGAATCTGTTTCACTATTAGAATACGCTAAACTTGATATACCAGATCTCGTAAATGGATTTATTGATTTATTGATATTACAATAAAGGTCGTTATAAATCATATTTGAAAAAACCACTGTTGAATCATTATTTAAATAAATATTTATCTCATCTTTAAAAATGGATTTATATAATGAGGAGTATTCTTTAAAATTGATATAATGTTTATTTCTTTTAGCATATATATAATCAATAGGAATTGTATTAATACAATTAGGCGCAACTAATTTAATGTCGGAATCGTATTTAATATAATCATGAAATGGCTCTAAAAAAATATTATATAATAAATCTGATTTTTGATTTAATACATTGAAAAATTTATTAGAGTAAAATATACCACTTTTTGATTCTTGGAAATCAAAAATATGTTTTAATGAATCAAGAGAGATTAATTCTTTTATTATAGTTTTATGAGAATTTGAATATATGCCAAATAATTTAAGGTCTTTATTGAGTATATTATTTTCTAAATTAGGATTACTAAAATTATTTGAAATAAAATATATCAAATGACTACTTACAGTATCAAGAGATTTAATAATATTTTTTTGATCAACTTTAGTTAAATAATTAGTTATTTCCGAATTGAAACTTGAATGTGAATTATTACGTAATTTTAGTTGATTATTATCAATACAAAAGTAATTGTTTTTATACTGATTAATATAAGGTATTGTATTTGTGGTATTATCCTCAATATTATATTGAATTTGAAGCTCAGAAAGCGCATTATTAAATAAATCATTACCAACAAACATATTTAAAATTAATGAATCATTGACGTTGCCTCTTTTGTAAATATCAATAATTATATCTCTCATATGTGAAGAACTAAATTCAAGAAGAAGAGGGTCATCATCTTTGTAATTTCTAATTTTATTTAAATAAAACTTTGTAAAAGAAGTATCAAATTTTAATAAATCATCTTTTGATGATGATTTTGCAAATGCATAGAATCTATACCTATCTGAGATTACATTAAAATTAAATTCATCTGTGTTTACAGGGCTTATATTAGATTTATTGTAGTATTCGTCATCTAAACGACGCATTTCTAGATATCTCTTGTAGTCTTTTTTAATAAACAACATTTTATCAATAATTGCCATATAATCACTCAACTGATTTGCAATTATTAATTTTTCAAAAGTTAAATTATTTGTATCTAGATAGTTATTATTTTTTATATAATACATCAAATTAATAATTTGATTTAGTGTAGTATCAATTTTTAAATCACTAAATATTTCTTTATCAGTTTTCTTGAAAAAATAGTCAATATAAAAGCTGAGCTTATGGAGTATATTCGCATTATCAATAATTTTTTCAAAATCATTTTCATTATAAAGAGAATCTTGCAAAGTATAATATTTATATTTTTCTATTTTACTTTTACTTAATGAATTATTCTGATATTTATTTAATAAAATATTGTCAACTAAACTTTCAGGATTACCAACACTAAAAATTATTTTACACTTTTCATAATTCCAGTTTGGCTCATAAATTAAATAAAAATTGGTCCTATTGATTGAATCAAGCTTATAAGCAATTTCATAAAAGAAATTTTCTTCATTTAAATCGGTGTATTTAATATATGTGGTATAGTCTATTTCCCCAAAGTTATTAATAAGCTCTTTTATTTTAATTTTTTCAAATATTTTAAAATATAGATACTTATTTAGTTTGATATTGTTTGAAATAAAATAGTTGTATGAGCCACAAATCGTATTGTATAAATAATCTTCTTTGTCTTTGATAAGTGGAATATTATCTAATTCTGACATCGTTACAAAGGGATTTATATAAACACTATTGGAGATATAATTATTATTATAGTATGATACTTTTTCAGTCAATAAAGTATCATTTTTTGAAATTAAAAGTGAAAGATTAAAAAAAATACTTTCAATATTAGATTTGTCGTTAATTTCTTTTGTGTATGTATTTAATATTTGTGAAAATATATTTGAATTACTGGTATCAAAATTTTTAAAATTTATAGCTGATAAATTAAATAATTCTCTTTCTCTCATTTTAATGGAAAGTCTTTCTGATTCTTGTTTAAATCCTTTCACAAATGCAATTTTGAATCCAGATGATTTATCTAAAAAATTATATATATTACCAGATTTTAATTGTGAATAAAGGTGATATGTTAAATGAGTCAACATTAAATCCTTATTAAAAACTGACCCTAGAATATTTGAAAAAAAATAATATTTTTTAAGTACCATCGCGATTCTAAAAAAATCATCGAAAATGAGCATTTCTAAATCTCTAGTAATTTCATCATTAAACCATATCCTTTTGTTTGAACTATCGAAATTAATACTAAGTTCAGTCCAATATTTTTCACCAGTAATGTCAATATTTTCTAAATAATAGTTAGCTAAAATTCCTTTGGCGATAATTTTAACATGTTCATCCTTTGATTGCATATAGATTTTCAAAGAATTTGTGTCTAATAAAGTGTTTTTTTCAAAATAGTTTTCCCTAATTTTATACAAATCTTCTAATACATTAGCATTACCCCTAAATGCTAGAAAAACTAATGTTACAATAACTAATTTTTTAAACCTAAATATTTTCATAAAATGAAAAATCTAATATTATTTTTCTTTTTTTCTGTCTTAATACTTAATACTAAAGCACAGGGTTTAATTTTTGATTCTGTTGCTTTTAGTAAAACACCCGAATTATCTGTTGAAAGAGGGATATTGCCCTCAAGTTACTCTTTAACTAAATATTTGCCAATATTATTAGTTCAAAAAGAATCAACATGTGTAGCAGTATCTTTCTCTCTTGCAAGAACTATGATGTTAGCAATAGAGGATAATATTACTGATAAATCGAAAATTACACGTTTACACTTCAGCCCATACTTTCTATATTATCTTGCCAGAAATAAAGGAGATCTTCAGTGTGCTACTGGCTTAAATCCTGTGACTGCAGGGGAAGTTGCCAAAAATATTGGCTTTGAAAAATTAATTAATGTTGAATATCCTAAATATTACCCATTTGCAAACAGCGATTTATGTCCTAATAATATTGATTTCTTTCCTCCTGAACTTTCACAGCATTTTAATAATGCAAAAAGATATAAAATCAATGAATTATATGGAACTAAAAACATAGAAGGGGTCAAATATTCTATTAGTCATAATATGCCAGTTATCTTAGGGCTGCAAATTCCAAAATCATTCGAAAAGCTTAAAACAAATGTATGGACACCATTGCCTACTGAAAATAGATCAAAATCTATTGGTGGTCATGCTGTAGTAGCAATAGGTTATAATGATAATTTATTTGGAGGCAGTGTTTTAATAGCAAACAGTTGGGGGGAATTATGGGGTTCAAAAGGATTAACTTGGATTCGATATAGAGATTTGAAAAAATGGATGGATGGAGCATTTATTATGGAACCTACCTATTCATACAAATCAGATGTTCCTATTGATTCGCCTAAATCATATAATAATTTGAAAAGTCAAACATTTAAGGTTAAGCAATTTGGAACAAAATATAGCTATGATAATAAAGAACTAATTGAGGCTATATCAAATCAGTAGAATAAAATATTATGAAAATAAATATTTTATTAAAAATCTTAATAGCGACTTTATTTTTATTAATAATGCAGTCAGCTTATTCTCAAATTGAACAGTTTAATTATGGGAATGAGCTATATAAACAGAAGCAATTTGACAAAGCGTTTGTTGTCTTTGAAAGTATTGATACAATCAACATTAAAAAAAATAAAGAGAGTGATATTTTTAAGTTTTTAAAAGTATTTTGGTTGGCAAATTGTAATTATAATTTGAAAGAATACAATAAGGCTGATTCCTTATTTGAAAAAGCATTATTTAAATGCTTGCAAGTTTATAAAAAAACAGATCCAATATATTATACCTGTTTAGATTATTTGGCTAATTGCAAGATTAAATTAAATTTATATAATGGTGCAATTAATATTTTACATCAAAAAATTATTTTAAATAAGATAAATGCTAATAAAAGAAATTCAGATCTTATTAAAGATTACGAATTGCTTGGTGACATGTACGTAGAGATTGAAAATTATAAAGAGGCAATTAATAGTTATCTAAATGTTTTCAAATTAACTAGAAATCTTAAAGATACTGTGAATGAAAATCGGGCAATATCATATTATAATTTAGCTACAACTTATTTAAGGGATGCAAATTACAGAGAGTCAGAAAAATATTTCATTCGGAGTCTGAAAATTGCAGAAAATATTTATAGAAGCGATAGTTCGAATTTATCATATATACTAATTGGAATTGCTGACTTGTATACAATGATTGGGACTTTTGACAAAGCGAGACTTTTCTATGAAAGGGCTATAAACGTTGAAAAAGTTACAAAGGGATTAAATAATAGAGACTACTTTTTATCATTAAACCATCTATCATCTTTTTTTAACTCAACCGGTGATTTTGATAAAGCCGAAGATTTATACATTAAAACAGAAAGAGAAATACTAAAGCAATACGGAGATAAAAATGTTGATTATTTATCGACAATAAATGGATTAGCTAATGTATACATGAATACACAAAACATGGATAAAGCTGAGAAATACATCTACAAATCGATTGAAATATCAAATAGCATTTGTAACCAAAATGACAATCGAAGAGCTTCTTCATTAATCAATTTAGCTAATTTACATTTATATAAAAATGATGTATTTAGGGCTGATTCTTTATTACGTTTAGCACTTCATCTTTATGAAATAAGTTTAGGTAAAAAGCATCCAGCATACAGTAATGTTTTAGCTAGTATTGCAGAAATCTTACAACGGTTCGGACAAAGTGAAATTTCAGAAGTATATCAAATTGAAATCAGTAATAATGAAAAAAATAGAGATTCAACTAGTTTTTTATATTCAAATTCACTTTCAAATTTAGGGTCTTTTTATTTGAAACAGGGTCGTATAACTAAATCATTGAACTATTTACTAAAATCGTATGAATTACAGCAAAAAACAAAAGCTGCATTTTCTTATTCAATAATTCGAACAAAAGATTTATTGTCACAAGCTTATTTATTACTGGGAGACAATTATAAAGCTATTAAATTATCAATTTCAAACATAGATATTATAAGGAAGAAAATAGGTAAAAACAATATATCTTATTGTTCGTCCATGAACATTTTAGCTGGTGCATATTACAATATTAGAAAATACGATTCGGCAATTAATATATTAAAGGAAGTAATTAATATTGAGGCTCATTCACCTTATCCAAATTTTAATTCACTTTCTACGTATTATCTAAATTTGACAAAGAATTATCTAAAAGCAAAGAAAATAGATGCTGCAGCTGAAACATTTATAAAATCTAAGGAAGCAATAAATAGTAATATTAATCAAAGTATATTCCAACTAACGTCTACTCAAAAAGAGAGTATGCTTATAGGAATTAATGTGAAAATAGATACGCTAAAGTCGATTTTTCTTAGAAATACAGAATTACAATGTCGCACATCAGGGGTATTATTTGATTTAGAACTTATAAAGAAAAGTCTGATATTAAGAAGTTCAAATTATTTTAATGATATTATTAACTCAGCTACTGACACTGCATTTAAAAATAGATTATATAAACTAAATTCAGTAAAGAAAAAATTAATCGATTTATATTCTAATAATTTTATTGACAACGAATTAATTAAAATATTTGAAAACAAATATGAAACTTTAGAAAAAGAATTATTAAATAAATCAAATAGCGCAACTTTAATAAAGAATAATTTGAACGTTAAGTGGAGTGAAATTCAAAAAAGTCTTAAGCCAAATCAAGTATGTATTGAATTTGTTGGATTTAATGTGACAGAATATACAGATAGTAGTCACTACGGTGTAATTATTTTAAATACAGTAGATACAACTCCCACATTTATAAGTTTATTCTCAGAATATGATCTTTTGAAATTGTTATATAATAAAAACAAAATGATTTCAAATAAATCAATCCAAAATGCATTATATTCATTTAATGGAAATGGCAAGCTTTTGTATGAACTAATTTGGAAGAAGTTTGAAAAAATATTAAAAGCCAAGTCAGAATTATTAATCTCTCCTTATGGACTGCTACATAAACTAAATTTGAATCTAATTCCTTATGATTCTTCTAATATTATAGGTTCGAAATACGATATAAGATTTATAACTTCAAGCGTAGATCTATTAAATTTGAATAAGCAATCAAATACAAATTCTATTGGTGAGGTTGAAATTTTTGGAGGAATTAATTATGACAATTTAGATAATAGCAATATATATTTCAATAATAGTGACAGGGCTAGTAACGAGGGTTTTAATTGGTCTTATCTTCCCAATACTTTCAGTGAAAGTAAATTTGTAGATAGCATTTGCAAATCAAATAAGGTGAAGTCAAACTTTTATAGTGGTGCGCTGGCCTCTAAAACAAAATTCATCGAAGCCTCTAAAAATGGATATATAATTCATGTAGCCACCCATGGTTATTTTTATTCAGATACTATGACAAATGATATCAATCCCAATAGTATATTATTCAAATCTGGATTAGTTTTTTCAGGAGCTAACAATCCAAATAGTAACAATAATTCTTCATCTGTTAATGATAATGGTATTTTAAGCGCATATGACATATCAAACTTAAACTTAACTAATACAGAGTTGGTGGTATTGAGTGCATGTGAAACAGGCTTAGGCTATATTAAAGGATCTGAAGGAATATATGGCTTGCAAAGGTCATTTAAGTTAGCTGGGGTTAATAAAATCATTATGACATTATGGAAAATACCTGATTTACAGACTAAGGAATTGATGATGATTTTTTATCAAAATTACTTCAATGGAAAATCAGCATCACAATCTCTAAGAGTTGCGCAAACAACTATGTCATTGAAATATCCACCTTATTATTGGGCAGCATTTAAATTACTCGAATAAAAATTACTTTTTATACTTTTCAAATACCATATTTGGAATTCTAATCTCTATACTAATTTGTATATCATCTCATTCTTGCTATATTTATTAACAATATTGAAATAATTAATGATTATATTATATTTATGAATAAATATATAAGACATATTGTATTTATACTATTATTATTCCTGGACTGTAAACTTTCATTTGCCCAAGTTTACGATAATGAATTAGCAATCATAAATAAAGTAAGAGCTGACCATTTCGAACAAGGTAAACCCTTGGATACATTGACATTGTCAAAATTCTATGCATTCAGCGATAATTCAGTTAAAAATATATCATTACTCATAAAAGCTACTTATGCCTTAGAACAGTATAATTTACATGCTGATAAAAGAGTAGTGGATTTGATTTCGGATAAATCTTGGATTGAAAATCCAATACTAGATAATTTGAAAGATTTGGTTATTGATGATTTGTTTCGAGTTTGCATAGTGTCTAAGCGTTATATGTTATTCCATTCAATAAATTTATATTTATTCTATGATTCACCATATAATTTATTTTCTCTCTCTTATATAACATACATATATCTCAAAACTGGAAACATATATAAATTTCTTGATAGTCAATTAAAATTAAAAAACGCATTTGTTGCCAAATCTGATTCTTTACATAAAAAAGTAAGTAGTAAGGTGTTTGATAGGTTAAAAATGAATGTTACCTCTATCGGGCTTTACAATTTTGATACTTTAAATAATTTTAACTTTAAAAATAGTTTGATAAAATATGCAGTGTTCAATATAGATTCATCATCCAATTATGAAAATTTACTTTTTACTATTGAACTCTCTAATTATGGATTATCAAAAAACTTCAATAATTATATAGATATACTGAGGGAAACTCTAAAGAAAAAATATTGTCCACCATTTATATTGTATAATAGTTATAATAATATTGACTGGATTGATTCAAGGAAATATTTTTATGAACTACTTTATGTAAATAAGTATCCAACTAATGTCGGATTATTACTATCAGTGGATTTATTTATTATTGATTATGAAAAATTCAAAAGGAGTGAATCGGATAATACTTTTTCTTTAGGTGTAAGTAACTCTAACATTGGAATCTTACAAGATGTCAAAAGTATAATTCCAGAAATGAATTTTGTAGATTCTCTTTTAAGAAGAAATTTCTTTTTTGAACCTGATTGGATTCAGCTAAAAACTTACTATGTTTTCAAGCAGAATATTCTAAAAAATACTATTCAAGATATTTTATCAGATATAGAAAAAAAAGGAAATATTGATTATACAAAAAATACCCTAAAAAATATGATCTATTCTCTTAGATTAAAAAAATCAATGGATTTCTCTAATTTAATAGATGTTACTAATCAATATTATGCTCCATATACGCTTCTGGATTATTATAGCAAATTAAAGAATAATAGTCATCAATCAGCTTACAATTTATTTAAAGTTTGCGATTCGCTTTTACAAATTATAAGATTTACCAAAAAAACTAATTTTTTCAAAGGATACCTAACAAACGAAAAGCATCAATTGATGATTGGGTTATTAAATTCAATTGAGGTAATGAAAAAAATATTTATCTCTCAAAAAATGTATGACTATTATGAAGAGGTTCAAAAATCCTTAGATGTTTCCGACTATTTAAATGATTCTATCCCAGAAGAATTATATATTATAAAAGATAAATATCGTTATTTAAATTTTATGAATACGGCTGCCGATTTTGAAAAAGATAAATTTGATTCTTTATTTATTAGACAAATACAAAAGTATATCGATTCTCCATCAGTGAATGATAGTACACAGCTTCAAAATAGATTTTATTTTAATACTGGAACTGCTAAAAACATTCTTATTGACATAAATTACAGAAAAAAAATAAGTGATTCTTTATTAGTTAATTATCTTTCTTTTTTAGAAGCGCAGAATCAAGTAGCAAATAGATTATCAAACGATCTGCTTGTTTATCATCAATCTGAGGACTCACTGCAGGCAATATCAAGTTATAAAAATCCGTATTTCTGTATCGATAATACAAATTTTAAATTTAATAGATCAAATGATGACCTATTTTATAAAGCAAAATCTCAATATGACAAATATAAAAATGATAAATCCTTGGTGGATTCTGAATCAAAATATTTATTTTATTTTATTGCTGAAAATTATAATTTAAATGACTATAAAGGAATTTCTAATTTTGATAGTCTCAAATATTTTGTTTATTTAGCTTATGGTGATCAATTCCACGATAATTTTCGAAGGTTAATTACGATAGATTCATTGAATAAAATATTCGATTTGAATTTACCTAAATCATCTCAATTTTTTAGCCCTTCTTATTTTAGACAGTTAAATCAAAAATCTAACGAGCTTTATGAAGTTCTCCTTAAGCCAATCGAAAATTTTATTGATACGAATTTTTCTTATAAGATTGTAATGCCTTCTACTCTCGTTACTCTCCCGCTTGATTATTTGTATGCCAAGAAAAAAGGAGTATTACCAAATTTTATTGAATATTCGGATATTACAGGATTAATGTTCAAAAGAGAATCTTATTTAAATGTATCAGATACCATAACGGTTTTTGGAGGTATGAATTATGGGGATATTTATTGTAATATTAACAAGGCTTATGATCCAAATATAAGAAGTGGTCTAACTGATTTGGCCTACTCTAAAATTGAAATAGCCGAAATAAATAAAAGCATAAATGTAAAAAGTTATATAAGTAATGAAGCAACTAAATATAATTTTATACAATCATTATTAGATACAAATACTTCGAATATTCATCTTATAACACATGGGGCATACATTCCTTTGGAAAATTTTAATAGTAACGACAATAGTAAAAGTTATTATAATGTACCTCAATTAGCAGATGAACGACAATTATTATTTTTTTCATCTGATTCTACAAAGAATTTATTTCGAAACAACATTTTGACTTCCTCTGAAATCAAATACCTTGATAATTTATCTCATATAAAACTTGTTTACCTGTCAGCTTGTGAAACTGGATTAATAGACGATTACGGAAGTAATAAAAGCGGATCTATTGGATTTAGTAGAGAGTTATTAGATCGTGGAGCTCAATCAGTTATAGCTACAAGATGGAAGGTTCAGGATAAGGCAGCATCCGAATTTGCTTCAGATTTTTATAAAAATTTATTTTTCTTTAAACAATATGATAAAGCATTTTATCAAACTAAACTTAAGTATTTTAAAGAGAACAAACCCCCTTTTATCTGGACTTCTTATATATTCGTAAAATAGATCATTTATTGTTTATGAATTTAACTATAGGGATCAAATTTTTAAATTGTAATAAAATGTTCACTTATTACGTCATAATGTTTTATTCTAAATTCTAACATTGTTTCACACCTATCTGACAAGGCTTTACACTTTTCCAAAGTCCATCTGATTTCCATTATAAATTAATTTTAATTTCTGCTAAAGTAGTTCTGCTAATCAACCATCCCCTCCATCAATCCACTATGGAACACCTTCAAACCTTCATCTTCAAACCTACCAAAGTAGTTTTGGGTGGTTTTTAAATTAGAGTGGCCTAATGCTTCTGATATATAGGCAAGTGGAGCATTATTATTCTTTTGAATGGTAGCAAAGCAGTGTCTAGCTACATAGCTTGTTACTTTTAAGCTTAACCCTAATTCAATACCCACTCTTGTAAGTCTTTTATTGGTATTCCTAACAAAGGTTTTAATATGATCATACTCCTGCTGTGGGGTTAAACCATGTTTTAAAATTGGGAATATATAATCCTCTTTCTTTTTTGATTTATTTCCCCTTTTGTTAATGATGTATGATAAATTCTCATCCAAAGGGACCATTATAGGTAGGCTATTGTTATTAGTAGTGCGTTTAGTTTTAGCTCGTCTAAATTCAAGAAAGTCTCCATTAATATTACCATATTTTAGTAAGGCTATATCCTTAAAGTTCATTCCATTACTAATAAAACTAAATACCCAGTAATCCAATGCTACTGCATCGGCGTCTCTTTTGGCAGTATAATTTATAATTTGTTTAATCTCTTCCTTTTTTAAAGTGCGGCTTATTTTTTGAGGTGATGGGATAGTGTATTTTTTGAAAGGGTATTTAGAAGCGTCTATTACTTCATTCTCGATGGCTATGTTAAAAATAGTTCTAAGCGCTCTTACATACATACCTACTGTTGTCAATGACCTTCCGTTATCAATCATCCATTTTTCATACCCTTTAAGAAAATCGGGTGTGATTTGGGATACTTTTAAGTTTTTCTTATAGGATAATATAGAAGTTAAAGAATCATTATAGGCTCTAGCAGTCGAAATTCTACCCTCGTCATTTAAAGATTGTATATGTTTCTCATAAATTGAATTTACCCCGTCGTTTAATTGAATTTTTCTTGATTGGGTTTTTTCTGCATAAAAGACGTTTTCAAAATCGGTAAATGTAAATGGAACGATACCTTCTGCAATCAGGGTTTGTTTGTCCAACCAAGAAACTGTTTGACGTTTTAGTTGCTTAGTAGACTCATCCCTTAGTCTATTTGCAAGCAATCGGTCATACACTTCTTGTGTTGCCTTAAAGGGAGTCTTGTAGCGCTTCTTTTGACGACCGTAATAAACGGTAAGTTTAATGGGGTAGTTACCATCTAATAGTTTAGAACGGGTATCAAAAAAGTAGGTCAATGTTGGCTTTTCCATATGATCAGGGGGCTTTAAAATTTGCACCACAATTTGCACCACAAATACAATTTGCACCACAATTTGCACCACAAAAATAAGGGAAAAAGTCCCAAAAAAAGCTAAATGTTATTTTAGGAAATAACACAATAAACTGATTATAAGCATTTTATGTACATATTGTGTTAATAACGTATATATTTGGTAACCTGACTCATAATCAGGGGGTCCCAGGATCATGCCCTGGTGGGCCCACAGTTAAAAATAAAAGCCACTTACA
>JACCDL010174541.1_pt1 | contig 22693 bp, 26 predicted proteins | sample 7441931 | NCBI WGS metagenome assembly JACCDL01 (sample SAMN15323437, study PRJNA562643) | freshwater metagenome | isolation source: river surface water | place: USA:Blue River Watershed | collected 2017-08-16 | reverse complement strand
CTAGCACGATCTCCGCCTCACGCAGCTTCCCGATGATGTCTTCCGACTTGTGCTTCCTTGCCATTCCATTCCTCCTTCGTGGCCATTCCTAAAATAGAAATTGGGCCACTCAGAAGGGGGCAGATCACCCGAGTTAACCGTTTCCTTCGCGCCCATAGATGCGCGATTCTCCTGAAAGGCTCTCGAAACAATGCGCTAGGGGCGGATACGTAATTCGGCATGTCCTTGCCCCGGCCCGCTTAAAAACCGCTGACAATGGCCGCTCTAGGGGGTGGCAGCCGCGCCGGATGGTCCATGCGGCTTGCGAGACGATCACGGGAGTACCGACAATGAGTGTCATCAATACCAACATCGGCGCGATCAAGGCCGCCAACGCTTCGAACTCGGCCAACAAGATGCTCGGCAGCGCGATGGAACGCCTGTCGACCGGCAAGCGCATCAACGGCGCCAAGGACGACGCTGCCGGCCTCGCCATTGCCAGCTCGATGACCGCGCAGATCCGCGGCATGAGCCAGGGCATCCGCAACGCCAATGACGGCATCAGCCTTGCCCAGACCGCCGACGGGGCGCTGAGCGAAGTCACCAACATGCTGCAGCGCGTCCGCGAACTGTCGGTCCAGTCGGCCTCGGGCACCTACCAGGACGCCACTGACCGCACCTATATGCAGAACGAAGTCGATCAGCTGACCGCCCAGATTGACCAGGTGATCACCAACACCAAGTTCAACGGTGTGACCCTGTTCGATGGCAGCACCACGGCTATCACCGTTCAGTCGGGCGCTAACGCATCAGACACGGTCGATCTTAACATGACCGACCTGACCTCGCTGGCTGCCAGCGGCGGCGCTGCCGGTTCGTATGACGTTTCGACCGCCACTGCGGCAAATGCCGTTCTGTCTGCGCTCGACACCGAACTGGACTCGATCTCCAGCGCGCGTGCAGGCCTTGGTGCCGGTCAGAACCGCCTTGAATCGGTGGTGAACAACCTGACCAGCAATGTCACCAACCTGTCGGATGCGCGTTCGCGGATCGAAGATGCCGACTATTCGGCCGAAACGACCGCCATGGCCAAGGCCCAGATCCTTTCGCAGGCTTCGACCGCGATGATCGCCCAGGCCAACCAGAGCCAGCAGAACGTCTTGTCGCTGCTGCGCTAAGACTGAAGACCACAGCGGGAAGGGGTCGTGCCAAGCGGTACGGCCCCTTTCGCTTGCCCCGCGCAAAACGGGGAGTTAAGGGCCGCGGCATCATGCTTAGCACCCTGACACCCCAGCCCGCCGATGCGCTGCTCGCGCTGATCAAGCTCTATGCCGCCGATCCGCGCGCCGACAAGATCGACCTTGGCGTTGGGGTCTATCGCACCGATACCGGCGCCACGCCGGTTTTCGCCGCGATCAAGGCAGCGGAAAAGAAGCTGGTTGAGAGCCAGGATTCAAAGAGTTACCTGGGGCCGGAAGGCGACATGGGCTTTGTCCACGCGCTGATGCCCTATGTCTTTGGCAGCGAAGACCCGACCATGGGTGGCCGGATTGATGGGATGCAGACCCCGGGCGGCACGGGCGGTGTGCGTCTGGCCGTCGCCCTGGCGAAGCGCGCGGGCGCACCGAAGATTTGGATGGGCACCCCCAGCTGGCCGAACCACGCACAGATCTTTGCCGATATCGGGCTGGAACTGAAGACCTTCAATCACGCGACCAAGGATGGCGCGGTCGATATGGATGGCCTGCGTGCAGCGATTGCTGCGGCCGATGCCGGTGACGCGATCCTGCTGCACGGTTGCTGCCATAACCCCAGTGGCATCGATTACAGCGAAGCCCAGTGGGACGAGATTGCCGCATTGGTGGCCGAAGCCAAGCTGCTGCCGGTGCTGGACCTGGCGTACCAGGGCCTGGGGCAGGGGATGGAAGCCGATGCCTATGGCCTGCGCCGCGTGCTTGCTGCCGTGCCGGAAGCGCTGATCGCCTATTCGTGCGACAAGAACTTTGGAATGTATCGCGATCGCGTGGGTGCGGTCTATGCGATGGTCTCCGATCCGGCGCATCTGAACGCGGTGCTTTCGCACGGCTATGCCCTTGCCCGCGCAGCCTGGTCGATGCCGCCTGATCACGGCGCGGCTGCGGTTCGGCTGATCCTGGAAGACCCGGCGCTGGTCAAGCTGTGGCTGGATGAGCTGGATACCATGCGCACCCGCATGCGCCAGGTCCGCGCCCGGCTGGCCGAGGCGGGCATGGCCGGCAAGGTCAATCTGACCCCGCTGGGCTCGCAGAACGGCCTGTTCTCGATGCTGCCGCTTTCGGGTGAGCAGATCCTCAAGCTGCGCGAAGACCATGCGGTCTACATGGCCGGTTCGGGCCGGATCAACGTGGCCGGCCTGACGATGGGCAACATCGACAAGTTCATCGCTGCGGTTGCGGCTGTCAGTGCCTGAGATGAACCGGCAGCCGGTCCTTGAAGGGGAGCGGCTGCTGCTGAGGCCGCTGGTGGCGGAGGACTGGGACGCGCTGTTCGCGATCGCCGCCAACCCCGATGTTTGGGCAATCCACCCGCAACACAATCGCTGGCAGGAGCCGGTGTTCCGCCAGTTCTTTGCCGATGCCCTGGCGCGCGGCGGAGCCTTGGCGGTGATCGACAAGGCGAGCGGCGCGATCATTGGCTCTTCGCAGTACAAGCCCGAAGCGGGCGGTGCGGTCGAGATCGGCTGGACCTTCCTGGCCACCAGCCATTGGGGCGGCGCCTATAACCGCGAGATGAAGCGGCTGATGCTGGCCCATGCCCTGCAGTTCGTTGATCGCGTTGAATTCCGTGTGGGTGAATGCAACCTGCGCTCGCAGCGCGCCATGTGCAAGATCGGCGGACGCCTGACCGATCGCTTCGACATGGTCGAAACGCCCAGCGGGCCGATGAAGCATGTGATCTTCGAGATTACCCACGATAGCTTCGCGGCCGGGCCGCTTAACCCCTGAGCGATTGCATCCGCTGGAGGTAGCGCGCCAGCACGTCAATCTCGAGATTGACAGCGTCGCCTGCGTTTAGCCCGCCCAGCGTCGTCACTTCCCAGGTGTGGGGAATGATGTTGAGCATGAAGCGGCAAGTGCCGTCGGCATCATCCTCAACCGCGTTGACCGTCAACGAAACGCCATCGACCGTGATCGAGCCCTTGGGCGCGACATAGGGGGCAAGTTCCTTGGGCGTGGCGATCCAGAACTGGATCGAACCGCCGGCATCTTCGCGGCTAGCGACCCGGCCCACGGCATCGACATGGCCGGTGACGATATGCCCGCCCAGCTCGTCACCCAGCTTGAGCGCCTGTTCAAGGTTCAGCTTGCGCCCGGCGGTCCACTGGTCCTGTGCCGTGCGGCTGACCGTTTCGCCCGATACGTCGACAGCGAACCAGGCATCGCCCGCTTCGCCGCCGCGCTCGACCACAGTCAGGCAGACGCCCGAGCAAGCGATCGAGGCGCCGATGGCGATCCCGGCAGGATCGTAGGGGCAGGCAATGACAATCCGCAGGTCACCCTGCTGGCGCACTTCGCGGATCGTGCCGATGGCGGTGATAATTCCGGTAAACATCACTTGCGCTCGTAGACATCGAGGCGGTCGTTGCCAAGCGGGCGACTGTCGATGCAGGTCCATTGGGTTGAACCGGCCAGCGCTTCAGCCGCAAGTTCGGGCAGGGCAGCACCATCGCCGCCCACCACTTGCGGCGCGCGGTACAGCATCATCCGGTCAACCAGCCCGGCAGTCAGAAAGGCGCGGGCGGTCTCTGCACCGCCTTCGACCATCAGGTACTGTGCCGGTGCGAGCAGCGCGATATCCTGCGGCGTGGGCAGACAGTGCCAGCCTTGAGGCGGCTGCCCCTTGGTCAGCAACCAGCGCTCCGGGCTGCGGTCCGCCAAGCCGGGCAGGCGCACGTCAAGCCGAGGATTGTCTGCATCCAGCGTGCCGCGGCCGACCAGGATCGCGTCCATTCTGGCCCGCCAGGCGTGGGTATGGGCGCGCGCGACTTCCCCGGTAAGCCACTGGCCCTGCGGCGGGGCGAGACGGCAATCGGCGGACAGCGCCAGCTTCAGCGTCACGTCCGGGCGGCCGTGCGCGCAGCGCGTGAGGAAACCAGCCAGGCTGGCCCGGCAGGCGGGGTGCTCGATCAGTTCGGCGGGTACGCCCGCCGCCTTGATCCGGGCCATCCCGGCCCCAGCGGTGCGCGGATCGGGATCGTGGCAGCCGATGACCACGCGGGCCAGGCCGGCCGCGGCCACCAGATCCGCACAGGCGGGCCCGCGCGGGCTCTGGTGCGCGCAAGGCTCTAGCGTGACGTAAAGCGTGGCGCCGCGCGCCGCATCGCCGGCTGCGGCAAGAGCAATGGCTTCGGCATGGGGCCGACCTCTGGCCTGGGTCCAGCCGCGGGCGATGACGCGTCCATCCTTGACCAGGATCGCGCCAACCGCCGGGTTGGGCCGGCTGAGCGGCCTTCCGCGCGCTGCGAGAGCAGCAGCGGCAGCCAGCCAGCGGTTATCCTGATCAGCGCTCAACCGGGGACTTCGCCGGTTCGACCAGGGCTTCGGCCTTGGCACGGGCCTGGGCATCGGCCTTGGCGCGCTCGGCCTCGGCCTGCGCAGCGATCTTGTCGACATCCATGCCGGAAACGCGGCCCAGGGTCTTCCACATGTCCTGACCAACCTTCTGCTGCTCGGCAATCAGGCGGGCTTCTTCATCCTTGCGGCGTTGGTTTTCCTTGATGAAGGCCTGGGTCTCAGCCTCGGTCCGGTCCGCCCGCCACGAGGTGATGTAGATGATTTCGGGGCGGGCGCGGGGGCCTTTCCAGCTTTCCTGAGCCATGACGGAAAACATGCCGAACGTGACCATCGCCGCCAGCACGGCAAAGCGCCAGCGGTTGCCGCCCGCTTCACGGAAGACGGTGCGGAAATCGGCGATCGCCCCGGTTGGATTGACGTTGCGCAGAAAGTTCATGGCCCGAAGATAGGGCTTCAGCGCGCCAAGCGCCAGCGGTCAGTTGTAATCGACCGTGATCGGGATCCGTCCGCGATAGTTCCCGCCGCCGCCACTGCGCATGATCAGCCGCGCACCAAAACTGAACGATAGCTCGCCATTCGCATCCAGCGTGGGGCGGATAGGCAGGTCGGTTGAAAAGTCGGTAAGCTGCGCAAGGCTGCCGTCAGCGGCTGTCATTGGTACGTTCTGCGGTAAATCGATCCGCACTTCGCGCAACGGTTCGCCAGTCACGCGCCCGCGACCGGTTATCACCATCCCCCCCAGATTGACCACTGCGCCGCCGGTCCGTTTCGATCCGCTGGCGGCGTCCACTTCAGCACTGCCGCCCTCCCGCCCGGTCAGGGCCAGCTTCGCGAAATTGAGATCGGCGAAGATCTCCAGCGCCAGCACCCGTTCGCCGGACTTGCCAGTCTCGCTGTAGCACAGCCGGCAATCGCCTTGCGCCGCTGCCGGAACAGCCAGGGCTAGGGCAAGGATGAGGAGCAAAGGCCGCGCCATGCCGCACTTGTCGGCCGATCATGGTTAAGGCTGGGTTACCGCTTAACCGAAGTGTGCATAGAGGCTGCGCCCTTCGCGCTTGAGCCAGCGGTTGGCAGTTTCGATATCGCCTTCGAACAGGTCCGCCAGGTGGGCGTGGAATGCGGGCGAGTGATCGAAGTGTGTGAGGTGGGCGACTTCGTGCGCAACGACCGAGCGGCGAACCGCATCAGGAGCCATGATCAGCCGCCAGTTGATCCGGATCGTGCCGTCAGCCGCGCAAGAACCCCAGCGCCGTTGGGCCCGGCTGAGCGTGAGCGGCGGTGCGGCGCGCCCGTCGCGCAGGCAATAATAGGCCAGGTCCTTACCCAGCAGCCGCAAGGCCTCAGCCTCAAGCCAGCGCTGGAGCCGGCGGTGAAGGCTGTCCTCGGGCCCACCGAGATGAATTGCGTCTTGCCCCAACCGCACCTTGCGCGGGGCCGCGGGATCATGGCGCAGCGCCAGGGTCAGGCCGCGATAGGGCAGGGCTGCACCATCCTGCAGCACCGGGGCTTGCGGTACCTTGGCCAGCTGGTCTGCCAGCCAATCAGCCTTGGAACGGGCGAATTCCAGTGCCTCGGCGCTGCGCCCCCAGCGCGGCAGAGTGATGCGGACCTCGCTGCCGTCGGGCGCGAGGCGCATGGTCATTCGCCGCGCCGAGGCATTGCGGCGCACCGCCAGTGGCAAGAGGCGGCCATTGATCTCCACTTGCGGGACTTCGTCCGGACGGCGGCGGAGCCAATCAATCATCGGCCAGTTCCATGCCCGGCGGCAGGATGATGTGGTCTTCCAGCGGCCCCGCGAACTGTTCGCCAATCACCTTGCCGCGGACCGAGATACCGGCCTGATGGACCGTTTCGGGATCGCCACTGACCAGATAGTGCCAGTCGCGCAGCGGATCGCCATCGGCGCGGAGGCGATAGGCACAGGTATCGGGCAGCCAACTGAGCGTAAGCGCCAGCTTTGGTGTCAGTTTGACGCAGTCTGGAACCTGGCGCTTGCGCCCCGGATAGTCACAGCAGCGCGCCGACTGGATATCGAGCAGCTTGCACGCGACATTGGTCATGTAGATCGCGCCGGTATCCTCGTCCTCTGCCTTGTGGACGCAGCACTGGCCACAGCCATCGCACAGCGCTTCCCATTCCGCGCGGTTCAGCGTTTCGATCGGGCGTTCCCAGAACCGGTCCCGCAGACCGCTCATCGCACCGCAGCAGCCAGGTCAGAGGCGACCGAATCTGGCCCCTTGTCGACCGGCAGGATCACCAGGGGCTTGCCATCGGGGTCCATCAGATAGGCGAAGCGGCTATGGTCCATCAGGTAATTGCCTTGCCCCAGATCCTTGCCGCGCGCCGCATAGACGCGGAATGCCTTGGCGGCCGTATCGACCTCGGCCGGGGTGCCGGTCAGCCCCAAAAGCTTGGGATGAAAGCTGTCGGTGAATTCCTTGACCACCTTCACCGTGTCGCGGGTGGGATCGATCGTCACGAACAGCGGCTGAACCTTGGCGGCCTGGCCGGCGTGCTCCTTCTCGAACTTCTGGAAGCCCTTCATCATCACTGCCACATCGGTCGGGCAGGCATCGGGGCAGAAGGCGTAGCCGAAATAGATCATCCGGTACTTGCCCTTGAAATCGTCCCAGCCATAGCGCTTGCCGTCTTCGCCGGTCAGCGTGAACGGCCCGCCAAAGGGCGCGCCCTTGATGTCGGTTCCGATCAGCTCTGCCGGTGGGGTGGCGGCCTGCTGGCAGGCGGAGAGCGAGAGCGCTGCAACCAGCGCAACGGGCAGTATAAAGGAGAGGGGCTTGATCATGGCGCCGCGGTTCATGCTCTGCTAAAGCGCGCGGCGCAAGACGGCGCTTGGGTTGATTCCCGGTGCAACAGGAGGATTTCGGGTGCGCAGGTTGATTTTGTCGCTGGCGGGTTTGGCCGCGCTTTCTGCAACTGCCCCGGCGCTCGCCCAGTTTTCAGAGAGCTACAAGTTCCTTGAAGCGGTCCGCAAGAAGGACGGCGAAAAGGTTACGCAGGCGCTGGCTGATCCGGCGCAGACAGTAGTCAACACCCGCGATGTAACCTCTGGCGAGAGTGCGCTCCACATCGTCACCAACCGCCGTGACCTGACCTGGATGCAGTTCCTGATCGCCAAAGGGGCGAACGTGAATGCCCGCGATGCCAAGGGGGTCACGCCGCTGGTCTCCGCCGTCAACGCGAACTTTGCCGAAGGTGTCGAACTGCTGCTGGGCAAGGGCGCCCGGCTGGATGATAGCAACAATGCCGGTGAAACCCCTTTGATCACCGCGGTGCATAACCGCAACGTGGCAGTGATGCGGCTGCTGCTCAAGGCTGGGGCCAACCCTGACCGGGCCGACAATTCGGGCCGCTCTGCCAAGGATTACGCCAAGCTTGGAGGCGGCAATCTGCTGATCGAGATCGAGACCAACGCCAAACCCAAGACCGATGCCAAGGCCAAGTCCTATGGACCAAAGTTCTGATCCGATGACGCCGCACGCCACCTCGCTTGAAGACCTGCGCCGCCAGCTGGCACCGGCTATCGCCGATGCTGCGGTATTCGATGGCTGGAGCGAAGCGGCCATTGCTGCAGCCGCGGAGCAGCAGGGCGTTGATCCGGCCGTTGCGGCTTTTGCCTTTGCGGGCGGGGCGATGGCGATGATTGCCGCCTGGATCGCTGCCTGCGACGAAGCGATGGCCACGGAATGGCCAGCCGATCGTCTCGCGCAGCTGAAGATTCGTGAGCGCATCCGCACCCTGGTGCAGTTCCGGCTCGACTATGTGACCCCGCAGCAGGAAGCGCTGGTGCGGGCCCTGGCGATCATGGCCATGCCCCAGAATGCCGCGCAGGCAATGAAGCTGGGCTGGAACAGCGCGGACCTGATGTGGCGGCTCGCCGGCGATACGGCGACCGATTACAACCATTACACCAAGCGGACGATCCTTTCCGGGATCTATGCCGCGACCCTGGCCGTGCTGGCGCATGATCGCAGCGAAGGGCAGGCGGATACCCGTGCCTTCCTGGAGCGGCGGATCGATGGCGTGATGCGCTTTGAAAAGGCCAAGGCGCAGGTCCTTAACCGCGAATTCACGGGGTTCAGTCCAGCCCGGTTTCTGGGGCGGCTGCGCTATCCGGCGCGCTGATTTTGATCCAGATCAACTATTGCGAATGACTTGCAATTGCGCCGTTGTTCTGGCAGCGCAGTTGGCATGACGCTCGATTCCCTTCCCATCGGCCAGGCTGCCCGCATTGCTGCGGTCGACTGGGCTATGGTGGCGGAGGAAGAGGGGCAGCGCCTGCGGGCGCTGGGCCTTGATGCGGGGGCCAAGGTGGCCGTTGCCCATCGCGGCATCTTCGGCGGCGCCGATCCGCTGGCGATTACTGTCGGACGGATGACAGTGGCCCTGCGGCGCTCCCACGCGCGGGCGATGCAGGTGGAGTTGACCTGACATGTCCCGACTGCGCAGCGCTGCCCTGGTAGGCAATCCCAACGCGGGCAAGAGTGCGCTGTTCAACGCGCTGACCGGGGCGCGGCAAAAAATCGCGAACTATCCCGGCGTCACGGTTGAGCGGAAGGCCGGACGGCTGGTGCTCCCCTCGGGGGAGCCGGTCGAGCTGACAGACCTGCCGGGTTCCTATGGACTGGATGCCACGAGCCCGGATGAGGAAGTAACCCGCAAGGTCGTATTGGGCGAACTGGCGGGCGAACCGGCTCCGCAAGTGCTGGTCGTGGTGCTCGATGCCTCTAACCTTGAACAGCACCTGGTCTTTGCGCAGGAAATCATTGCGCTGGGCCGGCCGACCGTGGTCGCGCTTAATATGATCGACCTGGCCGAACGCGATGGGCTGGTGCTTGATCCGGCTGCGCTTGAGGCCGCGCTGGGGGTTCCGGTGATCCCGACCGTGGCCGTGCGCCGCCGCGGCCTGCCCGAACTGGCGGCGGCGATTGCCGTGGCGGAAGAGCGCCACGCCGAACCGCGCCATCCGCACACTACGCTGACCGAGCGGCGCGTTTCGGCCCATGCCATTGCCGAAGCGGCGATCCTTTCCGAATCGACCCAGCATCGCCTGCACGCGCGGCTGGACAAGGTCCTGCTCCATCCGTGGATCGGCCCGCTGGTGCTGTTCGGCCTATTGTTCGTGGTATTCCAGGCCGTTTTTACCGGAGCCACCCCCTTCGCCGATGCACTGGAAGGCGCCATTGCCGGGGTCGCGGACCAGGTTCGCGCTTCGGTGCCGCAGGGTCTGGTGCGCGATTTCATGACCGAAGGCGTGCTATCCGGCGTCGGCTCGGTCGTGGTGTTCCTGCCGCAGATCGTGATCCTGTTCTTCTTCATCCTGGCGATGGAGGCATCGGGCTATATGGCCCGGGCCGCCTTCCTGATGGACCGGTTGATGGCCCGTGTCGGCCTGTCGGGCCGCAGCTTTATCCCGCTGCTGTCCAGCTTTGCCTGCGCGATCCCCGGCATCATGGCAACGCGCTCGATTGCCGACCCGCGCGACCGGCTGACGACGATCCTGATTGCGCCGCTGATGACCTGTTCGGCCCGCCTGCCGGTTTATGCCGTGATCATCGCCGCCTTCATCCCCAACCGCGCGGTTCTGCCGGGCGTTGGCCTTCAGGGGCTGGTGCTGTTCGGGCTTTATGTTACCGGGATCATCGGGGCGATGGTCGTCGCGCTGGTGCTGCGCAGCTCGGTGACCAAGGGTGCGGCATCAGGCTTCATCATGGAGCTGCCAAAGTATCAGCTGCCGCGCGCCAAGGACCTGCTGTTGGGCCTGTGGCAGCGCGCCTGGATCTTCCTGCGCCGCGCTGGCACGATCATTTTTACGGTCACGGTCGTGCTGTGGCTGCTGCTCAACTTCCCGCGTGCCGGGGACGGGCAGAACCAGGTCGACGCCTCGATCGCCGGCAAGCTGGCCAATGGCCTGGCCGTGGTGGTCGAGCCGATCGGCTTCAACCGCGATATTGCCCTGTCGCTGATCCCGGCCATGGCCGCGCGTGAAGTGGCGGTTGCCTCGCTCGCTACCTCCTATGCGGTAGGCGCCGAGGACGAGGAGCAGGCCGCTTTGGCGCTGGGTGAGCAGCTGCGTACCAAGTGGAGCCTGCCGACTGCGCTGGCCTTCCTGGCCTGGTTTGTCTTTGCGCCGCAGTGCATGAGCACCATCGCCGTTGCCCGGCGTGAGACGAATGGGTGGAAATGGCCCGCCTTCATGTTGCTCTATCTGTTCGGCCTGGCCTACATCTTCGCCGGAATCACCTATTGGAGCGCCGTCGCGCTCGGGTTGTAGCGGAGCGAATTTCGATGGCAGGTAGCGTCAACAAGGTAATCCTGATCGGCAATCTGGGTCAGGATCCAGAGGTCAAGAGCTTCCAGAACGGCGGCCGGATCGCCAACCTGCGAATCGCCACCAGCGAAAACTGGAAGGACCGCACCACCGGCGAGCGCAAGGAACGGACCGAGTGGCACAGCGTTGTGCTGCAATCCGACGGCCTGGTCGGCGTTGCCGAAAAGTACCTGCGCAAGGGCAGCAAGGTTTACATCGAGGGCCAGCTGCGGACCCGCAAGTGGCAGGATGCGTCGGGCAACGATCGCTACACTACCGAGATTTCAGTCGGCATGAACGGCGTGCTCACCATGCTTGACGGCGCACCCGGTGCTGGCGGTGCTGGCGGCGGTATGGGTGGCGGCCAGCGCTCTGGCGGCGGTGGTGATTGGGGCGGTGGCTCCAGCGGCGGTCAACGTTCGGGCGGAAACGACTTTGGCGGTGGTGCCTCGGCCGGCGGCTCGCGCGGTGGTTTCGCCGACGATCTGGACGACGATATTCCGTTCTGATCAGTCCTGCTTTTTCAGTGCTGCCAGTGCGGCAAAGGGACCAGAGGTGTCCTTATCGAGGAGCCCGGCCTTGCGCCGGGCTTCTTCCGCATTGGGGCCCACGGCATAGGGATCGATCGCCAAGGCCAGCGTTTGCGCCAGCGCCTCGCCCAGGTCGAATAGGCTGCCCTCGAACTCGATCTCGTCCAGCTCTTCGGCCTCTAGTTCGATCTCTTCGTCGGGCGCCGAGGGGCCGCGGGCGGGGATGAAGTGGAGGTTGACTGGCTCATCGATAACGACCGCCAGGTCCTCGCCGCTGACGGCGCAGCTTTGCACGATCGCGGCCTGCAGCCGGCCCTTGGCGCTAGCGCCGGTGGATTCACGCTCCAGTTCGATCCGGGCCTGCATGCGGTCAATCCGCACCAGGCCAAAACGCTTGGCCAGCGCTGTGCGCTCGGCCTCTGAAGCCTCCAGATCAATCCTGCTGCCAGGCAACAGCCGCGGGTCATAGGTGCGGGAGAATTCGCTCATGGCGCGATCCTTCCTGCAAGCAAGCCAGCTGCATCGCAGGTATCAAGCAGGTCGGCCAGCGCACGCATTTCAGCAGCAAGGCCGGCCGCGCCCGCGTTCAATGTGACGTTGCGTTCCAGCGCCGCGGCCATCGGTTCTTCGCCGCTCAGGGCGCCGCGCATGGCGTCCATCCGCCCGCCGAGCGCACCCATCAGCTTACTCACATGCTTGCCTACCACCATGTCGCCCAGGCCGGTTTCGCGCAGCTGTGCGTCCATGTCGGTCACGAACAGTTCGGTCAGCAGGATCGCCTTGGCTGACAGTTCGGGCTCACGCTCCATCCGCAGCAGGACGAGTGCCATTACCAGCGCTACGGCATCAAACCGGCCGGGGACGGTATCGGCCACGCCCAGTTCGGAATACCAGCGCGGGGTCCGCGCAACCGCGACGATCGCGTGCCATAACGGGCGAACTTCGGCGTGTTCATCGATGTTCTTGCCAAGCAGGCGGGCAAACAGGCCCATGGGTGTCGTGTCCTTCAATCGTTCAGCCGGCATTAAAGCCGCTGTCCCCAAGCGCCTGCTTGCCGCCATTGCGCGGCGCGTCAAGGCGGCCTAAGGCTCAGGCGCGATAGAGCGGGTGCACGCTGCGGGCAATCGTCTTGCCAGCAGTCCTGCCACTGGAATGACAGGAACGGCATACGATGCGAGCAGCAGTGATCAAGGCGATGGTGGTTCTGGCAGCAGCGGGAACGCTGGGGGCCTGTAACTCAATCAAGGATCACCGTGGGTATATCGTCGATCAACCGCTCATCGATTCGGTCCAGCCTGGTATCGATAATCGCCAGTCGGTGGAGCGGACGCTGGGACGCCCAACCTTTGAAAGCGCCTTTGGCCGCAAGGATTGGTACTACGTTTCCTCGAACACACGTCAGGCGGCGTTTACCCGGCCCAAGATCAATGAGCAGTTGGTCCTGCGCGTCAGCTTTGATGAGCGCGGCAACGTTGCCGCGATCGAACGTTCGGGCATAGAGAAGGTCGTTATCCTGAACCCCGACGGTGACAAGACCCCGACACTGGGCCGCGAACGAACCTTCCTAGAGGATCTGTTCGGTAACATCGGCACCGTTGGAACGGGTGCCGGCGGCCCGGCCGGCGGCGGTGCAGGCGGTCCGAACGGCAGCTAAGTTGAAAGTGCCGCGGCAGGGCATATATCCTGCCGTATGGATAATCATAACAGCAGCCATGGGCTGATCCCCTGGCACGGCACCACCATCATCGGCGTCAAGCTGGCGGGTAAGACCGTGATCGCCGGCGATGGCCAGGTTTCGATGGGCAACACGGTGATGAAGCCCAATGCCCGCAAGGTCCGCCGGCTTGGTGACGGCTCGGTCATCGCCGGGTTTGCCGGCGCGACGGCCGATGCATTCACCCTGTTCGAGCGACTGGAGAAAAAGCTGGAACAGCATCGCGGGCAGCTGATGCGCGCTGCGGTTGAACTCGCCAAAGACTGGCGGACTGACAAATATCTGCGCAACCTTGAAGCGCTGATGATCGTGGCGGATAAGGACGTGCTCCTGATCCTGACCGGCAATGGCGATGTGCTGGAGCCTGAACACGGCATCGCTGCGATTGGTTCGGGCGGGAACTATGCGCTGTCCGCTGCCAAGGCCTTGGTCGAATATGAACAGGACGCCGAAAAGCTGGCCCGCCGCGCCATGCAGGTTGCGGCAGAAGTTTGTGTCTTCACCAACGATCGGGTGACTGTCGAAGTCATCTAGTCCCCCTCCCGCCTGCGGGAGGGGTTAGGGGTGGGCCCTTTGTCAGTCCCGCCTCTGGCCCACCCCCGACCCCTCCCGCAAGCGGGAGGGGAGAAGGAAGCAAATGAACCAGAACCTGACCCCCAAGGCGATCGTCGCCGCACTCGACGAGCACATTATCGGCCAGGCCGATGCCAAGAAGGCCGTTGCCGTGGCTCTGCGCAATCGCTGGCGCCGCCAGCGGCTTTCGTCGGAGCTGCGCGACGAGGTGACGCCCAAGAACATTCTGATGATCGGGCCCACGGGCTGCGGCAAGACCGAGATCAGCCGCCGCCTGGCCAAGTTGGCCGACGCGCCCTTTGTTAAGGTTGAGGCGACCAAGTTTACCGAAGTCGGCTATGTCGGCCGCGATGTTGAGCAGATCGCCCGCGACCTGGTTGAGGAAGCGATCCGGCTTGAAAAAGATCGCCGCCGCGAAGCGGTGCGCGAAGCTGCCAGCAAGGCAGCGATGGACCGCCTGCTTAAGGCCCTGGTGGGTGAGAACGCCAGCGAAGCGACCCGCGAAAGCTTCCGCCAGCGGATCGTCGAGAACGCGATGAACGATATCGAGGTGGAGATCGAGGTCGAGGACGCGCCGGGCATGCCGTTTGATATGCCGGGAATGCCGGGTGGGGTTGGCATGATCAACCTGAGCGAAATGATGTCCAAGGCAATGGGCCGCCAGAACCTCAAGCGCCGCAAGCTGAAGGTCCCGCAGGCCTGGGACAAGCTGGTCGACGAGGAAGCGGAAAAGCGCATGGATCAGGACGACGTGGCCCGCGTTGCCCTGGCCAATGCCGAGGCCAACGGGATCGTCTTTATTGACGAGATCGACAAGATCGCGGTTTCCGACGTGCGCGGCGGTTCCGTCAGCCGCGAGGGCGTGCAGCGCGACCTGCTGCCGCTGATCGAAGGCACGACCGTGGCCACCAAATATGGCCCGATGAAAACCGACCACGTGCTGTTCATCGGCTCGGGTGCGTTCCATGTGGCCAAGCCCAGTGACATGTTGCCCGAATTGCAGGGGCGCCTGCCAATCCGGGTTGAGCTGAAGGCACTGTCGGAAGAGGACTTCGTCCGGATTCTGGCCGAAACCCGCGCCAATCTGATTGAGCAGTACAAGGCGCTGCTCGGGACCGAAAAGGTAACGGTGGAATTCACCCCTGGTGCGGTCCGCGCCATCGCCCGAATTGCGGCGCAGGTGAACGAGGCGGTTGAGAATATCGGTGCGCGCCGCCTCCAGACCGTGATGGAAAAGTTGCTTGAGGAGCTGAGCTTCGAGGCAGAGGACCGCGAGGGCGAAACCGTGTTGATTGATGAAGACTATGTCACCGATCGCCTTGCCGGACTGGCGAGGGATACCGATCTGTCCAAATACATTCTATAGGATCGCCGCGATGAGCACACCGCCTGATGACCGCCCGATTTATCGCCTGCTAACCGGTAAGGATGACCGCGCCTTTTGTGATCGCGTGTCGGAGGCACTGGGCCAGGGCTGGCGGCTTTATGGCTCGCCGGTGTTAGCCTGGGATCAAGAAGCCGGCTGCATGAAGGCGGCGCAGGCGGTGGTCTGGAAAGATGCCGACGTCCGTTACTAGACCGGTCTATTCGGCGGCTTCGTTGATCTGTTCGCTGGCCTGCCGGTTCCACATTTCGGCGTAAAGTCCCCGCTTTTTTAGCAAATTGGCATGCGTGCCGCTCTCGGCCAACCGCCCCTGGTCAAGAACCAGGATCTGATCAGCATCGGCAATCGTTGATAGCCGGTGCGCGATTGAAAGCGAGGTGCGCCCCTCTGCTACGTTGTGCAGCGTAGCGAGGATGTCCTGCTCGGTCCGTGTGTCGAGCGCCGAGGTTGCCTCATCGAGCAGCAGGATAGGCGGGTTTTTCACCAGCGTGCGGGCAATGGCTACGCGCTGCTTTTCCCCGCCGGACAGCTTGAGCCCGCGTTCGCCGACCTCTGTGTCAAAGCCCTGCGGCAGGCGATCGATCAATGGCAAAAGCGCTGAATCCCGCGCGGCGGCTTCGATCTCGGGAAGGCCGGCGCCGTCGCGGCCGTAAGCGATGTTATAGCCAATGGTCTCGTTGAACAGCACCGAATCCTGCGGCACGATCCCAAGAGCGGCCCGCAGGCTCTCCTGCGTGACTTGCCGGATATCTTGCCCGTCGATCAGAATTCGCCCGCTCCAGGGGTCATAAAAGCGGAATACCAGCCGTGCGATTGTGCTTTTGCCTGCACCCGAGGGACCGACAATTGCGACTTGCGATCCGGGAGCGACTTCGAACGACAGGCCGTGAAGGATGGTGCGGTCTTTTTCATAGCCAAATACGACATTGTCGAAGATCAGGCTTGGCCGCCTGACTACCAGTGCGGGCGCGCTGGGAGCATCCCTTACCTCAATCGCTGTATCAAGCAGTTCGAACATGGCGGCCATGTCGATCAAGCCTTGGTTGATCGTGCGATAGACCATTCCCAGCATGTCGAGCGGGCGAAACAGCTGCATCAGGTAAGTCTGGACGAACACAAGCTGGCCGGCGGTATACTCGCCCTTGGACCAGCCCCAGACTGTGGTTGCCAGTGCGCCGGCCATCAGCAGGTTGATCACCAGCGCCTGCGCCATGTTGAGCACGCCAAGGCTATTGGCGCTTTTGGTCGCGGCATCGGCGAAGGCGCCCGTGGCCTGGGCATATCGCGCCTGTTCGCGCTTCTCAGCGCCAAAGTATTTCACTGTTTCATAATTCAGGAGCGAGTCGACGGCGCGGCTGAGTGCTTGCCCGTCGAGCCGGTTCATCCTCTCGCGCAGGTGATTGCGCCAGTCGGTGATCGCCCGTGTCACCCAAATATAGGCCGTGATAGCTGCAGCCGTTGCCGCCACCAGTCCCCAGCCGAAGTTGAGCTGGAAAATCACGCCGACGATCACCAGTTGGATTACTGTGGGTGCAAGGTTGAACAGCATGAAATAGAGCATCGTATCGATGCTCTTGGTTCCGCGCTCGATTGCTTTGGTCACCTCACCCGTCCGGCGCGCGAGGTGGAAGCGCAACGATAGCTGGTGCAGGCGGCCAAACACGCTTTCCGAAAGCGAGCGGATCGAATCCTGCCCCACTCGTTCGAACACAATATTGCGCAGGTTATCGAACACCACCTGCGTCAGCCGCCCGGCCGAGTAGGCGAGCACGGCAAGCATGGCAAAGGTCGCCACGCGCGGACCGGTAACGGTCATCGCATCGACCGCCCATTTCAGGGTGTAGGGCAGCACGGTCTGTACCGCGATGGACAGGCCGATGAGCGCGATCGATGTGACGATACGCCAGCGCAGCCGCGGATTATCCCTTGGCCACAGATAGGGCAGGAACCGGCGCAGCGTGCGCCAGCCATCGTGGCGGGCGGTTTTGTCGGACGGGTTTTCCGGTGGCATCGGGCCTCTCTAGGGCACCGGACCGAAAAGGCCAATCAGAGTACGCCCGCGGGTACGTCGAATAGAATGCGCCTGGTGGCAAAATCGATCGCCAGCCGATCAAGGCTGCGCAGATCGCGCATGCCCAGCAGCAGCGAAGGCCGGCTGTCCAACTTCAGTGCCTTGAAGGCCGGGGCATCGGTATAGGCGATGGCAACATTGTTGAACCGCATTTCGGCGATCTCCAGCCAACTGGCATATCCCAGATCGGCATTGATCTGATCACCGGTAACGCTCAGCAACTGGATCTGCTCATGCTTGCGCTTCTTTGACAGCGCCCGTTGCAGCGCCAGGTTGCCAATTGATGTTTCGGCGCCGGTGTCGATCACCACCTGCACCTTGATCCCCTCCATCTTGGCGTCGGCCATGATCAACTGGCCTGAGCGTCGCCGCGCCTCAACCACGATCTCGAACCCGCGGTTGCCGCCCAGGTTCTTGGCATCGTCAATTGCCATCAGGCCCTTCTTGAAATCGACCAGCACCCGCTGGCCTTGCAGGCTATCAAGCCCGAGGATGCCATCGGCCCCCATGTGTTCGCTTTCCAGCAGCGGCGCAGTCAGCCCGTAATAAGAGCGGCGGCCAAGGTCGATCTGATCGAGATCGACCGTATCGACAATTTGCGTCCCCGCGACGCTGACCAACCGGGCCTTGCGGTTGGGAACCAGCGACAAGCGCTGGGCCAGGCCGCGCGAAAGGACGGTATTCTGCGATCCGGTATCGATCAGGAACCGGAACGGGCCTTGCTCCGCCACCTTCACCGGCACTGTCATCCGGCTCCACTGATCCTTGCGGATCGCGATGATGTCGGTCTGGGTCGCCAGCGGTTGCCCATCCTGACCGGCGAAGGTCAGTAAGCCGGCGGTGAGGGGCAGCAAGGGCAGCAGCAGGCTGGGCGCAGGCATCACGGGCTCCTCTTGCCCTCGGATATATCATCTGGACGCGCGCGCTGCCATGTCATCGGTCGAAAGCTGGTCTGGGCCTTGATGCCAGTTTGCGTTTGTTTAACACAGGCTTGGTAGTAATCAGGCCAGGGATGCAACAGCTTTTCCATCGTGTTTTGCGCAAGGTGCGCGAATATCGCTTCCTGCGCGCTTGCCATGCCGTGCTTTTGACACCGCCTGCGCGCGTGCGTGAAGATGGGGTGGTGATCTTCTCGATGATCGGCACCAAGGTGCTGCTGCCTTATCTTGTCGCGGCCAAGTCTTTTCATGCGCAACTGGGGCGGGGGCGCTTTGCGATCCTGGACGATGGAACCCTGAACCAGACGGATAAGGCCGTGCTGGCCCACCATCTTGGCAATCCGGTTATCACGCCAATCGCGGCAGTTAGAACCGGCCCCTGTCCACGCGGCGGTACGTGGGAGCGGTTGCTGACCATCCTTGACCTGCGCAAGGCGGACTACGTCATCCAGCTCGATTCCGATATTGTCGCGCTGGGACCCGTGCCCGAAATCAATGCGGCGATCGATGCGGGCCGCAGCTTTACGCTTCGCGGAGAGGAGGGTGCAGAGATCGTCCCATTGCGCGGCATGACCGGGCGGACGGGCAACGCACGCAATGCAAGCAATGCACGCCGCCAGCATGTGCAAAGCGCGATCGAACAGGCGATGGCGTGCGTTCAGATCGTTGGCTGCCCAGACCTGCGCTATGTCCGCGGCTGTTCCGGTTTTGCCGGTTTTGCACCGAGCGAAGAGGGGCGCGTGCTGGCCGAAGGTTTTTCGCAGGAAGCTGTGCGCCTTCTGGGTAGCGAACACTGGGCCGAATGGGGCAGCGAGCAGGTAACGTCCAGCTTTGTAATCGCCAACGAGCCCGATGCGATCCTGCTGCCTTATCGCCGCTACCTAAATTTCTGGAATGAGCCAGTCAGCGCAGAGGCGGCGCTGGTCCACTTCATCGGAACCTATCGTTATCACTGCGGCGCATATCTGGCTGCCGCACGCCGAGCTATCGCCAGCCTGATGCGGTAATGGCTGGCAAGACCTAGCGGTCCAGAACTTGCCTGATCGCTGTTGCGATCGCAGCGCCCTGACGGTGGATCGAGAATAGCCGGTTAGCCCGGTCATGGCCGGCAAGACCATGCCGGCGTGCTAAACCGGGGTTATTGAGATAATGCTCTATTGCGTCGGCAAAGCCGTCTTCGTCATCGACTGCCACCAATCGGCCCGTCTCTCCATTAGCAATAATCTCGCGCGGTCCGGCTGCCTCTGTTGCAACGATGGGTAAGGCACAGGCCATCGCCTCGGCCAGCACGAGGCCAAAGCTCTCGCGCGAGGCGGCATGAACCATCAGTGAGGCGGCGCGGTACCATGGCAGCAGGTCTTCCTGTCGCCCGGCAAAGTGGACGCGATCGGCGATCCCCAGTTCTTGCGCAAGCTGGCGCCAGTGATCGAGCCGTTCTCCCGCACCGACATAGATAAATGACACGTCATCAAAAGCCGGCTGGCGCGCAATCCTTGCCGCGCAGCGCAGGATCAGGTCGACTCGCTTTTCTGCGCGCGCCTGGCTGACGCAAATTACCCAGCGGCGGGCGGGATCGAGAACGGGGGGAGCACTGGCTGGTCCGGGGGTGAAGCGGGTACAGTCGATACCATTGGGAATTACCGCGAGGCGCCCGGGCGGAATTTGGGCGTGTTGGCGCAGCAGTTCACCCTGCGTCCACGAATTGGCGATATGCAGATCATGCAATTGCCATCGCAGCAGGCGCCGCACGATGAACTTGGCCCAGCGCCGATGCAGCGGGTCGGGTGGCCAGGGCGCGAAGCTGTCTTCTTCCGTATTGATGGTGACCAGCTCCAGCTTGCGCAGGAAGCCCAGATCGAGCGTGGTGGGCAGGGCACTCATATAGACGATGGCACCGATACCTTTGGCAGCAACCAGTTGCCGCAGCGCGGCCCGGTCGTTTGGATTGAGCTGGTAGCAGTCCAGTTCCACCGGCTGAAGGTGCGTGAACTGATGAACGGAGCGGCCTGTCAGCTTTGGAAAGGCGATAAAGCAATTCCGTTCGGCCAATTCACCAGCAACGATGTCGCGCAGCTGCGCAACGGTCTTCCAGACAAAGCCCTCGTCGTCTGGGTAGCGCATGCAGAACAGGATATTGGGTCCCGCCATTGGTTAGCCCAGTTTTGCAGGTCGCGGCCCAAGCCGCCAATGGCGTGGTCGCAGGTTGCGCAGGATGAGCTGCAATTCGGCATGAAGTGGATGTGAAAACATGCGCAGCAGGCCCAGCCATGCCAAGCTTACAGGAGCGGCCAGCAAGAGCAGTCGCATGATGGGCGATGCTATCTCCAACGCATCGGCCAAGGCCAGACCCAGCCAAGTCAGGGCGCCGGTTACCAGTGCCAATATCGCGCTGGGAGAGAGATGCCGGGCCAAAGCACCGATCCGGCAACCGAGGTACTGCCTTTGCAGCACCAGCCAGACCGGCGCGGTGGCCAGCGTCGCCAGCATCAGGGCCCAGCCGAAGGATGCGATGGTTCCAGAGAACAAGACCACAGCCAGGGCCACCCGCGCGACAACGGTAACGATTTGCGGGATCGAGGCCAGATATGGGCGGCCGATCGCATTGAACGCGGCGACCTTATAATGGAACACCAGCTCGATCGCTGTCATCAATGCCAGGGGAACCACTGCGGGTGCAGCGGACAGCCAGGTCTTGCCATAAAGGCCAACGATGACTTCGTCGGCGGCCACGGCGGTTACCGCCAGCATCGGCCAACCGATAGCAGTGACCAGGGCGATCGCGCGGTAAAGGATCGGCTCCAGCGGCCGCTGGTCGTGATGGGCCCGGGCCAGGTACGTCTGCGAGCCAAAGTTCATCGCTGATCCGGCTATGTATAAGAATAGGTGGACCGTGGAATTGGCACGGCTGACCAGCCCGACCTGCCGGGCTGAGCCAAGTTTGCCCAAGACCAGGTCGGGCAAGGCATCGTTGATGGACTTGACCAGGTTCGCGAAGAGCGCACCGCTGCCAAAGCGGACAATCCCGCCGACATCGCCCAGGCGCGGCAGGTAATACATGTTGGCCGGCCGCAGCCACAGATAGCACAGGCCGGTCGCGACCACGTTGGCCAGGTTGGCCCAGGCCAAGCTTGTCGCCCCGAACCCAGCAAGCGCCAAAGCCAGGCTGGTGGCGGTATGGGCCAAGGTCCCCCACAAAGTGCCAAGCGCGATACCCCGGGCATCAAAATCGCGCAGCAGCAGGGCCAGCGCGACAGAACTGAACGGGATGAACAGGAAGGTGACTGCCAGGATCTGCATGACCGGGCGGATCTCGGCATGGCCGAAGTATAGAGCCGTCCGGCTGCTGCAGATGAGCAGGGTGACGGCAATGGCCCCGGCAATGGCATAGGCTACACCGATTGCCGACCGGACCTTGCCTTCAGTCAGAACGTCTTCACGTTGAAGATAGGTGCTCACCCCGAAGTCTCGAAAGACGTGAGCGATGTTCACCAGCACCACTGCGATCGAGTAGATCCCAACCTCGGCAGGTGACAGGATCCGGGCGATGACCAGCGTTACCAGGAACTGGATGGCCGTGGCCCCGGAAGAGGATGCGAAGTTGAGCGCCAGCGATTTGCGGAATGAGGCCATCAGCTGCCCCCGGGCCGAATCATTGCGAACGGCCGAATCTGATTCTCTGGGAGCCTGATCATGTCCCGAATCTAGCCAGAGCCCCTTAAACAAGCACTTACACGAGCATATTGGCCGCCAGATTCGGCATTCAGAGTGACTGGATCAGGTTTGGGTTGATCGCCGTACGCCGAAGATGCGATCCGAACACCGCAGAATTCAGCCATTTTTCAGCGCAGTGAAATAAAATTGCAAAAAGGCGTTGACCGAATCAGAGGCCAGGCTTAGAGGCCCGTTCACCGGACGGGAACGCCGCTACAAACGGTCCACCGCCCCGGTCGCCAACATAGACGGACAACAAGTCCCCCGAAGTAAAAAGCGGGGAACGAAGGTTGTCCGCCTGATTTTGTCGCTCCGGCGGCAGGTTGGTGGCTCTTTGACATCGTTAGTTTAGATGAAGGGACATGTGGGCGACGGCGCCCCATCCGGGGAGCTTCAGGCTCCGTGCATGGGTTGTTTAAGTCGTTACCTCATATGTCCTTCGTATCCATTACGTTTGACAAGTGCAGGTATCGGCTCCTGAAGTTCGATGCTGCGGTCAGCGGGTTTGCCCGTGCCGTGGTTATCGTGACACAAACTTGAGAGTTTGATCCTGGCTCAGAACGAACGCTGGCGGCATGCCTAACACATGCAAGTCGAACGAGACCTTCGGGTCTAGTGGCGCACGGGTGCGTAACGCGTGGGAATCTGCCCTTGGGTTCGGAATAACAGTTAGAAATGACTGCTAATACCGGATGATGTCGAAAGACCAAAGATTTATCGCCCAAGGATGAGCCCGCGTAGGATTAGGTAGTTGGTGGGGTAAAGGCCCACCAAGCCGACGATCCTTAGCTGGTCTGAGAGGATGATCAGCCACACTGGGACTGAGACACGGCCCAGACTCCTACGGGAGGCAGCAGTGGGGAATATTGGACAATGGGCGAAAGCCTGATCCAGCAATGCCGCGTGAGTGAT
>JACCDL010580466.1_pt1 | contig 22709 bp, 19 predicted proteins | sample 7441931 | NCBI WGS metagenome assembly JACCDL01 (sample SAMN15323437, study PRJNA562643) | freshwater metagenome | isolation source: river surface water | place: USA:Blue River Watershed | collected 2017-08-16 | reverse complement strand
CAGGGATGGTTCGATATTTCGCATCCGAGCGCACCATCAAAACGGCTGGATCATCCACAACGCGCGCAATGATTCGTACATCGTCGGTTTTATAAGAGGCCTGCTTGTACATCGGAATAAACACAAAGCCCGGTACATTGATAAACCCTACGGTGTAGCCATCGGGCTTGGCACGGGCTAAATACGTGGTGGAGATTTCACCGCCAGCGCCCGGCTTGTTCACAACCACAATGCGTGTCTTGCCGCCAAGTTTTTTTTCTAAAAATGGTACGAGTGCACGTGCCATCAAATCCGTACCGCCTCCGGGTGCAAAGCCGACGACCAACTCGATCGTTTGGTCCTCAGGCCACGCAGCCAAACTCGGGGCACACAAAACGCTCAGCGCTACCGCAGCTGACCAGGCTTTAATCTTACGGAGAGACATGGATTTTCCTTTGAACATGTTGTCTTACTATAAGCCCATCATACCGGCAAAGGCAAAGCCGTCTTATAGCGCACCTGTTTTAGTGCAAAACTCGAACGAATTTTTTCAATGCCAGGAATCGGTGTGAGTTGTTCGAGAATAAATTTCTCTAATGCAGCAATGTCTGCGACGGCGACACGAATTAAGTAATCACTGTCGCCGGTCATCAGATAGCACTCCATCACCTCGTCATGCTCACTGATGCGCTGCTCGAAATGAGCAAGCGCCTCTTTGCTCTGACTTTTCAAACTGATGTTAATGAATACGTTCAGGCCCAGTCCCAAGGCTGCTGCATTCGTCAGCGCAACATACCGATCAATGACTCCAGCTGCCTCTAAAGCCCGTACACGCGCTAGACATGGGGATGGGCTCAAGTGAATGCGCCGCGCGAGCTCTATGTTGGAAAGAGCGCCGTCGTTTTGCAGCTCAGCCAGAATCTTTAAATCAATAGAATCTAAGTTAATCATGCCGTTTTATTAATATATAAAAGCATTAAATTCTGAAATTATATTATTTTGTTACAAAATTAGGCATCTCATGCTGTACGGAAGTATTTAGAATGCTACATATTCAATAACCTAAGCTGCCTCTACGCATGAACGCCTCTATCGACCCCCGCATTAGCTCCTGGCTTGACCGTTTACCCGACACAGACGCCGCGGAAACCAAGGAATGGCAAGAAGCCTTCCGCGCAGTGCTCGAACAAGCGGGGCCAGAACGCGCAAAATTCTTACTGGATGAGCTTGTGCGCACGGCGCACACATCCAAGCTCGGCTGGCATCCGGACCTCAACAGTCCTTATGTCAACACCATCTCTGTCGATCAACAGCCTGCCTTCCCGGGCGATTTGGCTATTGAGGAGCGACTGGCATCCATCATGCGCTGGAATGCGTTAGCGATGGTCGTACGTGCCAACCAGGCGTATGGTGAGCTTGGTGGTCACATCGCCAGCTATGCCAGCGCAGCCGACTTGTTTGAAACCGGCTTCAATCACTTCTTTGAGGCCCGTCGCGGCACAGGTCCAGGGCAACACCGCGGAGACCTGGTTTTCTTCCAGCCCCACAGCGCCCCCGGCGTGTACGCACGCGCCTTTCTTGAAGGCAGACTGAACGAACGTGACCTCGAGCACTATCGGCAAGAAATTCAAGCGACCGAACAAGGCGCACAAGGATTATCCAGCTACCCACATCCGTGGTTGATGCCAGATTTTTGGCAGTTCCCAACCGGATCGATGGGCATCGGACCGATTAGCTCGATCTATCATGCACGCTTCATGCGCTACCTGACGCACCGCAACCTTCTCGACTGCTCGAACCGTAAGGTGTGGGGCGTGTTTGGAGATGGCGAAATGGATGAGCCAGAATCCATGAGTGCCCTCACCTTAGCCGCGCGCGAAGGTCTTGATAACCTTGTGTGGGTCGTGAACTGCAATCTGCAACGCCTCGATGGTCCTGTGCGCGGAAACGGCCGCATCATTGATGAGCTGGAAAAACTCTTTACGGGTGCGGGCTGGAATGTGATCAAGCTAGTGTGGGGAAGCGACTGGGATGGTCTCTTCGCACGGGATATTACCGGTGCCCTCACGCGCGCCTTCGCCGACACGGTAGACGGTCAAATGCAAACCTTCGCAGCCAAAGATGGGCGCTTTAACCGCGACAACTTCTTTGGCCAAAACGAAGAGCTCGCCCGCCTCGCACAAGGCATGACCGATGACCAGATCGACCGACTCAAGCGTGGTGGACATGATCTGGTCAAGATTCATGCGGCCTATGCTGCAGCGGCCAATCACAAAGATCAACCCACCGTTATTTTGGCGCACACCAAAAAGGGCTACGGGATGGGCAGCGCTGGTCAAGGCAAAATGACCACACATAGCCAAAAGAAGTTTGACGAAACTGATTTGCTCGAGTTTCGCAATCGTTTCAATCTGCCTTTAACGGATGAGCAGGCTACCTCGTTAAGCTTCTACAAACCCGAGCCTGATAGTCCAGAAATGAAATACCTGCAGGCACAGCGTCAGAGCCTAGGCGGTTACCTGCCAAAGCGCGAAACCGGCTGCGAAAAAATTAATGTGCCTGCAATTGAGCAACACAGCGGCTTTGCACTGAAAGCAGACGGCAAAGAGATGAGCACGACCATGGCGTTCGTGCGGATGTTGGGCAACTTGCTCAAAGATACAGAGCTTGGTCCACGCATTGTGCCGATCGTAGCTGACGAAGCACGCACCTTCGGGATGGCCAACCTCTTTAAACAGGTTGGTATTTATTCCAGCGTTGGCCAGCGTTACGCACCTGAGGATATTGGTTCAGTGCTGAGCTATCGCGAAGCCTTGGATGGCCAGATCCTTGAGGAAGGGATTTCTGAGGCGGGGGCTATCGCAAGCTGGACTGCTGCAGCGACAAGCTACAGCGTGCACGGCTTGGCAATGCTGCCGTTCTATATCTATTACTCCATGTTTGGATTCCAGCGTGTCGGGGACCAAATCTGGGCGGCGGCGGATCAACGGCCGCGCGGCTTCCTATTGGGCGCAACATCGGGCCGTACAACGCTCGGTGGTGAAGGCCTACAGCATCAAGATGGTTCGAGCCATCTGCATGCCGCAACGATTCCAAACTGCAAGGCGTACGACCCCGCCTTCGCAGGAGAAATGGCGATGATCGTGGACCAAGGCATTCGCGAAATGATGATTGAGCAACAGGACGTTTTTTATTACGTCACGCTCATGAACGAGAACTATGCACAGCCTAGCCTGCCTGAAGGCGTTCGCGAAGGAGTCCTCAAGGGTTGCTATCTGTTCAATACCTATCGCGCACATAACGAAACCAGTTGCGTGACGCTCTTGGGCTCAGGAGCAATTCTCACAGAGGTCATTAAAGCCGCCGAACAGCTTGCTGCGCAGGGTGTAACCGCCTTTGTGTACAGCATCACCAGTTGGAGCGAACTCGCACGAGATGGCGCGGCCTGCGAAAGAGCAATGCTCAGCGATGATGCAAACATTGGCACACCCTATCTCTATCAACAACTCGAAAGCAGCCAAGGCCCCATCATCGCTGCGACGGACTATGTGCGAGCCTTGCCGGAATCAGTGCGTGCCTATGTGCCAGCCGGACGTCGCTATTTGACGCTTGGCACCGATGGCTTCGGCAGAAGCGATACACGTGCTGCGCTCAGATCATATTTTGGCGTCGATGCAGCAACGATTTCACGTGCAGCACTGCGCGCGTTGAAATGACGCCTGAGAGTCGCCCTGCGCTGGTGCTCGATGCCTGCGTCATGATGTCCGGTTTACTCAGGCCCTTGCTGCTGGATTTAGCCGCGACGGGCCTGTTCGCACCCTTGTGGACCTACAAGATTGGTCAAGAGTGGCAGCGCAACGCGGCGCGTCTATGGGATATCGAACCGCAGGTGCTTGAAACTGAATGGGCACGCATGCAAGAGCGCTTTCCACTCGCTGACATGGGGGACGTCACAGAACATGAAGCCCCCCTCAAACACACCGACAAAAAAGACAAACACGTTGCCGCTGCAGGTGTGGCGGCTGTCGTGAAGACCGACTGCTCGCCGATTAGCGTTGTGACCTGGAACACCAAAGATTTCAGCCGTTCAGAGCTGCGTCGCCAGCAGTTAGGGCTCATTGACCCTGATCGCCTTTTATCACAATGGTGGCCAACACATGAGCAACTTTTGCGCCACCACATTGAAGCAACAATTCAGGCACTGGTAGACACGGGCCGCCGCCAACCGGAAGCGACCATCCCAATGCTTAAACGCGATCGACTGTTTAGACTCGCAGGCTGCTACGATCGGTCTCTCACCGCCTGACGCTAAATTAAACGGACGGAGCCGGCATACTGTCCGACAACTTTGTCAGACGTCAGTAAGGTAATTCCTTCGGAATCTGCCTGCGCGAGCAGCATACGATCAAACGGATCTTTGTGCAGACCAGGCAATGCCTCGACTGCAAGCGCATGTACACCTGTGATGCTCAGCTCACTATAGCCATTGTCGAGCAAACCGCGCCGCAAGATGCGTGCGTTCACATCGAAATCCACCCTGCCCAAGCTCTGTTTGATTGAAATTTCCCACAAGCTCGCTGCGCTGAAATACAGCTCACTGTCTGGATGCTCAATCAGTTCTTGCGCTTGTTTCGATAGTTTTTCCGGTTGACTCGCAGCCCAAAGCAACAGATGGGTATCTAATAAAAACTTCATAACTTCCCACTAAACATCTGTTCGATTTCGACCTGACCCATACTGTCAAAGTCATCAGGAATCGCAAATTGATCTTGTAAAAACCCGAGCCGCTTGGGAGGTCTAGGTTCCACGGCCTGGTATGGTACGACAAGCACCATGGGCTTACCGGCCTTAGCTATGACAAAAGAATCACCCTTTGTCGCCTGGTCAACCAACTTGGATAGCTGAGTTTTTGCTTCGTGAATGTTGACTGTTTGCATGACATCCTCAAACTCATAGTAGACTAAACTAACTAGACTTAGTTTACTATAAAGCAAAGAAAAACCCCACTCGTCTGAGGCGACGACTGGGGTTTAGATAAAGCTAATTTACTGCTGCGGTGCTGCGGGCGCTTCAGGTGCTGCAGCAGGTGCAGGTGCACCACCTTGCTGCTCGATTCCACCAATCGCCTTCACCGACAGACGCAAACGACCTTTGTCATCGGCCTCGATCACCTTAACGCGCAGGCTTTGACCAACCTTGAGCACGTCATTGATGTTGGCGATGCGGTAGTTTGCAATCTCAGAGATGTGCAGCAAACCATCACGGCCTGGCAGCACTTGCACGATCGCACCAAAGTCCAGCAGACGCAGAACACTACCTTCGTATTCCTGGCCAACTTCAACGTCGGCTGTCAGCTCAGTGATACGACGCTGTGCTTCGCGTGCGCGATCGAGATCAGCGCTGGAAATCACGATTGCACCGTCATCCGAAATATCAATCTGGCAACCCGTTTCTTCGGTCAAGGCGCGGATGGTTGCACCACCCTTACCAATCACGTCGCGGATTTTTTCAGGATTGATCTTCATGGACAACATGCGTGGCGCAAACTCGGACAGCTCTGTACGCACGCCCTGTGTGGCTTCACGCATCTTTGACAAGATATGCATCCGGCCGTCGCGCGCTTGTGCCAACGCAACCTGCATGATTTCTTTGGTGATGCCCTGAATCTTGATATCCATCTGCAAAGCGGTAATACCTTTATCGGTACCAGCCACTTTGAAGTCCATGTCGCCCAAGTGATCTTCATCACCAAGAATGTCGGTCAACACAGCGAACTTACCTGCGTCGAGGATCAGACCCATCGCGACACCCGCGACGAGGTCTTTAACAGGTACGCCAGCATCCATCATTGCGAGCGAACCGCCGCAGACCGATGCCATTGACGAAGAACCGTTTGACTCGGTGATTTCAGAAACCAAGCGAATGGTGTACTGGAAGTCAGCGGCTTCTGGCAGCAATGGCACCAGCGAACGCTTAGCCAAACGGCCGTGACCGATTTCGCGGCGCTTCGGCGTACCGACGCGGCCGGTTTCGCCAGTGGCGAACGGAGGCATGTTGTAGTGCATCAGGAAACGGTCACGGTACTCGCCCATAAGCGCATCAATGATTTGCTCGTTTTGCTTGGTACCCAAGGTCGCGATAACCAGCGCCTGCGTTTCACCACGCGTAAACAATGCACTACCGTGCACGCGAGGCAATACGCCCAAACGAATCGAAATCGGACGCACAGTGCGTGTATCACGACCATCGATACGTGGCTCGCCTGACAAAATCTGGCTACGCACGATGCGGGCTTCGAGATCGAACAAAATGTTGTCAACCGTCACCGAGTCTGGCTTGGTTGTGCCAGCAGCAGTCGCTTCTTCAGCGAGCTTTGCATGCACGTCAGCATAGACCTGACGCAGCTGAGTTGTGCGCTCTTGCTTTTGACGCGTCTGATAAGCAGCGTTCAAAGGACCTTGCGCAGCAGCTGTAACCGAAGCGATCAAGGCTTCGTTTTTAGCGGCAGGCGCCCAAACCCAGTCAGGCTTGCCAGCTTCGCGCACGAGATCGTGAATCGCGTTGATGACAGCTTGCATTTGGGTGTGACCAAAGACCACGCCACCGAGCATGATTTCTTCAGACAATTGCTGTGCTTCAGATTCCACCATCAAAACAGCGGCTTCTGTACCGGCAACAACCAAATCCATCTGCGATGTCTTAAGCTGTGTTGCGGTCGGGTTAACGATGTACTGGCCATCGATATAACCAACACGCGCGGCACCAATCGGGCCGTTGAAAGGAATGCCTGAAACAGCCAAAGCAGCCGATGCGCCAATCATCGCGGGGATGTCAGGATCGATCTCTGGGTTGCAAGACAACACATGAATGATCACCTGAACTTCGTTGTAGAAGCCTTCAGGGAACAAAGGGCGTAAAGGACGGTCGATCAAACGCGACGTCAGCGTTTCTTTTTCGGAAGGCTTACCTTCACGCTTGAAGAACCCGCCGGGGATCTTGCCAGCTGCGTAGGTTTTCTCGATGTAGTCAACAGTCAGTGGGAAAAAATCCTGGCCTGCTTTTGCATCTTTTTTAGCGACAACTGTTGCAAGCACAACAGTGTCTTCGATTGTGACCAGCACTGCACCCGATGACTGGCGAGCGATTTCGCCTGTCTCGAGTACGACTGTGTGTTGGCCGTACTGAAATGATTTGGTCACTTTATTGAACATGACAATTTATTCCTTACAAATGAAAAACCGTGGACGTCGCAGCACGCGTGCCGCATCGACCACGGTTGATTCACGGGGAGACTGCCCCACAGATTCCGATCACTTGCGCAGACCGAGTTTTTCGATCAGAGCGCGATAAGAATCAGGGTTGCGGCCCTTGAGATAATCGAGCAACTTACGGCGACGGCTAACCATGCGAAGCAGGCCGCGACGTGAGTGGTGGTCTTTCAGGTGAGTTTTGAAGTGATCTGTCAGCTCGTTGATACGGGCTGTAAGCAAAGCAACTTGAACTTCGGGTGAACCGGTATCGCCCTGAGCGCGCTGAAACTGCGCAACGATGTCGGATTTATTAATATCAGCTACGGACATTTTATGACCTCAGATAACAAGCGTCAGGACCGAGGCGCCCTGACGTGAATGGATTAAAGAGCTTTAAAAACAATACTTTTTCTAAGTACAGCCACACGATTATAGCCGATTGGCTAAAATGCTGACTAAATCGTCCTCAAGGTCAAACCACTATGTCAGTACTCAGCAATATTTTGTGCTCTGCGACCACAAAGAACAAGCGCATAACAAAGTTTAGTATGTTGCTCGGCGCAGTTCTTCTAGGTGGCTGTGCAAATATGAATACTGTCCCGCCAGGCACACCACTGGCTGAGGTAATCAAAAAATATGGCAAACCAGACACCATCTGCAAAAAAGACGATGGCACAGAGCGCTTGATCTGGTCAGGGCAACCTTATGGTCAGTATTCCTGGGGCGGAACAATCGCCAAAGACGGCAAAGTCATCAAGATTGAGCAAGTCCTCACGGACGAGCAATTTGAGGTCTTGAGCGTAGGAAAGTGGTCCGCAAAACAAGTCGAATGCCAATTTGGCCAGCCAGCCAACACTTACGGCATTGCCAAGGGCAATGAAATCGTCTGGGCCTACCGCTACAAACAATACGATGTTTGGCCTTCGATGATGTATGTGTACATGGGCTCTGATGGCCAACATGTCACTCGCTTTCATCCGGCACCGGATCCGATGACACTGACGGACAGTCTGTTTCCAATCTAAGCAAAAAGCCGGTTTAAACCGGCTTTTTTTATCGCTGCTGCCTAGCGGCTGATAACTGACCTTGCCGACGCCAACGCCACAACCAGACACCCCAGCCCGATAGTCCATACACAACAAATAACGAAAACAGCACAACGGGTGGGTCGCTCGAGATAAATACAAAACCCGCAACGAACACCAGGATGACCCAAAACGGAACGCTGCGACCCAACGCAAACGATTTACCGCTGTAGAACGGCAAATTCGTCACCATTGCGATCCCGCAATACAAGGTCAGCACGAACGACGTCCACGCCAAAAACTCACGCGGAACCTGCAAACGGTTATCAACGACCAGCCAAACAAATCCCGCAACTAACGCGCCAGCAGCAGGACTGGGCAGACCTTGAAAGAACCGCTTGTCCACCACGGCAATATTCGTATTGAAGCGTGCAAGCCTGAGTGCAGCACCGGCAACATATACAAACGCAGCAAGCCAACCCCAGCGACCAAGGTCGTGCAGCATCCACTCGTACATCACCAACGCTGGTGCGACGCCAAACGATGTCATGTCAGACAAGGAGTCGTATTGCTCACCAAACGCAGAAGTCGTGTTGGTCAAGCGCGCTACGCGCCCATCCATACCATCAAGCACCAGGGCACAAAAGATCGCAATGGCAGACATCTCAAAGCGACCGTTCATCGCCTGGACTACGGCATAGAAACCCGCAAATAACGCTGCAGTCGTAAAAGCGTTAGGAAGCAGATAAATGCCGCGGTGGCGTTGCTCAGGGTCGCGCATGGGATGATTAGCCATTAAAGCGCCTCAGGAATGTTGAGAAGGTAGATCGGCAAGCACAGTCGTTGTGGCACTGACCTTGTCACCGATCGCAACACGCGGCCGAGAACCAACAGGCAGATACACGTCAACGCGAGAACCAAACCGAATAAAGCCGTAGCGCTGACCACGCGCTAACGTATCACCCGCCTTGGCATAACAAAGTATGCGCTTGGCCACTAAACCAGCAACTTGGACAGCGGTAACGATATGACCAGCGTCAGTGCGTAACACCATGGCATTGCGTTCGTTTTCTAGAGATGCCTTATCTAGCGCCGCATTGAAAAACTTACCAGGGAAATACTCTGTACTCAGCACTTCACCGTCGACGGGGCTACGATTGCTATGCACGTTAAAGACGTTCATGAACACGCTAATCTTCAGGGCCTCGCGCTGTGCGTAAGGATCAAGCGTTTGTTCCACCACAACAATGCGACCGTCCGCCGGAGACAACACAGCATTGAGCTCGGTCGAACCAGCACGCGCTGGATCACGAAAAAACTGCAATACAAAGACTGCGATCACCCAAAAGAGGATGGACCAGGCAGGCGACAAAAACGTCACGAGCACGGCTAAAGCAATCGAGCCCGCAAGAAAGGGCCAACCCTCGCGGGCAATAATAGGATGCGGATAATGTGGTGTATTCATCGTAAGCGAAAGGTTAACCCAAAAAAACACGCCCCGAAGGGCGTGTTTTCGAATGCCGTCTGAACTGAGTCAGGCCCTCGGGTCGCCAAAGCGACTCCAAACGCCTGAATTACCTCAAAATCAGTTCTTGGTCTTGTCGACCAGCTTGTTTGCAGCAATCCAAGGCATCATCGCGCGCAACTTAGCGCCGACAACTTCGATTTGCGACTCAGCGTTGATACGGCGACGTGAGGTCAGTGCTGGTGCGCCAGCCTGGTTCTCAAGGATGAAACGCTTAGCGTATTCGCCAGTCTGAATGTCTTTCAGAGCCTGACGCATCGCATCACGTGTTGCATCGGTCACAATCTTAGGACCTGTTTCGTATTCGCCAAACTCGGCGTTGTTCGAAATCGAGTAGTTCATGTTGGCGATACCGCCTTCATAAATCAGGTCAACGATCAACTTCAGTTCGTGCAAGCACTCAAAGTAAGCCATCTCAGGCGCATAGCCTGCTTCGACCAGCGTGTCGAAACCCGCTTTGATGAGCTCGACCGTACCGCCGCACAACACTGCCTGTTCACCGAACAAGTCAGTTTCAGTTTCTTCGCGGAAGTTTGTCTCGATCACACCAGCGCGACCGCTACCAATTGCGCAGGCATACGACAGGGCGACATCGCGTGCCGAACCCGATTTGTCTTGATGCACAGCGACCAGTGCTGGCACGCCGCCACCTTGTGAGTAGGTGCCGCGCACTGTGTGACCAGGAGCCTTAGGCGCAATCATCACAACGTCGATGTCTTCGCGTGGCACAACTTGACCGTAGTGAACGTTAAAGCCGTGAGCGAAGGCAAGCGCTGCACCAGGCTTGATGTTGGCATGCACGCTTTCACGATAGACCTGAGCGATGTTTTCGTCAGGCAAGAGCATCATCACGAGGTCTGCAGACTTCACTGCATCGGCGACTTCAGCAACTTTGAGGCCAGCATTCGCGGCTTTCTTCCACGATGCGCCGTCTTTGCGCAAACCAACGACGACTTTACCGCCCGACTCATGCAGGTTCAATGCATGCGCGTGACCTTGTGAACCGTAACCAATAATTGCAACGGTCTTACCTTTGATCAGGGACAGATCACAATCTTTATCGTAATAAACCTTCATTCTGGGCTCCAGATTTTTTTTAAGTTGAATACAGTAATACGTAAAGCTATCTTTTTGAATCAAATCAATCGGCCAGCGCCGATCAAATTTTAAGAATGCGTTCGCCGCGGCCAATCCCCGAGACGCCCGTGCGGACGGTTTCAAGAATGGCGCTACGATCCAGCGCATCAATAAAAGCTTGCACCTTCTCTTGGTTTCCCGTGAGTTCGATGGTGTAGGCCTTATCCGTTACATCAATGATGCGTCCACGGAAAATATCCGCCATACGCTTCATCTCTTCGCGCTCTTTACCAACAGCGCGCACTTTGATCAACATGAGCTCGCGTTCAATGTGCGGTCCTTCACTGAGGTCCACGACCTTGATCACATCCACCAATCGATTCAAGTGCTTGGTGATTTGCTCGATCACATCATCTGATCCCATGGTGACGAGCGTCAGCCGAGACAAGGTGCTGTCTTCGGTCGGCGCCACCGTCAAGGTTTCAATGTTGTAACCCCGAGCAGAAAATAGACCCACAACGCGCGACAGCGCACCAGGAGCGTTTTCCATCAGAACAGAAATAACGTGTTTCATGGTGGTCTCCTTATAGATCTTCAGAGCCGAGCAACATTTCGGTCAAGCCCTTGCCCGCCTTGACCATTGGCCAGACGTTTTCGCTTTGATCCGTAATGAAGTCCATGAAAACGAGACGATCTTTTAACTTGAACGCCTCACGCAGTGCGCCGTCCACATCACTTGGCTTGTCGATACGCATACCGACGTGACCATACGCTTCAGCCAACTTGACGAAGTCAGGCAAGGCATCCATGTACGACTCAGCGTAGCGCGACGAGTAGTCAATTTGCTGCCACTGGCGCACCATACCGAGGTAACGGTTATTCAAGCACAGGATTTTTGGTGTGAGGTGATACTGGCGGCAGGTCGAGAGCTCCTGGATGTTCATCTGGATCGAACCTTCGCCCGTGATACACGCAACCGTTGCATCGGGGTTAGCCATTTGAACGCCCATTGCGTAAGGCAAACCAACACCCATGGTGCCCAAGCCACCAGAGTTAATCCAGCGACGTGGCTTGTCAAAGCCATAATATTGCGCTGCCCACATCTGATGCTGACCCACGTCTGACGTGATGAAGGCATCACCTGCGGTGACTTCCCAGAGCTTCTGGACAACTGACTGCGGCTTGATTAGCTCAGCTGAATCAGCAAACTTCATGCACTCTTTGCCGCGCCAGGCCTGAACTTGCTGCCACCACTTGGCCAAGGCGTCTTTATTGGGCTTGGTCTCTGCAGCTGCTGTTTGATACTGCTCCATCAAATCAATCAGCACGTCTTTAACGTTACCAACGATTGGCACGTCGACCTTCACGCGCTTGGAGATTGACGAAGGATCGATATCGATGTGAACAATCTTGCGCAGATTCTGTGCGAAGTGCTTTGGATTGCCGATCACACGGTCGTCGAAGCGTGCACCGACTGCAATCAGGACATCGCAATGCTGCATCGCCATGTTCGCTTCATAGGTGCCGTGCATGCCAGGCATACCGACGAACTGCTTATCCGTCGACGGATACGCCCCAAGTCCCATCAGCGTGTTGGTGCAAGGTGCACCAATCATCTTGACGAATTGTTGCAGCTCAGCGGAAGCATCCGAGAGAATGACTCCGCCACCTGAATAAATCATGGGGCGCTCAGCCTGCAGAAGCATCTGCACAGCTTTTTTGATCTGACCCTGGTGACCTTTCACGACTGGTGCGTACGAACGCATCACAGGCTCGCCTTTTGCAGGCGAATACTTGTAGCGTGCGGCAGTGATGTCCTTGGGGATATCGACCAGCACGGGGCCAGGGCGGCCAGTGCGGGCAAGGTAGAACGCCTTGTGCAAGGTGTCCGCTAAATCCTTGATGTCACGCACTAAGAAATTATGTTTGACGCACGGACGGGTAATACCCACCGTGTCGCATTCTTGGAACGCGTCTTCACCGATTGCGTAGGTCGGAACTTGTCCGCTAATCACCACCATCGGGATTGAGTCCATGTAGGCTGTCGCAATGCCTGTCACGGCATTGGTCACACCAGGACCACTTGTCACCAAGCAAACGCCGACCTTGTCAGACGAACGTGCATACGCGTCTGCTGCGTGCACGGCTGCTTGCTCGTGTCGCACCAAGATGTGTTTGAATCGGTCTTGTTTGTAAATCGCGTCGTAGATGTATAAGACAGCGCCACCGGGATAGCCAAAAACGTGTTCTACGCCTTCGTCAGCCAAGCAACGCACGACGATGTCTGCGCCATTGAGTTCCATAAAGTCATTCCTTTCATTACCGGCATCGCCCATATGACTGCATCCTCGGAAAAAGAGAAACGCTGAACCGCGACAGGTTTTGCAACATGACCCGACGTTTTCAGACTCACGGAGCCTGGCCACCCGGACACCTTGCCAACCCGGCACGCATTCGCCATTCGGCTATGCACGCACCCAACAGGGGTGCACTGGATCGAAACGGAAGCGCTGACCGATGCTTGTGGCAGGGGCAGCAGCAAAAGTTAAATGGCAGAGATGGTCGGGCGGTGACCCAAACTTAAAAGCCATCGCACAAAAAAACGGTTGGTTTTTTGGCACGAGCCTGTGACTTTACCGTGTTGTGCGGCGCAGCGCAAATAAAGACCATTAGATAATTCGCGAGCTGCCAGAGCATTTAGGCCAAAATATGCCGCCAAACCTTAGCTTTTTCGCCAAAGTTGGCTCTGTGATGCTAGATTAGTGCTTAAATTGCTGCGGCGCACACAAACTGCCGTATTGCGTGCCCAACCTATCCTCGCCAGACGCTTACGTGCCCAATGAACGACGCAGTTAGCCAACTCCAGCGCTTTGTATTCAGTCACCACTTATATAGCGGGGTGCGTCGGGCTGCAGGCATTTTGCTGCCGATCACGATTCTGGGCGGCATATTTGGCTGGTACGGGGCGGGTCTCATTGCGACATTCGGTGCCCTATGCGTCGCGTTTATCGATCAACCAGGCCCGCACGAGCATCGCGTGCGGGAAATGCTCGGCGGCACGCTCCTGAGCACCGTCACCGTTGCGATCACTGGTTTAGCCTCCAGCCACCCTCTGCTGATTTGGTTTGTGGTCATCGGACAATGCTTCGCGTATTCAATGCTGTCGGTGTTTGGCAAAAAAGGCGGACAGATCGGTTTCGCTTGTTTGCTGCTCATGACTGTCACCATGCACGAGGCTATGCCAACCAGCGAGGTCTGGTTGCACACCCTCACCTCCTTTGCCGGCGGACTGTTTTACACAGTATTTAGCTACTCACTGAGCCGCGTGATGCATGTGCGCGAAAAAGAGCAGGCCTTATCAGTTGCCTTGTTTGCCACAGCCGATTACATCGGGCGACGTGCCGACATGTACGACAACGGTCGTGATCTTGAGGACAGTTATCGCAAACTAGTTGCGTGCCAATCAAGCATGACGGACAAGCATCAGGGTGCGCGCGATATGGTGCTGCGCGGCTTGGCAAAGGCCGGGCTGATTGCAGACGCCAAGCGCATCATGCTGTGGAATCTGTTTATCGAGATGATCGATATTCTTGAAACGCTGGTGGCCACGCGCACTGACTATGCCTTGCTCAGAGAGCGCTTAGGCGACTCCGACGCGCTGCTTTTTATGCGTGATGCCTTGCGAAAGATGTCGATCGACTTGGACTACATCGCGCTATCGGTATCGAAGGAAACGAGTGCCTCGCATCGGAGTAGCGTAAAAGCAGAACTTCGCGCGTTGGAATATGAAATCGAGCAAATGACACGCAATGGTTTCGCACAGAGCGATCCCAATACGTACAACTTGTGTATTGAAATCTTAAGGCGCCTGCGCCACAGTGCAGAAATCATCGAACGCATGATTGAGGCGACTCGGCGCAAACCTGACGCAAAACCGCTGGAATCGGTAGTGCTTGACCAGTCGCTCAGCCAATTTTTATCGCGCGAACACTACCGCTTGCGCATGATTACCAGCAACCTGCGCCTGGATTCACCCATCTGCCGCTACGCCTTACGCGTGACACTCGCTGCAGCGATCGCCATGACCATCTGGACGGTCGTGCCGCAGTTGGCCAAACAAGGCTATTGGATTTTGTTGACTGTCTTCATCATTATGAAGCCAGGCTTTGCGTTGACACGTCAACGTAACGGTTGGCGTCTGGTGGGCACATTGATTGGCTGCACGGTCGCGCTTGGGATTATGTTCGCCAACCTGAGTAACTCATGGCTCCTCGTGATCATGGTGCTGTCCACCATCATCGGCGGCAGCATGCTCCAAATCAACTACATGGTAGCGTCCGTTTTCAATACGAATGCTGTACTCCTGGCATTCCACTTTGTCGATCCAACCGCCGCAACGGTCATTGGAGATCGTGCGCTCGACACGTTTATCGGCTCAGTGATTTCGTTTGCCTGCAGTTACTTCTTGCCTTGGTGGGAAGCTCAATTCATGCCGTCGCTCACCCGGGCTGCCATTTCGGCGAATCGCGAATACCTTCGCGCGGGCTTAAAGTATGTAGCCATCTTCCAGCAGTCGGGAAAAAATCCTCTCGACGAGCAAGTCAAGCAAGCCGATTTGGCCTGGCGCTTATCCCGCAAAAATGCCTATGTTGCGCTGAGCAACTTAGCTGATGCGTTTTATCGCATGATGCTTGAACCACACTCACGTCAGTGGCATGCGGTCGAGTTCAACAATCTGATGATTCAAAACCACACGCTCGCCTCGCAGATCGCGACGGTGATCCATACCTTGGCAACGTCGCAGGAAGCACCGCAACCGATGACTGATCACCTGTTAGCACTGGTACCTTTTTTGGAAGCCCACAGAAGTGGCTATCTGCCCCCCTTGCCTGCAATGGTCAGTGACGGCAGTCAGCCTACACTCAGCTATCCCATGACACAATTGCACAACACGGTCGCTGCAATCGATCAAGAGATGTCAATCATTCATCAACACTTAAAACCAGCTCCACTTTAAATATTCTCTTCGTTATCTCATAAGGAAAATGACATGTCCCTCAAAGGCAAAGTCGCGCTAGTTACTGGCGCTGCAAGCGGTATCGGTCGCCAGGCTGCCCTCACCCTCGCACAAAAAGGCGCAGCTGTCGTGATTGCGGACCTGAATCAATCCGCTGCAGACGCTGTCGCGACACAAATCATTGAAGCAGGCGGCAAGGCGATGGGTGTCGTGATGGACGTGACCGACGAAGCCGCTGTGACCGCCGGTGTTGATCAGACGGTGAAACAGTTCGGCAGCATTGATGTACTTGTCGCAAACGCTGGCATACAAATCGTGCATCCCGTTGAGGATTTTCCTTACGCCGAATGGAAAAAAGTCGTGTCGATTCACTTAGACGGATCCTTTTTAACCACTAAAGCAGCGCTCAAGCATATGTATGCGGCTGGACGCGGTGGTTCGATCATTTACATGGGCTCGGTGCACTCACACGAGGCCTCTCGCTTGAAGTCAGCCTATGTGGCTGCCAAGCATGGCATCTTGGGTCTCGCTCGAGTCGTTGCCAAAGAAGGTGGGCCTAAGGGTGTACGTGCAAACGTGGTCTGCCCAGGCTTTGTGCGCACACCCCTTGTCGAAAAACAGATCCCAGAGCAAGCTGCAGCTTTCAACATCAGCGAAGCCGAAGTGATTAAAAACATCATGTTGAAAGACACGGTCGACGGCGAGTTCACAACAACCGAAGACGTGGCAAACGTCATCGCCTTTCTAGCGGGCTTTGAGAGCAATGCACTCACCGGCCAGTCCGTGGTTGTGAGCCACGGCTGGAGCATGCACTAAGCCTAGAAAACGTTATGCGCCGGGGCGTCTGAACACAAGCTTATCTTCGGTTGAGACGTCTGCGGCGAACGCGTAACCCTCTGCATCAAACTTCTTAAGCCCATCAGGCTTTGTGATGCGGTTTTCAATCGCAAAACGCGCCATCAGTCCACGCGCGCGCTTTGCATGAAAACTCACTACCTTCCACGCAGCGCCCTTCCCGTCTTGAAACACGCACTGAATCACGCGCGCCTTGAGCTGCTTCAAATCCACTGATTTGAAATACTCTTCTGAGGCGAGATTCACGATAATCGGAGCCTTGTCTTTTGCAAGGCGCTCATTGAGATACGGGGCAATCGTCTTGGCCCAGAACTGATACAAGTTAGTGCCGCCTGGGTTATCGAGTTTAGTTCCCATTTCCAGACGATACGGCTGCATTAAGTCTAGCGGCCTGAGTACGCCATACAACCCACTGAGGATCGCAACATGTTCCTGGGCCCACTCCAAGTCCTTTGCCTTCAGTGTTCCCGCCTCTAGGCCCTCATACACATCACCATTGAAGGCCAAGATCGCTTGCCTGGAATTTGACTGCGTGAAGCTCGGCTTCCATGCTGCGTAACGATCGACATTGAGCTTGGCCAGGGCGGGACTCAAATCCATCAACTCACTAACCTCTGCAGCCGAGCGCGCCTTGAGCACCTTAATTAACGCGGCTGCCTCTTTAACGAATAATGGCTGGGTATGTGTTTGCACACTCAGGGCGGAGTCATAGTCGAGCTTTTTAGCGGGCGATAGGACGAAGAGCATGGCTTGGGTCTCGCTGAATGAATGGAACCAAAGGACTAAGGCGTCTAGTTTACCGGCTGACCGAGCAGATTCTGCTAGAATTACGGGCTTGACCCAGTGCTCGCGGTTCCCCAACCGCATCCCGGAGAGGTGGCAGAGTGGTCGAATGTACCTGACTCGAAATCAGGCGTGGGTGCAAATCCACCGTGGGTTCGAATCCCACCCTCTCCGCCAATATTTCTAAAAAAAAGCCCAGTAATTTTAATCCGTTGCTGGGTTTTTTATTGCCCAAATTTTGAGGTTACAGTCACATGGTGATGAATGTTTTTTAATTCTCAATTACCCCTCAAGAGGATTACCGTGAAACAAAAAATGATTAAAAAAATAGTCGCTGCATCTCTTTCAGCCACTCTTGCCTTTGCGCCACTCGTAAGTAATGCCTGTACTAGTTTTTTACTAAAGGCCAATGATGGCGGCTTTGTATATGGTCGCACCATGGAATTCGGTACGCCGCTTAATTCAAAATTAGCTGTAGTTCCACGTGACTACAAAGCATTGGGCGTCGGTGTTGACGGCAAACCCGGGACCGGATTGAACTGGTCCACAAAATATGCAGTTGTTGGGATGAATGCGCTCGGTTTGCCGGTGCTCGTGGATGGTATGAACGAAAAAGGCTTGGTCGGTGGCTTGCTCTATGCACCTAATACAGCTACGTACCAGGATGTCGCTGCCGCAGATTCTGCCAACAGTATTTCATCGACGCAAATGTTGACATATGCTTTAAGCAACTTTGCCACCGTTGACGAAGTCATTGCGGGATTTAAAAAGATCAAGGTCAATCGCTCTGTGGTTCCATCTTTTCATAATCAGACTGTCACCGTGCGTATGACTCTGCATGATGCAACCGGCAAGAGCCTAGTGATTGAATACTCGAAAGGGGAACTTATTGCTACGGTTAACCCAACGGGTGTCATGACAAACGATCCTCTCTTTTCAGAGCACCTGAATAATATCGGCAACTATGCCAATCTAAGCGCTGTTGAAAAGCCGGCCTTGGTGATTAACGGCACCAGCTATAGCCCACCTAGCTCTGGTAGTGGGCTGCATGGCTTGCCAGGCGATTACTTGAGTCCGAGCCGTTTTATTCGCGCCTTATTTTTATCAAAGTCGGCTCCAACCAATTTAAGTTCTAACCAACAAACGAACACCGCCTGGCACATCCTGGGTAGTTTTGACATTCCACCAGGTGCTATTGCCTTATCAGCCAGCAACCCCTATGGCGGCGGAGCCGGTGGCGTTGAGATTACTGAGTGGAGCGTTGTTGCTGACAACAAAAATATGATGTACTACGTCAAAATGTTTGCTAACACGAATGTTCAGGCATTTGATTTCAAAAAAGTTGATATGAATGCGAAAGAGATTAAGCTCTACGATCTAGATAGGCCTCAGACCTATATTCAACTTAATTAAATCAATTTGTTTTTGATTCAAGAACCAGCTTCGGCTGGTTTTTTGTTGGCTATTGAGGGGAACACACACGACAGACGCCACACGACCTCTTTCAGAAAAGGAGAGGATTACCTTATGATGGAGGCAGTTAATCATCGGTTGGGTCAGCATGGATATCTTTACATGGGGCGTCGTTTTTTTCGCTACCGGGATCACGTTGACCATTTTTATCTTTGGTGCTCCGCTCTCAATTAAAGCACCAAAGAACCAGCCAACACTTATTTTGATGACGGGAACAGCACTGAGTACCTGTGCATTCCTTGCGGCCATCACTCAGTTACTTCTAGAGACATCACATTCGGACTTCGGAACGAAGGCGACCGTCTTTACGTCTGTATTTACAACGCTTGCGCCTGTGTTATTTGTTTGCTTCATCTTGCAGGCGCTATTCCTAAGATCCATCAGACAATCGATACTTAATCTTAAGACCTTATCGATCGTTCTGTTCTTTATTGGCCAATTAGGTTTGGGCGTTTTTCTGTTTAAACAAAGCGAATCGATTAATGTTCACCAGGCCACGCTAGATTTCGTACAAAGTACTTTTCGCAGCGTCAACTTCCTTCTCTTTATGAGCTGGATTTATTGGGAAGCAAGATTAAAACTCAAAGAGCATGCCAATTTTCTACTGAACTTTATCCAGATTTTTTGCGGACTCTGTTTAGCTCAGGCGCTGGCCTGGACCTGCTTCTTTGCTGTTGATTTCAGTAAAGATTTTGCATGGGTTAATCAGCTTGGGGGCTGGCTCGCTCTGGATATGATCAACAGAATTATCCGGACAGGAATTTTTTGTTTAGTTCAAGTGCTCCTCTGCATTTATTGGTCGCAGCACTACTCATTGAGTGCTATTCAAGAGCGCGAAAAGCAAGAGAAAATACAATCTCTACTAAGCGAAAAAGACGTGCTGATTCGGAGTTTATCTACGCGCACGGCATTGATTGAAAGCGGCGCTTTATCGGCCGGTTTAGCACACGAGTTCAATCAGTTTCTGACTCGAATTGAAATGAATACCGGTGAAGCTTTAAGGCTTAGCGATGATTTAAACCTTAACCCTAACGATCTAAAACGACCGTTGGGCAATGTCCTCAAAGCAAATCACTCCGCAGCTAAATTGGTTGTGAACCTAAAAAAGCTTTTTCAAGGTGGCGCAGAAAGCTCTGAGTTTTGTAATGTCGATGACCTAGTACGAGATGTTGTTTCACTCTATACGAATCGAATGAAACAATCCAACATTCAAATTGATTTGAATCTTCAGGTAAGCGAGCAATTATCAATATGGGGAAATTTGTTTCGACAGGTCTTGGTTAATTTGCTGTCCAATGCCGTTGATGCCCACAGCACGACTGCCCAAACGAATAAGCGGATTGGAATTGATAGTAGCGTCAATCAACGCTCAGAATACTGCCTTGTTATCACCGATAATGGCCCTGGCATCAGCCCCGAGCAAGAGGCGTATCTGTTCAATCTTTTCGCAACGTCAAAGAGCGCAGGAACCGGTGTTGGTCTGTGGTTATCGCGTCACATCGTTGAGCGCCATCATGGATCGCTTATATATGAAAATGTACCGAATCAAGGTGGCGCTCGCTTTGTAATTACAATACCCGTCGGGAGCGTGCCGCGATGAATGATTCGACTATGGCGAGTGTAGACGTGGACAGGAAATTTGTCTTTCTAGTTGAAGATGACGAGGATTTGCGCGCCGACTTAGAGCACGCCTTACAAGTATCGGGGTACACGGCTTTTTCATTCTCTAACCCTGAGCAGTTTTTAAATACCTTCAAGCCTTTGATGCCAGCGGTGCTAGTCACAGATATGCGTATGCCGAAGAAAAACGGTATTCAGTTGCAATCTGAACTACTTGAGCAGGGCCACACGCTACCGATCATTTTTATTAGCGGCGAAAGCTCTGATGAGCAAATTATTAAGGCATTCAAGAGCGGAGCTTTTGATTTTTTGTTAAAGCCCTTTGGTCGTGATGCATTTTTGAGCGCCGTCGCCAAGGCGACTGAGCAGAGCATGATGGCGGGCCACGAGCTGGCTCGCGAAGCCCGCTTTGCCGACGCGCTTAAGACTTTAACGCCTCGTGAGAGACAGGTGTTTAGTTTGATGGCAAAAGGTTACGGTAATAAAGAGCTCGTCGATGAGCTTGGGCTGGCACTGCCAACTGTTAAGCAATACAAATCCGAAGTGATGGGAAAACTCCACTTGTCTTCACTGACAGATCTGATTGCTTTAAGCGCCCGCATTGACAGCAAGTAAGCGAGCACCCAGCTGCCAAATTCCCTTTTTATTTCTCCAACCATCCTACGATCGTAGGATGGCAAGCTGACTCTCTAAGAGCACAATGCAGACACGTTAGCTTAGTGTCGGCTGTCTAGTCGGCGCTGCGATTGTGTGCGTCATACCTCCTTTCAGTACAAGATCAACGGAAATAGAAGTTGATCCAGAGGAGATTTGTTTGCCAAAAGTGCATCGGAGAATATTTCATGACGGAAGGCTTCTTGAGTAGAGTCGTTGTTTCTAAACTTAGAAGCCTTCTTTCTATCGGGGCCGTGGGAATGACGTTTTGCTTCGCTCACGGCACTGCTTGGACCGCTTGCAGTGGAGACACTACGATCAGCACAGCTCTCGTTACTACGCAAGAAATCGGGTCCGGCTCATGGCAGTGCAGCTTGACAGTTACCGAGAGCGGCTCTATCACGGCGGTTAACAACACCAATGGTGTCAGTAATCCGTCTGGGACCACCCTCACGACTCTAAACAATAATGGCCAAATTTCGGCAAGCGCCACTGGGAATAATTACGGCAAGGGTATCAATAACGAGGGCACCATAACAACACTGAACAATAGCAACCAAATTTCGGCCGGCGGCGGCGCGCGGGCCATCAACAACTCAGCTGGAGCTACGATTACCACTATAAATAATAGCGGCACAATTTCAGCTACTTCTAATTTTGTGCTAAGCAATCGAGGAACTATCACCACATTAGTGAATACGGGAGGGATGTCCGGCTATGCGTACGGTGACATTAATAACATCGGCGTGATCACGACACTGGCAAATAAGCAAGGTGCAAGTCAAGGCTTGTCAGGCGCGCTCAGGTTAGGTGCGTACGGGTACAACCCCGTAAACTACCATATCATTATCGCGGGTACCACTGACTTCGGCAGATTGTCTGTCGGCGATGGCACCACAGGAAGAATTACATTTGGTATTTCTTCATTATCCACAACGAGTAGCTCCATCTTAAACACGACACTGAGTTCAGTATTGAGCGGTGTACCCTCAGCAAACCTTGCTAATACAAGCGGTACATCAAACGGCTACACCTTTGTTTTGACACAAACAGGGTCTTCAACCGGAATTTGGAATTTGCTTATCTCGGCAATTGCCAGCAGCAACTCAGGCTCATCCTCTGGCAGCACAAGCGTATCAACTGTCTCTAGCGGCACAAGCGTTGGGCTCGCTTCAATCGGTGCGAGTCCTGTCTTGTCTGGCGGTACGCTCGTGTTGTTGGGCGGTGACAGTTCAAGCACTGCCTTCAGTGTGGCTGCAGCGAGCACAATTCAGAATCCGAGTTCAGGTAGCGCCACGTTGTCGGGCGTGTTTTCTGGTGCAGGGTCCTTGACCTTTACTGGTTCGGGCACAACAGTGTTAAGTGGTGCCAACACCTATTCAGGTGGCACAACAGTAACGGGCGGTACGCTATCGCTGGCTGGTGGTTCACCCACCGGCACGGGCGATGTG
>JACCDL011059292.1_pt1 | contig 22722 bp, 23 predicted proteins | sample 7441931 | NCBI WGS metagenome assembly JACCDL01 (sample SAMN15323437, study PRJNA562643) | freshwater metagenome | isolation source: river surface water | place: USA:Blue River Watershed | collected 2017-08-16 | reverse complement strand
ATTCGCGCTATGGATTACGTATATCGCCAGAACTTTTGCGGAATTACCCTTTGCTGCTCTGAAGTGGCCAAAAACTTGGCTTGGGTCATTGGCGGCCATTGCAGCGCTATTATCTCTCCTGGTTATTATTAAAATAAAACGCGCGCAGTTCCGGATATTAATACTTATGACAACTGCGCTTATCATGGCCTGCGAAGTCGCTCTTTCAGTAAAGCCGCTGTCGAAATCGTGGGTTCCATCAGATTGGAGCATCTTTCAATGCGATGTTGGCCAAGGGGATGCACTAGTTGTGCGCACCGGGCAACAGCGCGCAATTCTTATTGATGTAGGACCTGAACCCAGCGCAATAGATCGCTGTTTGAAAATATTAGAGGTGAGCCGGATAGATCTACTTGTCCTTACTCATTTCCATGCCGATCATGTCGCAGGTCTTCCTGGTGCACTTAATCAGAGAAGCGTGGGCAGAGTCTGGAGCTCTTTTTCGAAAGAGCCTGCACAAGAGGTGGCGCAAGCGGAGCGGCTATTGGCCGGTATTCCCAATACCTCGCCGCAATCTGGCGTGCGATACGAAAGTGGGCAGGTGCGTATCCAGGTAGTACTCGCCGCAGATGATTTATCTCCCAACGATTCCAGTCTTGCAATAATTGGAGATGCCGGCGGCCTTACCTTCTTCGCCGCAGGTGATCTTGAATTAGAAGGTCAGGCTCGCACTCTCGTGGCGCTTCGACGTATGCGCGCACGCGATATTTGGAATGGTGCGGCAATAGATTTTATGAAAGCTACTCACCATGGTTCGGCGGTGCAAGATCCCGAGTTGTTAGCGCTACTTCGTCCGCGCACCACCTTTGTGAGCGTAGGGGCAGAGAATCCTTACGGGCATCCCACAGCGAGAGCACTAGAGCTCTACGGGCGACACGGAAGTATTTATCGAACAGATATGCACCGAAACCTTGCCCTAGCCGAGCGGGGAGGTAACCTCATCGTTGTAGCGCAACCACCTTCACCATGGGCGCTGTGATTGATTTATGAGATGATTTTTTGGTCGAGGTGAAAAAGGGGAGGAGGGTGCTTGGTGAAGAGTTACCTACTCTTTGGAAGCGAAGAAGTTCTCGCTGATCGCGCGCTTCGAGCGCTCGAGCGTGAGAATTCCACTGCCGAAAAGATCACATTAGATGGTGGCGAATTAGAACCTGGTGATTTCTCCAATTCTACAGCGCCCTCTTTATTTGGAGAAGAACGCTTGGTCGTCCTCCGCGATTTGCAAGATATTCCCGAAGAAGTTCAAGGCGAAATTTTACGTTTTCTTGCCGATCAGCCAGTTGATATCACCCTGGTACTCATTCATCCTGGTGGGGTCAAAGGGAAAGCGTTCATTGAAAAATTAAAGAAGATTAAAATCAATGTAATCGCCTGTGATGCGATAAAAAAAGATGGCGAGAAAATTGAGTTAATCAAAGCGGAGGCTTTAGATCGTGGTCGGAAGATAAGTAGCGATGCCGCGCGTGCACTTGTTGATGCATCGGGCAGTGAAGCGCGCGAAATGATCAGCACGCTCCATCAACTACTCAGCGACACGGCTGGAACAATTGAGGTCAAAGATGTGAACGCGCTCTTTGCAGGGCGAGTCGAGACGACATCCTTCGCTGTTGCAGATGCAATTCTGGAAAGTTCGCTGGGGCAGGCTCTTGTTACCTTGCGCCAAGCCTTGGATACCGGAGTGGATCCCGTTGTCATCGTTAACTCGTTGGCCTCCTCATTGCGCACACTTGCCAAAGTTGGTTCCGCACCTCGTTCAGCGCGGGCAGCGGAACTTGCCCCCGTTTTGGGTATGGCGCCATGGCAGGTAGATAAAGCTCGCCGACAGCTGGCTGGTTGGAGCGGGGCGGGGATAACCTCAGCAATTAGCGCCATCGCCTACGCAGATAGCCAGGTCAAGGGCGGCGGCAGTGATCCCGCCTTTGCATGCGAGCAAGCCTTGATGGCAGTGGCCGCTGCACGCTCAGTTTGAGCCAGTTGCCGCCCTCCTGATACCCTCATGCCCTTATGAACGGCCACTCCGGCCCTCAAGAAATCGAGAAGAGAAGAGAGCCAGAGCTTTATGGCAAATATCAAGTCGCAGATCAAGCGGATCAAGACCAACGCGAAGTCGCAAGAGCGCAATAAGGCTGTTCGCTCCTCGCTCAAGACCGCCATCCGCCGCTTCCGTGATGCCGTAACTGCTGGGGATTCTGCAGTCGTGACCAAAGAGCTCCGCGCCGCCTCACGTGCCCTCGATGTCGCTGTAGCCAAGGGCGTCATCCACAAGAACCAAGCAGCGAATAAGAAGTCAGCAATGGCTAAGGCTGCATCTTCATCTTCAGCTCGATAACGAAATCAAGTGCGGCATAAATGCCTGCCATCCCTTTAAGTAGCGCGCCACAACCTGCTGACACCAATCCAGCAATCATTCGTAATTTTTCCATCATCGCCCATATCGATCACGGCAAATCAACTCTTGCCGATCGAATGTTAGGTATCACTGGTGTCGTTGAAGCCAGAAATATGCGGGCGCAATATCTCGACCGGATGGATATCGAACGAGAGCGTGGCATCACTATTAAATCTCAGGCTGTGCGCTTGCCATGGCAAACGGATGGAACCAATTACATCCTGAACATGATTGATACTCCTGGCCACGTGGATTTTACGTACGAGGTCTCGCGCTCACTTGCAGCATGCGAAGGCGCGGTACTCCTTGTCGATTGCGCGCAGGGAATCGAAGCGCAAACACTCGCAAATCTCTATCTTGCAATGGAAAATGACTTAACCATCATTCCAGTGCTGAACAAGATTGATCTTCCCGCTGCGCAACCAGAGAAGTTCGCAGATGAATTAGCGCGATTAATTGGTTGTGACCCCAGCGATTGCATCAAAGTCTCCGGTAAAACAGGGGCAGGGGTTGAGCATCTGCTCGATGAGATCGTTCGGCGAATACCAGCGCCAGTAGGCGATGCCAATGCACCTGCACGCGCTCTAATTTTCGACTCCGTTTACGATGTTTATCGAGGAGTTGTGACCTATGTCCGCGTAGTCGATGGCCGCCTTCGCGAACACGATCAAATTCAAATGTTCTCCACGGGCATCAAACATGAAATGCTCGAAGTAGGCGTGATTTCACCAGAACCTTTATCAAGTAAAGGTCTTGGCGTGGGCGAGGTGGGCTACCTCATCACTGGCGTAAAAGATGTTCGTCAATCTCGAGTTGGCGATACAGTGACAACAGCAACTAAACCGACACAGATTCCGTTAGCTGGGTATAAAGATCCCATCCCGATGGTTTTCTCTGGCCTCTATCCCCTCGATGCGTCCGAGTATCCAACGCTTCGAGAAGCTCTAGAGAAACTTCAACTCAATGATGCTGCGTTGGTCTTTGAACCAGAAACTTCAGCTGCGCTCGGTTTTGGATTCCGCTGCGGATTTCTTGGACTACTTCATATGGAGATTGTCCGTGAGCGCTTAGAACGCGAAGCCAACCTCTCGTTGATTTCAACAGCGCCGAACGTGGTTTATCACTTAACTCTCGAAGATGGACGAGAGGTAGAAGTTACGAATCCAAGCGAATTTCCTGAGGGAAAGATTGCTGAAGTACGCGAACCTATTGTGCGCGCAACGATTCTGGCGCCAAGTGAGTTCATCGGCTCCATTATGGAATTGTGCCAAGGTCGTCGTGGCGTGTTACAAGGCATGGACTATCTCTCAGAAGATCGAGTAGAGATTCGTTATACCCTGCCACTTGGGGAGATTGTTTTTGATTTCTTCGATAATTTGAAGTCTCGAACTCGAGGATATGCATCTTTAGATTATGAACCAATCGGTGAGGCTCCAGGAGATCTAGTTAAAGTAGATATTTTGCTTCAGGGTGAGAAAGTGGATGCATTTAGCGCTGTAATTCATAAAGAGAAGGCTTATGCCTACGGCGTCATGATGACTGGCAAGCTACGCGAACTTATTCCGCGTCAGCAATTTGAAGTCCCCATTCAAGCAGCCATCGGAGCTCGAATTATTGCTCGCGAAAATATCCGCGCCATTCGTAAAGATGTTCTCGCTAAATGTTATGGCGGCGACATCACGCGTAAGCGCAAACTTCTTGAGAAACAAAAAGAAGGTAAGAAGCGGATGAAGATGGTGGGGCGCGTTGAAGTGCCGCAAGAGGCATTTATCGCGGCGCTCTCTACTACTGAAGAGGCTGAGAAGGCCAAGGCAAAGAAGTAAGAACTAACTCAGAAGCCTGGCAATCGGTTATTGAGTGCAGCAACGATGAGTGAAAGTACAAGTAGATGGACTCCATAGATGGAGAGCGGGTAGCGTCCCAGAAGCGCAAGTGTTCCGACAATTCGTTCTGTTTTTCTGGTCTTCCAAATTTTTTCCCAAGGCGCTCGCGCTGCCAGTACTCCTGCACCTAGGAAAATCGCCAGCTCTCCAGGTTGATATCCGCTCCATGGAACTGACCAAAAAGTAATCTGCGTATATCCAATAATCATTATCGTTATCGGGAACCGTACTATCAGCTTCCAAACTATCGCCAGCGCTGTCCACACTAAAAGAATTTCAGGGAAGTTAAATTCAGGCCAGAGAACTCGGGTTATAGCGTTGAGAAAAATAGCCCAGGTAAGAACTTGGACCCAGCGGTGAATTTTCAAACCGTGCGTTGCCCAAATTAAGCCCGATGCCAGCATAAAAAGAGGCATGGAGAAACGAGTGATGGTCAGCCGCGAGTACTCAACAAAGCTCGAAACGTAGCCACTCTCTTCAATTGCAGCGAGTGAGTGGTCGAGAATCATTAACGCAATAGCTAGACCTCGGATCGCATCGATCACAAGTATCCGTACACCTCTTGGTTCGGCTACAGCCACAGTTATAAGTATAAACTCACGAAGTATGTCGATGGCCTTCTACGTTCATATCCCGTATTGCGTCAAGCGGTGTGGCTACTGCGACTTCAACACCTATACCCCTGCTGAGTTACGTGATGGAGCGAAATCCGTTTCAACAGTCTCTGCAGGATATGTGGACGCCCTTATATCTGAGTTAGATTTCGCGCAAAATCGTTTAGGTCCGCGCCAGGTCAGCTCGATCTTCTTCGGTGGCGGCACCCCCACTTTGTTGCCACCAGAACAACTTGGTCGCGTACTCTCCGCTATTGAAAGTCGGTTTGAGATTGCAAAAAATTGCGAGATTACGACTGAAGCTAATCCCGACTCAGTTAACAGCGAATCATTGAGTAAATTGCGTGAAGCAGGCTTCAACCGAATTTCGTTTGGAGTTCAATCCATCAAATCACATGTACTTCAAACTCTGGATCGCACCCATGATTCAACGAGAGTTGGTGATGTAGTGCAGGGCGCAAAAAGCGCTGGATTTGATTCAATTAGCGTCGATCTTATTTACGGTACTCCCGGAGAGAGCATTGCTGACTTTGCGGAAAGTGTTGATTTCGCACTTGCACTTCCGATAAATCACATCAGCGCTTATGCACTAATCGTGGAAAAGGGCACCAAATTTGGCGCGTCAGTTCGGCGAGGTGAAGTAGTGATGCCAAATGATGATGAAACTGCTGAGAAGTATGCGTTAATCGATGCACGGATGAACGAAGCAGGATTTTCATGGTACGAACTGAGCAATTGGTCAAAGCCAGGATATGAAAGTGTGCATAATCGGTTCTATTGGCTCAGTGGTGATTGGTGGGGCTTGGGCGCGGGGGCACATTCCCATATCGCAGGAGAGCGTTGGTGGAATCTGAAACATCCAAAGAGTTACATAGATACACTCGAGGCGAGTAATTCGCCATCAGCGGGTAGCGAAATACTTAGCGAAGCCGATAAAGAAATAGAGAGCGTGATGCTGCAAATCCGAATGCGCGAGGGTCTTGCGCTTGCAGAGCTCACCGACTCGCAGCGGGTGGCGCTTGATAGTTTTTATCAACGCGGCCTGTTTATAGCCGAGGCTTGGCGCGATGGGCGTGGGGTGCTCTCGCTAGAGGGCCGACTTCTTGCCGATCAGATTGTCAGAGAAGTACTTTCACATTGACCTTCGCTACTATTGAGTTATGGACAAACTTAATCTGGTACTTACCGCTCTACTTGCCCTAATTTTTTTGCTCTCCGGAATATCAAAGGCGAGCGGGAATGAGAAAGGTCTCTCAGGTACGCGGGAAGTTAATGTTCCAGATGGGATTGCGCGCTTAGTAGGTCTCTTTGAGGTGCTGCTCGCACTTGGTCTTGTTATCGGTTTGTATGATTCATGGTTTACCAATGCCATTCAATGGTTAGCACTTGTTGGCGCCTGGTGCACGATGGCGGTAGCGCTCATCCTGCACTTCCGAGCCGGTAAAGCGGCTTCTGGGTTGCCCGCGTTCATCTTGCTAACTATCGCCTCGGTTGCGCTCGTAACTCTGTAGCTTTCCCTCTAAAATTGGCACTTAGGTGCGGCGAGTGCCAAGCCAATTAAAGCCAGGCCAGTTAAAGAAAGGCCTATTCGGGTGGGGGGTAGTCCATGGAGCGGCGAATGGAAATTTTGCGCGCAATCGTTGAAGACTACGTCGCCACTAACGAACCCGTAGGGTCAAAGGTTCTCGCAGCTCGCCACGGCTTGAGCATTTCGCCAGCGACTATACGTAATGAAATGGCTGCGTTGGAAGATGAAGGGCTAATCATTCAGCCACATACAAGCGCAGGGCGAATCCCAACAGATTTGGGGTATCGAGTATTTGTGGATCGACTCTCAACGGTTAAGCCACTTTCTGCGCCAGAGCGCCGAGCAATTGATAAGTTTCTAGAAGGTGCGGTCGATCTCGATGATGTAGTTGCGCGCACAGTCCGCTTACTTGCGCAAGTAACTCATCAGGTTGCAATCGTTCAATATCCCTCGCTCACTCGCTCTGCAGTTCGACATATTGAGGTCCTCGCGCTTTCGCCAAATCGATTGATGTTGGTATTGATTGCTGACACTGGACGAGTTGAACAACGAATTCTTGATTTACCGCATGCCATGGACGAGAGCGAACTAAATATGGTGCGGAGCAAGCTTAATTCTCGTTCCGTTGGAAAGAAGTTAGCTGCGCTCCCAGACTTGCTTAAGGATTTAGAAAAAGATTTTCCAGATAACCCACCTACAAATATTCGTCATATCGTCGCTGTCATTCTTGAGATGGCCATTGAAAAAAGCGAAGAACGAGTCGTTGTTTCAGGTACGGCCAACCTTGCTCGTCATGCTCCAGACTTTAATGAGAGCGTGCACCCTGTCCTTGAAGCGCTAGAGGAGCAAGTTGTGCTACTTAGACTTTTGGGTGAAGCCGTCGATGAGATGAAAGTGAAAATTGGCCACGAACAAGAGAATAAGAAATTACACGCAACGAGCGTAATTACCACGGGGTATGGACCAACAGGTGATGCGGTGGCAACTCTTGGCATTATCGGACCAACTCGAATGGATTACCCCACCTCGATGGGGGCAGTTAGCGCCGTCGCTCGTTATGTCAGTCGATTTCTGCAAGAGGAGATTTGATGGCTCAAGACCACTATTCCGCTCTGGGGCTATCACGCGAAGCATCAACGGATGAAATTAAACGTGCATATCGAAAATTAGCTCGCGAGCTACATCCTGATGTGAATCCTGACCCGCAATCGCAAGAGCGATTTAAAGAGATTACACATGCCTACGAAATATTGAGCGATCCCGATAAGCGGCGTAGTTATGACATGGGTGGTGATGGTGGATTTGCTGGAGGATTTGGTTTCGGTGACATCATGGACGCCTTCTTTGGCGGTGGGGGATCGCGCGGCCCGCGCGCTCGCGTGCGACGCGGTCAAGATGCTTTGATTCGAATTGATCTCACACTTGAAGAGGCAGCATTTGGCGTTGAAAGAGAATTAACTGTCGAGACAGCGGTTACCTGTGATCTCTGTACCGGTACTGGTTGCGCGCCGGGCAGTTCGCCAACGACTTGTGAACTCTGTCGCGGACGTGGCGAGGTACAGCAGGTCACTCGCTCCATTCTTGGTCAGATGATGACCTCACGTCCATGTGCTAACTGCCAAGGTTTCGGAACGACAATCAAAGAGCCATGTGGTGAGTGCGCAGGTGATGGGCGAGTGCGTTCCCGTTCTAATTTGCAGATCAATATTCCCGCTGGAATTGATGATGGAAATCGAATCCAACTTTCTGGCAAAGGAGAGGTTGGGCCGGGAGGTGGACCCAATGGTGATCTCTATGTAGAGGTACACATTGCCAGTCATGAGACGCTCGTTCGAGATGGCGATGATCTCCACTTGCCGTTGGCAATTTCTATGGTCGATGCGGCGCTAGGTACAACTGTTGGCGTGGAAAGCCTTGATGGGCTCCTTCAAGTAACGATTGCTCAAGGCACGCAGAGCGGTACCACGATTCCTATTCGAGGCAAGGGCGTCACGAGATTGCGCGGTTCAGGGCGAAGGGACCTCTTCGTCCACGTTGAAGTGGTGATACCGACCAAACTTTCCGAGCAAGAAGCGGAACTTTTACGTTCGTTTGCCAAGTTGCGCGGCGATAAAGAGCGCGTCTCTGTGAGTAACACGCAGGGCGGAGAGACTGGATTCTTCTCTCGATTAAAAGAAGCGCTGGGTCGCTAAGAGTGTTCACCCTCTTTTTTGTTCCACCTGAAGAGTTACAAAAAGAGGTCATCGCGCTTATTGGCCCTGAAGCGCATCATGCAATTTCAGTACTTCGGGTACAAAGCGGCGAACAGATTCGCCTAGCCGATGGGTTAGGCAATTGGGCGGAAGGGCCCGTCACTTCCGTAGTGAAAGGTTCATTAACCATTGCCGTGATGGCTCGAGGTGTCGATCGCGCCAATACAACTTCGATAACTGTGGCTCAAGCGCTATTAAAAGGTGATAATCAAAAGGCTGCACTAGATCAGCTTGTGCAAGCAGGAGTCGATTCAATACTTCCATGGCGCTCATCAAGGTCAATTGGCGCCGCAGATAAAAGTGAGAAGTGGCGAGATTCTATTTACGCCGCGGCGAAACAATCGCGACAATCGAAAATTCCAGCGCTCGAATTAATGGTGGACTTTACTGAGTTAGTGAAGAATGTCTCTCGATTCGACAAAGTTATTGCGCTTCACGAAAGCGCTTCGCACAGATTGACAAGTAGCGCTGGGTGGGACAGGTGCAGCAACCTCTTGATTATTGTTGGTCCAGAAGGTGGTCTTTCTGATGAAGAACTCTCTGTTCTTGGCGCTGCTGGTGCAGAGTCGTTGCGTCTTGGTGACCCCGTGATTCGAGCTGATCTTGCTGGCGCTCTTGCGTTGGGTGCGATTCATGCACTGACAGGCAATTGGTAGCTATCAAGATAAGTGGAATGGAGAAAGTATTTATGAACGAACCAGAGAACGAGCTAGAGAACAAACAGCAGATTGAATGCATATTTTGCAAAATCATCTCAGGGGTGATTCCATCGCCACACCTTGCTTCAAATGAATACGCAATCGCGATTGCCGATATCGCACCTGTAGCTCCAACACATTTTTTGATTCTGCCTCGCGCTCACGAGGAGAACGCGGTGGCGCTTCATCGAAGCGATTCTCAGGCCATGGCCGGAATCTTCTCCCTCGTTGATTCCTTAACGAGCAGAGCGGGGATCTCCGATTACCGGTTAATCTTCAATACTGGCGCCGATGCTGGGCAGAGCGTCTTTCATGCGCACTTGCATTTGATTGCCGGCAGGCCACTTAGCTGGCCTCCAGGCTAGACTGGCCGTAATGGAAAAGACCACCCGTTCGCTCCCCAAAGAGCTCTCTCCGGTCGCCCTCTTTGGCCCAGCAGATATCAATCTCCGCGCGCTAGAACGCGCCTTCCCTGCTCTCGAAATCACTGTTCGCGGCAGTGAGGTCCAAGCACGTGGAGCGGGTAAAGATGTCGCCGCTTTTGAAAAGCTGCTCGAACAACTCGTGCTGTTAGTTGAGCGCGGGCAAGAGGTAACGCCACAAGGGCTAGAGCAAAGTTTAAAAATGTTACGTGGCAATTCGCTTCCTGGCGAAGTGCTTTCATTAAATATTCTCAATACTCGTGGGCGGACTATTCGACCAAAGACGCTCAACCAAAAACATTATGTAGATGCGATAGATAAAAACACTATTGTTTTTGGAATTGGTCCAGCTGGAAGTGGAAAGACTTATCTTGCAGTAGCAAAAGCCGTTCAAGCGTTGCAAAGTAAACAAGTAAGTCGAATCATTCTTACAAGACCAGCTGTTGAAGCGGGCGAGCGGCTTGGTTTTCTCCCCGGAACTCTCCACGAAAAGATTGATCCCTATCTTCGACCGCTATTTGATGCGCTGCATGACATGATGGATCCAGATTCGATTCCAAAGCTCGTCGCAAACGGGACAATAGAGATTGCACCTCTTGCCTACATGCGAGGCCGAACTCTCAATGATTCTTTTATCATCCTCGATGAGGCGCAAAACACTTCACCCGAGCAGATGAAGATGTTCCTTACTCGACTGGGTTTTGGCTCCAAGATGGTAATCACTGGCGATGTCACACAAGTTGATTTACCAAGTGGTATCAAGTCCGGCCTCAAAGTGGTTCGCGACATTCTCGACGGAGTTGTTGATTTAGATTTCATCGAACTCACCAGTGAAGATGTGGTGCGCCATAAAATCGTCGCTGATATTGTCGAGGCGTACCAGAGATTTGATGAGCAGAACAGCACCGCTCGCCCACGTCCGCTACACAAGGATCGCTAAGTGCCCATTCTTTTTGAGAATGAAACAGATTTTGATTGTCCCGAAGATGAATTACTTTCGTTGGCTTCATTTGCCCTTAACTTCATGAAAATCGATGAGCGGGCTGAGCTTTCCATTCTTGCTGTGAGCGAAGAAGAAATGGAGCGATTGCACATGGAATGGATGGATGAAGAGGGTCCGACCGACGTGCTCTCCTTTCCTATCGATCAATTGCGCCCAGGCCAGCCTTTGATCGATGGTTCCGGCACACTGGGTGATGTCGTGTTATGTCCTGCAGTGGCGGAGCGTCAAGCGCAGGCGGCAGCGCATAACACCTCTGAAGAACTTAGAATTTTGCTTGTGCATGGGATTTTGCACTTGATGGGTTTTGACCATGCAGAGCCGGTCGAGGAGGCTGAGATGTTTGGTTTACAAAGTCAGATCATCTCAGAGTGGAAGGCAAGACGATGAGTTTCGCCGAACTCTTACTTATCCTCTTTCTCCTCTTCTTCGCTGGTTTTTTAGCAGGTACAGAGAGTGCGCTCAGTAATCTCTCAAGAGTATTTATTGAGAATCAAAGCGCAGCAAAGAGCAGGGGCTCGCGCGCGCTCGTCAAGTTCTCGCACGATCCCTCTCGTTTTCTCAATGTAGTTCTCCTCGTTCGCAAGACTGCAGAATTTGGAGCTGCTGCGCTAGTTGCGCAGATTGCGCTCAACCAATTGAGAAATCAACGCGAGGCGCTCGCCTTGACGGTATTAATCATGGTGGTTGCCTCATATGTTCTCGTCGGAGTTGGTCCACGCACTTTAGGTAAGCAACATCCTGAGAGATGGGCACTTCCCGGTGCGTTCATCGCTGTCTTACTCGCGCGAGTTCTCTCGCCAGTGACTCGACTCCTTATTGGTATCGGAAATGCCATCACTCCTGGAAAGGGCTTTAAACAAGGTCCATTTTCAACCGAAGCAGAGTTCCGAGATTTGGTTGATCAAGCACGAGAACGTGGATTTGTTGAAGAGGATGAGCACGAAATGATCCATTCAGTATTCGAGCTAGGAGATACCCTGGTTCGAGAGGTAATGGTTCCGCGGACTGAAATGGTTTTCATTGAACGAGACAAAACGCTCCGACAAGCCCTTTCACTTGCACTTCGATCGGGATACTCACGGATTCCAGTAATCGGGGAGGATCTCGATGACATCATCGGAATCGCATACATCAAAGATTTAGCAAAGCGCAGCCATGATCACCGAGAAGCAGAGCAGAGCGAACGAGTAGAGGAATTGATGCGCCCTGCAAACTTTGTGCCAGAAAATAAAATGGCAGATGAGTTACTCAAAGAGATGCAGTCTGAGCAAATCCATCTAGCGATTGTTGTTGACGAGTATGGTGGCACTGCCGGGCTGGTCACCATCGAAGATATTTTGGAGGAGATTGTTGGCGAGATCTCCGATGAATTTGACGATGATGAAGATGAACAATTAGAGCGATTGAGCAAGAATAAGTATCGCGCTCGAGCTCGCATTCATCTAGAAGATCTCGAAAATGAGCTCGATATAACCTTCGCGGATGAGGATAAAGAGGCAGTAGATACCCTTGGTGGACTACTAGGAAAACATATTGGGCAAGTTCCAATTCCTGGGAGCGAGATTACAATTGGTACGTGGCGTTTTATCGCGGAACGACCAATTGGTCGGAGAAAGCGAGTGGGAACGGTTTTGATTGAAAATGAAGGGAGTGAAAACGATGACAGCGCCGATACTGACAAATAGTGAAGATCAGAAGTTACTCACTCTTGCGAGCGCCTCTATGCAACGTAACAACGTAAAACAATCGGCAGCTCTTCGTGACGGCACAGGACGTACTCACGTTGGAAATGCGCTTGGACTTACCACGCTCTCATTAGATGCCTTGCAAGTTGCCTTAGCAATGGCGCTCTCTAGCGGCGCCGAAGTTATCGAAGCTGCTGTCGTTGTAGGGGAGCATCCCAGTGAGATTTCGCGCGAAAATGTTCGTGAGATATCAAAGAACGCCTTGATTTGGCATGTCATTAGCGATGGAACTATTCACGCTCTTTAACCGATAGAATTATTCAATGCGGATCGCGCGCTTTACCCCACCCAAGGAAATCTCAGCCTCACCTTTATTTGGCATCGTTACTGGGGCTGACATCGAAATTCTTAGTGGAGACCCGCTGTATTCTGGAATTGCACGAACAGGTGAGAGCGTTGCGCTCGATAAGGTCAAGCTCCTTGCTCCTGTTATTCCACGCAGCAAGGTAGTTTGCGTGGGAAAGAACTATGCAGATCATGCAAAAGAGATGGATAGCGCAGTACCGGAACAACCAGTTCTCTTCATCAAACCGAATACTTCTGTAATTGGTCCTGATGATGCAATTGTCTGGCCAGCCATGAGTAAGAAAGTTGATCACGAAGCTGAGCTTGCTGTGGTAATCGGGAAGATCTGTAAAGACGTTCCCAAAGAGCGCGTGCAAGATGTAATTTTTGGTTACACCATCGCAAATGATGTTACGGCTCGAGATTTACAGAAGGTTGATGGTCAATGGTCACGCGCTAAGGGATTTGATACCTTCTGCCCAATTGGACCGTGGATAGAGACGGATATTGATCCTGGTGATCTTGCAATCTCAGCAACTGTTGATGGAGAGCTTCGCCAAAGCGATCGAACCTCATCGATGATTTTCGATATTCCCACGATTATTAATTTCATCTCTCAGGTGTACACATTATTGCCAGGAGATGTCATTCTTACTGGCACCCCAGCGGGCGTTGGTGTAATTCCCGTTGGTAGCAAAGTTGCAATTTCCATCGAAGGTATTGGAACGTTGGAGAATAGAGCGGTATCCCATGGGTAATCGACCAATCAAAGTGCGTTTTGCGCCATCTCCCACCGGTGACTTACACGTCGGAAATATTCGAACAGCGCTCTTTGACTGGGCTTATGCGCGCCACACCGGAGGGACATTCCTCTTTCGAATTGAAGATACCGATCGAAGCCGGGTAACCGATGAATACATTGCAGCTGCTATCGATACTTTGAAATGGTTAGGACTTAATTGGGACGAGGGGCCAGAGGTCGGTGGGCCACATGGGCCATATCTTCAATCGCAACGTCTCGACATTTATGCGGAGTGGGCCGCTCGTTTTATTGAACAAGGTGATGCTTATTACTGCTACTGCGCCCCCGAAGAGTTGGAAGCTCGTCGCGAAGCGCAAAAAGAGTCAGGTCAAGCCCCTGGTTATGATGGAAAATGTCGCTCAATAAGTGAAACTGATTTAGCGCGTTATCAATCTGAGGGGCGCGAGCCAGTCATTCGGATGCGAATGCCTGAGGGAAGCACAACCTTCACAGATGTGATTCGCGGTGATTGCACTTTCGATCACAATTTTGTTCCAGATTTTGTTCTCGTCCGCGCAGATGGCTCGCCGCTTTATACCCTCGCAGTGGCGGTAGATGATGTTTTGATGGAGGTCACACACGTCTTACGAGGAGAAGATTTACTCTCTTCTACGCCTCGACAAATTCGGGTATACCAAGCGATGGGTGTTAAAGAGGCGGATTACCCGCTCTTTGCTCATTTACCTTTTGTCATGGGGGCAGATAATGCAAAGCTTTCTAAGCGAAACGGCGAAACTTCTATTGCTTGGTATCGAGAACAAGGTTTCTTGCCAGAGGCGCTCTGCAATTACCTAGCGCTTTTAGGTTGGTCACCCGGTGATGATCGTGAGAATCTCACGCTCGCGGAGTTGACTGAACTTTTCACTATTGAGCGAGTGAATTCTAATCCAGCACGATTTGATATGAAAAAACTTGAGAACATCAATGGCGACAAGATTCGCGCCCTTACGCTCAATGATTTCTATACCTGGTCGCTACCTTTTTTGCAGAGAGCCAAAGTGGTTTCAACTCCGATAAGTAGCGAAGAAGAGCGGGTAGTAAGACTTGCGCTGCCGATTATTCAAGAGCGCCTTATCAAGCTCTCTGAGGTCCCTGCAATGTTGGCATTTCTCTTCACGGAGAAGGTTGATTTAGATCCAGAATCTGTGGCGAAGTATCTCAATGAAGATTCAAAGGAGATTATTGCCAAGGCCCTTGAAGTGCTCACTCCGCTATCAACTTGGGATCATCAGGCGCTCGATAGCGCACTTCGCGCCGCCCTCATTGACCAGATGGGGCTCAAGCCGCGTCTAGCCTTTAGCGCTATTCGAGTAGCGGTGACGGGAAGCCATATTTCACCACCGCTCTTTGAGTCGATGGAGATTCTCGGAAAAGAGCGGGTATTAGCGAGGCTTTCTGCGATTTAGTGCGAAGTATCTCGAGTTAATCCAGCGCCCCGGGAACAGGTATCCTTAGCTGCTCTTTAGTGGGGTATGGGGTAACTGGCAGCCCAGCGGATTCTGATTCCGTTAGTCTAGGTTCGAATCCTGGTACCCCAGCAAAAGAGCAGCTATAACTAAATATCGAGCAATACTCTTGGCCCCGTCGTCTAGCGGCCTAGGACTCTGGCTTCTCAAGCCAGCTACGAGGGTTCGAATCCCTTCGGGGCTACTCCTAGAAAAATGCAGTGCGAGTTAACTGCCGGCAATTACTTTCCGGATAAGTACTCAGATATGCGTGCAGCAGTGGCAATCACTGCAGCAGCATGAGTTCGACCAGGTTGTCTGCCTAGTCGCTCAATCGGACCACTTAAACTTATCGCAGCGATAACACGATTATGTGGTCCACGAATCGGTGCCGAAACGCTTGCCACACCAGCTTCTCTTTCACCAACGCTCTGTGCCCAACCGCGACGTCGAACTGCAGTAAGTGTGGCTGCGTCAAAGCGAGAATTTTTTAGAGTTTTGTTGATCCGATCGGGCTCTTCCCACGCTAAGAGAACTTGTGCAGCAGAGCCCGCCTGCATTGTGAGCGCAGAGCCAACGGGAACGCTATCTCGAAGTCCGGATAAGCGATCGGCAACAGCAACGCATAACCGCAAATCACCCTGTCGGCGATAAATTTGTGCACTCTCACCAGTGGCATCACGAAGCGCAGTGAGCGCAGGTCCTGCGATTACTAAGAGGCGATCTTCACCTGCACTCTGTGCCAACTCACCTTCACGCGCACCGATAGTAAAACGACCATGGAGATCACGGGCAATGAAGCGATGGTGCTCAAGCGCCACCGCTAAGCGATGACATGTAGGACGAGCAATTTTGGTCGCTGCAACCAATTCGGCAAGAGTGAGTGGACCAGCTTCAAGGGCGTTGAGAATTGCTATAGCTTTATCGAGAACCCCGACCCCACTGCCGATTGAGCTTTTCATGATATGATATTAGCATCTCATATGGTGAGATGACCATAATGAAACCGGATAGTTACGGAAGTGGTGCAATGGGAAAGACCTTAGCCGAAAAAATTTGGAGCGACCATGTGGTGCATAGCGCTCCTGGCGAACCAGATTTGTTATATATCGATCTGCACTTAATTCACGAGGTGACAAGCCCTCAAGCTTTCGATGGGCTACGTCTGGCAGGACGAAAAGTACGTCGACCGGATCTGACGCTTGCAACTGAAGATCACAACACGCCAACAATTGATATTGATAAACCCATTGCCGATCCAATCTCCAAGCTGCAGGTCGACACTCTTCGTAAGAACGCGGCTGAATTTGGTATTCGCCTCCACTCACTTGGTGATATCGAGCAGGGCATCGTGCACGTCGTAGGACCACAGCTGGGAATTACGCAACCAGGAATGACCATTGTTTGCGGCGACTCACACACCTCTACACATGGCGCTTTTGGAGCGCTTGCTTTCGGTATCGGAACCAGCGAAGTCGAACATGTACTTGCTACCCAGACGCTGCCGCAATCAAAACCGAAAATGATGGCTGTAAACGTTGAGGGAACGCTACGAAAAGGCGTTACGAGCAAAGATATTATTTTGGCGCTTATCGCAAAAATTGGCACTGGCGGTGGACAGGGTTACGTCATCGAATATCGCGGAAGTGCAATTCGCGCACTCTCCATGGAAGCGCGAATGACGATCTGCAACATGTCTATTGAAGCAGGAGCGCGGGCCGGACTCATCGCACCTGATCAAACAACTTTCGATTACATCAAAGGTCGGCCACATGCTCCTGAAGGAGAAGAGTGGAATCGCGCAGTGGAGTACTGGAAAGCTCTCTACTCTGATGATGATGCGCACTTTGATGTTCAGGTGGATTTAGATGCAAATACGCTTTCACCATTTGTTACATGGGGCACCAACCCCGGGCAGGGCGCACCACTTAATTCAGTGGTACCCGCCCCGAGTGATTTCGCTGACGAAGGCGCACGAAATGCGGCTGAACGCGCACTTGAATACATGGGACTTCAGGCTCATACGCCACTTAAGTCAGTGAAAATTGACACTGTCTTTCTTGGCTCCTGCACCAATGGTCGGATTGAAGATCTTCGTGCGGCGGCTGAAGTCATAAAGGGGCGAAAGGTTGCAGCTGGAGTGCGAATGTTGGTGGTTCCTGGCTCAGCACGAGTTCGCCAACAGGCCCAAGCCGAGGGATTAAATAAAGTATTTCTTGATGCTGGTGCAGAGTGGCGCGAAGCTGGCTGCTCGATGTGTCTTGGTATGAATCCTGATCAACTCAAACCGGGCGAGCGGAGCGCATCTACAAGTAATCGAAATTTTGAAGGACGACAAGGCAAGGGTGGTCGAACCCACCTGGTGAGCCCGTTAGTTGCGGCAGCGACTGCAGTTCGCGGCACGCTCTCTAGTCCAGATGATTTGGAAGGTTAGGAGAACTCATGAAGGCATTTATCTCTCATACCGGAAGAGCTATTCCGCTTCGACGGAGCAATGTTGATACCGATCAGATTATTCCCGCGCAGTATCTCAAGCGCGTAACGCGCTCTGGCTTTGAAGATGGCCTCTTCAACGCGTGGCGACAGGATCCTGAATTTGTTCTTAATCAACCGCAATATAAAGGGGCTTCAATTCTTGTTGCAGGCCCTGATTTTGGCACCGGCTCATCTCGTGAACATGCGGTCTGGGCTCTGCAGAATTATGGATTTGAGGCAGTTCTCTCCAATCGCTTTGCCGATATCTTCCGGAATAATTCATTAAAGGGCGGGCTATTAACTGTCATCCTTCCGCAAAACGTCATTGAAGAGTTATGGCAGCTTATTGAGGAAGATCCTGCATTAGAGGTAACCGTCGATCTAGAGGCGCGTGAAGTCCGATTTGCCGGTAAAAAAGTAAGTTTTGAGCTCGATGATTACACCCGTTGGCGCCTCATGGAGGGGCTCGACGACATCGGATTAACTCTTCGAAACGTTGACGCTATTGCCGCATATGAGGAAAAACGCCCCTCATATAAGGCAAAAACCCTTCCCGCGCGGAGCTAAGAAACCTCAACTTAGCGTTGAGAGTTCTTGAGAGTGGAAAATTTTCGGTTTTTTTCTTTTCCGACACGCCAACGCGGTAATGGACGAGTAGCAGATAGGTACGTATTTTTGCGCTCAATGTTGGGGTTTTCACTCTGACACTCATGCAAAACTTAAAAAAAGGGGAATTCATGAATAAGGCCCAGTTCATCAAGTCGTTGGTGCCACACTTCAACGACAGTAAGAAGGAAGCTACCCACGCTGTGGAAATCGTGATTGATGCGATCACCCGCAACATGGCAAAAGGCGAAGATGTCAGCATTGCTGGCTTCGGTAAGTTCCGAAAAATTCAGCGTAAAGCGCGCGTTGCTCGTAACCCATTCACTGGTGAGCCAGTAAAGGTAAAGGCAAAGACTGTTGCGCGATTCACCCCAGCGAAGGTTCTCAAAGAGATCGTTGCTGGCACACGAAAGATGGAGCCAGCTCCAAAGCCAGCCCCTAAGGTCGTAGCTAAAGCTGCCCCAAAGAAGGCCGCCAAGAAGGCTGCTCCAAAGAAGGCCGCTAAGAAGGCCGCTAAGAAGGCTCCGAAGAAGGCCGCTAAGAAGGTTGCTAAGAAAAAGAAGAAGTAAGCACACTTCTCTCGAATTCTGGTCCGGGGGTCGCGATTTTCGCGGCCCCCGGACCTATTTCATCTGAGGTTAAGGGCGAACCCTAGTAAGGTGGCGATATGGCCGAAATGGAAGCGGGCGCTCCCTCCCCGGCAGATATTTCTTATCCACCGCCGAGCGGTACCCCTCTTGGAATTACTCCTTGGTTCCGTTTTGGAGCGTTCTTCCTCAGACCACTGCTCTTTGCCTTAGCTAAGCGGGATTGGCGAGGCGTTGAGAACATTCCGAAAAGCGGCCCCATCATCTGCATCTCTAATCACATCTCATATCTCGACCCATTAGTTTTTGCGCACTTTCTTCATGATAACGGGCGCGCACCGCGCTTCCTCGGTAAAGCTGAGCTCTTTCGGATTCCCTTTATAGGAACAGTCTTAAGAGGTGCAGGACAAGTTCCAGTTGAGCGTGAGAGCGCCAATGCGCGTCAAGCGTTCGAACATGCAATCGCATTCCTTAAGGCAGGACACCTGCTCGGTGTGTATCCGGAGGGAACGCTGACGCGTGACCCGGAAATCTGGCCAATGAAAGCTAAAAGTGGTGTAGCTCGTCTAGCAATCATGACCAAGACAAAAGTTGTTCCGTGTGCCCAATGGGGAGCGCAGGATGTTTTGCCGACTTATGGAAGAAAGCTTTCACTTTTTCCACGGAAGACATTCCATGTTTGGGCGGGTGAACCGCTAGATTTTTCGAAGTGGTACGGCAGGGAAGATGATCCTGTTGCGATAAGAGAGGCGACTGATTACGCAATGGATGCGCTCACAGCCCTTCTGGAGCAGATTCGTGGCGAAAAAGCTCCTGCGCTGCGTTTCGATCCTGCGACAAGCGAACATCCACGAATTGGAAATTACAAAAAAGAGAGTAAGAGAAACCAGAAAAACCAGAGAAAGCAGGGTGCATAACAGAATGTCAGCACCGGCGTCGTTACGAGTGGCAATCATGGGTTCAGGTTCTTGGGGAACTGCCTTTGCGCAGATTGTTGCTGACAATAAGAGCAGCCATCAGATCACCATTTGGGGTCGAAATGCTGAGACCATTAATGAAATTAATTCGCTACACACCAATTCTAAATTTCATCCTGGTGCAATGTTGCCCGAAAAAATTATCGCGACAGTCGATCCCCAAGTAGCACTTCGAGATGCAGATGTAGTTGTACTTGCTGTGCCAGCTCAAACGTTACGTGAGAACCTTAAAGCGTGGGGGAGCGCAGTCCCAAGAGGCGCAATTGTCGTAAGTTTGCTCAAAGGTTTTGAGCGTGGCACCCACGCTCGAATGAGTGAAGTGATAAAAGCAGAGCTTGATTTAGAGGAGAGTCAGATTGCTGTTGTCACCGGCCCAAATTTGGCGGGTGAAATTATTAAGCGTGAACCTGCAGCGGTTGTTATTGCCTGCACCAAAGAAGAGGTTGCAGTGGAGCTTCAGGATGCGTTCGCAGTTCCATATTTTCGTCCATATACCTCTGTTGATGTCATTGGCTGTGAAGTTGCTGGAACGATAAAAAATGTGATGGCACTTGCCGTTGGTATGGCAAGTGGCTTGGGCATGGGTGACAACACGAAGGCAACAGTTATTACACGAGGCCTTGCCGAAACAACGCGGTTGGGTGTTGCCCTCGGCGCCGATCCAATGACTTTCGCAGGCCTTGCGGGTATGGGCGATTTGGTCGCTACTTGTTCATCGCCGCTCTCAAGAAATCGTTCATTTGGTGAACGCCTTGGGCGCGGATTGGGACTTTCGCAAGCCCAGAGCGAGACGAAAACTACGGCAGAGGGAGTTTCATCAGCTGCGGCCGTGCTTGATCTCGCACGTGAATATGGGATTGATATGCCGATAGTTGAGGCGGTAGTAGATGTCGTTGCAAATGGAATGCCACCAAAGGAAGTAGTTCGTCGATTGATGAGTCGAACAACTCGGTCAGAGCATTAAGAGCCGGTACCCTTTTAACGTGGCTGCCAATTCCTCTCCATCTTCCTCTCGGTCAAAGAAAATTCGCGTTGGCGTGCTCTGTGGTGGACGAAGTAGCGAACATTCGATTTCATGCCTCTCGGGTGGAAGTTTGCTGGCAGCAATTGATCGAGAGAAATTTGAACCAGTACCCCTTGGCATTACGCAATCTGGCCAATGGGTTCATCTCGAAGGATTGACCAGCGCTCTTGAAATTGTTAATGGTCAACTTCCAGTTGTTCCTGAGGACGCACCCGCAATCACCGTCAATCGCGATGGAGTATTTGTGGCGGGCAAGAATCTTGATGTAGATCTTATTTTCCCAGTCCTTCACGGACCATTTGGTGAAGATGGCACCGTACAAGGGCTCCTTGAAATGTTTGATATTCCTTACGTAGGCGCGGGAGTGCTTTCCTCAGCGATTGGCATGGATAAAGCAACGTGCAAAAGATTATTTATCGAAGCCGGAATTCCTACCGTTGATTTTGATGTTTTCTTCTGGAGTGAGTGGGCAAGTTACAAATCTGAAATCACTACGCGTTTACAAGAAGAATTTGAGCTTCCGATTTTCGTCAAGCCATCACGAGCAGGCTCAAGCAACGGAATTAGCAAAGTGAAATCCTGGAGCGATCTCGATACAGCGGTAAAGCTTGCTAAAGATTTTGACGACAAAATAGTTATCGAAGCATACGCACCTGGGCGCGAATTGGAATGCGGCATCCTGGGTGAGAAAGCCTCTCGCGTAGGAGAGGTGCGAATTCTGGGTGATCATGAGTTTTATGATTTTGAAGCAAAGTATCTTGATAACTCCACTGAATTGATTGTTCCAGCGAATTTATCGGCAGAGATTGAGCGCGAAATTCAACAATTGGCCCTTGATGCTTTTGCATTAATTGATGGACGTGGAATAGCTCGCGTTGATTTCTTCCTACAGGAGAATGGTGAAGTTATTCTCAATGAGATAAATACCATGCCAGGTTTTACGGCAACCTCAATGTATCCGCGCATTTGGGCTGACACGGGCATCGGTTACTCCCAGGTAATCACCGAGCTAATCGAGTTGGTCATTCGGAAATGAGAGCGACAAGAGGAAAAATCACCGCCACAACTCTGGCGATTTTTCTTCTTGCGAATGTACTGAGCCCACTGACTCTTCCCACACACGCGAACCCAACTGGAACAGCATGGAGTGAAGATTCACGCGCATATTCCGAAGGTTGGCCTTGGCCGAAATTGCCAAATTGGTGGAGCAAAACCGAGAAGTGGTACAGCTCGCAAACTTTTACAGATGTCCGGCTAGGTCAGTGGTTACCCTGCCGCGCTGAATGGTCAATGAATGATTGCATTGAAGAGATCAATCTATACAGCCAAGAAGGGAAGAAACTTGGTTCGCTGACATACATTCAGGAGCCAGGATTTGATCCATTCACTTTAAAGCAAAGCTGGACTCAAGCGCCAAGTGCAAATAAAGGAGAACTTGTAGACAACTACGCTGATTTCTTCAACCCTGGCCAAGTGTGGACTCAAGGGTGGTGGCGCCTTCCTGATGGAGTTTCACTCTCCGATGGAAAGAATCTCGTCAGTGCCAACGTATCCCGGATGCTCACCGCTGTGCAGGTAAATATTACTCCGCGCGGATTAACAGAGGGCGTTTCACTTCCACAAGGAATATTTTTCGAAACAGTACTTAAATCAAAAAATCTAAAAAAATATGCTCGATGGGTGACCAGTACTGGCAAGGACCCCAGCGTTCTATTCCGAGAAAATGATCAAGTGGTCATAAAAGGGGTCACGACCAAATTTCCCAATCCCTACAAAATCACTTGCGACAAGTTAACTCTTGGCAATAGTGAGAAAGCTGCCTCTTCGGGCGCTTTTGTCGCAGTCAATCTGTCAACAGTCTCTGATTACGAAAACCCACAGTACAAATCTCTTCCTGGCGAAGTGGTAATTGGCACCAATGGTTGGTGGTGCATGGGTGGAATCAAGT
>JACCDL010502338.1_pt1 | contig 22729 bp, 19 predicted proteins | sample 7441931 | NCBI WGS metagenome assembly JACCDL01 (sample SAMN15323437, study PRJNA562643) | freshwater metagenome | isolation source: river surface water | place: USA:Blue River Watershed | collected 2017-08-16 | reverse complement strand
CCTACTATTTGTTGCCATCGGAATCCCCTCGTTTGACGGGTAAACCGTGGACTGAATATTTAGCGGACACCTTCTATAAGCCTCTAGGCGCTTCTACACTAGTATATCAGGCGGAAAAACATTTCCCTTTGGCGCGTATTGTACCGTCAGAATATGATTCCCTTTTCAGAAAGACCTTGATACACGGGAAGGTCCACGATGAGGGTGCAGCTTTATTGGATGGGATTTCGGGTCATGCGGGCTTGTTTGGGAATGCGAATGACTTAGCGAAATTAATGCAGATGTATCTCCAAAAAGGCTATTATGGTGGTCAGCAATTTATACAAGAATCCACCATCAAACAGTGGACTTCCTATCCTTTTAGTGCGGCAGAAAATGCGCGTCGCGGGGTAGGATTTGACAAAGTGGATCGCAACAAGGCAGGTATTTCTGCGGCGGCATCGGCGAGTCCGGAGAGCTTCGGCCACTCCGGTTTTACAGGAACCTATACGTGGATTGATCCGGCACAGGATTTAGTCTATGTTTTCTTATCAAATCGGGTGTATCCGACGCGGAATAATTCCAAAATTTCGGATATGAACATTCGCACCGGAATCAACGAAGTAATTTACCAAGCGATTAAAAAAGGAAACTAATATGCGCATTCTCATCACAGGAGGGACCGGTTTTGTGGGCAGCGCTCTGAAGCAATTTTTACTTGCTCAGGGGCATGAGGTGGTGATTTTATCGCGATCTGGCGGAGACTTCCAATGGGATGTTTCCTATGGCTACATCGATCCAGCCGCTTTCGAGGGCGTAGATGCGATCGTGCATTTAGCTGGGGCTGGCATCGCGGATGAGCGCTGGTCTGCCGCGCGCAAAAGAGAATTGATAAACAGCCGCGTGCGGAGCACCGCGGTGTTGTACCAGGCTTTATCCTCGATTCCTCATTCGATTAAAACGGTCGTTTCTGCCTCCGCCATTGGCTTCTATGGAGCGGATACGGGCGAGCAGGAATGTGTAGAAACTTCACCTGCTGGATCGGATTTTCTAGCGGATTGTACTAAGCAATGGGAGGAAGCAGTCGATTTAATCGCCACCTTGGGCATTCGCCTAGCTAAGGTCCGCATCGGCCTAGTGATGGGTGCAGCAGGGGGGATATTCCCAGTTATTTCAAAACCGATTCGGTATTACGTAGGCGCTAATCTAGGATCGGGGAAGCAATGGCAATCATGGATTCACATTACCGACTTAGTCAGCATTTTTAACGAGTTACTGATAAATTCGAGCCTATCAGGCGTCTATAATGGCGTAGCTCCGGAACCGATTCGATCGGGAGATATGAACAAGCAAATTGCCAAAGCATTACACAGACCCTTTTTCTTACCCGCTATTCCTGGGTTTTTACTTCGCTTGGTTTTAGGCGAGATGGCTTGCTTAGTGCTGGGAGGTAGCCGCGTGTCTTCGGCCAAAATAGAAAAAGACGCCGCCTTTTCCTTTACCTTTGTCCGCTTCGAGGAAGCATTAAAAGAACTAGTACATGTCTAAAAAAATATTGATTTATTGTGGGTCTTCGAAAGGCCATAATCCGGTTTATGCGGAACAGGTAGTGAAACTAGCGCAAGCTTTGCATGCCCATGGTTGCCAAGTCATTTTTGGTGCTGGCAGCGTAGGTTTAATGGGTGTATTAGCCGATGAGTTCTTGCGCTTAGGCGGTCACGCGATTGGTGTAATTCCCCAATTCATGGAGCCTTGGGAAGTAAAACACAAGGGCTTGCCAGAACTGCATGTGACGGATACGATGCACACGCGAAAAGCATTAATGGCAGATATGGCGGATGGGGTGATTGCCATGCCGGGCGGTTTTGGGACTTTGGACGAATTATTCGAAATCCTTACGTGGAAGCAATTGGATCTGCATGAAATGCCGGTTTCGGTGTTTAATATCAACGGTTATTTTGACCACCAATTGAAACAAATTCAACACATGGTGGATGAGGGATTCTTAAAACAACCGAATATGGATGCCTTACAAGTGGAATCTGATCCAGAAAAATTAGCGGATTGGATCATGGCCTATCAGCCGGAGAAGATGGAAAAGAAGTGGATTTACGTGGGATGAGAAAGCTCTTGTTCTTCTTATTGATGTCGGGATTTCTGATGGCCCAAAAAGCACCGGAGAACTTAGGTTCTGCCGTGAATTCAGAATTTTCGGAGCTAAATCCGGTGATCTCACCGGATGGAAGAACGCTTTATTTTGGTCGTAAAAACCACCCCGCTAATCGCTATGGGGTGAAAGGCTCTGAGACCATTTCAGGTTCCCAGGATATTTGGTTCTCTGAAAAAGTAGGAGATACCTGGAGCACCGCAAGACGGCTTTCCGAGGTCTTAAATCGCGATCAGTACAACACCATCTTATCGATTTCGCCGGACGGCCAAACAATCCTCTTAAAAGGCGCCTACGTCAATGGCACCTATGAAACACGTGGGTTCTCCATCTCGAATAAAACGACTGCCGGCTGGACCGTTCCCGTCAAAGTCGACATCCCGGGCTACGAACAAATGAGCAAAGGGAAGAACGAATACGGGTATTTGACCATGGATGGCAAGGCGATTTTACTGGCTTTTGCCCGCAAGAAAAACAGCGAAGATGACGATTTATATGTCAGCTTTTTCGAGGATGGCCGCTGGACGCGACCATTGGAATTAGGGGATGAGATTAATACGAAATATTCAGAGACAACGCCCTTTTTATCCGCGGATGGGAAGACCCTCTATTTTTCATCGGACCGTCCGGGTGGCCAAGGAAGTCAAGATATTTACTTGACACGGCGCTTAGACGATACATGGCAACATTGGCGTAAACCTCAAAACCTAGGGGCACCCATTAATACGGAAGAATACGATGCGTATTATTCCATCTCTGCAAAGGGGGATTATGCCTATTTCATGTCGGGGAAGGGATCGCTAGGGAAGAAGGATATTTTCAGGTTAGCTATCGAGTCGCCTCCTGGAGGAGGCTTAGTCAAAGAGTCCGAAGGAAAAGACTCTGGTGGGAAAATCATCAATGCGCCAGCGGATGCCGCGATGGCTGATAGTCGTTTTGATCCTTCATCTACGCGTTCAGTGACTTCTCAAGAATCTGACCCGGTGGTTTTATTGTCCGGCACGGTGTTAAATCAGCAAACAGGTAAGGTGCCTGAGGATGCTTATGTGACATACGAAGACCTGTCAAACGGAAAAGTGCTTGGTCAGGCGAAACCAGATCCTACGACGGGTAAATACAAATTAGTCCTTCCTTACGGTAAAAACTATGGAATTACGGCGAAGGCGAAAGGCCTAATTCCTACTTCGACAAACCTAGATTTAACGACGGTGCGTGGACGTTACTTAGAATTAGATGACCGCGATTTATCCATGGTACCACTTGTGAAAGGGAATACCGCTACGATTAATAACTTGTTCTTTGACTTAGGTAAGGCGACTTTAAAGCCTGAGTCCGAGCCGGAATTGAAGCGGATTCTACAGGTGATGAAAGAGAATACAGCTTTGGTCATCGAGATCAGTGGGCATACGGATAATACGGGATCGGATGAGATCAACAATAAATTGTCATTAGAACGCGCGAACGCGGTGAGGGAAAACCTACTGAAAGGGGGGATTGATCAAGCAAGGATTAAAACGAAAGGCTATGGTAAGTCTAAACCGAAGGCGGACAATGCCACCGAGGAAGGACGTCAAATCAACCGCCGCGTAGAGATCGAAATTTTATAAAATGGAGCCAAAAAAGAATTGGAAATACGTGCCCGCACCACCGGCAGCGGAGGTGGAGGCATTAGGGGAGGCTTTGGGATTAAAGAATCCGTATTTTTTGTCTTTACTCGTGTCACGCGGAATTAAGACTTTTCAAGAAGTGAAGGACTTCATGGTTCCAGAGATTAGCCAGCTGCACGACCCTTTCCTGATGAAGGACATGGATAAAGCGGTAGAGCGCCTCAGCCTAGCCCTTGAATCTGGTGAGAAAATCTTGATTTATGGGGATTATGATGTGGATGGTACGACGGCTGTTACTCTCGTTTATAGTTATTTAGCAGGTATTTTAGGGGCAGATTGCGACTACTATATTCCGGATCGTTATGCGGAAGGCTATGGTGTATCGCAGGCTGGCATTCAGTATGCAAAAGATAACGATTATACCCTCATCATCTCTCTTGACTGCGGTATTAAAGCACACGATCGCGTGGCTTGGTGTAATGAAAATGGAATTGATTTTATCATCTGTGATCACCATTTACCGGAGGCTACTATCCCTGAAGCGGTAGCCGTTTTAGATCCTAAAAGAAAGGATTGTCCTTATCCCTTTAAAGAATTAACGGGAGCTGGAGTGGGATTCAAACTCATGATGGCCTTTGCCATGGCGAATGACTTAGAACTCGACCCTTTATGGGAATCAGTGGATTTTTTAGCCTGCAGTATTGCCGCCGATATCGTTCCGATGAATGGGGAGAACCGCGTTTTGGCCTTTTTTGGCCTCGCTAAATTAGGGTCAAATCCAAGCCCCGGGCTGGCTTATCTGTTGAAAAAAGCCAAGAAGAAAGCGCCTATTCAAATCTCTGATATCGTATTCTCTATTTCACCGATCATTAATGCAGCCGGCCGAATGGATCATGCACACGGAGCGGTGAAATTAATGTTAGCCGCGGATGATCAAGAGGCTGAGGCATTAGCTGAGGCTGTGATTCAACAAAATTTGGATCGACGGGTGGTGGAGAAGGAGATTGTGGCGCAGGCATTGGCGATGTTCGAAGGGAATGATTTTCTGCTCTCAGCACGTAGCACGGTGTTATTTAATCCGAGTTGGCATAAAGGGGTGGTGGGTATTGTGGCCAGTAAAATCCAAGACCAGTATTTTAGACCCACGATTATTTTAACCGAATCACACGGTCAATTAGTGGGATCTGCACGTTCTGTTCGAGGTTTTGATGTGCACCATGCGTTAGAAGAATGTGCTGATTTGCTGGAACAGTTCGGTGGTCACACGCACGCAGCAGGTTTGCATTTGAAACCGGAGAATTTGCAGGCATTCATCGAAAAATTCGAACGAATCGCGCAGGAAGGTTTAGCGAATATCTCGCCTAAAGCGGATTTGCCGGTCGATATGCAGATTCCGTTAGAGGCCTTAAGTCTGTCCTTTCATGATAAGCTTTTGGTCCGTCTATCTCCTTATGGGCCAGGAAATATGTTGCCTAATTTTGTTTCTGGGCCTGTTTTTGTAACTAAAAGTCCTTTTGTGATGAAGGAGGAGCACATGAAAATTTATGTGGGGTCCACGCCTGACGAGCGAGGATTAGAGGTGGTTGGATTTGGGATGAAGGCTGATTTTTATGAGGGATTATGCGCCGCCTATGAGCAGCGATTACCTATCAAATTAGTTTATCACGTAGAAGTAAATGAATATTTAGGGAATCGAACTTTGCAATTACGTGCGCTAGATTTTGCATCATTCAATTAAAAATTATAATTTTAGCCATAACTAAAAAACTTACTTATGAAAAAAGTACTTGATTTGTTGCCCTCTGTTCTGGTGGGAGCCCTGTTCTTATTCGGAGGATTGAACTTCTTCTTTAATTTCGTTGCTCAGCCACCTATGACGGGAGATGCCGGCGCATTTATGGGAGTATTGTTCTCTTCAGGTATTCTGAAGGTGATTAAAGTATTAGAAGTAGTGGGTGGAGCCTTGATCTTATTTCCAGGCAAACGCGCATTAGGTCTGACGATTTTAGCTCCTATTACGGTGAATATCTTGTTATTTGAATTGTGCTTAGCACATCAACCAGGCGTGGGTATCGCATTAACGGTATTATCTGCCATAATTGCTTACCAAGAAAAAGATAAATTCAAGGCTTTATTGTAATAAATAGGCCTTGAATTCAGCGAAGTCCGTCCCCATGGGGATGGACTTTTTTGTTTTATCCAAAAGCTCTGCTAATCGCTCAGGAACTGGAACGGAAACGCCTAGGGTTTCCTCCACTGTAGGTAAGAACTTCGCATAGTGGGCCGTGGATAGAAGAATTCCCGTCATTTCGCCCGGAAATTCAGCGGCATATTGTTGTAATCCATCGTAGGCAACGGCCGTGTGTGGACACATCACATAACCAGTGCGCGCAAACACGTCAGCCATGATCTCCTGTGTTTTTTGATCATTGGTATAATAACCTTTAATAATTTCGCGCACTTGAGACCATTCATCACCTGCAAGCAGTCGCATGCGGATAAAGTTCGATGGACTCCCTACATCCATCGCATTGGATAACGTTTCAACAGAGGCAACAGGCTTATATTCGCCGGTACGCAGGTAATCGGCTACCGGGTGGTTCTCGTTACAAGAAGCAACGAATGCTTTTACTGGAAGACCCATTCTATAGGCCATTAATCCGGCGCTTAAGTTTCCAAAATTTCCAGATGGCACACTAAATACCACCTGGGCATTCAATCCTTTCTTTTTAGCTTGCGCATAAGCTGCGAAGTAGTAGAAAGACTGCGGAATTAACCGAGAAATGTTAATGGAATTAGCAGACGCTAAATCGAAAGCGGCGCGTAGTTCTTCGTCGAGGAAGGCTTGCTTGACTAATCTTTGGCAATCGTCAAAAGTACCATCTATTTCTAAGGCAGTTACATTCCCACCCAAGGTCGTCAATTGTTTCTCTTGAATATCGGACACCTTTCCAGTCGGATATAAAATGGTGACTGAGATCCCCGGTGTGTTATAAAACCCTTGCGCTACCGCACCGCCCGTATCACCTGAAGTAGCCACCAAAATGCGGATTTCACGTTTCGATTTCAACAAATAATGGGACATGATCGCGGCCATAAAGCGCGCGCCAAAATCCTTAAAGGCCATCGAAGGACCGTGAAATAATTCCAACACTTCCGTCCCCGGCTCTAGGGAGACGATAGGCGCCTCAAAAGTCATCGATTGATCAATGATCTTCTTAATCTCCGCAGACGAAAGGCTGTCTCCGAGCAAATTTTCACACACCGCCATCGCAATTTCTGGCAAGGTACGGTCTTGAATCGTTTCGAAAAACGAAGCCGGCAATGGGTTGATTTCGGTAGGCATATACAAGCCATTGTCCGGGGGAAGTCCACGGAAAATAGCCTCTTCAAGGCTTACATTTGGGCTTTTGTGTTCGGTGCTATATAATATCATACTAATCTTAGGGCATCTGCTTCCAGTTTAGGAAGGACAGAATACCGATCAAATTCAAGGCAAAATGCGATATCTTTTTCAATACCTAGACCTAATAAACGGTTTACGTGCGAAGAGTTCTTCACCGCCGTTAACAAGTCATTAGATGCCAGATTATAGTGTTTCCAGGCCATCAAAGCGGCATCGTCCGCCACTTCGTATTCCCCAGTTAAAGCGTCAATTAACGCGCCCGCAAATAAGGTATCTTCTAAATTAGGTTTCCCTTTCCAGCCGGCACAAACGACTAAGGCGTTTCCGTTCCAGGCTTTCAAAGCGTCCGCTACTCGGGAAATATTCAAGAATGCTCCCACATAAACGGCAGGTGCACTGCTCGACCGACGAATAGCTACGGTACCGTTCGTGGTGGTGACGCAAATTTTGGACCCTTTCACCTTTTCTACTTGATAGGAGAAAGGAGAATTATCGAAATCGAATCCCGCTGGGGTAATTCCATTCCGTTCTGCCGCCGTCAAATAACCTTTTGCGCCATATTGCTGGCAAAGTTCCACTTCTTCTACGGGAACAATCTCAGATGCTCCGCTCGCAAAAGCAGTCACCATGCAGGAAGTCGCGCGGAAAATATCCACTACAACCACCGCTACGGAGGATAAATCATATAAATGGATCAAGTCCGGCGATAAACAGACGTCGATTTTCTTCATTTTATAAGAACGGTAATTTGACGATTTCGGCTTTCACCGCTTTGTCACGAATGGAAATATAAATCTCCGTTCCGGTGTGTTTTGTGCTTACATAACCCATCCCGATTCCTTTCGAAAGCGAGGGGGATTGGGTGCCAGAAGTTACTTCGCCTATGGTCTCGCCAGCTGCGTTTAAAATCGGATAATGTTGGCGAGGGATACCGCGGTCGATCATTTCGAAGCCGACTAATTTTTTAGAAGGACCATTCGCCTTGATCGCGGCGTGGTGGTCTTTCATAATGAAATCTTTGTTGAATGAGGTGATCCAGCCTAAGCCTGCCTCGATGGGTGACGTCGTATCATCGATGTCATGTCCGTACAAACAATAACCTTTTTCTGTGCGAAGGGTATCACGGGCACCTAGACCAATCGGCTTGATGTCGAATTCAGCACCCGCTTCGAAAATCGCATTCCACATCGCTAAGGCGTTTTCGTTTTTCACGTAGATTTCAAATCCTCCCGCGCCGGTATAGCCCGTGTTCGAGATGATGATGTCTGAGAAACCAGCCATTTCACCTATTTTGAAGGTATAATACGGCATGTCAGCTAAAGTCACCGACGTTAATTTTTGTAGTGCCAAAATCGCCTTCGGCCCCTGCACCGCTAACAAACTATATTCGTTGCTGCGATTCACCATCTCCACCCCAAAGGTATTGTGGGAGGAAATCCAGTTCCAGTCTTTCTCAATGTTTGACGCGTTCACAACTAAGATGTATTCAGTTGCGTTCACCCGGTAGACTAATAAGTCATCGACGATGCCGCCCTCGTTGTTTGGTAAACAGCTGTACTGCACTTTCCCGTCTACTAATTTAGATGCGTCGTTCGATGTCACGTATTGGATGAAGTCCAAAACGCGGTCCCCTTTCAGGAAGAATTCACCCATGTGACTCACGTCGAAAACCCCTACCGAATTGCGGACACATAGGTGCTCTTCGATTAGGTTTGTGTACAATACGGGCATGTTAAAGCCAGCAAAGGGCACCATTTTCGCGCCTAGCGATACGTGAAGGTCATTTAAATGAACGTGTTGTAAGTTTGTTTCTTCCATGGATTATTCTCGGTATAGAACCTGTAAAAGTGTTTGACCGACCGCTTTCAGGGTCGATTTGTCGATGTTAGCTAAATTATCTGCATGCGTATGGTGGAAGCTTCCAAACTCGAAGCCGCCATTCGACGCGCGTAAATCAATTAAATCAATCATTTGGATTTTGGCAATCTCATTTACCGCCGTATGGTCATCTGAAATCCCGAAGGCATCCTGATCAACGAACAGATGGCTGTAGCCTAAATCCGCCGCAGTGGCCCAAACCGAGCGTACAATTCCCGGCGCATATTGCATCGAAGTCCCCTCATGTGGGAACATCGCGCCTTTGCCCCCTACCATATCTAATAAGATACCATAGTAGGGACGGTAATTTGCTGGCACCAAGTTCGCAGCCCAGTGCTGTGAGCCTAGAGCCCAGCTGTTCGGCTTGTGTTCGCCAGCATAATCTTCCGGCTCTCCGTGATCTTCTAGGTCAAAAAGGACGATATCAACCCCTACCGCAGGTTTTTTCGTAGCCTCGTGCAAATTGCGCGCGATTTCTAAAAGAACACCCACGCCACTTGCGCCGTCATTAGCGGCATCGATTGGCTCGTTTTTGCGCACCGAATCTTTGTCCGCGATGCTTCGGGCATCCCAATGAGAGGATAATAAAATACGTTTAGCAACAGCTGGCTGAAATTGCGCGATGATATTCGTGCCTTGTAATTTCTTGCCGTCGTAGCGGAAAGCCGTAAAAGGCTGCTCTGTCACAGTCCAGCCGTAGGATTTTAATTTGGCAACTAAAAACTTTAGTGTATTTGAGCTCGCCTCAGAACCCGGAACACGCGGGCCAAAAGCCACTTGTTGCGCAATATACTGGTAGGCTGAATCCGCCTTGAAATCAGGCGTTTCGACAAGGGTAACTTCCGTAACTGGCACTTCCGCAGTAGGCTTCCAAACAAAGTAAGCGCCGGTGAGGGCGAAAACAAGCAGTAAAAAGAGCGCAATGCGGGAACGGTTCATCTAAGAAATAGGGAAAAACTAGCTCAAATATAGCAATACAATGCCGAATTAGGAATTAAGAAATCAATAATGTGTACCTTGCAGGATAATTTGAATTGAAATACCATGCCTTCCCCTAAGGAACTGAAATTTTTGAACAGCTTAAAAGCTGAAATATTGGAGTTTTTTGAATTGAACGACTACCGTTCGTATTCTTTGAACCAATTACACAAGGCTTTTGCTATTCGCGATCGAAAGACGAAGGAGATTTATTCTGACCTAGTTGCAAAATTGATTGCAGAAAACCGCTTGATCAAAAACGGAGAGGGCAATGTGCGTTTTGATAACGAATCTTTCCAGGTGACAGGCCGCGTGGATCATGTGAATGCGCGTTTTGCGTTTGTGATTCCAGAAGATGGAGGGAAGGATATTTGGGTGGCTTCGGCTGATTTAAATAATGCCAAAGACGGGGATAAAGTCATCGTCCAAGCACGTCGCCCTTCAGAAAAAAGAAAAAATGATCGCCCGGAAGGGGAGGTTGTAGAGATATTGGAACGTCGTTCCGTCGAGCTAGTGGGGGTCATTCAAGTCACTCCGCATTACTCGTTTTTAATCCCCGATTCGAAGAAAATCTACGAAGACGTCTATTTGCCTAAGTTCGAAATTAAGGACGCTAAGCACCTAGACAAAGTCATTGTGGAGGTAACTCGCTGGGGAATGGACGGCAAAAAGGCCGAAGGTCGCGTGATAAAAGTGCTCGGAAAAGCGGGAGAAAACGACACGGAAATGCACTCCATTTTAGCGGAATACGGCTTGCCGTATGATTTCCCAGAGGAAGTAGAAAAGGCCGCAGCCTCGATTTTGGTACAGATTCCTGCCACCGAAATTAAGAAGCGTAAGGATATGCGTAACGTCTTAACTTTCACGATCGATCCCATCGATGCGAAGGATTTTGATGATGCGATTTCCTACCAAAAACTAAAAAACGGCAACACCGAAATCGGTGTCCACATAGCGGACGTTTCCCACTACGTGAAACCCGGGAGTGTACTCGATATCGAGGCCTATAAGCGGGCCACTTCGGTTTACTTAGTCGACCGCGTAGTGCCCATGTTGCCCGAAAAACTATCGAACGGACTTTGTTCCCTTCGTCCTAATGAGGATAAGTTAACGTTCTCTGCCGTTTTTGAACTGGACGCGAATGACAAGATTGTGAAAGAGTGGTTTGGCCGTACGGTCATCCACTCGGACCGCCGTTTCGCCTACGAGCAGGCGCAAGAGTTGATTGAAAATGATTCGGATGACAGCTATGTGCCCGTTATTCGGGATCTAAATCGCATCGCGAAAAGCTTCCGTAAAAACCGTTTCGAACACGGTTCTGTGAACTTTGAAACGGCAGAAGTACGCTTCGAATTAGATGAGGATGGAAAGCCTATCGGGGTGTTCCCGCGTATTCGCAAGGATGCGCACAAATTGATTGAAGAATTTATGCTTTTGGCCAACAAAAGAGTCGCGGAATTCGTCTACAACAAGAAAAAAGACGAGCCTCGTAACACCATGGTGTACCGTATTCACGAAGCCCCAGACCCAGAAAAATTGCAGGTATTCTCTTCGTTCGCAAAGAAATTTGGCTACCAAGTAACGACTGATCCACAAAACGTCAGCAAATCATTTAATGCCTTGATGGAAAATATTGAGGGCAAAGGCGAAGAGCACGTATTGCAAAGTTTAGCCGTGCGTACGATGTCGAAAGCCCGTTATAGCACCGATCCTGTCGGTCACTTTGGATTGGCATTCCCGTTCTATTCGCACTTCACCAGCCCGATCCGCCGTTACCCAGACGTCATGACGCATCGTCTGTTGCAACATTATTTAGACGGAGGAACTCCAGCGGAGCGAGCACCCTTAGAAATCCAATGTAAGCACAGTTCAGACCGCGAAAAACTTGCTTCTGACGCGGAACGCGCTTCTATTAAGTACAAGCAAGTCGAATACATGAGCTTGCATGAACCTCAAATTTTTGACGGAATTATCACCGGCGTAACCGAATTCGGAATCTTCGTCGAAATAGGCGATACGTCTTGCGAAGGCCTCGTGCGAATGGTCGATTTGAATGATGACTTCTACGATTTAGACAAAAACAATTACCGTATCGTGGGTAAATCGAATGGCCGTGTCTTTACGTTTGGAGATAAAGTCCAAGTGAAAGTCCGCGATACAAACTTAGCTAAACGGACGATTGACCTGGAGTTAGTGGGAATGCGTTCTGGCTTGGTGGGAAAATTCGCTAACAACCGTTCTCGTAAGAGAGAAACGCCGAGGGGTGGAAGAGTGATTCCGAAGGGTAGAGAGCGTGGTAGGAGAACTGGGCGACGATAATTTTTTAAAGCATAAAGAATAAAGCACTAAGCATAAAGTAGGAATCAAAAAAGGCTTCGATTAATCGAAGCCTTTTTTGATGAGTATAGGAAGCGTTTAAAAGCAAAATCTTTATTCTTTGTGCTTTATGCTCTATGCTTTAGTCTAGCACCGCAGGTGCAGGACGACTCGTATTATACAACTCATACCAATCCTGGTGATCCATCTCGATTGCGAATGCATCCACGATGTTTTGAATTCGGTTCTCTTCTAAGGTCCCGATTAATGGTAATGCACCTAATTTGATTAACCAAGCTACGGCAACTGATTCGATATTGCTATCGTATTTTGTTGCCATTTCTATCAATTTCTTACGCAGTTTCAAGGCTTGCTCGTCCGTTCCGTGTTCGATGCGACCACCGGCTAGTGGAGAAACCGCTAAGGGGCGCATGTATTTTTGCTTGATGTAATCGACAATCCCATTATCTAATGCGCTTGTGTTTAGTAAGTTCAAGTCGATGTGGTTAGAGACGATCGGGATATTTAAGAAGGAAACTAACAATTGGTGTTGGTAAACCGAGAAGTTTGAAACACCAATGTTTTTCACTTTTCCAGAGCTTTTTAATTTTTCTAATGCTACTGCCGTTGTTTCAATATCGGACAAGGGATCTAATTGATCTAATAAAAAGACGTCCAAATAGTCCGTGTGCAAGTTGCGAAGCGAGTTTTCTACAGACGCCGTGATGTGCGCTGCAGAAGTATTCACGTGGGCAACGCGGAAGTCTGGTCTTGCGGCAGATGGAATGTTAACTCCACATTTAGAAAACAAAACGATGTCAGAACGCTGGATGGATTTTTTGGCCAAAAGCTCTCCAAAGCTCTTCTCCGCCGTATACTCACCATAACGATCAGAATGATCAAAGGTATTAATACCCTTATCTAAACAGAAATGAACGATTTCGTCCATTTTCTTGTCTTCTTTTTCCCAACGCCAAAAGCCATAGATGGCTGGAGAAACTTTGGGACCGGCGTCGCTTAAGTATACTTTTTTCATGCTACAATAATTTTAGATGCGGCTAATAAATCATCCACTAAATGCGTGGCTTTGGTTTCTGTTCCAGCAGGCGCTAAACGAATGGTCCGCAAACCCGCTCGTGTACCTGCTGTAATGTCACGTTCATGGTCGCCTACCATCCAGGAAGCGTCCATGTCAATGTCGTATTTTGCCGCGGCCTTCTCGATCATCAAGGACCCAGGCTTGCGCGTCAGCGAATGGCTGTCAAAGTTTTCGTGGTAAGGACAGAAATAGATATCATCTAATTTAACGCCTGTTCTTTCTTGGATCGCATCATGGATTAAATACACGTCCTCGGGTTTGTAAATCCCTTTTGCAATACCACTTTGGTTAGTAATTACGATTAATAAATACCCCGCGTCTTTTAACGCCTGAAGACCTTCTTTTACCCCCGGAGGGATTACAAAATGGCCTAAATGGTATACATAATCCACTCTATCTACATTTAGAACGCCATCGCGATCTAAAAAAATACACTTATTCATTTCATTCTTTTTAGGCAAATAACGCAGCTAAGCGGCTCCAAGGGATGCGGCTTAAAATCAATAAAAGGCCAATTCCGTTTAATAGCCACATGTTTTTGAACTTCGCGGCATCAGTAATCGCTTTTTTGTTTTTGGCATTCACTACCGTCGCTAAAACGATGGCGATAAGGTTAACCGAAACGTGCTCTACTAAAATCAAACGAGTAGCGGAATCTTTCATAGCTGCACCAAAATCAGCAAAGGCAGCCGTTGTTACTGGGCTAAGCGCCACATAAAGCACTAATCCAATTAACAATTGTGTATGTAAAGAAATCATGTAGAATAAGCCTACTTTACGATCTGATTCTGTGAAAGTTTTGCCTGTTAAGCCTTTGAAAATTGACAAAATGCCTAGTGCTAAAACGACTAGAAACAAGATCGAGTGAATGGTAACGAATGTTGAATACATAGTGCTTGTGTTTAATTTTAACAAAGATACAAAAAGCCTTCGTAACGTGACCTTTGTTACGTTTAATCGTCTAATTTTCTTTACCTTTGGGCATAATTTACCTTATTTTATGTCAAATCCCAGCAAGTTAACGGCCATGATAAATGCCCGTTGTCCTCATTGCCACGAAGGTCGTCTCTTCAAATTTAAGTGGTGGAATATCTTTAATTTCGCTCAAATGCATGACAATTGCCCTTCTTGTGGTGTTAGATACGAAGTGGAACCAGGATTTTTCTATGGTGCAATGTATATTTCCTATGCTTTTACGGTGGGGATCATGCTAGTGGGTGGAATTTTGGTATTTAATTTCTTGAATGATCCACCTGCAATGGGCTATGTCGTTCCTATAACGTCGATTTCACTCTTACTAGTACCCTTTAATTTTAGGACAGCTCGGGTATTATTTATACATTGGTTCTCCGGTTTAAAATACGATCCAAGCGCTGCCGCTAAGCATGAAAATTCTTGATTTTTATATTTTAAAGAAATTTCTGAAGACTTACGTTTTCGCCGTTTTCATCATCGTTCTCATCGTGATGGTAATCGACTACACGGAGAAAATTGATGATTTTATTCGCAAGGAAGCGCCGTTGCGCGAAATTCTATTTGATTATTATTTGAATTTTATCCCCTATTGGGCCTCCTACATCAGTCCATTGATGGTTTTTATTGCGACCGTTTTCTTTACGGCAAACCTGGCTGCTAAAACCGAAATCATTGCCATCTTAAGTTCTGGCGTTAGTTTCACGCGTCTGATGCGGCCTTATATAATTGGTTCGGGTATTTTAGCGGTGGGGACCTTTTTTATGATTGGTTGGATAGTGCCAAACGCGAACAAGATTCGGGTTCCTTTCGAGCACAAATACATCAACAATACTTACTATTTCGATAAGCGCGACGTTCACATTAAAATTGGTCCAGAAACGTACGCCTATTTAGAGACCTACGATAATACGACGAACACGGGTTATCGCTTCAGTTTGGAGCGAATAGTGGGTACGGAAATTCAGCAGAAATTGATGTCGGATCGCATCACCTGGGACTCGACTTCGAAGAAGTGGACCATTCACGATTACCGGATCCGGACGGCTGGGGCGACCTCACTGCAGTTTGGGGCGAAGATTGATACGACCCTTAATTTGTTCCCTAAAGACTTTGAGAACAAGCACTTATTGCACGAAACTTTTACCCTGCCAGAGCTGAATCGCCACATTGATTTAGTGCAATCGCGCGGTGCGGACGGAATCGAAGTCTTTCAAATCGAGAAATACCTCCGCTTCGCTAATCCATTTTCGGTCATGATTTTGACCATTATCGGCTTCCTGGTTTCTGCTCGAAAAGCACGAGGTGGCGTTGGTTTTCAGATTGCATTGGGTTTTAGTTTGGCCTTCATTTATATACTCTTCTTTATGATGAGCAAGGGAATTGCAGAAGGCGGCGGAATGCCTCCCTTGTTAGCGGTATGGCTGCCTAATATCGTGTTCTCCGCCGTGGGTGTGGGTCTTTATTACACAATCCCGCGCTAGAAATGAGACAGGCTCCTCGGCTTCTCGATTATTTCAAGATACATTTTATTGTCATTTTGTATGCGTTTACCGCTATTCTAGGCAATGCGACGGAGGCGAATGCGTTGACGATTGTGTTCTTCCGATGTGTGATAGCGGCGGCCGGATTAGGGCTGATGTTAGCGGCTTCTAAAAAGTCCTTTCAAGTTCCTGCCTCGGTATTAAAGATTTGGTTGTTGAACGGAGTATTCGTTTCGCTGCACTGGCTATTGTTTTTTGGTGCTGCCAAAGTCTCTACGGTCGCCATGTGCCTCGCGGGCCTTTCTACCCAAACTTTTTGGACCTCCATTTTAGAGCCCATCGCGAAGAAAAAACCCATTGCGAAGATCGAAGTGTTTCTCGGAATCTTAGTTATTGTTGCCTTAGGTGTTATTTTCTCAGTAGAACCCGGCCAATGGATTGGTTTAGCGATGGGTATAGGGGCCGGGTTTTTCGGCGCTTTATTTTCTGTGATTAACGGAAATTATACCCACACCCACGACCCTAAATTAATTACGGTTTACGAGATGGTGGCGGCGGGAATGATCACCGGCGCTGTCTGGTTGAGTGGTCTTTTGGGCGGTTCATCTGGTTTCGTTCCAGTCGGCCTGGATTGGCTTTGGATTGGGATTTTGGCGGTCGTTTGTACCGTTTATGCTTACACCGAAACCATTCATTTGTACAAAGTTTTCTCCGTCTTTTCGATCAATCTCGTGATCACGCTTGAGCCCGTTTATGGGATTTTGCTCGCAGTTTTTATTTTTGGCCAAAAAGAAGTCATGCAACCCGCCTTCTACTGGGGAACAGGTTTGCTGGTGCTGACGGTGATGGCGCATCCGTTCTTAGATAAAAAGAATAAAGCATAAAGCACAAAGAATAAAGTTTGATTCGCTGCGCGAAACGCATAGGAAATATTTCAAACATTCATCCCCGAAGGGAATTCCATATTTATTCTTTTTTCTTTATTCTTTATGCTTTAAAAAGTTATGCTTACAATTCATCTCTCAATCAGGACAGACTAGTAGAATTACCCATTTTTTTCTTTTATATTGAGACGTTTTTGGGATCTGCGGACTCATTCCCTACGGACTGACAACTGCCCACTGACAACTGTCTACTGACCTATAAACCTATGAACCCAATCGCCATGAATCTGCTCGTTTACGGGCCAGATATGAATGATGCTATATACTCAGAGCTTTCCTTTATCAAAGAGGTGGGTTATCAAGGCGTTGAAATTCCCGTATTTAATGTTGATTTAGCGCATTGGTCTGCTTGGAAAAAGGAGGTTGATCGGCTGGGTTTACAACCTTTCGCTTGTGCGATTGCGGGGCCTGCAGAGAATTTGATTTCACCGGATCCAGCCGTGAGAGCGGCGGGAATTGCTTATTTGAAAGGGGCTGTAGACGTGGCTGCCTTTTTAGGATCGCCCTATTTGTCTGGGCCATTTCATTCGGCTTTAGGAGTTTTTACAGGGGCCAAAGCTACCCAACAAGAAATCGACTGGTCCATCGCCGGAATTCGGGAAGTGGCAGATCACGCAGCTACGAAAAACATTACCCTTTGTTTAGAATATTTGAATCGCTTCGAGAGCTATTTGGTCTCTAGTGCGGATGAATTATATGCCCTGGTAGAGCAAATTAATCATCCCTATGTGGAGATTATGTTTGACACGTTCCACGCGAATATCGAGGAAGTGAGTACGGCAGACGCGATTCGTCGGATCGCGAAGCGGACACCGCATATTCAATTGTCGGAGAGTACACGGGGGATTTTGGGAGAAGGACAGGTGAACTGGCCGTCTGTATTGCAGTCGATTAAGGACATCAATTATTCCGGCTGGCTCGTGGTGGAGGCCTTTAGCGAGAAATTACCGGCGGCCCATATTTGGCGAAAAATGTTTAATTCAGAGCGCGAGCTTGTGGATAAATCCATCAAATTTATCCATGGTAAGTGGTGAATGGTAAATGTAGGTTGAATTGAAATCTTTTAAACTATGAAAAAATATAACGTTGCAATTGTCGGACTAGGTTTCGGCGCAGAATTTATTCCCATTTATTTGAAGCATCCATTGGCAAATATGTATGCGATTTGCCAAAGAAATGAAGAGAAACTCAACTCCATCGGCGATGCCTATGGGATACAGACGCGTTACACGGATTTTGAGAAGCTAATCCAAGACCCGAATGTCGATGTCGTTCACATCAATTCTCCGATTCACTTGCACGCGGAACAGACGCTAAAAGCGTTGAATGCAGGCAAACACGTGGCTTGCACGGTGCCTATGGCCACGACCGTGGAGGAATGCAAGGCGATCGTGGAGGCGAGCAAGCGCATGGGTAAAAAATACATGATGATGGAGACGGTGGTGTATGCGCGCGAGTTTTTGTACATCAAAGAATTATACGAAAAGGGCGAGCTAGGCAAGATTCAATTCTTGAAGGCGTCGCACCAACAAGATATGGACGGTTGGCCGGATTATTGGCCAGGATTGCCTCCTATGCACTATGCCACGCATTGCGTAGGCCCTGTAGCCGGATTATTGCGTTTGGAAGCGGAATATGTTTCTTGCTTCGGATCGGGTACGATTCGCGAAGAATTGATACAGCATTATAACTCACCCTTTGCGGTGGAATCAGCGCACATTAAGTTCCGTGATTCGGATTTGAGCGCGATGGTGTATCGTTCGCTTTTCGATGTGGCGCGTCAATACCGCGAGAGTTTTGAGGTCTATGGATCGAAGAAATCGGTGGAATGGCCTTTAATTGAAGGCGAAGAATTAGTGGTGCATACGGCGAAAAAACCGGAGCCAGAGATTCCCGCTAAAGTTCCTACACCTGATTTTGCGCATTATTTGCCAGAAGAAATTCAACGCTTCACGACCAAAGGCGTGTACGACGAGGAGGATAATACCCACCTTTCCTTTACGCAAGGAGGCGGACACGGTGGTTCACACCCGCATTTGGTAAACGAATTCTTGCAGGCTTTGGCCGCAGATCGCGATCCATTCCCGAATGCACCACAGTCAGCTAACTGGACCTCGGTGGGTATTTTAGCTCACGAATCTGCTCTTCAAGGCGGAAAAATCATTGAAATTCCTAAATTCTAAGCCATGCGTTTTCTCTTGTTTGCTGCGGCACTCTTGTTTCAATTGTCGGTTTCGGCCGCTCCTGGCAGACGCCTCGAATTGTTGTTTTTAGGCGATAAAGGCCACCACAAACCCTTTGACAGGTATCCAGCGCTGCAATCCGCCGTGGGAATCAAGGGGATGAATATCACCTACACAGAATCCTTGAAGGATTTGAACGAGGCGTATTTAAATAAATTCGATGCCTTAATTATTTATGCGAACCACGATTCGATCGCGGCACCGCAGGAAAAAGCACTTTTGAATTACGTGGCTTCAGGCCACGGTTTAGTCGCGATTCACTGTGCCTCGTTCAATTTTCGGAATTCGAAGGAATTTGTGAAAATGGTGGGCGGTCAATTTTGGCGCCATGGGATGGATTCGATTCGCGTAAAAAACGAGGCGAACACCTATGTTAAGATCAAGACGGTCGATGAGACCTATTTGCACAGCCAATTGCGGCCGGATAACCAGATTTGGCAATCCCGTATTTTAGGGCCAGAACAGGCCAAAGACAAACCTGGCGTGACTACCGAACCCTACACTTGGACACGTACTTATGGTAAAGGAAATGTGTTTTACACGGCCTATGGCCACGACGAGCGCACGTGGGAAACGGAAGGGTTCCAAGATCTGGTAACACAAGGAATTTTGCATGCTGTGGGTGCGGAGAAGAGAGCCTTATTAACGGCATTAAACATTCCAGTCTTGAAATACCGTGAAGCGAAATTGCCTAATTACGAGAAACGCGAGGGCGCTCAATTACAGCAATTACCATTAAGTCCAGAAGAGTCCGTTAAGTTCATTCAAGTTCCGGTGGACTTCAATTTGCAGGTTTTCGCTTCTGAACCGAATGTGATGCACCCGATTGCGATGGCTTGGGATGAGCGCGGGCGTTTGTACGTTTTGATTACGAAAGACTATCCAAACGAACGGAAAGAAACAGGAGGTAGCGATTACATCTTGCTGTGTGAAGACACGAACAAAGACGGGAAAGCAGATAAATTCACGAAATGGGCAAAAGGTCTAAGTATTCCTACAGGGATGGTCTTCGCGAATGGAGGTTTGATTATCTCCCAAGCGCCGCACATGATCTTGTTAAAAGATACGAACGGGGATGATGTGGCAGACGAAAGAAAGATTTTATTCACCGGTTTTGGTACGGGTGATACCCATGCTGGGCCCTCGAACCTGCATTATGGGTTTGATAACTGGATTTGGGGTTGTGTAGGTTATTCAGGTTATAAGGGCAAAGTGGGAGCTGATTCGCTTCAATTTGCACAGGCGTTTTTCCGCTTCAAGCCAGATGGTTCGAAGATGGAACACATGACGACGACTTCGAATAATACCTGGGGCTTCGACTTCAATGAGGCGGGCGATGTCTTCGGATCGACGGCTAATAACGCGCACGGCTGGTATATGGCTATTCCGCACCGCAACATTTGGCATGCGCCTATGACCTTGAATGGTTCTAAAAATACGGATACGCACAAGGACATGCGGACGATCACGAAGAAAGTGCGCCAGGTGGATGTTTTTGGCGGATTTACGGCGGCGGCTGGACATAATTTCTATTCAGCACGCTCGTTTCCGAAAGAATATTGGAACCAGATCGCATTCGTTTCAGAACCAACGGGCCACGTGATTCACCAGAATCGCCAGGTTCCTACGGGCACTGATTTTAACGACAAAGAAGCCTTTAATTTCTTAGCTGGGGCAGACGAGTGGGTGTCTCCGGTATTTGCACAGGTGGGTCCTGATGGAGCTGTTTGGGTAGCGGACTGGTATTCGTTTATTATTCAACATAATCCAGTTCCACAGGGATTCAAGAATGGGACGGGTAATGCCTACGATACAGATTTACGTGATTATACACATGGTCGAATCTACCGTGTAGGATACAATAAGGCCCCTGCCTACACCCCGGTTTCCTTGAAAACACCGGCGGAATGTGTAGCGGCTTTGAGCCATTCGAACTTGTTTTGGCGTTTACAGGCACAGCGTTTATTAGTAGAGCGCGGAAATAAGGACGTGGTTCCTGCCTTGGTAGCGCTTTTAGGTACTGCCAAAACCGATGAAATCGGTCTCGCACCCGGAGCCATCCACGCACTTAGAACCTTAGAAGGTTTAGGTGTTTTACCCATGGATGCTATAGCTCGTGCCATGAAACATTCATCGGCAGCGGTGCGCAAGCAAGCGGTGCAGGTATTGCCTCGTACGGCCGCAGGAGCGAAATTGATTTTGGACCAAAAAATGCTGAATGACAAAGACTCCTTAGTCGTTTTGCATTCCATTTTAGCTTTAATTGAATCACCCTCTTCCCCTGCGGTAGAAGCGGCGATGGCACGCAAAATTGCGGCCTCTCAAAAAACGACTGATCGTTGGATTCCAGACGCTTTAGCGGCGTACGTAATGGCAGGAGGTCCTGCTCGTCGAAATGCGTTCATCGCAAAACAAGGCGCTCAATCAAGTGCGGTGGCAGCAGAGAAATTAGCGAAAGAGGCGAAAAACCCAACGACAGCGGGCACAGAAGCAGGCCTCGACTTAGTCGTGGAGGAAGTACAAATCAAAGGCGGCAATTTCCGCTTACGTGAGGGAGCTAGTTTCGTCATCCGCGTAAAAAACAGAGGAGATAAAGCCTTACCTAAAGGGACACCACTTCCTTTAACTGTTAAAATCGAAGGTATGGGCCGTCGTACGGATTTGGAATCCTATACATTCACAGATGGAGCGGCTCCAGGTGAAACGGTTTCTGTAGTAAAAAATAATAATGGTCCTTGGACAGGAAACTTAGGCTGGACGGCAGACGAAGCAGGTAATTACATGATGGAAATAGCTTTGGATACGAAAGCCGTATTAGGCGAATCGAATCGCAACAACAATATCTTCAGACAACCGATCGTGGTTTCTTTACCTGCAGATGTAGGCTCGTACATCGTAGAGAAATCGTTCCGCGGAATGAGCACAGAGTATTCTGCGAATGACATTGTCTCTCTTTTGCGCTCGATCAAGCAACCGGCTGGTCCTACGATGGGCGCGGCCTTGAAAGGAGCATCTGCGACTTGGAATGCGAAACGTTTGGCAGAATTATCGGCTGAAAATGTGAATTTCATCAAAGGCTTAGGCAAGCAATTGCGTCCGCAAGATGTGGAGGCTTATGAGCGCTTGGCGGGTCTCTGGAAAGTAGAAATACCTACTGCCGAAGTGAAAGGAGTAGTCGTGAAACGTACGATTATGACGATCAAAGAGGCGATGAAATACAGTCCAGCTGAATTCACCGTTCCAGCAGGGGCGACAGTTGAGTTGATCTTTGAAAACGTAGATGCGATGCAGCACAACTGGGTTTTAGGGGCTTTAGGCAGCCAAGAAAAAATCGGTTTGGCAGCAGACAAAATGATCACAGCGGCAGATGGCGCAGCGAAAAACTACATTCCTGCGATGCCAGAGGTTTTAGCCTATACTCCATTGGTGGAATCTGATGGCCGTGTGAAAGTGGTCTTCAAAGCGCCTAGCGTTCCTGGCAATTATCCATTCCTGTGTACGTTCCCAGGACACTGGAGGATTATGAATGGAACAATGAAAGTAAATTAAAGCCAATGCTTTAATTTACTTTCATTGTTCTCAAAGCACAAAGCACAAAGAGCAAAGCACAAAGAACAAAGCACAAAGCACAAAGTTGGATGTTGCTTCGCAACGAT
>JACCDL010503711.1_pt1 | contig 22744 bp, 23 predicted proteins | sample 7441931 | NCBI WGS metagenome assembly JACCDL01 (sample SAMN15323437, study PRJNA562643) | freshwater metagenome | isolation source: river surface water | place: USA:Blue River Watershed | collected 2017-08-16 | reverse complement strand
TAAAATCAAAATCTTCATAAGATGAATAAGGAGAGTGAACCCTCACAGCATAATCAACACCAGCAGCACGAAGGTTAGGACCTGTGAAACCATAATTCAATGCACGTTCAGCAGAGATAGCACCAGTGCCTGCAGTCCTTTCAATAAATATTCTGTTACGGTTGAAGAGGTTTTCAAACTCTTTCCATACTACAGGAAACTCTTCTAAGAATTTTTCAATTTTTTGGAATGCTGTGTTTGAAAAGTTTCTTTCAAAGCCACCTATTCTTCCCATATTGGTAGTTAGACGCGAACCACAAACCTCTTCATAGATTTCATAGATCAATTCGCGGTACTGCATTACATACAAGAAACCTGTGTAAGCTCCAGTATCAACACCAACAATTGAATTACAAATGAGGTGATCAGAAATACGCGACAACTCCATGATGATTACACGCAGGTAATCAACTCTTTTAGGAGTCTTTACACCCAATAACTTTTCACAAGTCAGGTGCCAACCCATGTTGTTCAACGGAGCAGAGCAATAATTTAGTCGGTCTGTAAGTGTTGTAATTTGATAAAGCGGTCTTCTTTCAGCAAGTTTCTCAAACGCTCTGTGGATGTAGCCTACAGTCGATTCTGCTTTAATGATTCTTTCACCATCCATTTCCAAAATGTTTTGGAAAACACCATGCGTTGCAGGGTGGGTTGGACCCAAATTAAGACGTGTTGTCTTTTTCTCGATTGAGCCTTCTGGTAAGTTTATATTGACTTGTTCAGCTGTCATTTTCTTTTGTTTATCGTCCAAACATTTCGTCGTCCTTATCAATTCTGGTCTGGTCTTCTAGCGGATATTCTTTGCGGAGAGGGAAATAATCCATCTCATCTACATTCAATACACGCCTAAGATCTGGGTGTCCAATAAAGTTCACACCAAAGAAATCATAGGTCTCTCTCTCCATCCAGTTTGCACCACTGTATAAGCCTGTCGCGGTAAATACATCAGGCTTTTCTATGGCAACAAAAATTTTAATACGCAACCTAACATTCTCTTTAAGGTTATGTACATGGTAAACAACTGCTAGTTCCTCCCCTTTTTTGTCAGGGTAATGAACACCCGTTATATCTGTTAGGAACTGAAAACCTAGCGTAGGTTCATCGTGTAGAAAAGTCAACACTTTTAAGTTATGATCATGCTGCACAGTTGCAGATAGCATACCATACGACTCTTCCCAGGTGAGTATTTTATCACCAAACTGGTTGTTGAGTTTTTCTTTTATAAAATCGTGCGTAATTGACATAGTCGTTTTTTGAATCAGGGCCTATTGAATACCATATCCTTCAAGCAAGGCCTTGTATTGATCACCATTTCTTCTTCTGAGTGATTCATCTTGAACCAGGTCTTGAATTTTCAAAACACCATCAATAATTGCTTCTGGCCTTGGGGGGCAACCAGGAACATATACATCGACAGGAATAATCTGATCAATTCCCTGCAAAACAGAATAGGTATCAAAAATTCCGCCACTTGAAGCACAGGCACCCACAGCCATCACCCAACGAGGTTCAGCCATTTGCAGATACACTTGCCTTACAACTGGTCCCATTTTCTTTGCGATAGTACCCATCACCATCAACAAATCACATTGTCTAGGTGAAAAACCTACTCTCTCCGAACCAAAGCGGGAAAGATCGTAATGCGAACCCATGGTTGCCATGAATTCGATTCCACAACATGATGTTGCAAAAGGTAAAGGCCACATAGAGTTTTTTCTGGCCAAGCCAACAACCTTGTCTAAGGAAGTAGCGAAGAATCCTTCTCCCATGTGTCCTTCAGGGAGTTGCACCTGATTGATTCCACGATCAGCAGATGACTTTTCAATTAAATTAAATCGAACCGGACGCGCCATAATCAACTGTTTTGTATATAACAAATGCCTGACGAACTTGTTTCTCCAGGCATTTAATTTTTTACTCTTCCCAGTGCAAGGCTCCTTTTCGTATGATGTAGATGAAGCCGGCAAGGAAAAAACCGACAAACATCAGTACCGCCCAAAATCCATCCCATCCTAATCCCTTAAAGTTTACTGCATAAGGGTAGAAGAATATCACTTCAACATCAAACAATACAAAGAGAATGGCAACAAGAAAATACTTGATAGCCATTGGCTGACGAGCATTTCCAAACTGCTCAATACCACTTTCAAAATTTTGGAGTTTATCTGTAGTAACCCTTCTTGGTCCGAGTAACTGTGAACCAAGAATCATGATGGTTACCAAGCCGACAGCAAATAACAACTGAATTCCAATCGGGAAATAGTCGCTTGCTTTACTCAATTCGGGGTTTTGACCCAACACCTTGACTTGCAGGAAAAATGTCCACATCATTGGTATCATTTTGACGCCGCAAAAATAGGTAAAAAGGGCATGAAAAAACGAAAAAGAATTAGATAAAAAAAGGGCCCGGATATAGATCCGAGCCCAATATCTTAACTGTTCTGAAAACGACTACTTTTTAGGGGCAGCCAATGCTTTTTGGATGATATCCCTGTTCTTGATTGCATCCTGGTTATTAGGATCAATTTCAATTATCTTTTCAAGAAATCCAGCCGCTCCAGCAAGGTCCTTCTTGATGTTGGCAGAGTAGCCAGCTAGATAGCCATATGCAGTGATCAAAGTGCTCTTGTTCTTCACTTTATCAGCTTCAGCAATAGTAATAAACTTCTCACAATCAGGAACCGCTAATCCTAGCTCCATAGTAGAATCTACTACTGAAAGAGAACGGAATGACCAGTAATGTCCATATACTTCGTTAGGGTATACGTTTTTATAAATAGTGAAAATACTATCAGCTCTCTTGTATTCAGCAGCTTTGAAGTTTTCAAATCCTGCATTGTAAAGGTCAACTTTACTTTGCTTGGGATTGATTGCCAACACTTTAATCAACCATTCTGCTGACTTTGCTGTGTTTGCAGTTCTTTTGAAGAAATCAGCTGCCTTCCTGGTATAATCCACTTTATTTTCTATCAAGGTATCAGCATCGATGGCCTTGGTAAAGTAATAATCCACTTTAACAGGATCAGTTTTTTGTTTTGCAGCATTATAGGCAGCAATCAAATAATTTTCAGGATTGATGTCTTCCGGATTTTTTACTTTCTGGAAGAAGGTTTCCAAACTTGCTAAAGCTTGAATAGAATCTCCCAATTTATCGTAGCTATATGCTTTAAGGCGATATAAACGAGGATCAGCAGAATCACCTTGGTTCTTCAACAAATCATCAGACTTGGCTATTGCATTCTGGAAATTACCAGATGCAAATTGAAGACTCGCTTCTTCGTAATCCAAAGCCGGACCAGGTTCTGCGTGCTTTTTGTATTCGTTGAAAAATTTAACCGCTAAATTGACATCCCTAGAGAAATAGAACGCATACATATCATACAATGCAGGCGTAAAGGTTGGATCATCTAAGATGGCATCAGAGAATTTCTGTAAGAAAATTTCTTTTTGTTCAGCACCTTGTGTAAGGTATACTTTTCCAATTTTATGTTTTGCCAATGCCAATTTTGGATCAATAACCAAAGCATTTTCATAAGAAGATACCGCTCCACCACCATTCTGAAGCGCACGGTACAAATCTCCCATGTAGATATAGGTCATTGGATCTTTAAATCCTTTGATGGCTGTAGCTTGTTTCAATTTTTCAATACCATAAGCTGGATCACCATGTTGCTCAAGGTTAGCTTTACCAATAGCTGTGAATACAGCAATATCTTTTGCTTTGGTCAATGAAATTGCAGTTTCAAAACGCTGACGAGCATCATTGGGTTTGTTCTCAGTCAACTCAACCTGCCCCATTGCAACAAGCAACAAAGGGTTGTTGCCCAATGCACCGCCCATATGTGTTAACAAAACTTGCTTTGCGCCTTTAGGATCTTTGTGGTCAAAATAAGCCTGAGCCAACCAATAAATCAATTCAGGATTATTTGGATCAGCCTCCAAAGCCTTTCTTAACGTAGATTTTGCAGTATTATGCTTTCTAGCATGAATATGCTTTTTAGCTTCATGCACGCTTTGCGCAAAAAGATTTAGACTTGCTACTAACAACAAAGCCATTAAACCCATCTTCATTTTATACATCTTTCTCTATTTATAGGGGTGTAAATGTAAGAAATTCATTTTTTATTCCGAAACATTGGCTTTTCTAATTTGAAAAGCCATTCGGTCAGGCACAAGATAACCCCTTCTAAAGATCAATTGCCCCTTTTCGTGCGTTAAGAAATTGACAAATCCTTTGCCCAAACCGGCATAGTTTTCCTTCAAAACATAGTAAACTCCTCTGTTCAAAGGATATCGTTTCATAGCAATATTGGCTTGATAAGGCCTTACATAGACATCTTGATCACAGTTAGCACATTGCAAAGCTGCAATATTCACCTTTTTGAGGAAGGTAAGCTGAGTTGAATCATCTTTGTTCCCTATCCAGCTTACGCCTATAAAACCGATGGCATTGGGATGCTTAGCAACATAGTCAATCACCCCTTCGGAATTCTGTGCAGCCATTACTTTTCCAGCCATTGGTTGTCCGCGTAACACTGAATCAATCAAAAACCTGACTGTACTCGTTGCCTTTAAACCATCCATCACCAAATCATAAGGATAACCCGAAGTGCCATTTAGCATCGATTTAATTTCCGCAACGGAAAAAAGACTATCCTTTGATGAATTATGTACCAAAACCGTAATGGCATCATTAGCTAGCTTCCCCCAGAGAGGAATAAAACTTAAAGTATCCTTATAAAACAATTCTTCATCAGCTGTCAATCCTCTTGTTACAATGACCATTCTTGTACTGTCTTGCAACAAGTCTTTTAGACATTCAGCTTCTGGTTTATAATGCGGGATAATTTTAGCTTCAGGATGCTGCGACATGAAAACCTTGATCTGCTCATCAATGATTGGCGCAAATGATTCGTCTACACTGATGTGAATTGTTCCTGTGCTGATGGTATCATTTCCTGCAATTACTTTTGCCTTTTTTTTATTTGTCTCACACGAAACTAACGTTATTGCAAGCATCACTATACCTGCCAAAAGGCGCACCTGAGTTATTTGCTTTTTCATTTTCTTTTATTTGCTGTGAAACCACGGTAAAATCTAAATACACCATAAACCAGAGCAGCAATTCCGAATAGCGTTGTGGTTAGAGAGTCTAACCCCAAACCGTCTGCAAAATATTTTGCAGTAATGAAAAAAATACCTGCGGCCGTCCAAATGAGACCCATCACAAAATCATAGATTTTTCTCAACTGACCTTGCCTACTTTCTTCTCTTTGTCTAAATGAATTTGTATCCATGGTTGCAATTTAATTAAATCAATGATGCATCTGTTGAATTGGATGCTCAAAACATGATAATCCATAACTTAAATTTGTAAAAAATTTGTCATGAAGGTGTTAATGGTTTGCCTAGGAAATATTTGCAGGAGTCCGATTGCTGAAGGTGTATTAGCGGAGAAATGCAAAGCAATGGGTTTAGATTGGAAAGTTGATAGTGCCGGGACAAATGGATTACACAATGGCGAAAAACCTCATCCCATGTCGCAATCCGTGGCTAAGCTAAACGGTATTGACATTTCACATCAAAGATCAAGAGCATTCAAAGCCTCGGATATGGAAGAGTTTGATTTAATCATCCCCATGGCTACAGATGTAATGAGAGACATCAAGTACATTGCCGGAAAAAAATACAACCCTGAAAAAGTCAAGCTTCTCCTCAACTATGCCTTCCCTTCTTCTGATATGGACGTACCAGACCCATGGTCGAGATCTATAGGAGCCTACCATGAAGTTTACGGATTGATAGAAGACGCTTGCAATAAATTGATTGAATTCCACACATCCACAAAACAACATTAACTTTGCAGGCATGAAGCCATCTATTCCACAAGGCACAAGAGATTTTTCAGCGGCAGTCCTCCGTAAAAGGAACTATATTCTTCAAACTATAAAATCAACTTTTGAACTTTATGGTTTTGAACCATTGGAAACCCCTGCCATGGAAAACACGGAAACTTTGTTGGGCAAATATGGTGAAGAAGGCGATAAATTGATTTTCAAAATCTTGAACAACGGCTTAAACAATCCCGATAAAAGAGAAACTGTAGAAAAAGATTTTCAAACTATACTAGAAGGGAAAACAAATAAAGGAATTACCGAAAGAGCCTTACGTTACGACCTTACGATTCCCTTTGCGAGATATGTTGCCATGAACCATGGTCAGCTTGCACTTCCTTTCAAGCGATATCAAATGCAGCCTGTTTGGCGAGCCGACAGACCACAACGTGGAAGGTACCGTGAGTTTTGGCAATGTGATGCAGATATTGCAGGTAGCAGTTCTTTGTTGCACGAAACAGAACTGACTTTGATTTATAGTCACGTTTTTTCCAAACTAAAAGTACCTGTCAGCATCCACCTCAACAACAGAAAAATACTTACAGCACTTTCTGCTCTATGTGGTGGAGAGGAATTGATGATGGACATCACCATTGCCATCGATAAGTTGGATAAAATTGGAATTGAAAAAGTGAAGGACGAATTGACAGCAAAGGGATTAACCATGGAGCAGGTTGCAGCTGTTGAATCCTATATTGCGATTGCTGGCAGTAATGAAGTTAAAATCAAACAATTAGAATCCCTCTTCAATACCATACCAGTAGGTATGGAAGGCATCGCAGAACTTAAGGTGCTACTGGAGAACTGCAGCAAAAGCAAACAAAAACCCAACCTTGTTATTGACCCCTCCTTAGCAAGAGGCTTGAATTATTATACAGGGACTATTTTTGAGGTCAAAGCCAATGGTGTACAAATGGGTAGTATTGGTGGTGGTGGTAGATACGATGACCTAACAGGATTATTTGGCGTAAAAGGAATTGCAGGTGTGGGCATCTCTTTTGGTGTAGACCGCACCTATGATGTAATGGAAGAATTGAATGTATTTCCAGAAAATATCCAAAGAGGCACTACTGTGCTTTTGTTTCATACTGGAGAACCACAACAAGAAGCCTTACTGAGTTTAGCAGAGGAATTGAGAAATGAAAATATTGCTTGTGAACTTTATCATGAGCAAGTAAAATTCGACAAACAATTCAAGTATGCTGAGAAAAAATCTATCCCATTTGTAATTATTCTGGGAAGTGAGGAAATACAAAAAGGCACAATTGTAGTGAAGAACCTAGCTAGCGGAAAACAAGAAGAAGTCGATTTTACATCATTGATCCAACTGCTTAAAGCTTAGCCCATTTCCGCATTTGCTTCAAACACGCATCCATGTCTTTTGGAAGTGGCGCTTCAAGTGTTACAGCATTACCCTCCTGATCTTCAAAAGATAAACTAAAGGCATGCAAGGCCAAACGATTGAGCAAAGGACGTTCCTCTTCATCCTTCTTTGAAAGATTGAACTTCTTTTTGAAAGTTGAAAGCTTGATCGAATCACCGGCTCCATATAATGGATCACACGCAAGTGGATGACCTATATTCTGCATGTGTACACGAATCTGATGCGTTCTTCCCGTTTCAATGATAAATCTCATTAAACTATACCCCTTGAATTGCTCTTCAACAAAATAATGCGTAATAGCGGGTTTTCCTTTTCGTCCAACGCGCATTTTACCGGCAACAACAGGATGCTCTTCAATGGGTTGATCACAACTACCCTGCTCATGATTAAATGCACCTGTAACAATTCCGTAATAGGTCTTTTCTAAACTTCGGTTTTGAAAAAGGGTATTGTAATATTTGTGCGCCTCCGCATTTTTAGCAAATACAATCAATCCACTGGTGTCTTTATCAATACGATGAATGATATATACTTTATCACCCTTGGCCTCTAACCAAGTTTTCACAGATGCCAAAGTTGGATCATGGCGATCAGGAATAGATAACCAGCCAGATGGCTTGTTGACTGCAACTAAATCATTGCTAGTGTATACGATTTCCGGAGAGGCGTGACTCACACTTTTTGTTTTTTGATGAATGAGCTGTTCATGAATTTCAATAACCTGATTTCTTTTTCGTTCAGGTATCTCCATTTGCCACGCTCAACATTCTTTTTTGTAAGGTTACCAAACATCACTCGATCCAAATTTCTTACATCATAACCCAAGAACTCAAACATTCTTCTTACTACACGGTTTCTTCCGCTGTGCAATTCAATACCAATGATTGATTTGTCTTTAGGATCAGTAAAAGCAAGTGAATCTGCTCTAACAAAACCATCATCCAACTGAAGACCATTGAGTATTTTTTCAAAATCAACTTTACCCAAAGGCTTGTCCAACTTCACTTCATAAATCTTTTTCACTTCATGTGAAGGATGAGAAAGCTTTTGTGTCAAATCACCATCATTGGTCAGCAACAATACCCCAGTTGTATTTCTATCAAGACGACCTACAGGAAATATGCGCTCATTGGTTGCTCCTTTCAATAGATCAAGGACTGTTTTTCTTCCTTCAGGATCATCAAGTGTAGTAATATAATCTTTCGGCTTGTTCAGCAAGATGTATACGAGGTTTTTTTCTGGGATAATTTTTTTACCTCCAAAAAATACCTCATCAGTTGGAGCAACTTTGAAACCTGGTTCGGTAACGACTTGTGAGTTAACTTTAATTTTCCCTTCTTTGATCAAGGGGACGGCATCTCTTCTAGAACAAACACCACAATGTGCTACGTACTTATTTAGAGGCATCGACTTATCTACTTTACGTAGCGTAACAGCGGGCTGATGATCACTAGATTCAGAACGATTGTCTGGCTTGTTTCTTTTATCTAAAGAGAGTGCGCGCTTTTCAATCTTTTTTTTCTCTATGGCTTCAGATCTTTCTTTTTTGAATTTTTTCTTTTCTTGTCTGAATTCCTCTTTGACTGCACTGTTCTTTTTCTTGGTTGCGAATTTTGAAAAATTGTCTGTTCTTTTCATGTTTGTTCATTTGCTGTTTTCCAACAGTAGTTTAAAAATTTATTTATTGGCTAATTGTCCGCATGCTGCATCTATATCCTTACCGCGACTCCTTCTCAACCTTGCATTCACCCTGTTCTTTTCCAAAATTTGCATAAAGGCCATGGTCTTTTCTTCAGTTGGCTTTTTGAATCGAGCAAAATCAATTGGATTGTATTCAATGATGTTCACCAAATCAGCTGGTACCTGACGATACACTTTGATCAACTCTGCTGCGTCTTCAGGTGAATCATTAAAGCCATCGAAAAGAATATATTCAAGCGTGATCTCGTTTTTGGTTTTCTTATGAAAATAATTCAAAGCATCAATCAAAGAACTTAAATCATTTGTCTCGTTGATGGGCATGATTTCATTCCTCTTTCTATCATTGGCTGCATGAAGTGACAATGCAAGTTTAAATTTTACTTGATCATCACCCAATTGCTTGATCATTTTTGCAACACCCGCTGTTGATACGGTTATCCTTCTTGGACTCATTGCTAATCCGTCTGGTGCAGTTATTCTCTCAATAGCTTTTAGTACATTTTTATAATTGAGCAACGGCTCACCCATCCCCATAAACACAATATTGGTGAGTTTTTGCTGTCTCATCTCCATTGCCTGGTGGTTGATCAACACAACTTCATCATAGATCTCATCAAAATTGAGGTTTCGTTTACGATCCAAATAGCCAGTAGCACAAAATTTGCACGATAAACTACAACCAATCTGAGAAGAAACACAAGCAGTTAGACGCTCTTCTGTTGGAATTAATACCCCCTCTACTTTATGGCCATCAAATGTTTTGAACCGAGATTTAATGGTACCATCCTCACTATACTGTGTTGCATCATTTGTAAGAGATGGGAAAGAAAATTTCTCCTCTAATTTTGAGCGAAGTTCTTTAGAGAGATTAGACATCGACTGGAAATCAAAGGCATGTTTCTGCCACAACCATTCCCAAATTTGTTGCAAACGGAATTTCTTCTCCCCTATGGATTCAAGATACTCTCCAATTTCTTCTTTGCTGAACGTTCTAATGTTCGGCTTAGTGCTCAATGCCATCCTGCAAAGATAGCAAATAAGTTATGGTTGTGGCGTATACCTCAAATAAGGTTTAACAATATTGAGGCCTTTGGGGAACTTCTTTTCTGCATCTTCTGTTGAAACGGCAGGAACAACAATAACATCTTCGCCATTTTTCCAATCAGCTGGTGTGGCTACTTGGTGTTTTGCAGTTAATTGTAAAGAATCGATTACCCTGAGTACTTCTACAAAATTTCTACCTGTTGAAGCAGGATAGGTAATAAACAATTTGATTTTTTTATCTGGTCCAATTACAAATAACGATCTGACTGTAAACGTTGCTGATGCATTTGGATGAATCATGTCATATAAAGATGCCACTTCTCTTTTTTCATCAGCGATAATGGGAAAGTCAACACTACACTGTTGTGTTTCGTTAATATCCTTTACCCATGAAAAATGATTATCGATAGCATCAACACTCACTGCAAGCACTTTCACATTTCTTTTTTCAAATTCTTGTTTTAACAGAGCAGTCCTTCCTAATTCTGTGGTACACACAGGAGTAAAATCTGCTGGATGAGAAAATAATACCCCCCAAGAATCTCCCAAGTATTCATAGAAATCTATTTCACCTATTGTAGTGCTTGCTTTAAAATTTGGTGCATCATCTCCTAAGCGTATTGACATAACATTAATATTTACAACAAAAGTAAATAAAATATTATACTCTACAAATTTAGTAGACTATTTATTACCCCTTCCAATTAATTTTTTTCCAAACCGGTTTTTAACTTGGTCGATGGCATCGTACAGGTTAGCCTTTTTGATTTTATTATCGAACAAATTGGTTTGCACAGATGTCTCGGTGAGCTCTGTAAACCTAACTCCAATCAGTCGAATAGCCTTTTTAGGATCATAGAGTTGCTTGAACAAATCTTTTACAACTTGGTAGAGTTCATCATCATAAGAGCTTGGCTGAATAGCCATTTGTTTGGTATGGGTTTGAAAATCAGGGTACCGCAATTTAACGGCAACACATTTGGTCATTCTTTGATCTTCGCGGAGTTCATGCGCAAGCTTCTCTGTCATGCGCAACAATTCTGCCATCAAAACTTGTTCATCTGAGACGTTTTCAAAGAAAGTATGTTCAGTTGAAATTGACTTTGCTTCATGGTAATTATCAACGGTTCCTTGGTAGGCACCATTTGCTTTCAGTGATAAAACAGTTCCATATTTTCCAAAATATTGTTCTAGCAAATGAACAGGATAATCTGCCAGCTGGTGTATGTAGAGAATACCAAGGCTATTCAGCGTTTTGAGTCCCTGTTCCCCAACACCAGGAATTTCGCTCACTTTCAAAGGGCCCAGAAATTCTTTTTCTTTCCCCGGCAACACTTGTAAATAGCCATTAGGTTTTGCTGCATTGGTAGCCATTTTGGCAACCATTTTATTCGATGCAAGTCCGAATGAAATAGGAAGCTTTGTAGTTTCCATGATTTCATTTCTCAAATCAATGGTCCACTGCAAAGGATCAAAGAAGCGATCCATACCCGTAAGATCAATGTAAAATTCATCTATGGATGCCTTTTCATAAACAGGTGCCTTAGCTGCAATAATATCTGTCACCCATTGTGAGAACTTGCTGTATTGCCCTTTAGATCCTTTCATTACTATGGCATGCGGACAAAGCGCGACTGCTTTGGCCATGGGCATGGCAGAGCGAACACCATACTTACGTGTTTCATAACTGCAAGTACTTACTACTCCTCTCTCTTTTGATCCACCTAGGATTAGAGGTTTACCAACCAGTGAGGGATCGAGAATACGTTCGACTGACACGAAAAACGCATCAAGATCAAAATGAGCAATATAAGTTTGTTGATCAGCCATGTTGCAAATGCAACATCAAGTTAGATAAATATCAAGGAGTCCCTCTGGTAAAACGACGAAAATTTTCTGGTTTTTGTGATCGATGCGCTCAAGGGTTGTTTCATTGATTGGGACCAACACTTCCTTGCCTTGCATGTCTATGCTGAGCAAGAGTTGTGTAGGTTGTTCAATGACTTCCATCACTTTACCCAAAAGCTTTTTCTTTTCATACATGGCAAAACCCAAAAGTGAAATTGGTGCAGTAACAGATGCTGATTTTTTTACGTCTGCTTCAAGTAACCAGACTTTTTTCTTGACAAATTTTTTCGCTTTTTCGGGTGTATCAAATCCTTCCAACACAATCAGCATTTCTTCATCATTTCTTTGCTTGGCAGCAACCAAAAAATAAGGGATAAACTTTCCAGCAACTTCTTCAATAAACAAGGCTGTAACCCCTTCCAATGAAGCATCTTCACCCAGGTGATGAGATAAAACAAGTTCACCTTTCACACCAAAAGTGGCTGCAATTTTTCCTATGACGAGGTAATTTTCCATGTAAAAAAAAGCCCCGTAATATACGAGGCTTTCTATATTTTTTTGATTCGATTTTATTCAGCTGAAGGTTCTTCAGAAGGAGCAGCCTGAACCGGCTTTGCAGCTGGTCTTGGAGCAGTACGTCTTTGGCGACGCTCACGAGCAGCAGCCTCTTGACGAGCTTTGCTTTTTGCTTCTTGTTCTTGGTGCCATGCTTCGAATTTGTTCATTGCAGTTGCATGATCAAACAAACCCAAATCAACACCACGAAGAAGGTGCTTCAAATACAAAACGCCTTTTGAAGAAAGGATTTTGCGAACAGTATCAGTTGGTTGTGCACCATTACCTAACCATTCTAATGATTTTTGACGATCAATTAATACAGTTGCAGGATGCGTAAGTGGATTGTAGGTACCAATCTTTTGGATGAACTTACCATCGCGAGGAGCACGTGCGTCAGCTACTACGATAAAATAGAAAGGTCTTTTCTTACTACCGTGACGCTGGAGTCGAATTTTAACAGCCATAAAAAATAAAAATTTTTATTGGGTGGTGAATAATAGGGTTTCAATTTCGGACTGCAAATATAGTACAAAACGGGACAAATCAAAATTGACAAAGGTCATATTTTACATTCTTCTTCCCATTCTAGGCATTGAAGGCATGTTGCTCATCCCCTTCATCATCTGCTTCATTTGGTCGAATTGCTTGAAAAACTGGTTCACTTCGTTCATATCTCGCCCACAACCAGCTGCAATGCGCTTTTTCCGGCTGGTATCAATTTTATCAGGATTTGCCCTTTCAAATGGGGTCATAGAGCCAATAATGGACTCTACACCTTTGAAAGCATCATCACTGATATCGATATCTTTTAAGGCCTTACCCATCCCCGGAATCATTCCCATGAGGTCCTTCAGATTACCCATTTTCTTAATCTGTTGCAATTGATCCATGAAATCCTGGAAATCAAACTGGTTCTTTCTGATCTTCTTTTCTAACTTTTTAGCCTGTTCTTCGTCGAATTGCGCTTGTGCCTTTTCAACAAGTGAGGCAATGTCGCCCATCCCCAAGATCCGCTGAGCCATCCTGTCAGGATAGAACACATCAAGGGTCTCCATCTTCTCACCACTGCTTACAAATTTTATTGGCTTCTGAACGGTGTACTTTACTGACAAGGCAGCACCACCCCTGGTATCACCATCCATTTTGGTGATGACAACCCCAGTAAAATCGAGTCTTTCATTGAATGCCTTTGCTGTATTAACCGCATCTTGTCCCGTCATGGCATCCACCACAAACAGAATTTCCTTTGGCTGTAAAAACTCCTTCAAACCCGCTACTTCCTGCATCATCACCTCATCAATGGCTAAACGACCAGCCGTATCAACGATGATTACATTTTTATTGGTAGCCTTTGCTTGCTTTAGTGCATTTTCGGCAATCGACCTTGGATCTTTGTTCTCAGGTTCTGCATAAACATCCACGCCAATCTGTGAACCCAGTACTTTAAGCTGGTCAATAGCTGCTGGACGATACACGTCACCTGCCACCAACAAGGGAGATTTGCCTTTCTTGGTCTTTAGGTAATTGGCCAATTTACCACTGAAGGTAGTTTTACCAGAACCCTGAAGACCGGCTATAAGAATAATGGCTGGATTGCCCGTGGTATCCAAATCACTGGCGGAACCACCCATGAGTTCGGTGAGTTCGTCTTGAACTATTTTGACCATTAACTGGCCCGGACTAATGGCATTGATAACCTTTTCACCAATGGCTTTGTCTTTAACACGATCGGTAAACTCTTTGGCAATTTTAAAGTTGACGTCGGCATCCAGCAAGGCTTTGCGGATATCCTTAACGGTATTGGCAATATTTAAATCCGTTATCCTACCCTCCCCTTTAATTTGCTTAAAGGCCGAGGCAATCTTTTCACTTAAATTTTCAAACATAAAAAAACTTTGCTTGGGGAAGCAAAGTTAATTAATATACTGAATAGACACTAAGTAAGTAGAAAGTGTAAATCGACTAGAGGAAAGTTTTAAGTCGCCTTGCATTGGTATGCCTTCTCAAGGTAATCAGGGCTTGATCTCTAATCTGGCGAACACGTTCTCGGGTTAATCCCATTTCTTCACCAATATCTTCCATACCCAATGGCCTGTCCATACCAATTCCATAAAGTGATTTCAAGACCAATTGTTGCTTAGCAGGAAGACTGTTCAAGGCCAATTCAATTTCATACATCATTGATTCCTTCTGACTTTCACCATCCACTGCATCCACATTTTCATTTTCCAAAACATCAATCATGGTACCATCACCTTCTTCCCCAATAGGAGAGTCAATACTCAAATGACGGCTATTAAAGTTCATAGTAGATGATACTTCATCAAGATCCATATCTAGATATTCAGAAATTTCCTCTGCAGTTGGCTCCCTTTCAAAATTCTGCTCCAATTGTTGTGCAGCCTTATTCACTTTACTGGATAAACCAACTTTATTTAAAGGGATGCGCACAATTCTTGACTGATCAGCCAAAGCTTGCATGATACTTTGACGAATCCACCAAACTGCGTATGATATAAACCTGAAACCTTTTGTTTCATCGAACTTTTTTGCTGCCCTGATCAATCCCATGTTTCCTTCATTGATAAGATCAGAGAGCGATAAACCTTGGAATTGGTATTGTTTAGCGACTGAAACAACGAACCTTAGGTTGGCCTTGGTAAGGCGTTCTACTGCTGATTGATCCCCCCTTCTGATGCGCTGTGCTAGCGCTGCCTCTTCTTCCGCAGTCACCATGTCTACTTTGCTGATATCGCTGAAATATTTCTCTAGACTTGGCGCTTCGCGCGTTGTAATAGATTTACTGATACGTAATTGACGCATACTCATTTGGGGTAAGGATTTAAATCCAGTCAACCTGACTGGGCTTACTCAAAACGAAGGATTTAAGAAAATATTGTTAAATCCTAAGTAGTAATACGTAATTTATAAGCCGCTGCTCTGTAAATGCTTGATATCCATATATTTGAGACAAGAAATCCCCAATGGGGAAAATCACGTGGAAAAAGTTGGAAATAAACACCAAATTATATTTTTTCGGTAATGATATTTTTCTATCATTGCAAGGTGCATCTGAATTTTTGCGCGAAAAGAGATAAACTTTAGTCATGAGTAAACAATTGTTTTCAATAGAGTATCCAGTAAGGTGTTCTCCAAATATCCTATTTGAATTCCTTTCCACACCAGCAGGTTTGCAAGAATGGTTTGCTGATAGAGTAGATGAACGTGATCTTGTTTTCAGTTTTTCTTGGAACGGGTCTACTGAAAAAGCAGAAGTCCTCGAAATGGAGGAAGGAAAATTCGTTCGCTATCATTGGTTACATGCTCCAAAGAATGAGTACTTTGAATTTTCAATTGAGAAATCTGAAGTAAGTAGTCAAACCATACTTGTCATCAAAGACTTTGCAGAGAAAAGAGATATTGCAGATCAAACCCGTCTGTGGGATGTTCAAGTGCATGATCTCTTTCATAGACTCGGCAATTGAGTATGATCAAGAAACTCGACAAACTAATTTTAAAGGCTTTTATAGGTCCTTTCATTGCGACCTTCTTCATCACACTGTTTGTGTTGGTGATGCAATTCTTTTGGAAATACATTGATGACTTAGTAGGAAAAGGACTGGATATTCTGAGTATTTTAGAATTGACTTCCTATGTTACTGTGACTGCAATTCCCTTGGCACTTCCACTGGCAATCTTGATTTCTTCAATCATGACATTCGGAAACCTTGGTGAAAGTTTTGAATTAGTAGCTATCAAATCTGCCGGTATTCCTTTGTTGCGGTTTATGCGGCCATTAATGGTAGTTACCATCATCATCTCAGGAATTGCCTTTACCATTTCAAATTATCTGATGCCAGTTGCTAATTTGAAATTCACCACCATGCTCTATGATATCCGAGTTGCCAAACCAGCATTCGATATCAAAGAAGGAATATTTTACGATAAACTACCGGGATTTGCCATCAAGGTCGGACAAAAAGAAGATGATGGTAATACCATTAAAGATGTAATCATTTACGAAAATCAATACTCTTTACAAGACAACATCATCATTGCTGAAAAAGGGGTGATGCGCATCAGTGATGATAAAAAATTTCTAGAGTTTGATCTTGAAAATGGATGGCGTTACCAAGAGAATGGTCCGTATAATACAGTTCAAACAGATTATTATCGCTTAGGCTTCAAGAAATATAAAAAAGTATTTGACCTCAGCTCATTTGATGTGCTTAAAACACCTGATAGTCTATTTAAGCGCAGTTATCAGATGTTGAACATCAAACAACTCCAAAAAGCAAGTGACTCTATCAACAGAGACATATTAAAAATACAAAACGAACGTCTTACCAAAGAAGTCACATCCTATTTCCTATTCCATAAATACATGGAAAAGGGTTGGAATCAAAATAAACAAGTTGTTGTAAAAAAAGTAGCCAACTACGGAGACCTGCTTCCCGATTCTGTTATCAATATCGTTTTTGCAAAAGCAGCCGACAAGACAAACATTCTAAAAAATTCCACACAACTGATTGTAGAGGATTATGTTCAAAGAGCATTTGACCTAAGGCTGTTTACTATTGAATGGCACAAGAAGTTTGCACTTTCGTTTGCTTGCATCGTTTTATTTATCATTGGTGCACCGCTAGGATCTATCATCAGAAAAGGAGGATTGGGAATGCCGTTGGTTGTTGCAGTCGTTTTCTTTCTGATCTTTCACCTGTTGAATATGTTCGGTGAGAAATTTGTAAGACAAGGGATCATGCCACCTTTCTGGGGTATTTGGCTGCCAAGCCTTGTACTCCTTCCAGTAGGTTGTTTTCTGGTATATAAAGCCATGAACGATTCCCAACTCTTCAACAACGAATATTATTTCCGCTTTTTTAAAAAAGCCAAGGCGCTCGTTAAAAAAAATAAATAAGCCAATATGAAAAATAACAACAGTAGAAGAAAATTCATTGGCAACACCATAAAAGCAGGTGTGCTTGTTTCAGCTGTAGGATTGGATTATACCACTGTTTTGGCAAATGAACACCAGTCTGTAGTTTTCAAGCAAACACCACTAGCATATAGTTACAATGCTTTAGAGCCACATATTGATGCAATGACAATGGAAATCCATTATTCAAAACATGCAGCCGCCTATACAAAAAACCTGAATGATGCAGTTGCAGCTGAACTAAATGGAAGAAATGCATCTATTGAAGAACTATTGAAAAACATTTCAAACTATTCCCCTAAACTTCGAAACAATGGTGGTGGACACTATAACCATGAACTGTTTTGGAAATGCATGCAGCCTAATGGTGGGGCACTAGGTCCTGGTAATTTGAGTGAAGCAATTCAATCATCTTTCAACAGCTACGAAATTTCAAAAACAAATTAAGCGAAGTTGCAATGAGCAGATTTGGTAGTGGATGGGCTTGGCTATACATAGACGATAAAAAAACACTTCAAATTGGTTCAACTCCTAACCAAGATAATCCATTGATGGACGTATCCCCAATCAAAGGAACACCATTATTGGGTCTAGATATTTGGGAACATGCCTACTATTTGAAATACCAGAACAGAAGAGCAGAGTATGTGAGCAATTGGTTCAACCTTATCAACTGGAAATTTGTTGAAGAGACTTATCTGAAAGCAAAATAATTTACCCCTAAAATAGGTTCAGCCTTTGCAAAAAACTATCGTTTGAAACAATAGGATTCACAAAGGCTGAAAAATGACACGCAATCGTGGGTCAAATATAGGGATGGAATTGATTCAGTTTTTATTTTTTTATTAAATTTTTTTAAAAACAATGTGTAAAATAAACACATTAAATAGAACATATGAAAGCCTACATTGAAGCCAATCAACAGCGTTTTTTAGATGAATTACTCGATTTATTGAGAATTCCTTCGATAAGTGCGAAGTCGGAACACAAACACGATATGATTACCTGTGCTGAAGCAGTTAAGCAATCTCTTTTGGCTGCAGGTGCTGATAAAGCCATGATCATTGAGACAGATGGTCATCCTATAGTTTACGGAGAGAAAATTGTAGATCCCAAGTTACCGACTGTTTTGGTATACGGGCACTATGATGTGCAACCTGCTGATCCGTTGGAACTATGGCATAGTGGTCCGTTTGAACCAACCATCAAAGATGGCAAAATTTATGCTAGAGGTGCATGTGATGATAAAGGCCAATTCTATATGCATGTGAAAGCATTAGAAGTGATGGTAAAGCATGATATGCTTAAAACAAACATCAAATTCTGCATTGAAGGAGAAGAAGAAATTGGTTCACCCAACCTTGCAAAATTTGTAGAAGCCAATAAAGAACTACTCAAATGTGACGTTATATTGATCAGTGATACTGCAATGATCAGTATGGATACGCCATCTATTGATACTGGTGTTAGAGGTTTAAGCTATATTGAAATTGAGGTTACCGGTCCAAACCGAGATTTACACAGTGGGGTTTATGGTGGTGCTGTAGCAAATCCTGCGACTGTCCTTGCAAAAATGATTGCTTCTTGTCATGATGAAAACAACCACATCACCATTCCTGGTTTTTATGATGATGTATTAGAAGCCAGTGCAGAGGAAAGAACCTTATTGGGTAAAGCTCCATTTGATGAAAAAGCTTACATCACAGATTTAGGAATCGATTCGGTATATGGTGAAAAAGGTTTTACTACCAATGAAAGAACAGGTATCAGACCAACTTTAGAAGTGAATGGTATTTGGGGTGGATATACTGGCGAAGGATCAAAAACAGTCCTGCCTTCTAAAGCAAGTGCAAAAATTTCAGCTCGATTGGTTCCCAACCAATCATCTGAAAAAATTACTGCGTTGTTGCTCGACTACTTCAAAAAAATTGCTCCAGCTGGAGTTTCAGTAAAAGCAACTGAACACCATGGCGGGGAGCCTTATTTAACGCCGATTGATTCCAGAGCCTATCAAGCAGCTGCAAAAGCAATTGAAAAATCATTTGGGAAACAGCCTGTGCCTGTTAGAGGTGGTGGAAGTATTCCCATTTGCTCTCTATTTGAAAAAGAACTTGGAGTAAAGATTGTATTCATGGGATTTGGATTGGATAGTGATAACCTGCATTCTCCAAATGAGAAATACGACATCTTTAATTACTACAAAGGGATAGAAACTATACCTTACTTCCATCAGTTCTTTGCGGAATAGATAAAAAGGAAAAGGGATTAGAAAAAAGGGAGAATTACTTCTCCCTTTTTTTATTTAGCGCCGGGCGGACAATACTGTTTTAGATAGTTGGTGTACAGCGTTGACAAATGTTTAGTTGTGCCCTCCCCTTCATATATACCATGACTCCTGTTGGGATAAGACATGAACTGGAATTGCTTGTTGTATTTTATCAATTCATTTTGCAACATTTCCGCATTTTGATAATGCACATTGTCATCGCCTGTCCCATGTATATATAAAAGATTACCACGAAGATTTTTCGCATGTGTGATGGGAGAACCCTTTATAAAATCATCTTTGTTTTCTTGTGGTAAACCCATGTAACGCTCTTGATAAATATTATCATAAGTAAGTTGATAAGCCACTGCTGCAATTGAGATACCTGTCTTATAAATTTCAGGATACCTGAACAACAAATTCAAAGTAGCAGAACCACCTCCACTCCATCCCCATACTGCTACACGCGATGTATCAATGAAGCCCATTTTAAATACTTCACGTGCTGCACTTGCCTGATCATCAATATTTACAATACCAATTTTTCTATAGATGGATTTTCTCCAAGCTCTTCCCTTAGGAGCAGGTGTTCCTCTGTTGTCTATTGATACATACACATATCCATCGCGCTTCATATCCCCCGCATAAAGTCGGTTGTTACCTACACCAAAACGATCTACCACATTCGCACCTGCCGGTTCTGAATAAACAAAAAACACAACTGGATATTTTTTAGAAGGATCGAAATTATCCGGCTTTACCATCCATCCATCCATTTCAACACCTTCCTTGGTTTTTACTTTAAAAAATTCAATTGGAGATTTCCTCGACTTTGATTGAGCAATCGCATCTGCTACTTTACTCTTACCTGTTGCATCTTTATGTGTACTCAACTGAATTGATTCAGTCACGAATGGCACATTGTGATTAGAAAAACTGTGGTAAGCAAAATCAGCCGTTGGTGAAATGGTATACTGATGTGTTCCAGGCTGATCATTAGGTGTTAAACGTTCTGCCTCCCCTTCTCCATTTAACTTTGAGCGATACAAGTATTTCTGCGTTGCATTATCTGGAGATGCAAAGTAATATACGTATCCCTCATTCTCGCGAACAACAGCAATTTCAATCACATCAAAATTTCCTTTGGTAACCAAATTTTCTTCTTTTCCATTTCTACTTACCCGGTATAAATGGCGCCATCCATCTTTCTCAGACATCCACAAGAAAGACTTTCCATTGTCTAACCAATCCCATCCGCCATAACTGTAATCATCATCTACTGAAGGCAAGATATCAATCCATGCTTCATCAGTTTCTTTGTAAACAGACTGACAAACCCCTGTAGCTGCATTTGCCAAATAGAGTATGCTTTGATTTTGTTTTCTATTGAGTTGTTGAACTATCAATTCCTGGTTTCCTGCCCATTCCATGCGAGGGAGATAATGTTGCCTGGTATCACCTGGAATATTCATCCATTTTAGCTGACTAGTAGTAACATCAATAACTCCAATTTTTACTGCAGAAGGCGACTCTCCTACTTTAGGATATTCAACAGGAATAGGTTTGGAATAAATTCCAGCCAGATTATCCATCATCATGAAATCTTTGGTGCCATCAGCATCTACTTGCCAGAAGGCAATTTTTTTACCGTCTGGGCTCCATCGGAAACCATCGCGACAAGCAAATTCTTCTTCATAGACCCAATCAAATGTACCATTGATCAATCTACGATTGCCGTTTTTCGTAAGTGCTTTACGTTTACCTGTGAGGATATCTTCAACATATATATTGTACTGTGACACATAGGCAACTTGCTTACCATCAGGAGAAAGTTTAGCAAACATTAGCGACTGCGCCGGTAGACCTTTTCCCAATTGAAACCACTTCTTAGATTTCATGTGATAAACCCAGTAATCCCCCTTGGTATTGTAACGCCATACACGTGCAGTATTGTTAAAAACCAATAACTGTGCTGAAGGAGAATGCCAGCTAAAATCATCCATTGATTTAAATGGTTCAACATTGCCAAAATCCCCATCACTGATGAGCACTTTTCTGTCATTTCCTGTTTCTACAGATTCTTCTACAAGTTGGTTTTTCTTTAACTTGATGAGTGCTAGTCCATCTTCCGTCCACTGTAATTTCGATTGTCCAAATACCGCTGAGCTAAAAGATCCAATAAAACAGAAGATAAATACCCTTATGATGTTCTTTTTCATATGATTCACTTGAAACTTCAAATTAAGAAACTTCGTTTATAGTCAATTGGCTAATTTTGTAACAGCAGCATATAAATTGATGAATGGAAAAAGAAAAACTTAGGCTGGATAAATATTTGTGGGCCATCAGGTTATTCAAAACCCGGACTGCAGCTTCAACTGCCTGTGAGAAAGGAAGGGTAAAAATGAATGGAGAAGCTGTAAAAGCCTCTCGTGTTGTAAAAATAGATGACTGCTACGAGGTAAAGACTGATGAAAAAAGATGGGTAATCAAAGTAACGGGCCTTTTGCCTAAAAGGGTTCAATACAGCGAGGCCATCAAATTTTATGAGGACCAAACACCTATTGAAGAGAAAGAGAGAATAGCTTTTCAGTCGGCTAGCTTTTACTCAGGTAAAAGACTTTCAAAAATTGGAAGGCCAACTAAAAAGGAAAGAAGAGATATCGATGATTTTATGGAAGGAACCGATTAAGTATGAATATACACATCCTAAGTATCGTACCGGAATTATTGGAAAGTCCATTTGGCCACTCTATCATGAAAAGAGCTGCCAGTAAAGGATTATTACAGGTGACTGTACACCACCTTAGAAAATGGGCAGTCAATGATCATGGAATGGTAGATGACTACCAATTCGGCGGAGGTGCAGGGATGGTAATGATGTGTGAGCCCTTGGTAAATGCAATTGAAGAATTGAATGCCGCTCATCAATTTGATGAAATAATCTACATGACCCCTGATGGTGAAACCTTTAACCAGGGTATAGCCAATGCTCTTTCTTTAAAGAAATCGCTTTTGTTTATTTGCGGTCATTACAAAGGAATTGATCAACGCGTAAGAGATCATTTTATCAC
>JACCDL010845044.1_pt1 | contig 22750 bp, 21 predicted proteins | sample 7441931 | NCBI WGS metagenome assembly JACCDL01 (sample SAMN15323437, study PRJNA562643) | freshwater metagenome | isolation source: river surface water | place: USA:Blue River Watershed | collected 2017-08-16 | reverse complement strand
TGGTTGGTGTATCTAGATCAGGTAAAACACCAACGAGCATTTATCTTGCGATGCAGTTTGGTATTAAAGCTGCAAACTATCCTTTAACGCCTGAAGATTTTGAAAGAAAAGCGTTGCCACCTATTCTCGAAGGGTATATCGATAAAATTTTCGGATTAACCATACAAGCAGATCGTTTAAGCAGCCTTCGAAGCGAAAGGCGACCAAATAGCACTTACGCATCACTTGAGAACTGCAGAAAAGAAATTACAGACTGTGAAAATCTTATGAAAAGAGCTGGTATTCCTTGGGCTGATTCAACTACTCGCTCAGTCGAAGAGCTCTCTGCAATTATCTTGCAAAAAATTCGTCAGCCCAATACTTAAAACGTATTATTTTAATTCCGCTTTAATTTTATCTAAAATCTCTGGTGAGTCAGGCGTGACATCACTTGTAAACGCATAAACTTTTTTACCTTGAGGCAGAATTAAGTACTTATGAAAATTCCATTTTGGCATTTCACCTGTAGTTTTAATAAGCTCTTGATAAAAAGGGTTTGCATTTTTACCCGTCACATTTGATTTGGATGTCATGGGGAATTCAACCGCATACGTTAACTTACAAAAATCCCTCACTTCTTTATCGGTACTTAACTCTTGATTAAAGTCATTGGATGGAAATCCGATGACTAACAATCCTTTGTCATGATATTTTTTATAAAGTGCCTCTAACGCATTAAATTGAGGAGTAAATCCACATTTGCTTGCTGTATTCACAACTAATATTGGCTTTGATTGATAATCACATAAATTGATTTTTTCGCCTTGAAGTGTATTAAATTGATGATCGTACAAAGGAAGGCAAGCAGCGTAAGACATAATAGGCATCATCCAAAAAAGTAATAGGGATTTAAGAGTATTTTTCATAGAAATGTTAATTTGAAATTTAATTGAATTTATACTGACTTTGAAAAACTTATATTGTTCCTTTAATTTAAAGAATATCAGTTATTAAAAGATAATTTGAATCATAATACTTAAATGACAAAAATATTATATCAATTACTATTTATTCTTTTAGGTTTGTTAGCAACTATCTCTGCACAGCCTCAAACAAATCACGATTATTTAATTTATGTGAGTAAAACATTTGATGATCACTCGACTCATTTAAATGGATTCTATAGTCAATATTGGGTTAAACAGGCTCCACTCTTAAGGGAATCCGCCATTAAACAATTAAAATCTTCATCTCTGTGTGAAAAAAATAATTATGGTTCGCTTATTTTAAATATAGAGCCTCATTTATTTTACAACCCACTTATGGGAACGCTTTATGGATCGATTAAAACAACTATTTATTCATCTGAGCTCAAAGTCATAAAGAGTTTTTTAAGTGAAGATGAAATTAAAAGTCGACTTGATGTATTACCAGAAAAGAACATTAGTTTACTTTTTGATAAACTCATTTTAAAGCTTCAGGATCAAATTAAAAATGATCTGATAATCCATCAATTTTTAAATCAAAAAAATCTAAAGCCTATTGAAGGTACGTTTTGCTCAATTCTTAATTAATTTATTTAAGTTGCTCTAAAATTGCGGGGTTTTCTAATGTTGAAATATCAGCAGTAATCGTCTCACCTTTAGCTAATGAACGCAAAAGTCGACGCATAATTTTTCCTGATCTTGTTTTAGGAAGATTTTCGCCAAAACGAATCTCGTCTGGCTTAGCAATTGGACCAATTTCTTTTCCAACCCAATCTCGAAGTTTATTAACCATCTCTTTGGCATCTTTTCCTTCAGGTCTTTTTCCTTTCAAAACAACATAAGCAACAATTGCTTCGCCTTTTATCTCATGTGGCTTTCCTACAACTGCAGCTTCTGCGACAAATGGATTAGCAACAAGAGCAGATTCAATTTCCATGGTTCCCATGCGATGCCCCGAAACATTCAAGACGTCGTCTATGCGTCCCATAATAGTAAAGTAGCCAGTTTGCTTGTCTCTTATTGCTCCATCTCCAGCTAAGTATAATTTCCCGCCAAGATCCTCAGGAAAGTATGATTGTTTGAATCGTTGGGGATCATTCCAAATGTTTCTTATCATAGATGGCCAAGGTTTTTTAATAACTAGCAGCCCCCCTGTACCCCATTCGACCTCATGTCCTGTCTCATCAACTACACTCATTTGCATTCCAGGAAAAGGAAGTGTGCAAGAACCAGGTATAAGAGGTGTAACGCCAGGTAGAGGAGTTATTACATGTCCTCCAGTTTCTGTCTGCCAAAAAGTATCGGCTATTGGACAGCGACTTCCACCAACTTCTTTGTAAAACCACATCCAAGTTTCAGGATTAATTGGCTCACCAACTGAACCGAGTATACGTAAGGAAGTTAAATTATGCTCTTTTGGAAGATGAGGGCCTAATTTAATAAGAGACCTTATAGCAGTTGGTGCAGTATAAAAAATACTAACTTTATACTTTTCGATAATTTTCCAAAATCTAGAAGCATCCGGAAATGTAGGTATACCCTCAAATATAACTTGAGAAGCCCCCATGGCGAGAGGACCATAGGCAACATAAGTATGTCCAGTAATCCAACCAACATCAGCTGTGCACCAAAATACATCGGAATCTTTAATATCAAACGTCCAACGCATTGTATTCATAGCGTGTAATAAATAACCAGCTGATGAATGCTGGACACCTTTTGGCTTACCTGTAGAGCCTGACGTATAAAGTAAAAAAAGAGGATGTTCTGAATTTATCCAAACTGGGGCACAGACATCTGATTGATTTTTAATGAGGTCATGCCACCAGATTTCGCGTGAAGGATTCCAAGTAACATCTTCATTGGTGCGTTTAAAAACGATAACTTTTTCTACTTTATTACATAGGTTATCTTTGAGCGCTTCATCAACTGCCGATTTAAGGGGTATCTTTTTTCCACCTCTAAACTGTCCATCTGAGGTAATGACAATCCGTGCAGAAGCATCATGAATTCGCTCAATAAGACTTTTAGCTGAAAAACCGCCAAAAACAACAGAATGAATTAAGCCCAAGCGAGCACAAGCTTGCATTGCAACTACAGCTTCTATTCCCATGGGCATATAAATAATTACACGATCACCAAGCTGCAATCCCAGAGTTTTTAAGCCATTGGCTAGCTTACATACTTGATGGTGAAGTTCTTTATAGCTAACACTAGCAGATGTTCCATTATCTGCTTCGAATAAAATCGCAGTTTTGTCGCCCTTCTTTTCCAAATGTCTATCTAGACAATTATATGAAACATTTAATTCGCCGTCAGAAAACCATTTGTAGAATGGCGCATCTTCTTCACAAAGTATTTGTGTAAAAGGTTTATGCCAGGTTAATAATTCATTTGCTAATTCAGCCCAAAAACCCTCGTAATCATTATTTGCACGCTCAGATAATTTGTTGTAACCATTAATACCTTGGACTGCTGACTGCCTTACCAATTCATCACTTGGATAATAAAAAGCTGTTGAATGATCATTCATAAAAACTCCTTTAAAGGAATTGATTTATTTTTCCAGATTTTAGGGGCATCTTTATGAATAGATTCTCCTCTAACATCGATTGAAACCATAACAGGCATATTTTCTACTTCGAATTCATAAATTGCCTCCATACCTAGTTCCGGAAATGCAATAATTTTTGCTGAAGTTATAGCTTTAGAAACGAGATAAGCGGCTCCTCCAACAGCGCTCAGGTAGACTGAATTATTTTTTCTAATTTCATGAATAGCTTCATCTCCCCTTTCAGCCTTACCTATACTTCCCATCATTCCTAACGTATACATCATAGGTAAAAAATGATCCATACGATTAGCAGTAGTTGGACCAGCAGGTCCAGTCACCTCTTTTGCAATAGCATCAACAGGACCCACATAATAAATAAATCTATCTTTAAATTCGACTGGAAGTTTTTCTTTGAGGGATAAGAGAGTCGCAATTTTTTTATGTGCGGCATCTCTTGCCGTAAGAACTTTTCCGGACAGCAATAACAAATCTCCAACTTTCCAATCTTTTAAATCTTCTCGTGAAATTTTTTGGAGATGAATATGTTTAATATTTGTTTTAGGTGACCAGGACTCTTCTGGCCATAAATTTAAATCTGGAGGTATTAGTTTAGCTTCACCTTCACCATCCAACTCAAAATGAACATGTCTTGTTGCGGCACAATTTGGGATTATCGCAACAGGTAATGATGCAGCATGTGTGGGGTAATCTAATATTTTGACATCGAGAACAGTCGTTAATCCGCCATATCCTTGAGCGCCAATTCCAAGAGCATTAATTTTATCGTAAAGCTCAATACGCAATTCTTCAATACGCGAGTTAGGTCCTCGTTTAATCAAGTCTTGAATATCTATCGGCTTCATTAACGCTTCTTTAGCTAGGAGCATTGCTTTTTCTGCAGAGCCCCCAATCCCAACTCCCAAAACACCTGGCGGACACCAACCCGCTCCCATTTGTGGTATTTTTTCAAGAATCCAATCAACAATACTCTCTGATGGATTTAATATTACAAATTGCGCTTTATTTTCAGAACCACCACCTTTTGCAGCAATTGAAACAGATACTTTATTTCCTTGCACAAGTTTGACATGAGTAATTGCTGGTGTATTGTCTTTAGTATTCACGCGTTTACCAGCCGGATCACTTACCATTGAAGCACGAAGCGGATTATCTCGATTCATATAAGCTTGAGACACTCCTTGATTAACCATTTCTTCAATCGATTGATTGGAATCCCATGCAACCTGCATGCCTACTTCAATAAAAACTACGACCATACCTGTGTCTTGGCATATCGGACGATGTCCTAGTGCACTCATTTTTGAATTTGTAAGAATTTGAAGCATCGCATCTTTTGCGGGAATAGATTCTTCATTGCGGTATGCCAAGGTCATTGCCTTTATAAAATCTGGCGAATGATAGTAGGAAATATATTGCAAAGCACTTGAAATGCTTTGAATAAAATCCCGAGATCGAATTTGTACCATTTTTGACGTTAGCTAAATTTCTATAATCTCTATGACTTTTTTGGGTATGTAATCAGGCATAAGATTAAAATTTAAATAGCGATAAATTGATTCCGTTTCCTTTAATTTTTTATTCATGATCTCGAGATATTCTAAGTGAGTTGGAATTTTTCCAAGAGCAGCGCAAATTGCAGAAAGCTCTGCAGACCCTAAATAGACTTGCGCATCTTTACCCATACGGTTATCAAAATTTCTTGTACTAGTTGAGAAAACATGTGCTTCATTTTCGACTCGAGCCTGATTGCCCATACAAAGGGAACAGCCAGGCACTTCTGTTCTTGCTCCTAATTGACTAAAAATATTATATACACCTTCTTTTTTTAGTTCCGATTCATCCATTCGTGTCGGCGGGACAATCCACAACCTTGTTGGTAATTTTTTAGCATCCTCTAATATTTTTGCCGCTGCTCGGTAATGACCTATGTTCGTCATACAACTTCCTATAAAGACTTCGTCAATCTTATTACCTGCTATTTCAGAAAGCTTCTTAATATTATCAGGATCATTCGGACAAGCTATAAGTGGCTCTTTAATTTCATTTAAATCAATTTCAATGACGCTTGCATATTCAGCATCATTATCAGCTTCTAGAAGTATTGGATTTTCTAGCCATGCTTCCATGCCTTTCATTCGTCGGAATAAAGTTCTCTTGTCTTCATACCCGTTTTCAATAAGATTTTGAATAAGTACAATATTTGATTTAATGTATTCTATGATAGGTTCTTTATTGAGCTTAACAGTACAGCCATTTGCAGATCTCTCAGCTGATGCATCTGCAAATTCAAAAGCTTGCTCAACCTTCAAATCGGGCAAACCTTCAATTTCAAGAATGCGGCCATTGAAAATATTTTTCTTGCCTTGTTTAGAAACTGTAAGCTCTCCGCGTTGAATTGCAACATACGGAATTGCATTAACAAGATCACGCAATGTAATTCCAGGCTGAATTTTACCTTTGAAACGAACAAGAACAGATTCAGGCATATCAATGGGCATTGCTCCCATTGCTGCAGCAAATGCAACTAAGCCTGAGCCAGCAGGAAAAGATATTCCAATTGGAAAGCGTGTATGTGAATCTCCGCCTGTTCCAATTGTGTCTGGAAGCAATAATCGGTTTAACCAGGAATGAATAATTCCATCTCCAGGTTTTAAAGTCACTCCTCCACGACTTGACATAAAGCTCGGTAGTTCGTGTTGTAATTTAAGATCAACCGGTTTTGGGTATGCTGCCGTATGGCAGAAGCTTTGCATAACTAAATCTGCATTGAAGCCAAGGCATGCTAACTCCTTTAATTCATCACGTGTCATAGCTCCTGTAGTGTCTTGTGATCCTACAGTTGTTACTTTTGGTTCACAATAAGTACCAGGCCTAATACCAAAACCCTCAGGAAGGCCACAAGCACGACCCACCATTTTTTGTGCAAGTGTAAATCCTTTTTTAGTATCTTCAGGAGTTTTGTTTTGAATAAATATATCTGTAGGAGGTAATTTTAAGTATTCGCGTGCTTTATTTGTAAGCCCTCGTCCAATAATTAATGGAATACGACCGCCTGCTCTCCATTCATCCGCAAGTGTTTTTGGTGTTAGAGCAAAAGAAGAGATTTGATTTTTTTGTTTATCTAAAATAACGCCTTCATATGGTCGAATAAAAATTTCATCACCCATTTTCATTTTGCTAACATCACATTCAATAGGCAGAGCTCCTGAATCTTCAGCTGTATTAAAAAAAATTGGTGCAATCTTATTTCCTAAAATAATGCCACCTGTTTTTTTATTTGGTATAAAAGGAATATCAAAACCTGTATGCCATTGAACTGAATTAATTGCTGATTTTCGAGAGGATCCAGTACCTACAACATCTCCTACGTATGCAATTGGAAGGCCTTTAGTTTTCAAATCGTAAATTTTAGTTAAAGCATCTGGCATTTTGTTTATTAACATTGCTTTTGCATGCAGGGGAATATCCGGTCTTGACCAGGCTTCTTGTGCCGGAGATAAATCATCTGTATTGGTTTCACCATCAACTTTAAATACGGTAGTATGTATCTCTTGTGGAAGGGCTTCCCGACTTAAAAACCATTCTCCTTTAGCCCAAGCTTCCATAACCTTAAGCGCAGATTTATTGCCTTGATTACATTTTTCAATCACATCATGAAATGCGTCAAAAATTAAAGTACTTTTAGATAAAACTTCTGCTGCTTTCTCTGACATTGCAGAATCAAGAAGTCCAATTAAAGATTGAACGTTATAACCTCCAACCATAGTTCCTAAAAGTTCAATAGCATCATTTTTAGAAATAATATTTGAAACCTCTTCGTTTTTAGCAATCGCAGTTAGATAAGCTGCTTTAATATATGCAGATTGATCGACACCTGATGGCACTCGCTCTTTAAAAAGAGTCATTAGTTGCTGAGAGGATTCAAGTGTTGCTTTTTTAAGTAATGCAACAAGCTCTGCTGTTTGCTCTGCATTTAATGGCAAAGGGGGAAGCGACTCTTTTTGTCTTTCAAAGACGTGTTTTTGATATTGTTCGTTCATTTATGACTTTCTGATTTTGCGAATGCGATCGAGTTATTAATGTTCTTCCTTAATATTTTACCATTTTTGGTTCTAGGGAATTCTTTCGTTAAGTAGATCGTTTTCGGTGCTTTGTATGCTGCTAAATGTTTTTTACCAAAGTTAATTAACTCATTTGGATTAATAGACGCATTAGTATGTGGAATGATATAAGCAACAACTAAGATTTTATCTTTTTCAATTTCTTCCCCAATTGCAGCACAATCTGCAACTTCGGGATGTGACTTATATACTCGCTCTATTTCATAGGGAGATACACGATATCCAAAACTTTTTATAATGTCATCTTTACGACCTAAGAACCATATATAACCTTGTTCATCGTAACGCGCATAATCTCCAGTAAAGAACCATCCATCATGAACATATTTTTCTGTCTCTTCTTTCAAATTCCAATAACGTAAAAAAAGACCGGGATCATTTATTGGAACACAAATCATTCCCTCCTCTCCGGGTAGCACTGGATTTAATGTTTCGATATCAAGAAGTTGAATCGCATGCCCTGGTTGGGGAAAGCCAGCGGAACCAGGTTTAATTGGTGCATATTTATTTTGACTTAGATAATATGAAAATTCAGACATTCCTACGGCTTCGTAAATGTTGAGCCCAAAACGTTCGTTCCAGAATGTAAAAACTTCATCAGACAAATGCTCGCCTGCGCTCATGCAATATCGTAATGAGGGAACATCCTTTTTTGTTGCTGTCGTTTTTTGAATTAGTTGACGATAAATTGTAGGCACGCCAATAAAAATTGTTGCGTCATGTTTTTTAATCAATTGTATCCATGTGTCCGCATCATTTTTACCTTCATAGACAATAACAGTTTTACCCAAGTACAAAGGATCCATTAATCCCGAACCCAGCACATAGGTCCAATTAAATTTTCCAGAGTGTAAAATTCGATCATTACCTGAGTCATGAAAATCAAACCAATATTGAGAAGCTGGTCCTCGACCTATAAGTGCTCGATGTGCATGAAGAACACCTTTAGGATAGCCTGTTGTTCCTGAGGTATAGACTAAGTAAGCTGGATCTTCAGCTTTAGTTTGGTAAAAAGAATTAATTTTAGCGATCTTCTCTAACTCAGAACGCAAATCTAATAATGTAAATAGTGGATGAGTCTGAAACTCACCTTTTCCACTTAATAAAATAAATTTTAAATTTATACAGTCACTTCTTTCTAATTCAGGCTGAATAAATTGCCATGCTTTTTTGTCTACCACGAGTGCTTTTGCACCTGAATCTTTAATAATATAAGCTAATTCCTCAGGGGCAAGTAATGTCGAGGTCGGTACAGAGATTGCACCACATTTCATAGCTCCTAAAAACGCAATCGGATAATCGAGAGAATTGGGAAGGCGAATAAGAACACGATCTTGGGTTTGAAATCCTAAATTTAACAACAATTGTCCAAATTGATTTGATTGAATATTTAATTCCTTATAGGTAATTTCTGAGTTTCCTAAAGTATCGTCTTCGACAATCATTGCCTTTTTGTTTTCATTTTCTGTACCAATATGAAATGCTGTGCAAGCTTGGCCTATATTAAAGTATTCAGGAATATTCCATTCCCAAGTTTGAGGTATATGCTTCATACGGTTACTCCATATGGCCAATTTTGCAGAACAACTTGAATGGGAAGTAATTCAAGTACTTCAAGCGCAAATTTCATGTCATCTTCTTTGAGGGCGCGAAGTGCATGCGCACGCAATAAAGTTTGCAAAGCTTTGCCAAACATTGGGGGGTCAAGCATTTCACCCTCAAATTTTATCGCTCCACCTAGCAGTGCATCCGCCTCAATTGCCGCTTTAAGAATTCTTACTTTTTGATTCACTTCCGTTGGTGAAGGTGTGTAAGCTGTTTTACATAGATGAATATGACCTGGATGTATTACTTGTTTTCCTGTGAGACCCATGCCTGCCTCTTGGCATGCATGTTTATAAACAATACGTGACTCATTATCACCATGAAGATCAAGCCAACGTCTCACATCATTAGGCTCGACATATTTATCAGGCATAATATTTGAGCCAATTAATGTTTCGACTCCACCAATTACTCCTTTACCGTAAATGCGAGCTTCAAACATTAATTCGTTCATAAAAAACTTTAACTCTTCAATCCAATTTTCGGGAGTAATATGAATACCCATTGCTTTTGAAAAATCATGAATACCAAATACTACATGCTTAACTGTGCTGTATTGCATTAGATCAGGAGCAATTTTAAGTGATTTTGGATGCTCAATAATCGGCTGAATTGTAATATGAGAATTTATTTCGTGAAGCACTCCTGATAAATCTCTAATTTCAGCTGCACCAAAAGCTTCCCCTGCTTTAGCTAACATCACTACATCAATACAATCACCAATATCACGAATTAATTTCATATCTAATTCATATTCATCTGTTCTAAACGAATTTATTCTTAAAGCAATCGATACATTATGTTTATCTTTTAAAATAGGAAGCTCTGTTCGCAAAAGTTCACGGCTCATTTCTTTTTGACGACAGCCATCCTCTAAGTCAAATATTAATGTATGTGCATTCGTATTATGCGCATGCTTTTTCATTCGCTGAGAAGCTTGCTCAATCGTTTCATAGATACCCAAGCTTGGAGAATATTTAACGGGAGGATAGTAAAGTTGAATGCCCGGCCAATAATCGCCAAGATCAGAATTATTTGCATTAAATCTTGCATGGGTCGGCGATGTATTCATATCAAGCATTTTTTTTGATGTTTTAATCATTACATTCCTTCACTTCAACTTGATTTCTAATTTTGTTTAACAAACTTTGCAAGGCTTCATTACTCGACCCAAATAATTTTTCTGCTGATTTTTTTTTAATAATTAATTCTAAGAAATCATTATCAGATAAATCTAAACATTGATTTAACTCATACATTTCTTCATATCTTAAGTGACGTAAACTTTCTTCAGCAAAGTTCTCCAATAGAATGTCGAGCTCAAGCAATCCTCTACGCAGACGCCATTTTGTTTTTCTATACTCTAAATCAGATAAGATGACTTCCATCATTTATTAATCGGCTCAATAGAAATTGTTTTTTTTCTTTGTTTTTTTTCGTAAGCCTCTTTAACTTTTAAATCTTTGATACGAGAAATTGCTAATGAAGGATTTAATTTTTTAGGGCATACATCAACGCAATTTAAAATATGGTGGCAGCTATACAGACGCTCTGGCGTCTCCAGGTTTTCCAAGCGTTCATTAAGTATCTGATCTCGGCTGTCAGAGATAAAACGATATGCTTGAAGAAGTCCTGCTGGACCTACAAATTTGTCAGGATTCCACCAAAAAGATGGGCATGAGGTTGTACAGGCGCCACATAAAATACACTCGTAAAGTCCATCAAGTTTCGCTCGATCTTCAGGACTTTGTAGTCGTTCTGTTTCAGGAACAGGATCATTATTAACAAGATATGGCTTTACTGAATGAAAGTTATCAAAAAATTGCGTCATATCTACAATTAGATCTCTTATTACGGGCAATCCTGGCATGGGACGCAATACAACCGGCTCTTTTAAATCTGAAAGCTTTGTAATGCAAGCTAAACCATTTTTTCCATTTATATTCATGCCATCCGAACCACAGACACCTTCTCTACAAGACTTACGAATACTTAAAGAGTCATCTGATTCCTTAATACGTATAATTGCATCAAGTAACATTTGATCACTATCTTCCAACTCAACATCATAATCTTGCATATATGGTTTTTTATCTGTATCTGGATTAAATCTGTAAATAGAAAATTTCATATTAGTTACCTTTAATAAATGCGTTTTTTAGGTTCAAATGAATCTACAGTTAAGGGCTTTAAGTTGACAGGTTTAAAGGAAACTTCGTTGTTCTGTCTTAAATAAAGTGTGTGCTTAAGCCAATTAGTATCGTCACGCTCAGTAAAATCATCGCGACAATGGGCTCCACGACTTTCGGTACGAGCATTTGCGGAATGAATAGTTGCCATAGCAACTTCAATAAGATTATCTAACTCTAAAGCTTCAATCCGAGCAGTGTTAAATACTTTAGATTTATCTTTAATAAAACTATTTTCAGACTGTTTTGCAATTGTATTTATTTCATCAATACCTTTTTTGAGAAGGGCATCATTTCTAAATACACCACAATGTTTTTGCATGGAGTAACGCATATTTTCTCCAATTTCTTTTACTGTATATCCATCAGTTTGTTTTTCTAAGCGATTAAGTCGACTCAATGTTTTGTCAAAAGCATTTTTAGGTGTTGGCTTCATTATTTTATTTTGTTTTACATCTTGAGTAATTTTCTCTCCAGCAGCCTTTCCAAACACAACTAAATCAAGTAATGAATTTGATCCTAAACGGTTTGCGCCGTGCACGGAAACACATGCACACTCTCCTACAGCATAAAGCCCTGGAACTATTTCTTGTGTTCCATTTAAAGAAGGTGATACTACTTGGCCATCAATATTAGTTGGGATACCCCCCATCATGTAATGAATTGTAGGTGTTATAGGTATTGGATCTTTAACAGGATCAACATTTAAAAATGTTTTAGCAATTTCACGAATGCCAGGTAATTTATTCTCAATAAGAGACTCGCCAAGATGATCAAGTTTCAAAAAAACAGCATCTTTATTTTTACCTACTCCACGTCCTTCATTAATTTCCATAGCAACCGCTCTTGAGACAACATCACGACTTGCAAGATCTTTTGATTTAGGTGCGTAGCGTTCCATAAAACGCTCGCCTAAAGAGTTAATCAAATAACCACCTTCGCCCCTGGCTCCCTCGGTAATAAGCACTCCAGCATTTAGAACCGCAGTTGGATGAAATTGCCAAAATTCCATATCTTGGAGAGGTATGCCAGCCCGTGCAGACATTCCCAAACCATCACCTGTATTGATAAACGCATTGGTACTCGCTTTAAAAATACGGCCCGCGCCACCTGTAGCTAATAATGTAGCTTTGGATTTAATAAAGTGAACTTCTCCTGTTTCCATCTCCAGCGCTAATATACCAAGAACTTCACCTTCTTCATTACGAACAAGGTCAAGAGCAAACCATTCAATAAAAAAACGTGTTTTAGCCTCAACGTTCTTTTGATAAAGAGTGTGTAGCATAGAATGGCCTGTTCGATCTGCGACTGCACATGTTCTTGAAATGGATTTTTCACCATAATTTTGCGTCATCCCACCAAATGGACGCTGAAAGATTTTTCCATCATTAAGACGATCAAAAGGCATGCCAAAATGTTCTAATTCATAAATTGCTTTTGCTGCATTTTTGCACATGAATTCAATCGCATCTTGGTCGCCAAGATAATCTGATCCTTTGATGGTGTCATACATATGCCATATCCATTGATCATCAGCTACATTGCCTAATGCTGCTGCGATACCCCCTTGCGCCGCAACTGTATGTGAGCGAGTAGGAAAAACTTTAGAAATAACAGCAACTTTTATATCAGATTGTGCTAGTTGAAGGGCAGCACGGAGACCCGCTCCACCAGCACCGACAATAATGGCATCAAATTCATGTGTTTGTATGTTCACGCTCATCATTGATTCACTTTAATAAAGAATCCACAACATAATAAAAATATAAGCAATTGAAGCAAGTGCAATAATATTCAAGAGAAATATTCGTAAGTGATAATATCTGATGTAATCTTTAATGACATTTCGAACACCAATCCATCCATGAAAGCAAATACAAACCCATGTCAGTAAAAATAATACCTGCATCCAAAAGGGTGTAAAAAAAAATTTCCAGCCCTGAAACGTATGTATATCAATAAAATATAGGCGAGCTATAAAAATCATTGAAAATATTGCAATAATAAGTCCGGAAATTCTCTGCAAAAACCATAAACGAAAACCTGGGTATTTCTTAGTAAGCAAATCTAGAATCATAAAAGTACCATCACAATCAATGTTGAGACAAAGCCTAAGACTAAGACAACTTTGCCTGTATAAATGGCTTTAACAAGGGATGTTGCAAAATGGATATCCATTGCGAGGTGACGAATACCTGCATAAAAATGATGAAAAAATGGCCACAATAAAACAAAATAAATTATTTTTAATTTAGGTAATGCGAGAATAAACTTTAGATTATTAAAATCATTTTCTGATTTTAAGGTTTGGAATAAAGTAAAAAGAATAATAGGTATTAATAAGAATAAAACACAGCCAGATAATCGATGCAAAATAGAAACTAAAGCATTAATTGGCAATCTTATAGTTCGAAGATCTAAATTTTTTGGTCGATCGCGATATAAATGATTACTCATTTTTTAACCTATTTCATTAAAGCTGCTTTCGCAACCTCGGAAGAAACATGAGCCATTAAACGACTATCTAATGGTTTGGGAATAATATAATCTTTACCAAAAGCCAAATGCTTCAATCCATATGCATCAAGGACTTCTTGAGGGACTGATTCTTTTGCAAGACTTGCCAACGCTTTTGAAGCCGCAATTTTCATCGGCTCAGTAATTTCTTTGGCTTTAGCATCAAGCGCACCTCTAAACAAATAGGGAAAACATAAAGCATTATTAACTTGATTTGGAAAATCAGAACGGCCAGTTGCCATAACTAAGTCAGTTCGTTCAGCATGGGCTAAATGAGGCAGAATTTCTGGATCTGGATTAGCGAGCGCAAATACAATTGGCCTTGGACTCATCTTTTTTAGGAGAGCTGGACTTAATGTATTAGCCGCCGAAACTCCAATAAATATATCAGCATCTTGCATTGCGTCATCTAGTGTTTTCATTGATGAAGGTTCAATAGCAAGATCGCTATTAATTTCGTGAAGATTAGTTCTATTTTTATCAAGCACGCCTTGACGATCAACCATTACAATATTGCAAGCGCCCATCGACTTTAATAATCTAGCGCAAGAGCAGCCAGCAGCACCCGCCCCCAAGAAAACAATTTTAACTTCATCTAATTTTTTAATTTGTATTTCAAGAGCATTTATTAATGCTGCCGCAACAACAACAGCAGTGCCATGTTGGTCATCATGAAAGACAGGAATATCTAAACGCCTTTTAAGCTCTTTTTCAATATAAAAACATTCAGGAGCTGCGATATCTTCTAAATTAATACCACCAAATGTAGGTGCAATATTAACTACTGTTTGAATAAATTCATCTGATGATTTTGCATTAACTTCTATGTCGAAAACATCAATACCTGCAAAACGTTTAAATAAGACAGCTTTGCCTTCCATGACTGGTTTACTTGCTAAAGCCCCCATATTACCTAAACCTAAAACTGCTGTTCCATCTGAAATTACCGCAACGAGATTTCCTTTGTTTGTATATTTATATGCAGTAGAAGGATTTATATTAATTTCCTTAACAGGTTCAGCAACGCCTGGCGTATAGGCGAGAGAGAGATCCTGTTGAGTTAAACAAGGCTTTGATGATTCAACGCTTAGTTTTCCTGGTTTAGGAAGTGAGTGGTAATCCAATGCAGCTTTTTTGAGGTCCATGAAGTTATCCTTTATTCCAGCTCATTTCGATAATGATGATCATCGGTGATACACAAACCTAAACGCCATTCCATGGGTTTATCTCCGTATGTATATGAAACACGCTCAATACTTAACAAAGGCTCTTTATCTTTGATACCCAGAGCTTTTGCAATCTTAGAGTCTGCACTTATTGCCTTAAGACGCTCTTCGGCGCGAATCATTCTAATACCGTATTGAGTTTCATAAAGGCTATATAAAGAACCTTGCTTTTCAATAATTTTTTGTCCATTTAATCCCTTGAAAGACGATGCTGGGACGACAATATGGTCGTAAATTAGAGGGCGATTTGAAAAAGTTAATAATCTTTTAATATCAAATATTGCGGTACCAACTTTAAGATCTAAGCAATTAGATATTTCTTTATCTGCCTTAGCTCTAGTAAACGATAGCAAAGTATTTTTGAGATGTTCTTTGCTCCCATCTTCAGCGGTAAGCCTTAAAAATCGGAGCTGAATTTTTTCTTCTTCATGCGTGGCAACAAAAGTACCCTTGCCTTGTTTCCTTATTAAAATCCTCTCGTTTGCTAGTGCGTCAATAGCTTTACGAACAGTTCCTTGACTCACCTTAAAACGAGAAGCAAGATCAAATTCACTTGGAATAACGTCACCAGGTCTCCATTCTCCTTGAATGAGGCTTTGCGTAATTAAGACCTTAATCTGCTCATACAAGGGTTTGTAGTTAGGGGATGCGTCAAAATTATTTATCATTCATTAAACCTTGCTTATCAATAATTACGAAATTTATATCATAGCCATCTTTTAATGTCTATTATTTTATATCTTATATAAGACATAAGATTTGTTGACAATCTCAAAATAAGCTTTATATAATCCTTCTTAGAAAATTACCTTCAAAAGCAAAGGGCTCTCGATGGATCCACATTTCCGTCCAAGAAGATCGATGTTGTATGTTCCAGGCTGTAATAGACATTATCTTGAACGCGCAAAAACTCTCCATGCTGATTCAGTCATTCTGGATTTAGGAGACCCTATTCTTGTTGAGTGCAAAGAAGAATCTCGCGGTAATGTAGTTGAGTTTGTTAATCAAGGGGGATACGGCTCCAGAGAAGTTGTGGTCCGTGTAAATGATCTAAACTCACCTTGGGGATCAGACGACATTAAAGCTGTAGCAAACTCAAAGTCTGACGCTATTCTTTTTCCAAATATTGAATCAAAAGAACATGTTGATCATGCTTTACAAGAGCTTGATCAAGCAGGCGGAAGTCATCTACCAATTATGGTGATGATTGAAAGTCCGATTGGGGTTTTAAATGCAAAGGAAATTGCAAGCGCTTCAGATCGTATTGCTTGTATTGTAATGGCAACTTCTGATTTAATTTCACAGCTTCATGCTAGAGTTACGCCAGAAAGATCAGCAGTACTTACTTCTCTATCACTCGTAATTTTAGCAGCCCGCGCATATGGGAAAGCTGTAGTAGATGGGATTGCTAGTGATTTTAAAAATATGCATGCTTTTGAATATGCTTGTCGATTGGGAAGAGATATGGGTTTCGATGGAAAATCTTTAGTTCATCCAGTTCAAATCGCATACTGTAATGATGCATATACGCCTAAAGTCAGTGAGGTTGAATATGCTATTGAGATAATTAAGAGCTTAAAAGCCGCAAATGAATCTGGAAAAGGAACTGTGGTTGTTAATGATAGATTAGTCGAACATCATCACGTTAGAGCAGCAGAAAGACTTCTTAAATTGCATGAAATGATATTGGAGCTTGAAGCAAAACATGAATAACAGCACTCAAAAAATTAATGAAGGTAATTTTTTTGAAGACTTCTCGATTGGACAAGAAATTATTCATGCAACACCTCGAACATTTACTGATGGAGATAGCTCTCTTTATATAGCATTAACAGGTAATCGCCACCCCATTGCATCAGCTTCAACTGTTGCGGAATCATTAGGCTATATTAACCGCCCTATCGATGATTTATTAGTTTTTCATATTGCCTTTGGGAAAACAGTGCCTGAAATTTCTGTAAACGCCATAGCAAATTTAGGATATGCAAATGTGCGTTTTACAAATCCAGTCTTCGCTAATGATACCGTTTATACAAAAAGTACCATTATTGGATTAAAAGAAAACTCGAATAAAAAATCTGGCATTGTCTATGTTCAATCAACTGCCTTTAATCAAAAAAATGAAGAGATTTTGAGCTGGATAAGATGGGTAATGGTCCATAAAAAAGATTTAAATATCACACTTCAAAAAAATGTAATACCTGAGCTACCTGAATTAGTTTCATTAGATAAGCTTCCTATTCCGTCATTTTTTAATGGAAATGCTTTTAATACGCGTTGGACAAAAAGTGAAAACTTATGGGAACACTATAAAAAAGGTGAGGTAATTTTTCATCCTTCAGGAATGACAATTAGCAATACCGATCATACGCTTGCAACAAAACTCTATCAAAATAATGCTCGACTTCATTTTGATGACTTTATGATGAAAAAAACATCTATGGGTAAACGTCTTGTATATGGCGGACATGTGATTTCAATATGTAAAAATCTAAGTTATGAGGGTCTTGAAAATTCAATTGCTATATTGGCAATTAATGGAGGCACCCATAGTAATCCAACATTTGGCAATGATACGCTTTATGCTGCAACGGAAATTTTAGACAAATGGGAAATACCTCATCGAAGTGATGTTGGTGCATTACGCTTACGTTTAATTGGTTACAAAAATATGGGCCTCAGTGAATTTAAAAAAATTATGCCAATTGAAAAACAAAATTATCAAGAACATATTGTACTTGATCTAGATTACACCATTTTAATGCCCAGAAAAAAAGGATAAGTATGACTACACATCCAAGCGATGCTTTATTTAGTGGAGAAAAATTAATTCCTATTATTCCAGCTTGCGAACATTTTGCAGGGAGTGAAAAATTAATTCTTAAGGCACTTCAACTTCAAGATACTGTAGGTCAAATTTTTGATATCACTTGTGATTGCGAAGATGGCGCTGCTGCAGGTCAAGAAGAAGAACATGCAAAAATGATTGTAAGAGTTCTTAGTAGCGAAGCGAACAAATACAACATGGCTGGAGCACGTATTCACGATTATACTCACGTTGCTTGGAAAAGAGATGTAGATATTTTAGTTCAAGGACTGGGTAACAAACTGAGCTATATAACTATTCCAAAATCTACAAATGCAAAACAAGTGAAAGAGATGATTGGCTATATCCAGCAAATTGCTCAATTACATCAAATAAAACGTGAAATTCCTATTCATGTATTAATTGAAACACATGGCGCATTAGAGGAAATTACTGAGATTGCAAAGTTACCATGGATTCAAGTTTTAGATTTTGGCTTAATGGACTTTGTAAGCGCCCATCAAGGTGCTATTCCTGCTTCAGCAATGCGAAGCCCAAAACAATTTGAACACCATCTTTTAATTCGCGCTAAAAGCCAAGTTGTTGCGGCAGCGCTTGCTCACGGTATTGTTCCTGCACATAACGTCACGTTGGATTTGAAAAATACAGAAGTAACTTATGCCGATGCTTATAAGGCAAAAAATGAATTTGGATTTTTAAGAATGTGGAGTATTTATCCAACGCAAATTGAGGCTATTGTTAATGCGATGAAGCCAAATTTTGATGAGGTGCTCGATGCGGCGGTGATTTTAGTTGAGGCTCAAAAAGTTAATTGGGGTCCTATCCAATACAAAGGGGAGTTACATGATCGAGCAACATATCGATATTTTTGGACTATATTACAAAAAGCAAAAATATCCAATGTTGCAATCCCCGAGGATGCATTAAAAGCATTTTTTTAGTTAAGGTAAAAATTCAAATGAGTGCCGGGAAAAAATTTAGAAAAGCATTAGCTGACGAGAAACCTTTGCAAATAGTAGGAGCGATTAATGCCTACCATGCCTTATTGGCGTCTCATTCAGGATTTAAAGCAATTTATTTATCTGGTGGAGGTGTTGCAGCAGGTTCTTTAGGATTACCTGATTTAGGCATTAGCACGCTTGATGATGTGCTCATAGATGTTAACCGTATAACTAATATTACCGATACTCCACTTCTAGTTGATATAGATACTGGTTTTGGGGGCGCTTTTAATATTTCTCGCACCATTAAGTCAATGATTAAAGCAGGAGCTGCTGCTGTTCATATTGAAGATCAGGTTCAAGCCAAACGATGTGGGCATCGTCCCAATAAAGCCATTGTCTCAAAAGAAGAAATGGTTGATCGTATCAAAGCTGCGGTAGATGCTAAAACTAACGATGAATTTGTAATCATGGCTAGAACAGATGCACTTGCAAGTGAAGGGCTTGAGGCTTCAATTGATCGAGCAAAAGCTTATATCGAAGCTGGTGCTGATATGATTTTTCCCGAAGCAATGACTGATATTTCTATGTATCAACGCTTTTCAAAAGAGCTAAATGTTCCCATCTTAGCGAACATCACAGAATTTGGGCAAACTCCATTATTTACCCGCGATGAATTAAGTGCACAATCCGTCGATATGATTCTCTATCCTCTCTCTGCATTTAGGGCGATGAACAAAGCTGCATTGAATGTTTATGAAACAATTAAAAAGGAAGGCACGCAACAGCATTTACTTTTAACAATGCAAACTCGCGCCGAACTTTATGATCATCTTAATTATCACGCCTTTGAAAAAAAATTAGATGATCTTTTTACAAAATCTTAATTAAGGAGTCAATGATGAATATCAATAACGTTGAACCTAAAAAGAAAAAAGGTGTAGCTCTAGCTGGGGTTGCCGCTGGAACAACTGCGATTTGTACAGTAGGTCATTCTGGCAATGATCTTCATTATCGAGGTTATGATATTCTTGATTTGGCGAAATTCGCCACGTTTGAAGAAGTAGCTTATTTATTAATTTATGGTGAATTACCCTCACAAACAGAACTTAATTCTTATATAAGTACTTTAAAGAAACTTCGCGATATTCCAAATGCTTTAAAAGACATTCTAGAAAAAATTCCTAGAACTGCTCACCCTATGGATGTAATGCGGACTGCATGTTCTGTTTTAGGGACGCTTGAACAGGAAAGTTCAGATCGAAATATTAAAGGCACACAATTAATTGGCGACCGTCTTATTTCATGTTTTCCAGGCATTTTGATTTATTGGTATCACTTTGCACATTCAGGCAAACGTATAACACTGGAAACCAACCAAGATTCGATCGCTGGGCACTTTCTTGAATTACTTCATGGTAAGCCCCCTACTCCACTACAAATTCAGGCAATGAATTGCTCGCTCGTGCTTTATGCTGAGCATGAATTTAATGCATCTACATTTACAGCCAGAGTTATCGCTGGCACATTATCTGATACTTATTCTTGCATTACTGGGGCAATAGGGGCATTAAGAGGCCCTAAACATGGTGGCGCCAATGAAGCTGCTATGGAAATTATTAGTCGCTACAAAAATGCCGATGATGCTGAATTAGATATCATGAAGCGAATTGCTAATAAAGAAATAATTATTGGTTTCGGTCATCCGGTTTATACCATAGCTGACCCTAGAAATGAATCTATCAAATTAGTGAGCAAGGCCTTATCAGAAGATATAGGGAATATGAATCTTTTTGATATTTCATCGCGATTAGAAGAAGTAATGTGGCGAGAGAAAAAAATGTTTCCTAATTTAGATTGGTATAGCGCATCAAGTTATCACTTAATGGGCATTCCAACAGAAATGTTCACGCCTATTTTTGTAATTTCGAGAACAACAGGATGGATTGCCCATGTTATTGAGCAACGTGTTGATAATAAAATTATTCGTCCAAACGCTGAATATTCAGGCCCTGAAAACCGTAAATTTAAACCTATGAATGAAAGATAAATATGTCAGCACACATTTCAAATAATCGCCCTCATCCTGATCAAGTTATTGTGGATATTGCAACCTATGTGGATGAATTTGATATTTCTTCAAAAGAAGCTATTGAAACAGCAAGATATTGTCTAATGGATACTTTAGGATGTGGTTTTGAGGCCCTCCAATACCCTGCTTGCACGAAATTACTTGGTCCTGTTATCAAAGGAACCTCTGTCCCTGATGGTGTGAAAATTCCAGGAACAAATTATCAACTTGATCCAATATTGGCTGCATTTAATATCGGCGCAATGATTCGATGGCTTGACTTTAATGACACATGGCTTGCAGCTGAATGGGGGCACCCATCTGATAACTTAGGAGGCATTCTCGCAGCAGCTGATTACATATCAAGAAAAAATATCAGTGAAGGTAAAAAATCTCTCCAAATCATTGATGTACTCAATGCTATGATTAAAGCACATGAAATTCAAGGTATTTTGGCATTAGAAAATAGCTTTAATCGTGTGGGTCTAGATCATGTAATCTTAGTAAAAATTGCATCAACTGCAGTAGTTACAAAACTTTTAGGTGGCAATAAAATCGATATTATCAATGCACTTTCAAATGCATTTGTAGATGGTCAAAGTTTAAGAACTTATCGTCATAGTCCTAATACGGGATCACGAAAATCATGGGCCGCGGGAGATGCAACATCTCGAGCAGTGCGTCTTGCTTGGATGACTTTACAAGGTGAGATGGGATATCCATCTGCCCTAACTGCTAAAACATGGGGCTTTTATGATGTTTTATTCAAAGGTAACGCTTTTAAGTTTCAACGCCCTTATGGAACATACGTAATGGAACATGTACTTTTTAAGATTTCATTTCCCGCAGAATTCCATGCACAAACAGCAGTTGAATGTGCTTTTGCTCTCTTCCAAAAAGAATCAACAAAATTAGATACTTTAGAAAAAATTAATGGAATAGATAAAATTATTATACGCACTCACGAATCTGCTATTCGTATTATTGATAAACAAGGTCCACTTGATAATCCAGCTGACAGAGATCATTGCATTCAATATATGGCAGCTATTGGATTGTTGAATGGTCAATTGACTGCTCAAGACTATGAAGATGAAAAAGCTAAAGATCCGCGTATTGATGCTATACGAAATAAAATGATTTGTATTGAAGATCCGCAATATACTAAAGATTATTTAAATCCTGAAAAACGCTCTATAGCAAATGCTATTCAAATTTTTTATAAAGATGGTTCAACGTCAGAAGAAGTTGCAGTTGAATATCCAATTGGGCATCGTAAAAGGCGTGAGGAAGGTATTCCCGAATTAATTAAAAAATATAAGATAAATTTGGCACGGATCTTTGATCAAACCAAACAAGAACAAATTTTAGAGCTTTGTTTGAATCATGATCAATTCCTTAATACTGAAGTACCTAAATTCATGGATATGTTAGCCAAAGCATGAAAAAGGAAGAAATGGCGGAAGGGGCGGGATTCGAACCCGCGTTAGGTTATTCACCTAAACACGCTTTCCAGGCGTGCGACTTAAACCACTCATCCACCCTTCCGAAAAGAGACGAAATTATAACTTAAGGGTCTGTTTCATTAAGAATCATCTTTTCTCACTTGATTAAAGTTGATACTCGTATTAAGGTTGATCTATTGAATTTATTTACCGTACATCTATTGCAGTACATCCGTTTTAATAATTTCATAACTTATTGATTTATATA
>JACCDL010625096.1_pt1 | contig 22798 bp, 20 predicted proteins | sample 7441931 | NCBI WGS metagenome assembly JACCDL01 (sample SAMN15323437, study PRJNA562643) | freshwater metagenome | isolation source: river surface water | place: USA:Blue River Watershed | collected 2017-08-16 | reverse complement strand
GGTGGTGGTGGAACCAGAGCGGGTTGGGGAGCCAGAGCCGGTGGTGGAGCCAGAGCCGGTGGTGGAACCAGAGCCGGTGGTGGAACCAGAGCCGGTGGTGGAACCAGAGCCGGCGGTGGAACCAGAGCCGGGTTTAGTATTCGATTTACGTCCTTCGGCCGCTTTTTTCATGGCCGCGATCTGGTTTCTTCTCCACTGGATTTCCTTCTCGAGTCCGGCTTGGTCCAGGAATTCGATTTTTTCGGTAACCTTTTCGCCTGCTGCGTCTTTGGTTTCCGTTGTACAGGTCGGCCTTCCAAGGAATTTTTTGTAGAATGCCTCGACGAGTGCAAGTTCCTTCTCTTTTGCCTCGATTTTCTGCTCGAGCGTCATCTCATCGGTGACTACTGAGTTTGCTGCAATCAGTTCGTCACTGACTTCCTTTGGACAAGCGGCACCTTCTGACCACTGGAGGTTGGCACTGGCGGTCGGCTTTTTCTTTTCGTTGGCCTTTCCGCAGGCGCTGAGGCCGATACTCAAACTGAGGACGAGAGCCGAGCTGATCCACTTCTTCGAATGCTTCATGGGTCTTCCTTTTGGGAAACGGTTTTTGCCTCGGAAGCAATAGTTGTGCCTGTGGCTTGGGTTGGTGAAATACAGGGCAAGAGGAAGCGAGTTTCCGATGCGAAAGCAGGTGTTTTTAAGCTCACTTCCTTTGAAACTGAGCTACGAAAGAGTTGTCTCTTTGGGGGAGAAGTCCGAAGGTTTGCTGTCTAGAATTTAGACAGGTGATCATGTTGAGGTCATTTTCCGATCGAAAGGCCTAGGTCGTTATTCTTCGATTTCGGATTAGGTTCTATTTCCGTTGTAGATTCGTCGGAAATTGGATAGTGGCTCGGCGATATGAATCGTTGCATGAAAGTGATCGCCTGGCTGGGGTTTGCCCTGGTTCTTGGGCAGGCTGCCCCTTCTTTCGCTCAATCAGGCGCTACTCAGGATCGCCAGGGCTGGCGCTTGAGCCCCCGCATTCAAGGCGGCTATTCCACGAAGTCTGCTCCCGTGGGCGCCACGGACATCGCCAAGCGCGGTAGCCACTTAGGCGCCGACTTGGGTGTGCTTTATTACCAACCTGAGTGGGTGTTTCAGCTCTCGGCCGGACTTCTCAAAACGAGCCTTTCGGGCACGGTGCTGAATCAGGAATTGAGTTTAAAAGAAACCGACTTCCAGGGCGACTTGGGCTTCCGCCTTCGTTCCTCGGGTTGGCAAGTCGGCCCGTCCCTGCTTCTCCTAGCGGGTACCGACGTGAGTTTCATTGAGAACACTCTGAATAACTCCAAGAAGGCAGCTTTTTTAGCGGCGATTCATCTCGACCGCGAAGTGACCTTGGGTTCGGTCGATGGGCGCATCGGCGCTTACTACAGAACGGATCTGAATATTGCGAACCGTCAGGTTTCCTGGATTGGTTTTCAGTTGGCACTCGAGCTTCCGTTCCAGTCAGATTCTGACGAGGAAAACAAGTTTGTCGCCACGCGCGCTGAGACGCTTGAGCCCCTGTCGGTTGAGCCTGCACCGGCGCCGAGTCCTTCACCCACGCCGAGCCCCACTCCCGTAGCGCTCGCGCCGATGGTGGCGCCTGAAATGAAAGTCGTTCCGCCCGCATCCGTTCGCTTGAATCTGGATGAGTCGACTTTGCAATTTGACACCAATAAGAGCGACTTGAAGGAAAAAGGCATTCGCTTGGTCGATCACATCGCCCGTTTCTTGGTCGAGCGCGAGGCGAATTGGAAAGAAATCCGTGTGGAAGGTCATGCCGACCGGCGCGGCCCTTCGGTGAAGAACCAGGATCTTTCTTATGACCGCGCTCAGGCTGTGGCGCTCGAACTCAGTCAGCAGGGCATCGCTTCCCAACGCATTGTTGTGAAGGGTTTCGGTGCTTCTCGTCCGCTTTACCGCGGAAAAGATGTTGAGAAACTTCGCAGAAATCGCCGCGTCGAAGTTTACATCGACGGGGTTCAAGACCCCGATGCGCTGTTGAAGGAACTACAGGAAAGCTTCTGATCGCCCGCATTCGGGGCAGATCGGTTTTGGATTGGATAGGACGATTATTATGTTGAATAAGAAAATCGGGTCATTGAGCGTCAGCTCGGTAGCGTCGCTGGGTGTTGCAGGAATTCTGGCGCTGGCGGTGAGTGGTTGCGGGAAGTCTGTCACGGTGAAAGATCGTGGCTCGGTCAGCCCCACTAAGACAGTGCCAGGTCCGACCCCCTCGTCGAAGCCTTCTGCGTCGCCGAAAGATCCTGCGGGTGGTCAAGAGTCGTCGAAACCCACAGTTGCTGAGTCGCAGTCGGGTAATGGGTCCCTCGAAATGCCTTCAAAAACGGGTACAACCGTGGGTTCTTCGAGCTTCCGTCACTTGATCTTGACCGATAAGCCGCAGCTCGGAAACTCTTTGGCTGCCGACTGCGATAAGCAGCGATTCGCCGCCCAGGAGAAGTTCCTGCGTTCGAGCGGACTTGCCGCTGAGCTCCTCAAGACCATTGATCCAGTGATTTTGAAGTTCAGTGACTCGCAAATGGAGAGCCTGAGAACAGCTACCTCGAAGGACGAGCTGAACTCGATCCTCCGCCAGGGATATGCCTTGGCTGGCCACCGGGTTGTGGGTGCAGATTTCGCGGCTGTGAATAGTGCCGCAGACGACTCGGTACAAACCTACTTGGGGATTTGGAGACAGGGCCCCGTGCTCGCCTCGGTGAAACGGCAGCGCACACTAGGTAAGTTCCTTCAGGTGACGAAGCTGAACTGGACTCCGACGAAAGAAACCTACCTAGTCAGCGTGCAGGTCAGTCAGGTTCGTCCCGGAAAGAAACTGACTGTGAAAGGGATCCCGAACCAGGATCTTTTCCTCGTCCAGCTCGAGGGCGGTTCGCTTCTCGTGTACCTGGATTTGACGCAGGTTTCTCGCGACTGCATGGGTCTGACAGCGATGACGGTGGAAGAACAACTGAAGTTCAGTACTCTTCCCGTCGCGAGATTCACGAAGTAATCACGAGTGGGCCCGGAAGGGTCCCCACGGAGAGTATTGACTCTTCCGGACCCGACTCGCTTGGGAGTGATCTAGCTCAGCGGGACGCAAAGCGTCTCGTTTGATGCTGGATCAAACCGTCTGGCAACCGCACTTCGCGCCGGCGGTGGGGCTAGCCACCGAGGGCTTCGGCGTGAAGCGACTGTAGCCTCTCTTCGAGCAGGCTTTATCGCACAGGGACATGGTCTGGAACCGGGCGGCGTCGCTGTCGACAGCGCATACCGTTGCGTGATCCAGAGAGATGGTTTGTGGGTCTTTGCCGAGGCCCGCGCAGTCGCAGACCGTCTGCCCGAAGTCGAAGGTGTTACAACCATTCTTCGCATGGGCGTTTTCGGACGTAAGACACACGATCGCCAACAAGGATCCCACGAGGGATCCCAACAGGGTATGTTTCATAGTTGATTCCTTTTTGCGTGTTGTTTGTTTTGGCCCGGCCAGACGCAAGGATCAGAAGATTGTGCTGCTCAGCGAAGGTGTCGTGACTTCTTTTGAACCACTGATGTTCGAGTTGAGATTACTGACCGCTACCAGTTTCCATATTGCCTGATTGTTTTGGTCGGGAAAAGAATTTTTGAGGTTGCGCCTCAAAAAATACGGCCAATTCTTAAGACAAATTAGCAATTCTGTTTTTTCGATAGCGAGCCTAGGTTTTTGCGAAACGAAATTAAACCAGCTTTATTTTAAGCTGCTACTGCACTGGTCTTCGAGCCACGCAGGGCGAACTCGCTGCCTCTTAGTAGTCCTTCCCGTGCTCATTCCACAGCGCATGGACCTCTTCCCAGGTAGGGAGTTTCGTCGCTTCGAAACCGAAAGTCTTTCCGGTAGCAATCTTTCTGAAGACTCGGATTGCCTGCGCGTGTGGGCCTGAGTAGATGAATTTCTTCATGGCCTCTCGGTTCTCCCAGGCGGTCAAAGTGTGCTGGATTCCGTTGATCCTTTTCACGTCTGAGTGGAGGATTCCAGGCGCTTTCTCGGACTGGATTTTGGAGGCAACGGCATGCCTCCAAAAGGTCAGGACGAACCAGAAGCTTCTGACTCGAAGCCCGGTAATCGAAATGTAGAACTGGGCCGGTAGTTGCTTTCCCAGGTTTCCTGACGTTTCCTTACCAGACACGAATGCGCTCATTTTCGGGTAGGAACATAGCGTTTCCAGCTTGGCAGCCGTAGGCTTCGTGGAAAGCTCCGAGATGCCTCACTTGCTCGTTCACACGCGCTTCTCCGAGAGCATGGGGATCGGTCTTCAATAGAAGCTGCTGATACGAAGGCCTGAGAATCCCGCACCAGGAGCGAGCATACTGCAGGAAGAAAGCTTTCTTGGCATCCAGACTCACGGGCTTCGTTCCGAAAGCTGCGCGGTAAGCCGAAGTGATTCCCACGTGATCGCCGATGTTTTCACCCAAAGTCAGCCGGCCGTTGTGACCGATTTTATCGAAGCGGGAAATGAACTTGGCGCCGCGTTCTTGAAAAGCCGCGATGTCGGCTTTCGTCATCCAGGATTTGAGCTTCCCGTTTTGGTCGTATTTCGCGCCTTTGTCGTCGATGCCGTGTCCGAGCTCGTGGCCTACAACCGAACCGATCGCGGCGAGATTGGTTTCCATCGGAAGGGTGGCATCAAAGAACGGATACTGAAGAATGGCCAAAGGAAGCGCAAAGACGTTATCCATGGGCATGTAGTAAGCGTTCACGGTCAAAGGGCCCATCAGCCAGCGGCTGCGATTCCGCTCTTCACCCAGTTCGCGAATCTCCCGGTCCATGCGGTTTTTCTTTAGCAGGATCGAGTTTGCGTAGCGCTGAGTCGGGCTGTAGGTAGCTTTCGGATTGAAATACCACTCGCCCTCGTTTTGAGGTGCAACGAGAAGAAGCCGCGCCGTCTTCATTTTCTCGATCGCAGCCGCTTTCGCTTTCGGAGAAAGCCAGGTGTTCTCTTTTAAGCCGTCCAGAAGTGCGCTGCGAACGCGCTCGGCCAGAGTGACCACTTTTTCCCTGGGGAAGTTCGGGTAAAGAATTGGCATTACTTCAGCGTCGAGCTCGCGCTCAAATTGATCCATCACCAGGCGCGTGCAGCGCTCTTGGCGAACGGGCCGAGCAGGCGAACCGCCCAGATGCTTGTGCTCGAACTGGAATTTCTTGGCGAAGAATTCCGGGTAAGCGTCGTCCATGAAGCCAGTCACGGAGCGGAAAAGGAGCAGGTTCTTCAGCTGCTCCAGATTACCCTTTTCGAGCTGTTCATTTCCGTAAGCGAGAGTCTCAGGAATCAGGTTTCTGAGCTTCGTTCGTGCGGGAATCCGCTTCAAAAAGGCTCCGAGTTCCAGTGCCGGATACTTCGCGAGCAACTCCTGACGCGAAACCGAGTTTCGTTGAGAGACACGGTCGCGAATATCGGCTGGTTTCGGGTAGTGCTGGTCGAGTGCTTTTTCGAAGTCGACGACCGACTTGGCCCGCGCTTCGGTCTGATCAAGGCCGATTGTTTTGAAGAACTCGCCTGCCAGGACCTCAAGATCCCGAATGGCCTCCGGATTTTCGTAATAGCTGCGCTCAGGGAAAGAGCGAACATCTAAGTCAAAGAGCACGTCTTCCCAGCGCGGATCGTCTTGGTTAGGAATCGTTTCGTAGGTCACAAAGCCCCGTTCGGGACGATCGATTCGCGAGGCTAGGAGTTTACGGAAATCGGAAAGCGTCTGGATGGAGGTGATCTTGGCAATTTCCTGCTTCACCAGCTCTCGCTCTTCTTGTTTTCCCGCCTCTTCGTTCATGCAGGCACCGTAGACGTCGCGAATGGCGGTGGCGCGCTCACTGAGCTGGGACATTCCGGGAAGCGCCTTCAGGTACTGCTGTTTGGCGTAAAGAAGCCGCTCGCGTGAGTCGCCGAAGCTAAAGGTATGGCCTTTTCGGTCCTCGCGCAGTTTGAAGTTCGCTACGGCTTGATGACAGGCAAACTCGTAAAAATTTTCGCAAGGCGGGTGGGCTTCAGAAACTGGAAATTCGCGGCGCTCGGGAAACTCGGAGCCTTGAAGTAGCTTCTCGCGGCTGATGGGGTTCTCAGCAGCCAACGCAAGGGTTCCAAGAAGGGGGAGTCCAGCCAGCCAGAGTTTTTTCATGCCCCCGAGTATTGACTGAAACGGGTCGGAAGGAAACAGGATCGAGTCTTGATTTTCAGACAAAAAACGAAGGGCCAAAGATCCAGCTTTCGCCGGCTCAGGCCCTTCGCTGGGCCTCTCCAGGCCCTTTTCCCAGTCCGGTCAGATGCCTCGCTTTGGGGGCGAGGAATCCTTACGGATTTGCTCCGGGAACCATCTGCGGCACAGTCTCGGTGGACTGCTCCGTCTTGGTTTCTGTTTTCTTTTCTACGGTTCCTGCTCGGGATTTCCGTCGCTCTTTCATCCCTTCCATCATTTCCATACGGTGCTCACGCAGGGGCTCGCGGCATTCGTCCTCTGCTTTGCCGGACTTCAGGCAGTCGGCCACTTCTTGGTGAACCTGAGCCATGTGCTCATGGTGGGTTTGCAATTCGCTTCGGGTCATCGACTTCCAGGCGGCACCCTTAGCGGCATAAGAGGCCATCGGCAGTGCGAGGGCCAGGACGGGCAGGAACCATGTGATTTTTTTCATGCCTTCCCAGAAAGCAGGATTCAGGCCGAAGACGGCGAGCGTCTAACCCTTTCGTCTGCGGAAACCCAGGGTCATGAACTCTGAAGCAAAGACTCCAAAACGTCCCACGCTTGGTGGAGTTCTTGATCCGAAGAGCAATAGGGAGGAAGCAGGTAGAGCGTGCTGCCCAGTGGGCGAATTAAGACGCCGCGCTCAAGTGCAGCGGCATAGAGTTTTCGCGAAAGATCCGAACCATAAGCTGCGCCGCCCGGGTGCTCGACGGCTCCCAGAGTTCCCAAAGATCTTGGATTTTTTCCGAGTCCCTTCTCGCGAATAAGCGCGATTCGCTCGGCAGTCAGCGCGGAGATTTCTCGGATTCTTTTTTGGGTTTCCGGTTTCTGCAAAAGTTCCCACGAGGCGAGGGCAGCGGCACAGGCGGTTGGATTGCCTGTGTAGGAATGCCCATGCAGGAAAGCTTGGCTCAGGTCGCGAGATTCAAAGGCCTGGAAAATTTCGTCCGTCGCCAAGGTGACTGAAAGAGGTAAGAAACCTCCGGTCAAGCCTTTCGAGAGGCAGACCAAATCGGGAGCGACTCCGGCGTGTTCGAAAGCAAAGAGCGGCCCGGTGCGGTGAAAGCCCGTCATGACCTCATCAGCAATGAGGAGTGTTCCCGAATTTTTAGCCAGGAGTGAAAGCTCTTTCAGGAAATCAGCCGAGTAGAGGCGCATGCTGCCGGCCCCTTGAAGGAGCGGTTCGAAGATGACCGCAGCGTAGGGCGAATCAGACGTGAGGAGTGCGCGCGCAGCCGCAAAATCGTCAGGATCGATGAAGTCCACTGGCACCAGCAGATCTTTGAAGCGAATGTGGAATCCTTCTGGCTCACTGACCGACATCGATCCCCAGGTGTCACCGTGGTAGCTATTTCTCAGGGCCAGGAGTTTTCTCTTCGATGTACGGCCAATATTGCCCTGGTATTGAAGGGCGAGTTTTAGCGCGATCTCGACTGCGGTCGATCCGTTGTCTGAAAAGAAAGCGCGACCGAGGTTCGTTCCGCGAACCTTCGCGGCATCGACTAAAGTTTTCGCCAGGCGAGCCGCCGGCGCGTGGGTAAAGCCTGCGAAAATGACGTGCTCAAGCGTGCGTGCTTGCGCCGCAACGGCTTGAGCGATTTCCTGACGTCCGTGGCCATGGATGTTTACCCACCAGCTGCTGATTCCATCAAACACGCGACGACCATCCTCGAGCTCGAGCCAAGGTCCTTGAGCGCGTTGAACAGGAAGAGGGGTGGCCTCAAGTCCGTGCTGCGTAAATGGGTGCCAAACGTGGCGCTGGTCCAGTTCCGAGATACTTAAGGCGGGGGCTGTCTCCGTGAAGTGACGCTTGATCCGCTCGGGCAATCTGAAATCTTGATTGAGTCGCGCCGTGCCGCCTTCCCAGGGAAGGCGTCCGAGAATTTCTACGCCTCCTCCAAACTCTTCTAGGACTTCTTCGAGGCCCGGATCCTCAGGACCGTTCAGGAGAATCCCCAAGACTGGAATGCCTCGGTTTCGACAAGCTTCCAGCGACAGAAGCGTGTGATTGATGGTGCCCAGTCGAGTTGAGCTGACTAAAATCACGGGAAGCTTCCAGCGAGCGACCCAGTCTGCGAGGTTCTCCTGCTCATTCATGGGAACCAGCAAGCCGCCAGCACCTTCAACGATCCAGGCTGGTTCGTCCGAAAGGTGGTTCCAGTGCTTCTGAACGGATTCAAAATCGAGGCGCTTTCCCTCGGCCTTTGCGGCGCGGTGAGGCGCTGCAGGAAGCTTCAGTGAGTGGGCGGGTCTTTCGATCCGGCACGATGCCGCAGTTCCAAGAAGCGTGCGAACGGTTTCGCAGTCATCATCGTCCCCGGTCTGCACTGCTTTGAAATAGCCTGAGTTGAAACCTGCTTGGGACAGTGCAAAAGCCAGGTGGGCCGAAGCGTGGGTCTTTCCAATTCCGGTATCGGTGCCGGTCACAAAAACGGCGCGTTTCATGGTGAAGGGGGTTTACCAAAAATGACCCATCCCATGAATAAAAAGGTCCGATAGGCCGGAATTAGGCGCTTTGAGGAACTTGGGGCGACGGGGGAGCGTTCCACGCTCGCTCCAAAAGCGTGAGAGAACTTCTCAAAAAGGGAAGCCAAGCATCCGGGTTTCCCAAAGTCAGCCAGTTTGCATCTTGTGCGAGGGGGGCTTCGACGCAGACAGCGCCCGAGTTTCTCAGGTCTTCCCGAATGCTCGTCGGAACGGAGATGCGACGCCCGCTGACCAGTCCTGCTGACGCGAGAATCCAAACCGCATGGCCAACCGCGAGAATGGGCTTTCGCTGGCTTTGGAAGTCGCGAACCAGCGCCAGGGCGCGAGCGTCGTTTCTCAAGGTGTCACAGCTCAAGGGGCCTCCTGGTAGGACGAGGGCTTGGTAATCCTCGGCTCGGGATGAATCGAGCGGTTGGCAGGAGAGTAGGGTTTCGCCCGGCTGAATGCCGACCAACCCGTGGGCTTCGCTTCCTGAGCAAACGACCTGAAAGTCGGCTCCGCGTCCTGTGAGGGCGCGCCTCAGGGTTTCTAGATCGGTTTGACTAAAGCCATCAGCAATCAGAGCGAGGATCGGGAAATCGCGCAGGGAGGGCAACATGGGGAAAATCCTCCGGTTGGACCTCAGTCGGGCTTCATCAATTATGCCAGAGGAAAATCTCGGTAAGCCCGAGCTTCGAGGATGTGCTGGGCAAGCGGCTCACGAGATTCATCCCAAGCTGCAAGCGTCAGAGCTAAGCGCAGAATTTTGTGACGATCACGGTAGCTTTGGCGTCCGAGAGTATCGATTTCCTTTTTGAGCGCTGGGTGCTGCTCGAGAATGGCTTCGAGGTTCTGTGCGGAGATCCGTCCAGGGAGTTCGCACCATTGGGAGCGAAGCGCGGTACGCGTTCGGGCAACGCGCACTGAAAGGGACAGGGCTTCAGGCTGAGAGGCCTCAAACGAGCGTCGATGGGGAGCAGGCACGCGTGCGACGAGGTCGATTCGGTCGAGCACGGGGCCGCTGAGTCGTTCGACGTAAGTCTTTCGCTGCAGCGGCGTACATCGGCACTCCTGGCGAAGGCTCTCTTGGCTTCCGTCCCACCCCCCGCAGGGACAGAGGTTTCCCGTCGCAGCGAGTTGGAACTGAGCAGGAAATTGCAGCGAGCCTTGAGCGCGAGTCAAATTCACTCGGCCGGTCTCTAGGGGCTCGCGGAGCACTTCGCGGCTATCTCGTGACCATTCGGGAAACTCGTCCGCATGCAGGATGCCGCCGTGTGCGAGGGCGAACTCGCCCGGACGAATTCCGCCAGCGCTGATCGACCCAACGAGTGCCGATGGCTTCACTTGCGACGAAACGCGCCGAAGCGGGGCGCGTAAAACGCGGTCTTGACTCGAAGAATTCGGTGAAAGGTCCTCCATCAGCAGCTGCATGGCTTGAACTTCAGCGGTGGGAGGCTCGTTGAGGTGAAGGAGCCACTCCAAGGCAGTACTTTTTCCGCTGCCGCGAGAGCCCAGCAGGATCAGGTGGTGGCCCCCGCTCGAGGAAACGCCAATCACACGCTCGAGCCAGGGATCGAGCCTGAGAAGCGGGGAGTCGGTCGACGATTCAGGGGGAGGAATGTCGGAAACCCTCAGTGGCCAATCCACGACGCCCTGTCTCACTGAGTGAAGGGCCTCCCAAGCGCTGGGAAGGTTGTGTGCAAGTTGAAGGGAAGGAAACGGACTCGAGAAAGCCTGGCTACGATGAAGTGCTAAAAGCTTCTCCCGCTTTTCGGGCGTCAGGGCACTTTTGGGAAGGATCACGCGGCCAATGCCGTGGGACCAGGCTGCGTGAACGGCTCGTAATTCTTGCCCTGCTGGATGGAGTCTTCCGTCGAGCCCAAGTTCGCCCCAGGCCACCACGGGTTGCGTCCGTTTTTCGGACGAAGCGTCCAGAATTCCGAGCGCCATGGGTAGGTCTAAGCCCGTTCCTCTTTTCTTGATGCTGGCCGGGGACAGATTCACGATCACGCGCTTTTTCGGGAACTCAAACCCCGATGCTGAAAATGCGGCGCGAACCCGCTCACGCGCTTCACTGACCTCTTGCGAGGGAAGTCCCACGATCTGAATCGAGGGAAGTTGAAGGCTTGTAGATACCTCGATGCTCTGCAGTTCAGGAATGAGAGAGTGGTTCAGCGGCGCTCGAATCGTGCTCATGAATCCGATGGGGATGCAGAGCGAGTGCCAGTTTCTATTCTTTGTAGAATTCCAGGAGGGCTAATCGGACTTTTTCGTCATGGCCTCTTTTGCGCGAATCAGGGCTTCCGCAAATTTCTGGGCGTCTTTCCATTCCCGAGTTCCTGGACGACCCACCTGATCGGGGTGGTAGCGTTTCATCAGTTCCCGAAACGCTCGCTGAATTTCTTTCGGGCTAGCGTCGATGGAAACTCCCAAGATTTCGTGCGGCTCACCATCGATCCGAAATCCAGGGAGTTCGAGGGGTCTTTGTTTCCGAGACGACTCAGAAGCGGAAGAGCGATTCGCTTTCTGCGCAGGCTTCTTCACTCGATCAGCTTCCCGGACCTTGAAGCGCGATTCAGGACTTTTCAGTTTTCGAAAGAAGACGAAAATAAGGGCGACTAAAACTCCCAAGATCAAAGTTTGAGTTCCCAAAAAAAGCGAAGCTTTTCCGGAAAGGGGAGGCGGAGTCGAAGGAGGGGATTCAGTTTCGTTTTGCATTCGTTTCGGAAGAGGGGCTTTCTTTCAGGGTGGCACGAGCATTGCCCCGACCTCAAGCAAGATGCGAGGCGGGAAGTGGAGGATCTTTTTTGCCGTATTTTGCGGCGTTTGGCTCGGCGGTAACTCCCATGCTCATGCTGGAAGGTCGGCCCCTCGAAAGGTGGAGTGTCCCCAGCTTTCGGGTTGGGCAAGATTAGGAAGTTCCTCTGGGTGTCGCCTCAGGTTTCGCTGGCCTGAGCGTGAAGCGAGTGTTTGTTTTTCGGAAACAGCTGCGTTGGCTTGGTTGGAGACGGACGAGAGTTGCTTTCAAGGGCGCTGGAAAGTTCGCTCGGCGCCTGCCGTTGGATTTGGCTGGAATCGATCCAAGAGATCCGACCTCCTGTTTCTGGCTGAGTTTCAGTCTCCCCATGCTAGAGAATTGCCTTCGCGAGAAAATCTTTTTCTTTGGCTGAAGAAACCCATCGAGCGCCTTCGGTTTCGTCTCTCGGTGCTTTTGGAGCGGGAGGATCGTTCAGGCGCTCTGAGAAGCCTTCTTTTGGGTCAAAGTGCGGGAGATACTGCGGCAGTCCTTCGTGAGCTGGGCCATGTGCACGTGATGACGGCAACGGGGATTCACCTTTATGCAGCAGCCCGCTGGTCGGAGAAAGTGTGGCAGTGGGGGCTTGCGCGCTTTTCCTTCGGAGCCTCGTTTCAGGTTCAGCGAGGAGCACGAATTGGGGCGCGCCTGCTTTGGTTTTGGCTCTGGATTTTGGCAGGTGCGCGGCCTGGAATGCTGCGCCCACTTTGTGTGGTTTTTTTGCGGATGGGCGCTGAGACGCTGGGGCTTCGTTGGCGAGCTTGGGCACCCCTTTTCTTGTCCTTAGTGCTGGACCTCGGTGTGGCGCTATTTTGGAGTTTCCTGGGACGACCAGACGCTTGGGCTCCCGGGCGTTGGCTTTACGCAGGAGCGGTAGGGGGCGGCCTCTTGGCGCTTGAGTTGGTTCGGGGGCGTGGAGCTTGGATTGAACACTTGGCATTAGCCGTGGGTTCTTGGGCGCTGGTTGCGCCCGCTGAAGCATGTCTTCGGGGGTGGGTGGCGCCCGGAACTCCAGTTTGGAGTTTGATTGAGATCCCGATTTTGGGGTCTTTGGTTTATCCGCTTTCGATTTTGATTTCTGGGACACTCGCTTTCGATTGGCTGGAACTTTCAAGATGGCTTGCGCGAGGTCTTGGGGAAGGCGTGAGCTTAGTTCTGGAGGGTGTCGCTTGGCTCTCGATGAGTGAGCCGGGTTGGCTCTGGCTCGTTTCTCCGCTTTCATTGCTCGGGGGAGTGGCCGTCTCCGCTTTGCTTTGGGGGCGCTCTTTGCGAGCGAGCCTCCTAGTTGCTGCTCTTCTGGGTCTGGGTAGAGGCACCACTCTTTTTTTTTACTCTGTGCCTCCTGCGCCCCCGGTGTTTCTTCAGCGATTGGTGCAGCTGGATGTGGGTCAAGGCGATGCGGCTTGGTTAGAAAGTTCAGACGCGCTGGGGCGTTCGAGAAGGATCGGCTTTGTGGATGTCGGGGGACCACGCGCTTGGCGAGAAGCTTTAGCGTGGGAGTGGCTCGGGAAAAATCAGGTGAAGAAGATCGATTACGTCCTACTCACTCACCTCGACCAAGATCACGCGGGCGACTTGGAAACATGGGCGAGTCGAATTCCGATTGGCTGCGTGACGACCTCCCGAGTTCAGTGGAATTCTTCTCGAGGAATCAAACTAGCCGAGCGCTTAGCGGCTGCCGGGGTGCGGGTTCATTCGGTCGAAGAGGACTTGGGGCGTCCTTCCGTTGAGCGCTGTTTTCCGTTTGTTGCTTTGCCGCCGCTCGATGCGAAGGCATCTCGGTCCAAGCGGGTTCTCGCCAATTTTGGAATGACGGGAGTCTGGGTTCCCTTCCCAGAAGGAGGTGGCTACTTGAACTTGGGCGACGCCGATTCGGAACAGGAAACTCGCTTTCTTCGAGACTTTCCAAAAGAGGTCCAGAGCGCTTCCATTTTCAAGCTCAGTCATCACGGCTCGAGGACCTCGAGTTCGCCTGAGCTTCTTCGGGCCGTGCGCCCGAAGCGGGTTTGGTTATCTTCTGGCGTGGGAAATCCGCATGGGCATCCGCACCCGTGGGTCCTTTGGAATCTCTTCCAAGCAGGCTGGGGAGCATTCCTTGAGAGAACCGATCGAGTGGGATCGCTCGAATGGAAACGCTGACGCATACCGAACAAAGTTGCTCGCTGGCGAGACGTCCTAAATGGAGAAATTTGGGGTTGAAAACTCGTGAAAATTGCGGGGAAATGACCCCATGTGGGCGGGTTGGGTGAAATCGCGTGTTTCTGTTCTTTGGGTTACGGGATTAGCGCTGATGCAGCCCTCGTGTGGCGGGTATCAGTTCATTGGCCAGGTGGATGAAGTCGCGCACTCGGTGGGCGATGCTTTAGCGAGTCTCGATGAGATGCTGGTCGTCAGCGGAGCGGCTCTCAGTTCTCCTGGGCTCTTTCATAGTGAGCATGGCGAGGAAGAAACGGATCTGACTGGGCCTGAGCGCTTATCTTGTCTTCAGACCACGCCGCTCACTGCAGTGAGTTGTTCTTCAGGGATCCGCACCTGGACTCTCGATGGCGAGTGCTCGAGCGGACTTCGGACGGCGCTAACGGGGACGGTCACGTTTCGGTATTCGGCCAACGACTGCGGGATGGGGACCGTGGGTACCTGGGTGACCCGCCAGCCGAGCTATCTCCAAACTGGAAAAAAAATGGGCGAGTTGATCGCCTCTTCCAGTGCTCAAGGCCAAGTCTTAACAAAGACTCCTGCTGGCTATGACTTCGTCATTCAGGATCTGGAGCGTCTGTTTTACTGGCCGGATAACGAAGGCAATTACCCGATGAGTGTATCGACGCCGTCGTCCTGGATCATCACGGGAGGACAGGATCGAAGCTCGCGAGTGGTGACTTCGGGCTCGCTTCGTTTAGTGCAGCATCGCTTGGGCTGGACGGCGAATGTCGCGATCACTTCGCCGTTAGTTTTTTCTTCGACCTGCAACTGCGCCGTTTCGGGCACCCTGAAGGGCGCGGTGACCGGCGAAGAAGAAGACGATCAGCTCGAGGTCGAAATTCAGTCCTGCGGCGTAGCGTTGATTCGCGAGCATGGAATGCACTCTTTCCGTGTGAAGCTCGATCGCTGTGCGCCGGTAAATTGGTAATTTTCCTTTAATAACAAGATTTTGGGTCTGTTTTCGACGAGGCGGCGGGCGAGTGAAATAACCCTGTCAATAGACTACTAATTTAGTAAACTATTGTTTGAGGGTCATTCTTGGGGTCGTCTTTTTTCGGATCGCTTCGGTCCAAGTGGAATCAGTGTCTGACTGTCGGGTGGCTCGCAGGAATTGCGGTGCTGGCCGGACCGGGTTGCGCCATGCAGGCGGAAGACGAGTCCGTGGCGCGCGTCATGGACTGTGTGGTTCCGGCAGACCAGCGGGGAACGCTGCCCTATCAGTGGGCAGCACCTCAGATCCCTTTCCATGTGGTTCAAGGCACCGGCGCGCAGCCGGACGTGGGTAGTTTTAGCGAAGTGGAGCTGCGGGCGATTCGCGATGCCGCGCAAGCCTGGAATGCGCACCTTTCTGTGGCGCAGGGTGTGAATGGCCTTGGACTCGACTCGGGTGGCCTCAGGGTCCTCGCTTCATCAGCCCCTGCGATTTCTGCTTCGCAGCTTTGTACTTCGCAGACTGCGATTCAAGGTTCGTCCTGGCGTCCTGGAGCATCGATTGCTGTCTATAAGCGCACGGCTTGGCCGTATGGCGGTGCGACTAATGCCATCGCCATCACCACGAAATGCAGTCTGGACGGTTCGCCTCGAAAGCAGCTCCAAAACGCGATGATTGAAGTGAATTGGGATTATTACTTTGTCTCCCAAGCTTCGCGTGGGCGAAGCGGCGTCACTCAAATTCCTGATCTCAAGTCCGTCATCCTTCACGAAATGGGACACTTGTTCGGTCTTGAGCATTCCTGCGAAGTTCAAGCAGGAGTCGGAATTCCTGGATGCAATTCTTCGAGCCTACCGTCCGATTACTTTTACGCGCTGATGTATCCAGCTTTTGGGTTCAGCGGAACCTCGTCGACTCGACAAGGCGAAGTAAAGGGCATCCGCGTGAACGATCAGGGGCGAGCCAACTGCCTCTTTGGAGATGGCCGCTAAGAGGCCTTCGGCGCTAGCTCAGGTCGCGGGTGAGTAGAATCATCTGGATGTCGGGAAAGCGCGCCGTGATGCTGTAGCCGTGCTTTCCGTAAAGGCGGATGAGGGGAAGATTTGTCTCAGATGTGGCAGTAACCGCCCGGTTGAGCCCGTGTTTTTTTATCCAGTCCTCGCCGGCGAGGAGGAGTTGGTCGGCCACTCCCATTCGTCGGGACTCTATTTCCACATAGGTGGTAGAAAAGAGTCCGTGCTGGGTGCCGTCCTCGCTTTTCTCGACTCGGACAATCGTATGTCCCAGGATTCGCTCATCGACGGAAGTGGCTAAAAGAACGGCTGCGCTACTTTGTTTGGGGTCCAGGTGAAATCGAACCCGATCTTGAAGCCACTCCAAAGTGTACATGGCCTCTCCGCGCTCTTTTCCCAGCACTTCCACCAGGGTCTCTCGCATGCGTCTGGCCACGAGCTCGATTTCAGCCTGAGAAAGCGGGTCGATCGGGCGAATGCGAATATGAGCCTTAGCCACGATCTTCGAGGAGTCCGCGTGCTCTGAGGAGCTGATAAGCCGGCTCGTTCGCGTAGACCGAGGGGACGAAATTCACATAGCCAGACAGCAGACGCATGAGCGTATTTTCTCGCTCGACCAGCAGCGAGGGCTTCCCGTTTTTCGAGACCACTTTGACAGGATCGCGCTCGAGATAAAGATTCTCGCTTTGGCGACGTTTCACAATGTGGCTCAGTGGGCGCGTGAAGACCACGTCGCGCTCGGGGATGTCGGCTAATAGCCATTCTTTTCCCGTGCCGTGCTTTTCTAAAATTCGCTGAAACTCTTCGACCTTTTTCTCGATCTTCAGGACGCGCGCTTCGCGTTCCTTGGAGTCGCTGGCATCTTCGATCATGCGGTGCTCGAAAAGCGCATGGCGTACGGTCTTGGGCGGCTTTCGGTAAAGCAGCATCTCCACCTGTTCGTTCACGGCGGGATCATCGATCAGGTGGTGCAGTCGAGCGTCCTGGCAGCGCTGCATGAAGTACATGTCGTTCCACCAGAAGAAACGCTCGTCCCGCTTTTCGATCATCTCGAGCAGGTCTTGGAATTGGTGGATCAGGTTGTGCTCAAGAAGGGCTTTGGCGACGTGCGTGCTCATCACGTCGAATTTTGCGGAAGCCTGATTCTTGATGACCTGGCTGTACCAGCTGTAGCGGGAAATCAGGAAGTCCTCGACTGCGTGAATCGCGTTCTCACGCACGCCAAAAGCGACCTGACCGTTCCCGGCATCATAAGTCACCAGGTTTGCGAGTAAGTACTCGCGGTCAAACATCCCGTATTTAATGCCGGTGTAGTGAGCGTCCCGCATCAGGTAGTCCATGCGGTCGGCATCGAGATCCGAATGCATGAGCTGGTTGGCGAACAGATAAGGGCTTTCCCCTTTGATGATGTCCGAGATGGTCTGAACGTCGAAACCGTAGTGCTCCAAGATGTGCGTGATGCCGCCCTCGAAGCGCGTGTTCTTGATGATGAACGAGCCCAAGTGTTCGTGGCTGTTCGGAAGGTTTTTGGCACGGCCCTTTCGAGTCCCGTTCTTTCGGTCGAGAGAAGGCGAGCGAGCGTCGTTTCCGTGCCGGATGTAAGCGTATTCGACCGCGTGGCTGAAAGGCGCGGTGCCGATGTCGTGAAGCAGTGCGGCAATTCGGAGGCTTTTATGAAGCATGGCCTGCGGATTGGTGGCTCGGGGATCAAAAAGCTCGCTGTCGGGAACCGCAAGGCCCAGCGAGTTCAGCATCTGGTCCATCGAGTGCATCACGCCGATGACGTGCGCGAAGCGGTTGTGTTCGGCGCCTGGGAAGATGTAATTCGCAAAGCCAAGCTGCCGGATCCAGCGTAGGCGCTGGAAGAACGGAGAATTGATGATCTTCTCTTCCCATTCGGTGATGGGAATGAAGCCGTACATGACGTCGTAGATGATGCGTGAAGTGCGAAGCGGACGGCGTGTGGGAGTGGCCAAGGGTGGTTCATCCCTCCTGAGTGAAAGTGTAACACGGGCCCGGGCGGGGCCAAGGCGAGGTTGGTCGACTTAGCTTTCGAACCAGCCCTGGCTGAGTTCCAGAATCGCCGCGAGCCTGCGTGCGTCGCGTACCGAGCCAGGCTTGAGGAAGACGTAGGTTTCACACCCCTGGACGGCGGGATCGCCTTCTTCGCCAATCTGCCAGAACCGCTGGGTGGCGAGGTGAGGGCGCAAGAGCGCGTCCCAGGCCTCGACCGTGCGGGTACCTCGGTGGGCCCTTATCCAGGGGCGAATGAGTCGGAGGGGCTTTGATTCGGCCCCGGGGAAAGTAGCCCTGTCGAGGAGCCTTTTAGCCCAGGCCAGATCCCTGGGCTGAGGCGCCGGAAGGGGGCTAGGGAGAAGGTCCCAAAGGCCGGGCTTGGGCGTTTTTTCGGTGGGGGGAGTTTTCATTTCGCGTTGATTAGTTTATCAGATCGGTCCGCAATCAAAAGGCGTGTTTCCCTTCCGTCTGCGGGTGTTCCTGGGGTTTGAAAGGTTTTGAGTGTGATCCGTCGACTCGGCATCCTCCTAGTTTTGGCCTTGTGCGCAGGCGGCCCTGCGTCTGGGGCGAGCGAAGGGCCGGAGCCCACTCAAGAATGCGTGAATCGACAGCTTTTGGGCTATTTGGAAGCCATCAGCGCTTTAGATCGAGTGGTGGCCAAGCCTACAGTGGGTGTCGAAGTCGAAGGCTATTTACCGTCGCATGAGTCGTGGATTCCGGGGGAGGCCCGGCTCAGGTTCAGAGACCAGATGCATGACGCTATTTTTTCAGCCCTTCCCAAGGGAGCTCGGGTCAAAAGCGAGCAGATGAAAAAGGGCGATAGCGGTCTTTATAACTTTACTTACACTTACGAAATTCAAGGTCGGAAGCACACCTGGAAACTCATTGGGGATTCTTCTCTCGACTCGACGGGCGATTGGGAAGGTTCTGAGGTGGTTTCGCCTGTTTTGGATTTGTCGCCTGGGTCGCCTGATTTAGATATTTACACTTCAGTCATGCATGAGCTCAAGTACCGGGGTTTCAAGCCGGATCCTCAAAGTGCCGGAACCCACGTTCATGTGGGAATGCCCGAACCTCAGGTTCTCGAGTTGGGTGTGATCGCGCGTCTGTTTTCCCAAATGCAGTTCGATATTTTTAGGTACTTTGGCCCTCGTCCTGGAAGAAGTCTGTACGCCCGACCCGTGCCCCAGGATTTCCTGAAGTCTCTGCACCCTTTGGTGATGCATACTCGGAGCGTGGAGGTTTTCTTAGAAGCTTATTCCAGTAGTTCGACCCGGACTGCCCGACATCACGCTTTGAACCTCCATGCCCTGAAACGCCACGGAACGGTGGAGTTCCGGATGTTTAACAGTACCTTGGATGTAGCTGGGCTTGAGCTGATGATTGGTTTTTCCCATCGTCTGGTTCATGCAGTGAGGAACTCGGATCCAAAGCTCATGGCTTACCTGCAGTCCTTGGAAGGGAAGGAAGCCGACCTTTTTGGCGTGTCCAAAGCCATTGGGATCGACCTCGGAAAGCGTCGGGACGTTCTGAAACGGCTCGGTTCCGAATTCAGTAAAGGAATTGATTTTCAGGGAGAGTTGAATTCAGGTCCAGTTGTAGCGCTGCTCATTGCGGGTTTTATCTTGGAGCAGTGGCTTGAGAGACTCGGCGTTCCGGCTGCGGCTTGAGTCTTAAATCTTGACTGTATAAGTATGTCTTTGGTAAGCGTCCGGCCATGAACCGTGCGTGGTTTCTATTGAGTGCTTTTCTTGTGGCGCGGGCGTCTTCAGCCGGCGATTTGCCTGTGCCTCTAGAAGGGCAGTTCGATGCCCCCCAGTGCGAAGTGATTACTTTGGGGGATGACGCCAATCAGGCTCTGCCCTCGGACCCCAAGAAGGATTCAGCCCACATTCACGCCGTTCACTCCAAGTTCGATGATGTCGGGATTCCAGAAGGCTGGTTGCCGAAAGCGAAGGGCTCGGATGAACCAGAAGAAGTTCACTCGGTACGGCTCTTGGTGACGAAGGCTCATGATCGGCGGAAAGATGGCGAACGCCAGGAAATCCGAGTCATCGTCAATGGTGAGGTCGTAGCCACCTATCCCGTCAGTACGGGTGCGGAAGGTCATGAAACCCCAGACTACCAAGGGGTCTCCATCACGCGCCTCTCTCGCTGCTACTACTCAAAAAAGTATTCCACTGAAGGCGCGATTGCTTGGATGGACTATGCCATGTTCATCGACGATGGCCGTGGGATCGCTCTGCATTCCACGGTGCCAAGCAACTACGACCGCCTGGGGTTCCCTGCGTCGCATGGCTGCATTCGCATGCGGCGCTCGGTCGCAGCGCGCGTATATGCTTTGGTAAAAGCCTACCAGTCGATCGTGAAAGTGACTGTGCTCTAAAGGGGTCAGTCCGCTGCGCCTGCTCCCGCTTTAGATGAAGCGGGGAGGACCGAGGTGCCGAAGGTATTGGTGAGCTTCTCTGCGAAATCCGGCGTGATGCCGTCGCAGTCGCGCATCAAACGTTCGGCGTACGGCTGCAAGTTGCTACCTTTGAAGTCCTTCTTTTGGATCTCGGTGGTGTTCGCTGCGCGGGTTTGAATCGCGGCAACGAGTTCGGCTTTGCATGCGTTCCGGATCTTGTCGTCCATCACTTCATTGATGCGGTTCTTTTTGGCTTGTTCGGTGAAGATATCGCGACGATGCAGGAGAGGGTCGGTCTTCATCAGCTCTTGCGTTGCAAGTGAATTGGCGCGCTCTTTGGCATTATCAGAAGTGAAGAAGTAACCCGAGTTTCTTGCGCCTTGCCAATCGCGGCTGGGGTGAGTGGTGACGTCAAAGGTGATGGCTCCCGTAGCTTTCTTTCCGTATTGAAGGGAGAGAAAGTCGCGGTGGCAGCTATTTTTGAAGCCTTGGACATTCAAGCCGTAAGTCTTGCCTTCTTCTGCGCTATTGAGTGCGCCGCTCGTAGCGCCTGCTTGAATCGGGAAAGCGTGAAGTTCACCCAAGTGGAAGGTACAGAGGACTTTCTTGGTTCCGAGTTGTGCTTCGACGGCCGCAAAGGGGGTTTTCTTTCCCTTCTGGCACTCGAGCTCATCGCAGTACCCGCCGCTTGCGCTTCGGTCGCGAGCGAGGGGATCGCCTTGGCAGTCGTCGCCACTGAGGCGCGAAATCGCATAATGGCAGCCCAGGAGCTTCGTTTCCGAGAGTTTTTCCAGCGCACCGGCCCAGGCCCATCCTGAAGAGGAGAGTGAGACTGCAGCAAGAGTAAGGATCGCGAGCGTCGGCTTTTTCTGAACCATGACGAGAGAGTCTCCTGATTTCTTTCAGTCTATCAGTCTGTGGGAAGTGGAAAAGAAAAGAGTTTTTGGTGTCAAACCTTTGGCTGCTCAAGGTTTTCCAGGGTTTGGCCGACAAGGAGATGTCGAGGATCCTTATGCTGAAAAATCGCGCCCTCTCCTACCTTCTGCTTGCTCCCACTCTCTTGCTCCTGAGCCCGCGCTCAGTGGAAGCTTGGATGGATAGCAATTTCACGGATAATCCACGTGTTTTCACAAAATTCGGACGATTCCTGGCATCCGCGTCTCCGGTGGTAGTCGAGCAAGTTCCGCCGACGCCCGAACAAAAGCTCAAGGCAGCTTGGGCCGTTCAGGTTTGGCGTCGCGAGCTGGCAGACGCGATGCGTCTCCAGCGCGAGGATCTGGTCAAATTAGCAAAAGAGGAACTGGAGAAGTGGGAGTACCGTTTTAACTGGAAAGAACCGGTTTCACCGCCGACACCGATCGTGACGCCGCCGATCGTGACTCCACCGATCGTGACTCCACCGAAGCCACCGAAACCGCCAGAGCCACCCATCGTCAATCCCGTTGACCCCACCATCGAAGTACTCGCCGAGATCGTCAACGGATACCAGAATCGAATCGAAGGCCTGACAAAAGTGATTCGTGAAAATGCCGCTACTCAGAGCGATGAATTGGTTTCTCTGAGGAAGGAACTCGAGGAGCTGAATCGGAAGTTAGGCGCGGGCTATCGAGCCATGAGTTGGTTTGCTGATGGAAAACTACCAGAGGGTACGAGTGTTGCGACGAGTGACCTCTTTGGTCGCATCCGCGCGCTCGAGAATCAGTTGAAGAGTCTTGAACTTCAGCTTCAGAAGCTGGTTTCGGAAGGGAAGGGGAATAGTCCCGAGGCCCAGGCTCTGAATTGGCAGATATCGGAACTCGCGCGCCAAATGATCACTCAGATGGATGCTCTCATCCTTCTGATGGCCGGCCCGACTCCGCCTCCGCCTACGCCGACTCCGCCAAAGCCGCCTGTTGTCGACCCTGTGACGACTTACTTTCCACCACTCGATCAAGAGATGACGAAGTGTATGGCCGAATTTGGAGAGTCCACCTACCTCTGCCCGATCCAAAGTGATCCAGAGTGCGGAAAAACGACCTGCAGTAACATTCATTTGATAGACGCATTGAGGCAGTCAGGCCTCATTTTCAAAGGAATGAAAGGCAATCTGATCGATGCAGGCTGTACGGGGCGCTTCCTAGAAACCAGGAAGAAAATCAAGGGTCTGACCCGCGCTGAGCTGCACCGGAAAATCGAGCGCCTTCGGAAGAAATTAGCTCGCTCTCCGCAAGATTCTCGGCTTCTGACCGACCTGAAGTGGCGCGAATTTGATTACCATTCCCCAGAATATTTCTCAGGAGATACCTGCAAACAAACGGCTCGCGTTCTTCAATGCCGTTACCTGCAGATTCAAAGTGCGAAGGAGCGGCTCAGTTTCCGCATGCGGAAGCATGAGTGGGTAAAGAACCATCTGTTTGGAACTCTCCCGCCTGATAAGCAAAATGCCTGCTTTGATCGGGTGTTCTTGGGCAAAGGAGTGGTACCCGCAGTGATTCCAGCAGCGGATCCCGCCATCACGCCGGTTCAAGCACCATCCGGTGTGAGAAATCCCGGCCTACAGCGGCCAGTAGCCGACCCGGCCGATGAATGAGCCTCTGAAGCCTTAACCGATGAGTGCTCGCAGGGAGTCCACCATGGACTGAACTGCGAGCGCGCAGAGAATCATCCCCATCACACGGGAAATGACGTTCGCGCCGGTTTCGCCTAGAGCCCTTTGAATGGGCTCGGCAAAGCGAAACAGGAGTCGAGTGAGCAGCAAAGTCGCAATCATCAGC
>JACCDL010758423.1_pt1 | contig 22823 bp, 21 predicted proteins | sample 7441931 | NCBI WGS metagenome assembly JACCDL01 (sample SAMN15323437, study PRJNA562643) | freshwater metagenome | isolation source: river surface water | place: USA:Blue River Watershed | collected 2017-08-16 | reverse complement strand
CCGGAGTAACTTGTGTGATGTCATTCTTAATCTCATCGAGCGTGTATCCAATAGCGAGTTTTGTTGCAATCTTTGCAATCGGAAAACCTGTTGCCTTAGAGGCTAGAGCAGAGGAACGTGAAACACGAGGGTTCATCTCAATGACAATGATTCGACCATTGTCAGGGTTGACTGCGAATTGAATGTTGCATCCACCTGTATCCACACCCACTTCACGGATGATGGAGATTGAGAGGTTACGTAACTTTTGATACTCGACATCGGTAAGTGTGAGTGCAGGAGCGACAGTAATTGAATCTCCAGTGTGAACACCCATTGGATCAAGGTTCTCGATGGAACAGACGATAACGACGTTATCGACTCGATCGCGCATTACCTCAAGTTCATACTCTTTCCAACCGATAATCGACTCTTCAATCAATACTTCAGAGGTTGGAGAGTGACGAAGACCGGCACCAGCGATTTGACGGAGAGTCTCTTCATCATGGGCGATACCAGAGCCAAGTCCACCCATTGTGAAGGATGGACGGATAACGCATGGGTAATTGAGCTCAACTGCGGCGAGCAAGACCTCATCCATGGTGTGGCAGATAATCGACTTCGCTGACTCACCGCCTACCTTTTCTACAATCGCGCGGAATAGCTCGCGGTTCTCGCCTCGTTGAATTGCATCCACATCGGCGCCGATGAGTTTTACATTGTGACGCTCCAGGATTCCAGCTTCAAACATTCCGATGGCCGCGTTGAGTGCCGTCTGGCCACCTAAGGTTGCTAGAACTGCATCTGGCTTCTCTTTGACGATGATGCGTTCAATAAACTCCGGCGTGATTGGTTCAATATATGTTGCATCGGCGAACTCTGGATCGGTCATGATGGTCGCCGGATTAGAGTTGACGAGAATTACTCGAATTCCCTCTGACTTCAATACTCGACATGCTTGAGTACCGGAGTAGTCGAATTCACAGGCCTGGCCAATGACAATAGGTCCAGAACCAATAACCAATACGCTCTTAATCGAGGAATCAACAGGCATTATGCGTTGACCGCCTTTCGTGGATATCGATCCATCAAATCGGTAAATCGGTCAAAGAGATAACTTGCATCATGCGGACCTGCCGCAGCCTCTGGGTGGTATTGCACGCTAAAAGCACCTCGCTCGAGGAGTTCGATACCTTCAACAACTCCATCATTGAGACAGACGTGAGTGACCTGTCCTGGACCAAAGACTGTTGAGAAAATTGAGTCAACGGGAGCTTGGAGAGCGAAACCATGATTATGAGCGGTGATTTCAACTTTGCCACTCTTGCGATCTAGCACCGGTTGATTGATACCTCGATGACCAAATTGAAGCTTATACGTATCAAAACCAAGTGCGCGACCTAAAATCTGTTGGCCGAAACAGATGCCAAAGATAGGAATCTCCTCGGTGAGAATATCTCGAACGAGTGCGACAGTGTCTGTCATAGTTGAGGGATCACCAGGGCCATTGGAGAGGAAGACTCCATCAGGATCGTAGGCAAGGATCTCTTCGAGAGTGGTGTTGAAAGGAACCACATGAACATCAATACCGCGCTCTGCCATATTTCGTGGTGTTGCAGCCTTGATTCCCAAATCAAGAGCAACAACGGTATATCTCTTCTGACCAATAGCCGGAACTAGGTAAGGCTTCTCTGTCGAGACATCGGCAGAGAGGTATGAACCGCTCATTGGAGTCTGTTTACGCACTTCGATGACCATCTCTTCACGAGTCAATTCGGTGTCAGAGAAGATTCCAACTCGCATGGCACCGCGATCTCGAAGATGGCGCGTAATCGCTCTAGTGTCGACACCGGAAATTCCCACTACGCCTTGCTTGATGAGCTCTGCCTCTAAATCAGAGGTGCTGCGCCAGTTACTGGTAATGCTGGACGGGTTTCTCACTACAAAACCCGCAACCCAGATACGACTTGACTCATTATCTTCAAGATTGATTCCAGTATTTCCAATATGCGGTGATGTCATCACGACAACTTGGCGATGATATGAAGGATCGGTGAGCGTCTCTTGGTATCCAGTCATCCCAGTTTGAAAGACCGCTTCGCCAAAGGTCTTACCAACTGCGCCCCACGAGCGACCTTCGAAGATTCGACCATCATCTAGTACAAAGAATGCTTTACTCATTTATTACCGACCTTATGGGTGAGGTGACCATTGAATACAGTAGCGACCACTTTTCCTTGGAACTCCATGCCGTGGAAAGGTGTGTTCTTGCTCTTAGAGGCCAATTGAGCGCGGTCTACGACCACGGTCGAAGCGGGGTTCACAAGGGCAATCTGTGCGGGAGCGCCCACCCGTAGCTCTTGCCCGTGGTTGGAGTAGCCGCCGATGGCAGCCGGCACCGAGCTCATCACCTGGGCCGCTCTCTCCCATGACATCTGACCGGCTGCAATGAGAGTTGTGAAGAGGATAGGAAAGGCTGTCTCTAGTCCAACCATCCCGAAAGCAGCGTTCTGCCACTCGCACTCTTTACTTTCAACTGGGTGTGGTGCATGGTCAGTTGCAACAATATCGATGGTGCCATCCACGAGTCCTGCGCGTAATGCTTGCACATCAGCTGCTGTTCGCAAGGGAGGATTTACCTTATAAATCGGATCATAACTATTTGCTAATTCATCAGTCAGGAGCAAGTGATGCGGCGTTACTTCAGCCGTTACCTTCATGCCTTGAGCTTTTGCCCAGCGAATGATCTCAACCCCTCCAGCTGTTGTCACATGACAGATGTGTAAGCGTGCATCAACCATATTCGCCAAGAGAATGTCTCTAGCAATGATGGATTCCTCCGCTACTGCTGGCCAACCCTTGAGACCCAAGGTCGATGAAATAACACCTTCATTCATCTGAGAACCTTCAGTGAGTCTTGGATCTTGCGCATGCTGTGCAATGACTCCATCAAACTGCTTCACATACTCGAGAGCACGACGCATTAAGAGTGGATCAGAGACGCAATTTCCATCGTCACTAAAGACTCTTACGCGGGCCTTTGAATGAGCCATTGACCCTAAATCTGCAAGTTCTTTTCCTTCAATTCCGCGAGTCACCGCACCAATTGGGAAAACATCGACCAAACCAACATGATGACCAATTGCGGCAACCTGTTCCACAATCGCAGCGGTATCTGCGACAGGAAGAGTATTTGCCATCGCACTGACTGCGGTGTAACCACCACGAGCTGCTGCGAGCGAGCCAGTAGCAATCGTCTCTGAATTCTCCCGACCAGGTTCACGTAAATGGGTATGGAGATCGACGAATCCAGGAAGGGCAATCAACCCTGCAGCATCAACTGTCTCATCGGCGCTCTGAGAAATCGTGGACGCTATCTCAGAGATGACTCCATCTTGGATAAGAAGATCAACTGGAGCTGCACCGAGAATCGAAGCCTGCTTAATCAATAGTGATTTACTCATGGAACGCCTCCTGGCCACCAGCTATGAAGAGATAGAGGATCGCCATTCGTATTGATACTCCATTGGCGACTTGCTCAACAACTACAGATTGTTCGCTATCAGCAGCTTCAGCGCTGATTTCAAGACCACGATTCATTGGACCTGGATGCATCAAGATCGAAGATTGCTTAGTAAGTGCTAGACGCTCTGCATCAATACCAAAGAGCGATGAGTATTCTCGTTCTGTTGGAAAGAATAAATCAGACATTCGTTCCTGCTGGATGCGCAACATAATCACTGCATCGACTGTCGGCAAAACACTATTGAAATCATAGGAAACTTTCACTGGCCAATGTTCAACTTGGTAAGGAAGAAGCGTTGGTGGAGCAACCAAGGTAATTTCCGCTCCAAGTTTCTTCAGAAGCAAAATATTGGAACGAGCAACTCTCGAATGGAGGATATCGCCGACGATTGCGATGTGAAGACCAGATAGATCCCCTTTGCCGCCCTTTAAGTGTTTACGAATTGTGTATGCATCGAGAAGAGCCTGACTAGGATGCTCATGAGTTCCATCGCCGGCATTAATAACGGTGCCATTCATCCATCGACCTTGAGCGAGTCGATGCGCGGCACCAGATGCTGGATGACGAATCACGACCGCATCCGCACCTAAAGCTTGTAAAGTCTGCGCAGTATCTTTCAGAGACTCACCTTTGCTGATACTTGAGCCCTTAGCGGTGAAGTTGATGACATCGGCTGATAATCGTTTGGCGGCGGCCTCAAATGAGATTCGAGTTCTTGTTGAATCTTCTGCAAACAAATTTACGACCGTCTTGCCACGCAGTGTTGGAAGCTTCTTGACTGGACCTTCTGACACTCGTGCCATCTCATTTGCTGTATCGAGAATGGTGATCGCAAAGTCACGATCAATATCGTTGATTGATAAAAGGTGCTTCATCGAGCTTCACCTTCAATCGAAACTAAATCGCTTCCGTCATGTTCCATAAGCTTAACTTTGACGCTCTGATTAAGGGAGGTAGGTAGGTTCTTGCCCACAAAATCCGCTCTGATAGGAAGCTCTCTATGGCCGCGATCGACTAGTACTGCCAATTGAACACGCGCTGGACGCCCAATCTCACCAAGAGCATCGAGTGCAGACCTAATAGTTCGACCGGAGAAAAGAACATCATCGACGAGAATTACTGTTCGTCCCTCCACGCCTAGAGAGGGAATCGATGTCTCCATTAACGCCCGTGGCGCTCGGAGACGGAGATCATCGCGATGAAGGGTGACATCCAAGGTACCCACCTGAACTGGGGCCCCTTCAATACCTTCAATGATTGTGGCGATGCGACGGGCAATATGAGCCCCGCGGGTCGGTATTCCGAGAATGGTGATATTGGCAGAGCCAGAATTTCGCTCAAGAATCTCATGCGAGATCCGAGTCAGTGCGCGAGAGATATCGCTTTCGTTCAGAGCAGCGCTCATGTAATTCTCCTTTCCTGCCTCTCTGGACAGGTCGTTAAAGGAACTTCTGGGCAACCTTACCACCAACTCTGGAGCATGTGGATAGCCACGCCCGCCCTCACGCCTGGACTGAGACCCTCCTCCCCCGTATATGAGAGGAAAGAGAGAGCCTGATGGTCGAAATTGAAGAACGCGCTGCCCAACTTTTGAGACAGTTGAGATTGAAGAAGGGTTTGACCCTAAAGCAGTGCGAAACCGAGAGTGAAGGACGATTAAAAGCTGTTGTCTTGGGGTCATATGAACGTGGCACGCGCGCCATCTCTCTCCAGCGACTACAAGAATTGGCTGATTTCTACGAAGTACCAATCCAATACTTCTTTGAAGTGGGACAACTAGGGGCCCTCCCTCGATCTTCCAGGCATACCTTCGATCTGCGAAAGATGAAGAGTTCGCTACATCTGGATGAGAAATTCACACTGATCGCAACACTCTTGGGATACTTTGCTCGTCAAAGGGGCGATTGGAATGGTGAGGTTCTCTCCATTCGCGCATCAGATACTGAGCTATTGCCTGTATTAAGTGAAGATATTGAAATCATTGAGAAACTGCGCTTTTACAAATTGATTATTGCGCAGGCAGATTAACGAGAGATGCTCTCCTTGATGGAAGAGATCTTTCCTAAGAGTCCGTGGATGAAAGTTGCCGAATCATCGGTAGAGAGATCTTTAGCCAAAGTGATCGCCTCATCTATCGCAATTCCATCAGCGAGCTCATCTGACCAGATAATCTCGTAGATACCCAAGCGCAGGATGTTGCGATCGACTGCCGCAAGGCGATCCATATCCCACCCTTGAGCATATGTGGCAATAAGTTCGTCAATCTTTCGCTTATTTGCGGCTATGCCGGAGATAAGTTCTTTGGTGAAATCGCGGACCGGGCGGGCATCTGGACCCTCCTCCACCACATCTCGAGCTTCAAGAGTAGCCAGCGGATCGCTACTGCGAATATCGCTCTCGTAAAGGATGTCTAGCGCTTGCTTACGTGCCTTACTTCTAGCTGACACTAGTTAGCGCGACCCAGATATGAACCATCGCGAGTATCAACAAGGACAACTTCATCCTGCTTGATAAATAAAGGAACAGCGATCTGAATTCCGGTCTCAACAGTTGCAGGCTTTGTTCCACCTGATGAGCGATCTCCCTGGAGGCCAGGCTCTGTATATGTGATCTTGAGTGCAACTGAGGCTGGAAGTTCGATAAAGAGTGGGTTTCCTTCGTGAATTGCGACGATCGCTCCTGTGTTTTCGAGCATGTAATCTGCTGCGCCACCCACAGTTGCCTCTGAAATTGTCATCTGATCGAAGTTAACATCATCCATAAAGACGAAATCTTCACCCTCTTTGTAGAGGAATGTCATTTCGCGCTTCTCGACGACAGCTGTCTCAACCTTTACACCTGCGTTAAAGGTCTTATCGACAACCTTGCCAGTCATGACCTGCTTCAACTTGGTGCGTACGAAAGCTGGACCTTTACCTGGCTTCACATGCTGGAATTCAACAACTGTCCAGAGCTGGCCTTCAATATCAAGGACCATTCCGTTTTTAAGATCGTTAGTTGTTGCCATTTTTTCACTCCAGTTCAGCCGTCCCGACTATCAGGACACAAGACGCGAGTTTACCCTACTTATTGAGGAGATTTGTAAGCGCGCTAAGGGCAAGTCGATATGAATCAGGCCCAAAGCCGCCGATAGTTCCATCGGCAACACCTGAGATGACAGAGGTATGTCTAAATTCTTCACGTGCCATTGGATTTGAGAGATGCACTTCAATCAATGGAGCTTTCACCAATTCTGCGGCATCACGGATTGCGTAGGAGTAGTGAGTAAATGCAGCCGGGTTGATGACTACCGGTGTATTTGTATCGGCTGCTTCATGAAGCCAACTAATGATCTCTGATTCTTGATCACTTTGTCGAACATCTGCCTCAAAACCATTCTCTTTTGCTGCACTCTTAATCAAATCCACCAACTGTGGGTAGGTGAGATCGCCATAGATTGCGGAGTCACGGATATCTAAGCGCGCAAGATTTGGACCATTGAGAACGAGAACCTTCATGCGAGAACCTTCTCATATGCGCTTTTCAATTGCTCCTCAGTGACACTCTCTAAGCGTGAACATTCTCCAACCTTATTGAGGACAACAAAGCGGATTGAATTTCCTCGTGCCTTTTTATCAAGGGCCATAGCCGCAAAGAGGCTCTCCCAGTTGCCACTGCCCTCGACATTTGCCAGCGATATAGGAAGGCCAACACTTGCCAAAGTCTCACGATGGCGCTTGAGAAGTTCTTCATCGATAAGACCCTCTGCGTGAGCGAGCTCTGCGACAAATACCATTCCGATGGCGACAGCTTCGCCGTGGCGAATGGAGTAATCCGAGACACGCTCAATCGCATGGCCAAAGGTATGGCCGTAATTAAGAATCTCGCGGAGTTCGCTCTCCTTAAAGTCGCTACTGACCACCTTGGCCTTAGTTGATACAGAACGTTCAATCAAAGAGTTAACTAAAGATGAGTTCTCTCTAATCTCTTTGATCGATTTGCCTTCAAGCATTGTGAGAATTTCTTCATCATCAATAAAACCACACTTGATGACCTCAGCAAGTCCCGCCGCAAAATCTCTATCTCCTAAAGTGCGCAACCACGAGGAATCAATCAGCACTGAGATAGGTGAATGGAAAGCGCCAATCAAGTTCTTACCGAAAGGAGAATTAATGCCGGTCTTTCCACCGACTGATGCATCAACCATACCTGCCAGGGTTGTTGGCACCGCGACCCAATCTATTCCTCTAAGCCATGAAGCTGCTGCAAAACCAGCCAGATCAGTGACTGTCCCGCCACCGACTGCAACGATGAGATCACTACGGGTGAAATTATTGCGAGCTAACTCATTCCAAATATGGTTAAGGACAAGAGAGCTTTTTCCGGCTTCGCCATCTGGAACTGGAATCATCAAAACTTCTGTGTTGGATAGATTAAATGAAGGTAGCTCTGATGTCATTGTTGCTGGAACAATAACTGCAACTCTCGCCCGCTTATTAATTATCGGAGAGAGATCGCCGCGCCAATCACCTGTTATGCGAACCGAATACTCACGTTCAGCTTTAACGACAACTTCAGCCATTGCTCTCTCCCCTGCCGCGTAATTCATAAGCGATTGCAACCTCAGAAACTATCTCGTCAACACTTTTCGAATCTACCTCGCATGTGTAACTTGCGATACCTTCATAAATCGGAGCTCTCTCATTCATGAGCGCCTGCCATTGGGCTCGTGGATTTCCCATCAAGAGCGGACGACCCTGGTTAAAGCCGACCCGCGATGAGACTTGAGAGAGTGAAATCTTAAGATAGACAACGAAAGCACCAGACGCTCTCAGCGCCGATTGGGCGTCCACTGAAACGCACGCTCCTCCACCGAGCGAAAGAATAGTGTCATCCTCTAAGAGCCCAGTGCGGAGAATGATTTTCTCGAGGACACGAAATTCCTCTTCGCCATCTTCGATAAAGATATCCGAAACGGTCCGACCAGTCTGGGATTCAATCATCTGATCTGTATCCTTAAAGGAGAGATTGAAATCTTTGGCCAATCGCTGACCAATCGTCGTCTTACCCGAACCCATAGGTCCGATAAGAATGATGCGTGGCGCCATCTCTACTTGAAGCGGAGATTTTCCATATAGGAGAGGTAGTTACGACGCGTCTCCATTACAGAATCGCCACCGAACTTCTCTAACACAGCTTCGGCAAGAACAAGCGCAGCCATTGCTTCGCCCACGACTCCCGCAGCAGGAACTGCACAGACATCTGAGCGCTGATTGATTGCCTTCGCAGCCTCACCAGTTGATACATCAATAGTGTCGAGCGCCTTAGGAACGGTCGAGATTGGCTTCATGGCGATTGAGACTCGTAAGACTTCTCCGTTAGACATTCCGCCTTCGGTGCCACCGGCGCGATCGGTGCGCCGGACAATCTTTCCTTCAGCATTCTTCTCAATCTCATCGTGTGCCATTGATCCGCGACGGCTGGCGGATGTGAATCCATCTCCAATCGCAACGCCCTTAATAGCTTGGATTCCCATCATCGCTGCAGCAAGTCGCGCATCCAAGCGTCGATCCCAATGAACGTGCGAACCCAATCCTGGTGGCAAGTTATACGCGAGAATTTCACACACACCACCAAGAGTGTCGCCATCCTTATGGGCTGACTCAATTTCGTTGACCATCTGAGCTGAATGTTCAGGGTGGGCGCAACGAACTGGATCTTGATCAATTCTCGCCATTTCTGACGGAGTTGGAAGAGGGAGATTCTCTGCAATAGCGACGGCGCCAATTGCTGTGACATGGCTAAAGATTTCAATTCCCACGCTCTGCTTGAGGAATGCGCGAGCAATCGCACCGAGGGCAACTCGAGCGGCGGTCTCACGAGCACTTGCACGCTCCAAGATTGGTCGTGCATCATCGAAATTGTATTTCTGCATTCCCACTAAATCTGCGTGACCTGGACGTGGTCGGGAAAGCGGTGCATTACGAGCGAGATCCTTAATCTCATCGAGTGGAAGTGGATCGGCAGACATCACCTTCTCCCACTTTGGCCATTCACTATTTCCTACTTGAATAGAGATGGGTCCGCCTTGAGAGAGGCCGAGACGAACTCCGCCAAGGATGGAGACCTTATCTGCCTCAAAGTTCTGACGCGCACCGCGACCAGTTCCCAAGCGACGTCGAGCAAGATGAAAGTCGATATCAGCGGTAGAGATCTCAATATGTGCAGGCATGCCTTCCACAATTGCAGAAAGTGTCGGTCCATGTGATTCACCAGCTGTTATCCAACGCATGGAGGTATTGTCTCAGATACTTCTATCTTCAGGCGACTTTATTCGAGAACTGCATCAGATACCGAGATAGATGGCGACAAAGGGCGCAAGGATGGCAGGGGCAAGAGGTGCCGAGGTGGCTAAGGTGCCTTTGATCATAGCCGTTGCGAGAAGTGTGAGAGTTAAGGCCGCGGAGACGAGAACGAGATATTGGGAAGTGAGAACGTTCTCTCCTTGAAGTACCACAAGAAGTGAGAAGAGCTTGAAGTCGCCTCCCCCAATATTGAAGAGTATTGATAGGGCTAGGGCGAGAACAATCAGAGTGAGAGCTTTGAAGAAAGCGATTGGGGTCGAATTGAAAGAGAGCAATACTCCGAAGAGGAGAAGATGAACGTTGTATATCCGGTGCTCTCTAATATCGATAACACTGATGGAGATTGAACCGATAAGAATTAGAAGATCAAGGGCATGCCAGCACATCTAGTAAAGGTTAGTTGCGCGAAGCGATCCTTGATAAAGGGGTGTGGATTACCGAATTGCGTTCTTGAGCAATGGGCGAAGATGTGAGGCTAAGGCGCTCTCATCAAGTTGACGATTGAGGACGAGCGATAACTGATGGATTCCTTGATAGAGCAGAAGTTCTAGACCATTGATTACCTCTCCCCCACAATCTGCCCAGCGCGAACCAAGAACAGTGGGCCAAGGTTTATAAATAACATCGAAGTAGAGGTTCGCGTCGCCGCTACGAAGAGAATCGGCAAGTAAATCAGCGGCCCCTGCGGGTGTGGTGTTGACGACTAGATCGTATTGAGAGAAATCGGGCGAATCGTTCCACTTGAGATATTCGAAGGAAGATTGGGTAATCGCCCCTTGCAGGACCTCTCTGCGAGTTGATGTTCTACCAAGAACTGAAATCTCATCCGCGACGGCATCAAGTGCTCCCACCACAGCTCTGGCGGTGCCACCGGCTCCGAGTACAAGTACTTTTTTGAAGCGCGAATGACCAGCATGGTTGAGTGCGGAGAGCAATCCAGAACCATCGGTGCTCGTCAGGTGCCACTCGCCATCTCTCACATACAAAGTGTTAGCCGATTGGATTCGTGCCGCTGTTGGCTCTACCTCCACTTGAAGTTCGAGCGCTATTTCTTTAAGTGGCATGGTCAATGAAAGATAATCAAATTCAGCAGCATGCGTTGCAAAGAAATCTGAAAGCTGGCCGTCATTGACTTCGTGACGATGGTAGCTACCGTCAATCCCGAGGAACTTAAAGGCTTCGCTATGCAAGACCGGTGACAGTGAATGCGTAATTGGAAAGCCTAATACCGCTCCTCGAATCGAACTCATCACTTATCGCTCCCAAACTTTCCTGCCCGTAAATTCTTCTTGTAGAGAATCTTCCAATCAGTAAATTGCTGATAAGAATCCGTGAAGCGAGTATCTCCTGGCGCAACCGTAATGAAGTAAAGCCACGCCCCATTCTCCGGGTGAGCTGCAGCAAAGAGAGCCTCTGCCCCAGGATTATTAATGGGGGTAGGTGGAAGTCCAGTCCTGCGATAGGTGTTGTAAGGTGAATTAATCAGGGTTGATTGTGTGCTGAGGAAGATCGAACCTCTGGTCTTCTTGATGTAGTGAACGGTTGAATCAAACTGAAGAGGCATGCCCTTCTTCAATCGATTACGCACTACCTGAGAAACCTTTCGGTAATCCTGTGGGTCTCCCTCGGCCTGAACCAGCGAGGCTATCGTTACAAGTTCCTGTGCGGAGAAACCTTCCTTCGATTCATAGAACTTCGCTTTTTTGATTTCCGAAATGCCTCTGGCGAGAATGCTTCCCAGAATTTCATTCACACTGGTAGCAGAATCAAAAGAATACTGCGCTGGAAAGAGCAATCCCTCGAGCGAGGTATAGCCCGCTGGAAGTTGTAGGGAGCGCGCCGCCTCCTCTACCTCACGTTGAGAGTACCCAAGGTCTTGCAGGCGAGAAAAAATCTCTGAGTTCCATGAGCCTTCAGGAATAGAGATGAGGTTTTCGATGCGAGAACGGTCGAGTAGTTGTTCAAGGGCTTGAATTGCACATAACTTTCTTTGAATTCTATGGATACCGGGAGCAATTGAACCTGCGCTTGGATTTGAGACCGCAACACGATAGAACGCTAAAGAAGATTGAACAACACCCTTATCTTCAAGTTCTTCTGCGATTGAAGAGCCACTCTCCCCTTGCGAGATATCAATAAGGACTTCACTTGTTGATTCTTTTTCGCAGGAAAAATCTGGTGCAGATGCAACTCCAGGCTTAAGGAAATCAATGGAAGCGATAATTGAAAAAGCAAGAAGAACACCGAGTAACCCTCTTGTGGTATCTCTATCGAGCTTCACTTGCTAATCCACTCTCCAATATTGCAACCGCAGCCATCGAATCGATGAGTTCCTTCGACTGACGAGTGGACTTTCCTGCCTCTTTCAAGAGACGGGCTGCATTCACAGTGCTAAGTCGTTCATCTACATACTTAATCGGGATCGATGTTGCACTTTGAAGTGCTGCAACGAAACTTTGAACCTTTTCTACAGCAGTACCAGTGCTACCTGAGAGAAGCTTTGGCTCACCTACGAAAATCGCAATCGGTTGATACTCCTGAATAATCTCTTCGATATGCGGGATCAACTTCGGGTGGCGAGAGTCGAGAAAAGGTAGCGGGGTCGAAAGAATTCCATCCGGATCACAGACCGCTACACCGATGCGACTATCTCCGTAATCAAAGGCGATTCTTCGACCGCGCTCCATTTAGCGTCCCGAAAGCTCTGCGGCAATCGCCTCAATCGCTGAATGCGATAGCGCTGGATTTGTTCCGCCTCCTTGGGCAAAATCATCCTTACCGCCACCGCCACCGCCAAGAACCTGTGAACCTATCTTGACGAGTTCGCCGGCTTTGACACCTGCTCCGCGCGCGCCATCTGATGTCGCAGCAACTAGTACAGGGCGACCACCCGATGAGCTGATGAGAGCTACGACTGAGTTCGCAGAGCGAGCTCGCAATTCAATGGCAATCTTTCGAAGGTCATCTCCACTTACTCCGTCAGGAAGAACTCCACCGATGAAAGAGAGATTTCCGATTGAGACGGCAGATTGCTCAAGAGAATCCACGCTCGCTAACGCTTGCGCAGAACGCAACGTTGCTAGCTCTTTCTCAACTTCTTTAATCTTATCGAGCAGACCTTGGATACGTTCTGGCAACTCTTCAACACGTGCACCCTTGATGAGATCAGTGAGCGAGTTAAGCAGGATATGTTCGCGTGCCAAGAAGCTATAAGCATCTGCGCCTACGAGCGCCTCTACTCGTCGAACGCCTGCACCAATTGAGGATTCTCCGAGTAACTTCACAACGCCAAGTTGCCCTGAGTTAGCGACGTGAGTTCCGCCGCAGAGTTCACGAGCCCAATCTCCGACGCTGACGACTCGAACTTGATCACCGTACTTCTCCCCGAAGAGAGCCATTGCGCCGATCTTCTTCGCTGCATCTTGTGTCATAACTTCGGCGGTGACTGCCAGGTTATTGAGAAGAAGTGCATTCACTCTTCCTTCGACATCATTCAGCACGCCTTGGGAAACCGCTCCAGTTGATGGGAAGTCGAAGCGGAAACGGCCAGGAGAATTCTCGGAACCTGCTTGAGTAGCCGTCTCTCCAAGAATTTCACGGAAGGCTTTGTGAACCATATGGGTCGCAGTGTGAGCGCGAGAGATTGCATTTCGACGTTCGATATCGATGACTGCATGGCCGGCTGCGCCGATAGTTACTTCTCCAGAGATCACACGTCCACGGTGCACGGAGAGTCCTTTGACCGGAGATTGAACATCAGAGATATCGATAATTGCACCACTAGCCAAGGTGATGCGACCACCATCGGCGAGCTGTCCGCCGCCTTCAGCATAGAAAGGCGTAGTGTCGAGAATGATTTCAACATCATCACCTTCACTTGCACTTGAGACATTAACGCCATCAACCAAGATTCCGTTCACAGTCGAGTCAGAATCGGTATGGGAGTAACCAATGAAGTTGGTAACTCCCTTCTCGTCAGCAACTTTGCGATACTCAGTCAGGTCAGTGTGACCACTCTTCTTCGCCTTCGCATCTGCCTTGGCGCGATCGCGTTGCTCTTTCATCAAGCGACGGAAGCCGTCTTCATCAACTTCAAGACCCTCTTCACGAGCCATCTCGAGCGTGAGATCAAATGGGAAGCCATATGTATCGTGCAACTTGAAGACTTCATCACCCGGGAGAACTGTCTTCTTCTCTGCCTTAAGAGTTGTAGAGGCAAGATCAAAGATCTGAGTGCCGCTCTTGAGGGTCTGAAGGAAAGACTCTTCTTCCGCACTCGCAACAGCAAGGATGCGCTTCGAATCGGTAACTAGTTCTGGATACTGAGGACCCATAGCACCAATTGCTGCTTGCGTGAGTTCGCTCATCACCGCATCGTTAGTGCCGAGTAAGCGCATGTTGCGAATAGTGCGACGCATCATGCGACGAAGTACATATCCGCGACCTTCATTACCTGGAGTAACTCCATCACCAATCAGCATCGCAGCTGTACGAGCATGGTCTGCGATGACGCGCAGAGAAACATCTGACTTCTCCGCTGAGCCGTATTTCACACCAGAGAGATCCATTGCTTTAGAGAGGACCTGCATGGTCGTATCAATCTCATAAATGTTTTCAACACCCTGCAAGAGAGCAGCTGCTCGTTCGAGACCTAAACCAGTATCGATGCTCTTTGCCGGAAGTTCACCAAGAATGGGATAGCCATCTTTGCCGCCGCCTGCGCCGCGCTCATTCTGCATAAAGACGAGGTTCCAGATTTCCAGATAACGATTCTCATCTGCAATCGGACCACCATCTGCGCCATAAGCAGGTCCGCGATCAAAGTAAATTTCAGAGCAGGGACCGCATGGACCTGGAACGCCCATTGACCAGAAGTTATCGGCCATATCGCGGCGTTGGATACGCTCTTTCGGAATACCAATCTTCTTATGCCAGATATCTTCAGCTTCATCGTCGTCAAGATAGACGGTGACCCATAACTTATCTTCTGGGAAACCGTAGCCGCCATCTGAAATTGGCTTGGTGAGCAGTTCCCAGGCGAGAGCGATTGCGCCCTCTTTGAAGTAATCTCCAAATGAGAAGTTTCCGCACATCTGGAAGAACGATGCGTGGCGAGTTGTCTTACCAACCTCATCAATATCAAGGGTGCGCACACATTTTTGAACGGAGGTAGCACGATCGTAGGGAGGCTTTACCTCACCGAGAAAATATGGCTTAAATGGAACCATGCCAGCATTGACCAAGAGAAGATTGGGATCATCGGCGATCAATGATGCCGAAGGAACAACTGTGTGGTTGAGGCCGAGTGAGTTCTCTGATTCAAAGAAACGAAGCCAACGAGAGCGAATTTCTGCAGATTGCACGGTAGTGGCTACTCAGCTTTCTTTTTTGATTTGCGTCCCTTGCTGATCTGAGCCGCACTCAGAAGCGCACCAGCCACTTTGACTGCAGGACCATTCTTCTCCATAAAACCTGTTGTAGCGTCGGTGACTTTTGTGGTGACCTCTTCTACATTCTTGGTAATGCGGGCAAAGCTTTCAAGCGGACTATTGATGAGTTCAAGAGTGCGTGTGGACTCCTCCAAAAGTGGAGTGGTCTCTTCAGTCAGTGACTTCAGGCTAGTTGATGCTTCATCTACTAACTTGCCAACACGAATGACAACATAGGCAATCGCAATTGCGATAACGAGAAGTGATACCGACGCAATGATTGTTGCAATTCCACCTGGACCCATGTTGTTAGCCTACCCTTCTCGCTTACTTATCTGACGCTTTTGCGTCTTCTTTAACCGGAACCCAGTCGATGCCAGCTTCTTTTCGCTGAGCCGGAGTAATTGGAGTCGGCGCACCTGTCAGTGGATCTCCCCCGCTAGCAGTCTTAGGGAAGGCGATGACCTCGCGAATAGAATCTGAATTCGTTAATAGTGCACAGACTCGATCAAGACCTAGTGCAATTCCTCCATGTGGAGGTGGGCCGTAGTTGAAGGCCTCAAGGAGGAAGCCAAACTTGCTCTGCGCCTCTTCATCGGTAAGACCGATTACAGAGAAGACATCTTTCTGAATATTGCGATCGTGGATACGGATAGATCCACCACCAAGTTCGGTTCCATTGAGAACAATGTCATATGCATATGCCAAAGCAGAAGCTGGATCGCTCTTAAAGGTTGCAGCATATTCTGGCTTTGGACCGGTAAATGGATGGTGGACTGCAGTCCATCCCCCACCATCTGTTGGCTCAAACATTGGCGCGTCAACAACCCAGAGGAACTCCCATTGTCCATCAGCAATCAATCCGCAACGCTTGCCAATTTCAAGGCGCGCTGCACCGAGGAGTTGTTGAGAGGCCGAACGTTCACCGGCTGCAAAGAAAATTGCATCGCCCTTCTTTGCGCCCACATGAGCTGCGATTCCAGCTGACTCACTCTCTGAAATATTCTTTGAGACAGGGCCACCTAAAGTGCCATCTTCGTTAATGAGGATATATGCAATCCCCTTGGCGCCGCGAGCCTTTGCCCAGTCTTGCCATGCATCGAGTTCACGACGTGGAGTTGATGCGCCACCGGGCATCACAACAGCGCCAACATATGGCGCTTGGAATACTCTGAATGGAGTCTCCTTAAAGTAATCGGTCACCTCAACGAGTTCATATCCAAAACGTAGATCTGGCTTATCAGAGCCATACTTATTCATCGCATCGGCATAGGTCATATGACGAATTGGAGTTGGGATCTCATACCCCACGGATTCGCGCCAAATCTTGACCAAGATTTGCTCGGCAACAGCCAAGATATCTGCTTGGTCAATAAATGACATCTCAATATCGAGCTGAGTAAATTCTGGCTGACGATCGGCACGGAAATCTTCATCTCTAAAGCAACGTGCAATTTGGTAGTAACGCTCCATTCCGGCAACCATCAACAACTGCTTAAAGAGCTGAGGTGATTGAGGAAGCGCATACCAGCTACCAGGTTGGAGACGGACTGGAACAAGGAAGTCGCGCGCACCTTCTGGCGTAGAACGAGTGAGATAAGGAGTCTCAATCTCGTGGAAATCCAACTCCTCCATTACGCGACGGATTGCAGATGTCACGCGTGAGCGAAGACGAAGATTTGCCGCTGGCCGTTCACGACGAAGGTCTAGGTAGCGATAACGAAGACGAACCTCTTCGCTAATTTCAGATTCAGAGCCAGTGTCGATAGGAAATGGAAGCGGCGCCGATTCGCTCAAGACAATGACATCGTCTGCCACAATCTCGATTTCGCCGGTAGGGATATTGCTGTTCTCGTTACCGGCAGGGCGAAGACGAACTGTGCCTTTAATCTGCAGACACCACTCAGCACGGAGCGCGCCAGCAACGGCTTCATCACTGATTACTACTTGAACAGAACCGGTGCCATCGCGAAGGTCGATAAAGGCAACGCCGCCATGATCACGGCGACGAGAGACCCAACCGGCTAAGGAGACCGTGGAGCCTGCATCACTTGCGCGGAGCGCACCTGCATCATGTGTACGTAACATCGTCTTATATCGCCCTTAAAGGTTGGTTGAGGGTTGAGGTCTATGCCCCAAGGACCTGCTCTAATTCGCCTATCTTAACGGAGATTGAAGTGCCATCGCTCATCCGTTTCAGTTCAATCACGCCACTCTCTCGCTCAGAATCACCAATGACGGCGACAAACCTCGCTCCGCTCTTATCCGCGCCCTTCATCGCTCCCTTAAGAGAGCGATCGCCAAAGGCGACCTCCGCAGTAAATCCCATCGCACGCACAGATGCTGCGACCGTAAGGGAGGTGCTCTTATTGATCTCACCGAGAGGGATGATGAAGAGATCTGATGTGAAGTGTGAAACCGGAATTGTGTTCTCGGCTATCGCTGCCAATAGGGCGCGATCGACACCAAGACCAAAACCGATTCCAGATAGAGACTGCCCACCGAGAACTTCCATCAATCCGTCGTAGCGTCCACCGCCACCGATTCCGCTCTGAGCTCCAAGATCGTCGTGCACAAATTCAAAGGTTGTACCAGTGTAGTAATCGAGTCCGCGCACCATTCGCTTATTGACGGTGTAAGAAATACTGAGATCATCAAGGTAGCTCTTTACATTCTCAAAATGATTGCGCGAATACTCCGAAAGGTAATCCATCAAGAGTGGTGCATTCGCCATCGCCTCTTTAATCTCAGGGCGCTTATCATCAAAGATTCGTAATGGGTTGATATTAGCCCGCGCAGTAGTAGCTTCATCGAGATCGAGTTTTTCAATGTATTTCATCAAATCAACCCGATGGGCAGCGCGTGAGGCGGCATCACCTAATGAGGTGATCTCTAAACGATAATTCTTCAAACCTAAATTCTTAAATCCTTGATCGGCGATGGCAATCACTTCTGCATCGAGGGCTGGGTCGTCGATTCCAATTGCTTCAATTCCCACTTGATAGAACTGACGATAACGACCAGCTTGTGGACGCTCTGCTCGGAAGAATTGACCGGAGTACCACACCTTTACAGGAAGTTGGCCGCGATCCAGATTACCTTCAATGACTGCACGCATCACGCCGGCAGTTCCCTCAGGGCGAAGAGTGATAGAGCGACCACCACGATCTTCAAATGTGTACATTTCTTTTGTCACTACATCCGTCGACTCACCTACCCCGCGATTGAAGAGCGCGGTATCTTCAAAGACAGGAAGCTCCATCAACTGGTAGCCAGCCTTCTTTGCCGGGTCGATCAACTGAGAGCGCACCCACTCAAAAGCCTGGGACTCGGGAGGTAGGTACTCACGAACTCCCTTTGGTGCAGCTAACTTCTCAAATTTCATTACTTACCCTTCGTTAGCGCAATTCTTTCAGATACGGGTTGGTTTTGCGCTCATATTGAATAGTCGTCTCATCTCCATGTCCGGGTAGGACGCGAATGTCATCATCAAGAGTGAGGATCTTATTTTTCAAAGTATTTCTCATATCGCTCGCACTTCCTGTGGGAAGGTCAGTGCGCCCAATTGAGCCAGAGAAAAGAACATCTCCGCTGAGCAAGGTCTCACCATTAATCAGGAAGAGAAGTGAGCCACGGGTGTGACCGGGTGCGTGAATGGCGGTGATGGAGAGGCCAACAAAATCAAGGTGAGAGCCATCTTTGAGAAGCTCAACAGATTGCGGCTCCTCAAAGTTCATTCCAGAGAGTGTCTGTGCAAATTGGGCGCCGTGAATGCCGACTGGGTCTGCGATAAATCTTCTATCTTCGGGATGGATATATGCAGGAATTCCATAGCCATCTGCCAAAGGCTTAACGGAAAAGGTGTGATCGAGATGCCCATGGGTGAGCAGCGCTGCCACTGGCTTTAGCCCCTCCTCTGCCACTATCAACTCAATCTCGGCGCTGATATCGGTCATCCCAGGATCGACGATGATGCACTCTGAGCCCTTTGCCGCTGCAATCACCCAACAGTTGGTGGCAAACATAGGGGCGACATATGAGCGAACAAGCATGGCTCCACCGAGACTCTCACTTCAGGCGTACCGAAAGGTGCGCGATTTACGACGATAGGAAGGACAGGGTACCTTTTGTCTACTACAACCGCTGATAACGGAAGGGCCACCTAGGCCTGAACGCGCTGAAAGGGATAACCATGACCGAGACACATAACCCAAGTGAGATAGCTCAAGCCGCTAAGAACCATGTGAGCGCAGCATCTGCCCTCATTGGAGATCCCGCAGCGTTCGGTCGAGTGGGCGATGATGGAACTGTCTTTGTTCGCACCCCATCAGGCGAGAAGGCAGTTGGTTCATATCCTGGCAAGAGTGCAGAAGAGGCGCTGGCCTACTTCGTCCGTAAATTTGAAGCGCTCGCCTCTGAGGTGGCGCTCACCGCAGCTCGAGTAACAAGTGGCGCAATGGTTCCGCAAGATGCATATGAGGCTGTGAAGAAGCTTCGCCAACAAGTAGCTGAACTTAATGGTGTTGGAGATTTAGCAGCGCTCGCTGCATCCGTGGAACAGATTGAGCCTCTAATTGAAGGTCATCGTGAAGCCTACGAGGCGAAGAAGGCGCAAGAGGCTGCAGCAAAGGCGGCTCGTCGCGAACAGATTATGATTGAGAAGGAAAAGATAGTTGCTGAGGCAGAATCACTAGCGCTCTCTGAATCATGGAAGGCAACCGGCGATCGCCTCAAAGTTCTCCTTGATGAGTGGAAGGCAGCACCTCGCCTTGATAAGAAGAGTGATGGAGATTTTTGGAAGCGCTTCTCTGCTTCACGCAATAAATTCGATAAGCGCCGTCGCGCACACTTCTCTCAGTTGGAGGCGGTCTCAGAGAAAGTTTCTTCTGCGAAAGAGACGATTGTTGCCGAAGCTGAAAAGTTGGCAACGAGCACCGATTGGGTGGCAACAGCTCGTCGTTTCAAGGTATTGATGGATCAGTGGAAGGCAGCTGGCCGCGGCAAGCGAAGTGATGATGCAAAGCTCTGGGCACGTTTTAAGGCAGCTCAAGATCAATTCTTTACAGCCAAGAGCGCTGATTTAGAGAAGCGCGAAGTAAGTATGTCTGCAAATCTCATCAAGCGTGAAGAAATGCTTCCGAAGTTTGAGGCGCTCATTCCATTCACGGACGTTAAGGTTGCAAAGGCTGCTTTCCGCGATCTCATGGGTGAGTACAGCAAGATCGGCATCACCAATCGCGATAAGCGTGCGGCTCTTGATGCACGTATTGCCGTTGTCGAAGAGGCTATCAAGACCGCTGAGGCGGAGTTGTGGCGCAAGAGTGATCCAGCAGCAAAGGCTCGAGCAGCTGATGTTGTAGCGCAACTAACTGAGTCAATTGCTAACTACGAGAAGGCTGCGGCGAAAGCCCAAGCTGCCGGCAATGCAAAGAAGGCCCAAGAAGCTCTCGACTCTGCTGCAGCTCGTAAGGTGTGGCTTGTAGAAGCCGAGAAATCACTCGCAGAATTTAAGTAAGCGAAACGTTTCTTAAGTTCGATAAACGTCATAGACGCCTTCAACATTTCTGACTGCCGCTAATACCGAGTCAAGGTGCTTTGCATCAGCCATTTCAAAGGTGAACTTTGATATGGCAACTCGATCTTTGGAGGTACTCACCGCCGCACTCAATATGTTGACATGTTGTTCGGATAAGGTGCGAGTGACATCGGCAAGTAGCCGCGCTCGATCAAGGGCTTCAATCTGGATATTGACCAGGAAGATATTTCCAGCACCCGGAAGCCAAGAAACGCCAACGATTCGTTCTTTCTGATGCTCAATGAGGTCACCAGCATTGACGCAATCAACTCGATGAACCGAAATTCCAGAACCTTTAGTAATGAACCCTAAGATCTGATCTCCAGGAACTGGGGTGCAGCATCGTGCAAGCTTTACAAGCACATCATCCACGCCTTCAACTTTGATTGCGGTACTTGTGCGCTTTGCTGCCAAGTTGGCGGTAGGAATCGCTTCCACAGAAGGTTCAGGGTGAGAATCCTCTACCCCCATGGAATGGATGAGCTTTTCGATCACCGATGCAGCCGAGACATGCCCATCACCTACTGCGCTATAGAGGGCTTCAATATCTGCGTAATGGAGATCGTGGGCGAGTTCTAATAATGCATGGCCTGCAAAAATCTTCTGAAGAGGAAGGCCCGCCTTACGCATCTGTCGCGCAATTGACTCACGACCTGCATCAATCGCCTCTTCTCGACGTTCCTTAGAGAACCACGCTTTAATCTTCGAGCGAGCACGAGGGCTCTTTACAAAGTTGAGCCAATCACGACTAGGACCCGCGGAATCAGATTTATTGGTGACAATCTCAACTACATCGCCATTACTTAACTTCGATTCAAGTGGAACGAGTCGTCCATTGACCTTTGCGCCAGCACAACGAAGACCCACATCGGTGTGAACCGAGAATGCAAAGTCCACTGGGGTTGAGCCACCTGGGAGGGCAACAACCGAGCCCTTTGGGGTGAAGACGAAGACCTCAGGACTTCCCAAATCAAATCGGAGCGCCTCAAGGAACTCAGAGGGATCTTCAGTCTCCTTCTGCCATTCATGGAGTTGGCGCAACCAGAGCATCTCCGGAGACTTCTGCTCTCCCCCTTGTTTGTACTTCCAGTGCGCTGCAATACCGAATTCAGCGCGACTATGCATTTCATAGGTGCGAATCTGTATCTCAATCGCTTTTCCATTGGGGCCAATTACCGTTGTGTGAAGTGATTGGTAGAGATTGAACTTTGGCATCGCAATGTAATCTTTAAAGCGACCCGGAATTGGACTCCATCGTGCGTGAATGGAGCCAAGAACTGCATAGCAATCCTTAACATCATTGACGAGAACTCTGATTCCAACGAGATCATAAATATCATTGAAATCTCGACCTCGAACTACCATTTTTTGATAGACGGAGTAGAAGTGCTTCTTACGCCCTGTTACCGTCGATTGGATTCCATCCTTAGCGAGATCTTGTTCCACCGCCGAGATAACCTCAGAGGTTAGAGCATCGCGAGAAGGGGAACGCTCTGCGACTAAACGTGAGATCTCTTCAAACTTCTTTGGTTCGATGACAGCGAAACTTAGATCTTCAAGCTCCCACTTGATTGCATTCATACCAAGTCGGTGAGCGAGAGGAGCATAGATGTCGAGCGTCTCTCGCGCCTTGCGTGCAGCGCTATCGCTACTGACATATCCCCACGTGCGAGCGTTATGTAGCCGATCTGCCAATTTGATAACAAGAACTCGAATGTCGCGTGACATTGCAATAACCATCTTGCGAACAGTCTCGGCTTCGGCAGTTGGACCGTAGGTCAGCTTGTCTAACTTGGTCACACCATCAACCAAATTGGCGATCTCATCGCCAAAGTCGGCGCGCAACTGCTCCAATGAGTACGGAGTATCTTCCACAGTGTCATGGAGAAGCGAAGCGACAATGGTCGTTGTGTTCAGTCCAAGGGAAGCCAAAATCTCCGAGACTGCTACCGGATGAGTGATGTACTCCT
>JACCDL010801403.1_pt1 | contig 22848 bp, 36 predicted proteins | sample 7441931 | NCBI WGS metagenome assembly JACCDL01 (sample SAMN15323437, study PRJNA562643) | freshwater metagenome | isolation source: river surface water | place: USA:Blue River Watershed | collected 2017-08-16 | reverse complement strand
GAACAACGATCTGTTGGAGGCTCTGAAGTTCTGCGCTGGTACGTCGTACATCGACGACGCGCATCGAGTAGCCAGCACCGCTATCGCCAACGCAACAGCCAAGACGCAATGAATCGCGAGCAGTGCCGAGCGTTGCTCGAGAACATTGATCTGATCCGACACTACGCCGAGGGCGGCGATGTTGGCCACAGGCTTCACGACTACCGCGGTGTGTTCGTGAAGATATATCCAGCCAGGGGCGTGATGGTGGGCAACCTGCACCCAGGCGGAACGACCTACGTGAAACTCAAACCCAAGCTGCGATTCAACAAGCACATCGGAGTTTGGGAGCGAGTGGAACGTACGTTCTACGACGACATTGGTGAGCACGAAGTCCTTTCGTGACTGCTCCCTAGTCGATGTTTACAGAACACAGGCTCCTTCGGGAGCCTTTTCTATTTCAGGAGAACCACATGAAAGACTCAGCAGATCTCAGCGATCACCTCAGCAACTTCTTTTCGACCGAGGTTTACCACTACAACCCGTTGTACCGATGGCTCAAGTACACGGACGGCGTCCAAGCGTTTGCGCAACACGCAGGCGGCGGAGCCTATTGGTTCCTCGACATTATCGGCACTGAGCTGCAATCGCTCGCGAACAAGGATGAGTTCATGAGCATCACGCTCGACTCCAAGAACGGAGCGGCCATCATCAGCGCCGACGATGGCAACGGCAATGCGCTTTGGAGCAAGAAGATTGACTTCACTGACTGCCCCGAAGGTGAGTGGCAGTTCTTCTTGCAGTACGGCGTGTTGATGTTGCGCTCGGAGTACTGACCATGATTGCAGCACCTAAGGGAGCAACCGCGACGATCCGCTGGAACGGAGAGCCAAAGGCTCGAGAAGGTTACTACTTCCACTTTGGAACTTACCCAGACGCCGACGAAGACGACGACGACAGGATCTTCTATTACGCCGAGAACGAAGAAGAACTGAAGAAACTCATGCAACCAGGGAACGGTGACTTCGTAATCGTTTCCTATCAACTGGAGTACTGACCATGAACACAACTCAACTCAAGCGAGTGCGGCGTCTGTTCAACAACGACATGATCCCGCGCGAGCACAACCGCTCTTACCAACGCAAGTGGGTTCGCCAGATCCGCATGCTCGGAGACCGCTGGCTGCTGGCCCATCACATTCAGAGAGGAACCCAATGAAGAAACAAGTGATCACATACGAGGACATGAAGAACTTGCGCATGACCTACGTGATGGGCTTCACCGGAGACGCCGGGGCCTCACGCAAGTACATCAATGAGAAGTGGCAGATCCACAAGGAGATTCACACCAAGCGCAAGCGCAAGGGTGACCTCTACGGTGGATGGAAAGACCCACAGGTCTACTTTTACGTGACCTGGGACAAGCGGGTCTTCCACACCGTGGGCGACATGTACAACGCACTGTTCGTCACGCCATGGTTCAAGCTCGCCGAGCACAAGCCGGTGCGCAAGGGCTACTACCAGACCGATGCCGGGACGACGTTCTGGAACGGCGCCAGCTTCAACACCGACGACATCGTCACGATCTGGCGAGGCATGGTTAAGGTTCCGGTGCTGTCATGACTCTGGATCAATGGATACGCGATGGCGCGAACCAAGATCCGGCGACGTCACTTCTCATGCACCAGAACGCCCAGCTCACACACGCATTGGGCTGGCTGCTCTGCCAGTACCGAGGCGATCAGCAAGATCCCTCGTACCAAGATGCAGTGGTCTTGTACTCACGCGCCACTGAGTAACGCGTAGACGTCGGTTCTCGGCGTCTCTTCGCTTCGGGTAAGTCGGTTGGCTCTTCCCCCGCTTTCGCCGGGGGAAGGCCCCCCTTTTTGTTTCTCGTTTCTTTTGCACCTTGTTCTGACCAGTCCCCGCCGCATGGCGGGTTTTTCATTTCTGGAGATCACATGGAACTCTTTGACACTCCATACATGGTACGGGTCCTCGCGTCGAACACGCTGATGACCCAGTTCGGCGAGCGCTTCCGCAAGCTCAACGAACGTGACAACAAGGCGTCAGCCAAGTTGATGAAGCGCATGTCGCTCGGCATCAACCGGCTGAAGAAGCGCATCGAGACCGACGACGGCTCGCCCGAGTACCGCGCCGCAAACGACAAGCTGCTGCGCGCAAAGGCTCTGGCTGACGTGGTGTACCGGCACATCAACGGCTCGCGTCATCGCCTTGCCTCTGTCGTGTACTTGGTCAAGATCACTCGTCATCTTGGCATCCAGCGCAACCTGGGCAAGCTGCGTGCAGTCATGCGCGTGGCTGAGGCTGGCGTCGACTTCGCTGACTCGACCGAGTTCATCAACGGCATCTACGGCATCCAGCGTTGCCAAGACTGCCATCAGTGGGAGTACACGGAGCGGGTTCGCGACACGTACGACGAGACCAAGATCTGCCGCGAGTGCGCGGACAACAGCTACGTCTACTCGGAGGTAGAGGGGACCCTCGTCCACGGCGAAGAGTCTCGTCAAGCTCGCGACGCGGACGGCTTGATCGTCACGATCCACCAGAACAACGAGGACTACCTCTACAACGACGAGCGAGACCTCTGGCACCACCGTGACTACGTGTTCCCGCCGCCACCGGTGCTGGGCACGTACCACCAATCCAAGTCTCAGCAAGCACCGATCCGTGACGAGTGGTCAGACCGTTACGGTCGCTACTACGGCGTCGAGCTCGAGGTCGAGATCCGCAACTACGAGATCGACCGTGCTGAGAAAGCGATTCAGCTCAACCGAGTCGTCAACGAAGGTCAGGTGGGTCGCCGAGCTTTCTTCGAGACCGACGGCTCGCTGAGCAACGGCTTCGAGATCATCACGCAGCCGATGTCGCTGCCGATGCACCGTCAGTTCTGGAACTGGCTCAACGATCGCGAAGCCACCAAGAGCTTGCTGTCTCACAACACAAGCACTTGCGGTCTGCACGTTCACGTCAGTCGCGATGGTTTGACCACGCTCACGATCGCCAAGGTCGTCACGTTCGTCAACCACCCGGACAACAAGGTGCTGATCACTGCCGTCGCCCGCCGCTACGCGGAAGGCTACTGCAAGATCAAGACGAAGGATCTCAAGAACGCGTTGTCCACGACCGACCGCTACGAAGCGGTCAACGTCACCAGCCGTCGCACGATCGAGTTCCGCATCTTCAAGGGCTCGCTCAAGTACGAGTCGGTGCTCTCAGCCATCGAGTTCTGCCACGCACTCGTGGAGTTCGCCAAGTCCGACACGTCGGAACGCGAGGACTCGCTGCGCGTCGATCAGTTCATCGACTTTCTCAACAACCAGGCCGTCGACGAGACCGCCAATCTCCGCCCGTATCTCAATCAACGCCTGGAAATGGCATAAGGAACAAACATGTGTCTTCTCGTTAAGCAACCCGCTACCACCGCATTCACGGACGACTTCCTGCGTGACGTCTACCAGAAGAACTCCGACGGTCTCGGCGTCATGTACGCCGAAGGCGGTGAGCTCCAGATCTACAAGGCGCTGCCGACCAAAGCTCAGGACTTCATCGACTTCTACCGCGAGCATGCGGAGGGTCGTGACTGCGTGTGGCACGCCCGCATGCAGACGCATGGCGACATCGACCTGAACAACTGCCACCCGTACCGCGTCACCGACGACATCTGGATGGCGCACAACGGTGTGCTCAGCACCGGCAACCACCAGGACAAGACCAAGTCCGACACCTGGCACTTCATTCGCAACGTGCTGGCTCCGGCGCTCGAGCACAACCCGGATCTCCTGCTGGACCCCGTGTACCAGTCGTTCATCGGTCAGATGATCGGCGCCAGCAACAAGTTCGGTTTCGTCCGTGCAGACGGCAAGACCGTGATCATCAACGAACAAAGCGGAGTTAACTTCGTGGGGGCCTGGCTGTCGAACACGTACGCCTGGTCCACCACGAAGTTTGGGTTTCGTTCGTCGTATCAGGGTCAAGGCTACTCCGGATACGGGTACGCCCAAGACGACTTCGGGTACGGCGGCTGGCAAGGGAACACCTGGTCCAGCAACAACTGGAACACGCGCACTCACCAAGGGATCAGCTCCAAGCAAGCCAAGATCTACGAAGAAGACGAAGGCCAAAGCGCATTCGGCGTCGTCGACATCGGCACGCGTGAAGCGAAAGGCTCGTACGAAGGTCAGGCAAGCAGCGAAGTCAGCAAGCTGACCAAACACCAGGTCGGGCCCATGGTCCGCGCCGCATTCAACATGTGGCAGCGCAAGGGCGTGATCGGTGTCGAGCGCTGGGTCAAGGACGCCCCGTACAAGGCCGCGGCTCTGCTCGCCTACTACTACGACGACGTCGACGGAGTCGAGGCGCTGGTCGAGTCCGACCCGTCCGAAGCCGCCATCTGGATCGAGGACCTGTTCCGTACCGACTCGGTGTCCCCATCGATGTTGATGTGAGGAGTGTCCATGGACCAGTGGACTGAGCACGTCAAGCTCGAGATCACCGATGCCGTGGACGATCCCTTCCGTCTGCTCCAGATCACCGTGTCCCTCAATGAAATGAAGGACATCGATCTGATCCCGGAAGCGACTCACGACAACCTTACCAACCTCATCACCACCGTTAACAATGGAAGTAATCAGTAACGGGGAACTGGGGCTCGCGCCCCTTTCTCCCGACATCACGGGCAAGGTGGTCGTCGTCAATCACATGACGCTCGACCGCACGAACCAGTCGCCCAGGTTCCAACTCGTCAAAGTAACAGGAGGATTCGGCACCCAAGACGGTGGCCCCAACAACCTGGTGTTCGGCATCTTCATTGCCGATGGACGTGACGCCAGGGTCACACGCGGCGATCTCATTGGCGAGGCGACTCGCTCTCTCATTGATCGCGCCCTCTCCGACAACCGCTCGGTTCCAGAGTTTGATCTCGGTGAACGCATCTACATGCTCGTCGCCAAAGATCAGAGCCGTGCGCGTGGCGACACGCCGCATGCAGCGATGGAGCGCTTACGTCGCATCACGCAGTCACCCGTGATGATGGCGTACCGCATGCACCCGGCCTCAAAGATCCTGTCCACAGGATTCATTGAGTTCCCGGATGGCGCTCCACCCGAGCTCGTGCAGCTCAAGAAAGGAGAGGAGTGGATCGCCATCAACTAGAGATCCACCGACTGCTCAAGCGCCTCGGGCTCACGCCTGGGGCGACTCGGCAGAAGGGTGGTCACATCAAGATGGACGTCAGCGACGGCGTCCAATTCCACAAGATCGTTTTCCCAGTCTCGCCAAGCGACGAGCGCTGGAGAAAAAACATGGAGAGTTTTCTCAGAAAGAAATTCAACCTATGAGAGCAAAGAGATCTACCCCCGAGCTGCGCAACAAGGTCAAGAGCTTGATCGACAGCGGAGTTCCCAACAAAGAGATTGCAGTGATAGTCGAGATCCCTTACACGCAAGTCATGTCCATCAAACGTAGGCTTGCGGCGTATCAGAAGCCGTCGGCAATTCTCAGGTCGAAGGACGAGTTCAGCAAGATCGACGCTTACCTGCGATCGATCTGCACCAAGCGGCTGATGGACAAGATCGAGGCGGCTCGTAGCAATCGCGGCGACAACACCAAGGGCAAGATCACGCCAGTGATCGTCGCCCTGGTTGCCGACTTGGACAAGCAGGGCTACACCGGACTCGGCATTGCTCGAGCTCTCGGCATTGACCAGGCGACTGTCAGCAGGATCGTGAATCGCAAGTACGTGTACAAGCCCAAGCGTGTGGCGACCAAGCCGATCCCGGTTCTGGCTCCCAGTCCACCGGCTCAGCCTCAGCCCATCCCGGTCAAGCCAGGTCTTATGACCAGGCTATGGCGTTGGTTGTTCTGAGCGCATTTCAGACCAGGTCCAAGGCGCAAGCCTTGGGCCTGATTCATTTTCTTAGGCCGAACCGCGCATCGATATTTACAGAAGCCTTACATGACGAAGCCCCGGCTTTTTGGGCCGAGGCTTCCGGTTTCTGCTCACCACATCTGGGTGCCGCCTTATGAGCGGGCGCATCACATAGCGCCGATATTAAGCGGGAGTTGCTTGTTTGTGCAATAGTGTTGCGTTATGTAGCTCCCTGATGACGAAGGCAAACCCTTCCGCGCTGAGCTCGACCGTGTAGTCCAGGTCGAAGTTTTCGCTCATGTCCTTGTACAGGACGTCCATCGGAACCCGGACGCGCCAGCTCTGGAGATCCTCGCGGAAGGCCAGGGCAGGGTAGCCGCCAGCTCGCTCGGCCTGCTCGCAAGCCTGCTCCCAGAACTTCTTGATGTCGCCGTCCTTGATCCGCTTGTACCGCTTGATCTCGAGCGCGAAGGCCTGGATTCCGAGGATGTCGTGGCCACCGTTCCTGGTCTGCTCGAGGTTGCGCTTGAGCGGTTCGGTCAGGGCCTCGCCCAGAAGGTCGGTCAAGACGCGACAGAACTCGCGCTCTCCGGATGCGCCCTTGGCGCGACTGTTGATCTTCCCCATCACTCGTCCTCCGGGATCTTGACGCCGGTCACCACCAGGATGTCGGCCAGCATCTGGACCGCCTTCTCGATGTCGTCGTCCGAGAGGAAGTCCTTCAGCGGGGATCCTTTCTGGTTCTGCAAGGCGGCGTAGACCACCTCCTCTTCAAATGGTCGTTTGTTCTTGGTTGTCATGCTTCTCTCCTAAGTGCTTCGTACTGGCGGCGTGTCATCCCCAGGTTGAACACGCTGTTGGCCGTGTACTTCTTGCGGACGTTCTCCCGATACCGACGACGGTTCTCCTTCACGTCGGACTTGGGTTTGGTGGCGTTCGGCTTGTCGCCGATGGCGTAGATGGCGCGAGGGTAGCGGCGCTGCCCCTCGGTGTCGTAGGTCCAGCCAATGATGTGCAGTCGCTTGCCGGACTGGGGCGTGCGCCTGGACATGCGACCGACGATCGCGCCGATGATGGTGCGGTCCTGACCCAGCACCCGGCAGATCTCCTCGCGTGTGCTCGGACCCTGCTCCTCGAGGATCTGCATGATCAGGGGAGGGTAGTGGCCCCACTTGTTCATGGCACACCCCACAACCTGACCAGACCGAAGATCCCGTCGAGCAGCAAGAAGGCCGCGGTGATCCACATCAAGAACCGAACCGTCAGGCCAGCACGTCCACGTTCCGGCCCTTCGTTGCCGTCAAATAAACCTCTCTGTTGGTACTGGCGGTTTGCTCCACCTGAGCCAAAGAAGCCTTCTCCACCCGATGCTTTTCCGTTTGGAGCTCCTGGAATTCCACTGCCGTCAGCCTTTGGATGGGGGGTCCAGACCGTAAAAAACTGATAGGTGGTGATTCCATTGCGGATGGCCTCGTACTTCTGCTCTGTTGTGTGACCGTCCCATTGTCGGTGGTACTCGGGCAGACCTTGGAACAGGTACGCATCCCGGTCGTGGAAGTGCCAGCTCGCCTGGCCCCACGGGAACTCGATGTACACGCAGTTGTGCCACTCGGGATCCCAGTTCTCGATGGCGGTGCGCTTCAGCCCGGAGGGGTACATCCTCGCCAGCAGGGCGACGAGGTGATTGCGTTCGTCGTAGACCTTGTCAAGCATGGCGCAGCCCCTTCACCAGCCGCTTGATCTCCCGGTCGGGGTCGAAGCTCTTGGGGACCTCAACGCCAGCCGCGTCGTAGATCCCGCGCAGGGTCTTCAGGATCAGCTTGTCAGCCTGCTCCTGGGTCGAGGCGTCCTTGACCATCTGCTCGGCGTAGCTCTGCATCAGCTCCTGCGCCACGTTCTGGATCGAGTACGCCTGGAACTCGGTGCTCGGGTTGCGCTCACCGATGTAGTCCATGTACGCCTGAACAACGTGAACAGCCTCATGGATCATGAGAGACGCCATCTGAATGCCTGTCTTGGCGTCGTTCGGCCTGACGCACACGATGCAGCAGATCCCCTTCGTAGGATGGGTGAACTCATGCATCGTGGCGTTGGCATCATCGCTGACCCACTTGTTGTGCGGTGTTGGCACCTCCAAGTGAGCCAGTACTTTTTTGTAGTCTTCCTCTGACGTGCAGAGGGTGAGGTAGGGTCCGACTATCAAGGCCCGGTCAAGCCACTTCATTACTTCCTTTCAAACACCAGACGACGCATGTCCTCCAGGTGGTACTTCGTTGATTCCAGTTGGCCGACGCTACCCACCCCTTGGGATGGCCTGCATCCGGCCTGCCACAGCTCGTCCATCATGGTCTGCGCCGCCTCGAATGGGAGGCGGATGGTCGGCTGGACGATCTCGCCAGGTGTGACGCCCACCATGGTGACCGGGAGCGCAACATCAAATCCGTTCGGACCCCTGAGCCCGATGCGGATGGCGATCTCGTTGCTCCAGATCTCCCGCTGGGCGCTGATCTGCCAGCGTTCTTCCATCACTTCTTCTCCTTCTCGAGCATGGCGTCGATCGCTTGACGCAGGCGCACCACGTCAGAGTGATGGACGTACCCGGTCACAGAACACAGGCGAACGATCTGCCCCTGCAAGGCTTCACTGACGCTCTCATCAATCATGCGAGAGCCCATCTTGAAGGGCCTAGAAAGGGAGGCAGCACGCCACACCACGAACTGCTGGATGGCAAAGCGGATCGTCCCGTAGATGGAGCCGATGACGGCCAGCTTGTAGACGAGGAAGCCGACCAGCACCCAGACGGTGAGGCTCGGCAATCCCGCGATCATGTGAAGGATCTCTTTCAACTCTTCCATGGTCACGCTCCGTACGCGCGGCGTTCCGCACGTTGGTTGGCACTCTTGGTGCGGTAGATCTCGATCTCGAGCTCCGCGGCCTTCAGGTGATAGCGGATCTTCTCCTCCTCGAGCACCGCCTCCTTCAGCCCATCGAGCAGCTCGGCGTACTTCGGGTGTGCCCGAGCATCGCGCTCCTGACCGGCGGCAGAACTCACGCCATGGCGCTCTGCATCCTTCATAAGAAGGGCGAGCAGCGTCTTCTTGTACTCCTCGATGTACTCGCGGTTGGCGCGAGCTGGCGCGTACCGATCAGCAAGCTGTCGGTAGCGCTCAATAAGTTCTTCAATGTCCATGGTTACTCCTCAATGAATGCGACTGTTCCGTCGCGGTAAAAAAGCCTGTTGCCAACCCTGCTGGGGTAGCTCAGGAACTCTTCAGAACCTGGCCGAGCGGGTCGGCTAGGGTTGTGAATGGCGGGGATGTACGCAGGGCGATCGATCAGAGGTGATGTCTTGCCCCGGTTCGGGTTCATTCCCGTGACGGCACCGAGCTCCTCGAGCTTCTCTGCCCCGCGCTTTGTCAGCGACCAGGTGGAGAGCGTCTGTCGCACGTACCCGGACTCGCGCATGCGGTCCATGTACTCGGCGTCGAACTTGGCGATGCTGTAAATGGCGCCAGCCACCAGCTTCAGCTCCTTCGACGTCTTCGGCGCGAACGAGAGCGCATACAGGATGCGGTGAGAGCCAGCGTTGCGAAGGATCTTTCCGGTGTTCATGCAGAGCTCTTTCCTGACGCCTTGAGCGCCAACAGTGCGCCACCCTTGCGAGTGGCTCCAGTGCGCCAGCAACGGCCACACACGAACTTTTGAGGACCGAGGTCCACGCCGTCGGTAACGCTTCGCTCAGCGCCGCACCGATAGCATTGCGAGCGGTTCAACGAGAACTCGTGCGAACCAGGGAGGGTGATGTTCTCGTTCAGCATGTCAGCCACCCATTGACTTGCCGTCTTGCCCAGCCATGATCGCGGTCTGCATCAGGTGCTGAGTCGCGTCGTTGATGTTCTCCGTGTCCTTGATCAGCTCGGGAACCTTGTCGTCCGTGATGCCCTTCGCCTCGGCGTACTCCGTCACCATCATGCTCAGCGTGTGGCTCAACGAGTTCGTCATTGCCTCGATGGCTTGCTCTGGCACTTCACCACCCTTGCGGATCATGACTGCCATGATTGAGGTGATGTTCTGCACCTGGGTGCAGAGCATCATTTGGTGAACGCAGTCGGCGTACGCCTTACCCTTGACTGACGCCAGGGTGTCGAGCATCGACATTGATTCTTTGCGGACCGCGTCCAGGTTCGCCGCGATTGTTTCGATCATGATTTCACTCCAATTAAGTCTTGGTCCCACAGCTTCTGGTAAGTCCGGCAGATGGCGGTCAGCGTGAGTTCTCTTCTCTCTGCTTTGGTTAAGTTGCTGCCCTGGTCGAGCTCGTAGTGACACTTCATGCAGAGCCACGCGGTCATGCCGTCGTGTGCCTTGATGCCGGTTCCCTTGCCGTGCTCGAGCAGGTTTGAATGAGCCGCAACAGTCGTCCCGTCCTCGGTGCCGCACATGACGCACGGCTGGCCCTTGGCTAGGTCGAGGAGCTTGCGGCTACGGAAGTTCATTGGCGCTCTTCTCCGGGCTTGCGCCATAGCTCCTTGTTTCGCTCCCCAACCTTCTCGCACCTGAAGTCGTGCATCAGCACCGACGCGATCATCATTCGTTGACCGGGATGGTTGTGATGCGTGATGCCAGCGGCCTTGTAGAGGTCGGTCGGCTTGAAGCGATGAGGCATCGAGTCAAATACGGAGGCGATCTTTTCGTAGAGCGAAGCGCGACGTGCCGCGACTGATGCTTCGACTTGCTTGTCGGATCTCATTCCTCACCTCCAGGCGGTGGTGAGTACGCGCCGTCGAACTCCTTGAAGCGTCCGCACTCGGGGCGCCACTTGAGGTAGGCGATGCCGCGCTTGCCAAGCCAGCGAGAGCGGATCTTCTGGACGTGGACTTCGGTCGCCGCATTCGGGTTCTTCACGTCCCGATGCACGGCGATGATGTTGTCGGCCTTGTTGTAGAAGTGGGCTGAGCCAGAGACCGTGTACCCATCGGGCACCGGGTACTCGCCATTGCGCTCTTTCATCAGCTTCGCGGGGTGCGCCACCAGCCAGATGTGGATGCTGTTCTCGCGAGCGAACTTGCGCATCTGGGTGAGGAAGGTGGAGACGTACTCAGTCTCGGAGACACCGTCCTTGCGCTTGGTGTGATCGAGCTCGTTGAACGGGTCGATGATCAGACCCTTCATGCCATGTCGGCGTACCAGCTCTTTGGCCTTGGCGAGCACGGCGTCCAGGCTCGGCTCTTCGGGCATGATGAAATGGAAGTGTTCGTTGAGCCATTCCTTGGCCTCGCGGAACTTCGCCTGGTTGACGCGACCAGCAACCAGTCGCTCGCCCATGCGCTTCTCCATGAGCTTTGCCGCATGCCATGAGATCGGTTGGTTCTCCGGGGAGCAGACGCCGAAGGACCAGCCTGCGTTCTCTGCAATGTTCACCGCCAGGGCATCGAGCCACTCGCTCTTGCCCATCGAGGGGATGCCGGTGACCAGCGTCCATTGACCAGGCGCCGGGGTGTAGAGGGTGTTGACTGAGCCCCAGCCAGTGGGTTCGCCCTGGACCATGCCGAACTCGAGCATGGTGTTGATGTCTTCCTCGATGTCGTTGACCGAGAAGATCCCTTCGACGGGGTAGGGCTTGGCGTCCTCGATGACGTGCGTCAGAGCTTCTGCGCCGTGCTTGATCAGGACTTCGTTGGCGTCCTTGCAACCCTCGGGGTAGATGACGCGGTAGCACTTCTCGCGTCCAAGGCGGCGACTGAGCTCTTCCTCGAGCTTCTTGCCTGGCTCGTCGTTGTCGACCGCCAGGATGAATCGCTTCACGCGATCGAGTCTCTCGTCGTCCAGAAACTCAAACTTCTTCTCGAGGTTCTTTGCTCTCTCTTCGGGGGCGCCGTCAGGAACTGAGACGACATTGATGAAGCCTGCTACCTCGAGGGAGAGGGCATCCATTTCCCCCTCGCAAATGATCGTGGTGTCGTCATTGATGTCGTCGTATCGGTAGAGAACCTTCTCGGCGCCAGCGACTTGTCGGAAGTTCTTCTGGGCGTCTCGGTACTTCACGTTCACTACCTCGCCGTCCTTGTAGTACGGGAAGGCGATGGCGACGACCTCGTCCTCGATCTGAGGCATCCACACACGCTCCATCGAGATCCGGTTGCGGATCAGCACGTCAGTGGTGATGCCGCGCTTGGTGAAGAAGGTGTGAGCTGAGTCGCTTAGTGCAGCAGGCCGGAACTCAGGCCTGGGGTAGATGCGCCGTGATGGCGGTGCAGATCGGTTGATGACGCCGGAGCCAAGCCCGCCGGACCAACCGCAGTGATGGCAGTGCCAGATGCCCTTTGAAGTGTTCACGTTCAAGCACGGGTAGCTCTTCTTCTTCCGTGTGTGTGAGCACTGTGGACAGGTGGTCTTGACCTCCTCTCCGGAGCGACCGTTGAGGTCGATTCCGAAATCAGTGAAAGCCTTCATTTCTCTCCAAGTTGCTGTTCGTTGCTGTAAGTAGCGATAGAGAGCAGCTATGTGTCTAGCTGAGCTACGCCGGGTATCTGCGTTGAATCGACCGCTAAGCTAAGCTACGCAGTACACCGATTATGTACGTTACAGAGACGTTGACAACCAGTGTTGCTTGGCGAAAACCGTAGACGAATCAACGGGATGGATTATCTGTCGCCAAAACTCATAAACCATTAGGGCAAACCCTAATGCAACCTAGTTGCACATGAAGCTACAATCTGCTCCACGCAATCGGTTGAATGTCCAATAGATTGTGCCAATCGAGTATCCCACCAACAACACACTGGAGGTCTGATGACAACCCAATCAAAGACGGCAACACCGCACGTCTACCAAGCCATCGCAGAGGTGATGGCAACCATCGGCAAGGAAGGCATTTCCAAGGGCCGCAAGAACGAATCTCAGGGCTACGCCTTTCGGGGTATTGACGACGTCTACAACGCTCTGGCACCGATCCTCTCGGGCGCAAAGCTCTGCCTGTTGCCGTACGTGAAGGACCGCCAGGTGATCGAGCGTCAGACGCGCTCTGGCTCGGCGCTCTTCTACGTGACCGTCTCGGTGGACTTCCACCTGGTGTCTGCGGTCGACGGCTCGAGCCACGTCATCAGCGTGGTCGGCGAGGCGATGGACTCTGGCGACAAGGCCACCAACAAGGCGATGTCAGCGGCCTACAAGTACGCCTGCATGCAAGCCTTCTGCATCCCCACTGAGGGCGATAACGACGCGGATCGCACGACTCATGCGGACTTGACGCCAAGTCAAGTGAAGACGCCCGTGGGCACGATCACGAAGGCGCCCACCAGCACCCTAGTCGGCGCTGATGAGGTCTCCGCCATCACGAACCTGGCGAACAAGGCGGGCGTTGCGCTGGCCTCGATCGCCGCGGCATACGACGTTGAGTCGATCGAAAAGCTTCCGCTTGCGAAGACCGCAGAGGTCATCGCTCGCTTGCAGAAGAAGGCTGTTGAAGTCGCTCAAGCGGCTCAAGCGGCGTAAATGAAAACTTGGATTTGAATCAAAGGATTGAATAATGTCAGCAACATACAACAACCAAATCGAGATCGTTCTGTTCCAGAACACCAAGGCCAAGAGCGACAAGGCTCCCCAGGAAACGGGCACCGTGACCTTCCCTGACGGCACCAAGTACGAGGTCGCCATCTGGAAGAAGGTCTCCAAGAACGGCAACCCGTTCAAGTCCGGCGTCCTGAAGCTGGCCGATCAGAACCGTCAGCAAGGCGGCTACGCACCCGCTCCGGCCGCGCCCAAATCCGGCGTTGACGTGGACTTCTGATCATGAATTTGACCAACCTCCACGGGTTGCCTGACGCCCTGGTGAACGCGGTCCGAAATGACCCGTACACCGGTGGCGGCGACATCTCCGCAACCAAGCTCATCGACTCACCGCGACGTCGCACTTTGTACAAGAAAAACAAAGACTTCGTTGTGGAAGACGTGAGCGAGCGGATCTGGTCGCTGATGGGTCAGGCCGTACACACCGTGCTCGAGCGAGCTGGCACCAACGCCATGGTCGAAGAGCGCCTCTACGCAGAGGTCAACGGGTGGAAGGTGAGCGGTCAATTCGACCGCCTCCACTTAGGCGACAAGGTTCTCCAAGACTGGAAGGTTTGCTCGGTCTACAAGGCCAGCGGCGACATCAACTGGGAGCGCCAGCTCAACGTGTTGCGTTGGCTCGCGATCAAGAACGGCTACGAAGTTGATCGGATACAAGTTGTCGCGATCTTCCGTGACTGGAAGCGCAGTGAGGCCGACCGCAAGGAGGATTACCCCCAACGCAATGTGATGGTCATTGACCTTCCAGCTTGGCCTTTAGAAGAATGCGAGCGCTACATCAACGGGCGCGTCGCGTTGCATCAGGCAAGCGATGCGGGGGAGGAGATCGAATGCAGTGATGAAGAGCGCTGGTACTCGGGCACCACCTACGCCTTGATGAAGGAGGGCGGTGTACGTGCCAAGCGTGTGGTTCCGATCCTGTCTGAACTTGGCGAGATCCCGGCAGGCCACTTTGTGCAAGAACGCCCAGGCGTCAACCGACGTTGCGAGGGCTATTGCGAGGTCGCTCCGTTCTGTACGCAGTACCAAAGAATCAAAGGCGACCGTCCTCAGGAGAATAATAATGATGTCGATTTTTGAAGCCGCCCAATATCTCGGGATCAGCGTTTTCAGTCTTCGCAAGCTCGCTCGGGAGAAGAAGATCCCCAGCGGCAAGGTTGGACACCAGTGGCGCTTCCGCAAGGAAGACCTGGATTCCTTCCTGCAAAGTCAGTACGGAGGTGGCGATGAACCAGCAGCCGCCTGATGACGTAGTTCAGCACCCGCTCTTTCCAATCTTCGTCGCCGCCATCGAGCAGGCGATGTTTGGAAAGGGTGAGCGGCACGGTGGAGCAACCATGCCGTTCCTCGAGCAACCTTGGACGCACTACGTGAAGATGCACGGTCGCGGGTTCGCTACCGGGCAGGCCGCGAAGAAGCTCGAGGAAGCCGCCAGCACACGCCAGGGAGAGTCGTTCGACACTGAGGTGTTGGGCGCGATCGTCTACTCGGGCATGGCCGTCCTGGCGAACAGGGGGCAGGTATGAGTGCAGTGCCTGTCCTGAACGAGCGCATCGCCGAGATCAATGCCGACGCTGGCATGGCCACTGCCGTCGCTCATGCGAACCAGCATGAAGAGGACTGGTCAGCCACCGCGCAGGTTCTGTTCAAGCTCTACGCCAGCTTCCATCCCGAAGGCTTCATGACCGAAGACGTCCGGGTGTGGGCTTGCAAGCTCGGCTTCCCGGAGCCTCCGGACAACCGCGCCTGGGGCGTGATCGCCAAGAACCTGGCCAAGAACGGCTACATCAAGTCGCAAGGCTTCGACAAACAAAAGAGCGCCAACTGTCACGGGGCGCCCAAGACCGTATGGAGGAAAGGATGACCAACTATCAACGCACCGCGAACTGGCTCCACGCCTGCGGCAAGGGCCAGACCGTACCGAACCTGTCGCTTCAGATCGGGTGCCACCTCGAGGAGTTCTCTGAGTTCCTGCGCGCACTGTCGATGCAGTCCATCGGCGACCAGCTTGTGGTCGATCAGATCATTGGCGACCTCGATCACATCGGCAACAAGTTGAAGCTGGGCTACGCCGTCGCTCGCATTCCCGAAGGGCTGCGCGTGGCTGCACTCGATGCGCTGTGCGACACCGAGGTGACCGGCAATGGCGTGGCGTACCTGGCCGCGTTCAACAAGGACGCCGCGGATCAGGCGGTGATCGCATCGAACGAGGCGAAGTTGGTCGATGGTCAGCCCATCTTTCTGGCTGGCGGGAAGATCGGCAAGCCCGAAGGCTGGACGCCACCGGATCTCTCGAGGTTCGTGTGACTGACTACGAGCAGGAGGAGCGCTGGGCGCGTGAGCTCAATGAGTCTCGACGTCGCCTGGCCGCTCGAGTCAGGGAAGCGGTGATGACAACGTCACCGACCCGACGCAGAGCCCTCTACCAACGCTGGCGCGATGAGCTCGGCGATGACACCGCAAGGGAGTCCGCCAAGTTCGCTGAAGCCTGCATTGCAGGACGCCGCAAGGTGTACGAATTAGAAAGGATGGTGGTCGATGAGAAACCACAAGAGCGGTCTCTCAGTCTTTTTTGACGCGGTGGCAATGGTGATCCTGTGGGCGGCTGCGGTCGTCTCCATTGGGTTCATCTTCCGCGCCATGAAGCACCTGTTCTGCGTGGGGTACGGCTGCTGATGGATGACCCTCAGACAGTCGCCATGCTGCGCAAGCAGCTCCGCGAGCAGATCAACAAGGTTCCAGAGTCGGTCCGTAACGGATCGATTCAGACAACGCGATCCTGGGTTGCGCAGCGCAATGAGGCCATGAAGGTCCTCAATAAGCCCAACTCCACGGCAACACAGTTGATGAGCGCCATCAACTCGATCAAATAACTTTGGAGAATCAAATGACTATCACCCGAGAACTGACGTTTGGAGAGAAGGCTTGCGGCGTGAGCTTCAACCCAGGCGGCAACCCCCATGTCGATTCGATCAAGGCGAAGTTCGCCGCGATCGTGGATGAGCTGAACGAGCTGCGCGATGCGTCGGACAACCCCGATGTCAAGCGCATGCACAGCATTGCCATCACCGAGGCGCAGACCGCGCAGATGTGGGCGGTGAAAGCCGTCACCTGGAGAGCGTGATGGCGATCGAACGAGAGGGCCTCGGATACCAGAGGCATGAACTCAGTGGCGTGGCGTACCCCGCCGAGAACAACCCGTTCGTGGTGAAGGGCCAGCCAGCGGCACTGCTCGAGACCAAGGACCCGTGGAAGCACCGCAGTCAGGGCATGTCCTGCTCGACCTGCATGTGGTTCGTGCGCAAGGTCTCGGAAGAGCCGAACGCAGACAAGAAGCCTCTTGGTCGTTGCCGCCGTCATGCACCCACGATGAACGGCTACCCGGTGGTCTTCATGACCGACTGGTGCGGCGACCACAAGCTCGACGAAAACAAACTCTGATCAATGGGGGAAAGGGAAGGAGCATGCACTGATCCGGTGAGGGACTGTCGGGGATGCTCGATGGTCAGTTGCAACCCCTCCAAACGATCAGCCTTCCTGAGTACCCCGCCATTTTCCCAACCCTGAAAGAAAGTACTGAAATGAACCAAGCTCAACAACCCCAGCACGTCCAACTGCACGTCACCATCAAGGACATCGAGACCATCCTCGGTGTGCTCGGCAAGCAGCCCTTCGAGCAAGTCGCCGACCTGTTCATGAACATCCGCCAGCAGGCCATGAGCCAGTTGAACCCGCCGCCCGCGCCCAGCGGTCCGGACGCTCCCATGCCGCCCGCGACCCCTGAGACGTCTCACTGATTGAAGGAGTCCGTCGAGGGTGGTAGCTTTGTGCTGCGGCCTTCGACGGTATGGAGGTAGGTATGTCCATTTATCGTCGCGGGAATGTCTGGTGGTACACCTTCATGGTGAAGGGCAAGGTCCACCGGGGTTCGTGCAAGACCGAAGACGAGGTGCAGGCCCGTGAGTTTCACGACCGCGCTCGGGCTGATGCCTGGCGTGGCCGGATTCTCAAGGACGCTCAGAAGCACTCCGTCAAGGAGGCGGTCGATCGGTTCCTGAAAGAGCGCGAGTACAAGCGCTCGTTCAGTGACGATCAGCGGTACGCCGCCTGGTGGCTCGAGGAGTTCAAGACCACCCAGGTTACCTTGCTCGAGGACGTGACGCCTGACGTGGTTGCAGAGATCAGGGACGAGGCGCTGACCAGGAAGACGGCGCGCGGAACCCTGACGGCTAAGGCCACGATGAACCGGCGCTTGGCGTTTCTGCGCTCGGTCATGTACACGGCGCACAAGGAGTGGATGTGGCTCGAGCAGTGCCCGAAGATCAAGCTGTTGGCGGGCGAGGTCGAGCGACGTCGGTTCCTGACCCCGGAGGGAGTGATTCGGTTGGTTGAGGCGTTGCCTGAGCCTTACGGAGACATGGCGTTGTTTGCCGTGTCGACGGGGCTGCGTCAGGGGAACGTTCTGAAGCTCGAGTGGGGGTGGGTGAACATGCAGCGTCGGTCTGCCACCTTCCCGCATGAGGTGATGAAGAACGGTTTGCCGTTCTCCTGCGCGCTCAACGAGACGGCGGTGACGGTTCTGCGGCGTTACCTGGGCAAGGACGAGGAGCGAGTCTTCGTGACGCCCGAGGGGTTGCCGGTGAGCTACATCCCGTCACACGTTTGGGCGGCGGCGCTGAAGAAGGCGGGGCTTGTCGATGTGCGCTGGCACGATCTGCGGCACACCTGGGCGAGCCTCTTGAGGCAGGCGGGGGTGGAGCTCTCTGAGCTTCAGGAGATGGGCGGTTGGGAGTCCGCGATCATGGTGCAGCGGTACGCGCACCTGAATGTGGAACACCTGGTCACTCACGCCAACAAGATGGATGGCTTGTTGACCCCGAAGGCGGCTACTGCACAGAATTTGCACATCGCCGCTTAGCGTTAGCAGGCACTAGCATCCAAGTGCCTGATTTGTTTGGCTCCCCGACCTGGGCTCGAACCAGGGACCTACGGATTAACAGTCTCGTACGGGGTGTAGTCCTAAGTTGGGGCACGTTGTAAGAGGTTGATTTCTTAACGAACGCCGTCTGAAGGCCGCTCTTCAGCAACCTCAAGCAACGTCCCCAACTAGGGACGTTTTTCTCACATCAATCCCCGGCCAGGATCTCCTTCTTCATTTCCGGGTTGCTTGCCATCAGCATGCGAACCGAGAGCTGAATGATCTCCTTCTCCTTGGCGCGGGCCAGGTTGTACATCTGGACCTTCTCCCCGTACGTCATGTCCTTGCGTTGCTCGAGAAGGTTGCGAGCAGCGCGCAGATCGGTGATCTGGTTGTTCGCCGCGTTGACGATCCCAACGGCCTGGCCCAGGTTCGGGTGCTCCTTCAGGATCTTCTCGCGGTTCTGCTCGTTGAGCTTGAAGTCATCGAACTTGGTCTTGACGTAGCCCTCGGCACGGCGGAAGGCGCCGAAGTCCCAGCTCTCGGGAACCTTGGCTGACAGGCGGTCAACCAGCGGGATCGCTGCCGACTTGGTGTCGTAGCCCAGGGCGCTCTTGGTGGCCCAGGATGCGGCCTTGTAGAGCTCCGCGCCGACGCCTGGCACGTAGGACCCAATCAGGTAGTCCACGATCCCAGGGTTCACGTCGACCAGTCCGCTGTTGACCCGGTCGCCACCGGTGAGCTCGTTCAGGAACTTGAAGGTGCCCGACGAGATCGGAGACGCCGAGTCAAAAGCCAGCGCCGAGTTGGAGCGGTTGCCAGCCCCAAACAGTGACGGGGTCTTGACGATCGGTGCGCCGAAGCGGTTCTCGTTGAGGGCGATCTCCACGATCGGCAGCAGGGCAGTCGGCGAGATTGCCTTGAAGAACGTGCCGGTCTTGGTCTGGGAATCCAGGCCAGCCGATCCGATGGGGGAGAACGACTCAAACGCTGCCTGGGCGATGCGCTTGGCGCTGGTGCCTGCCGACATGGTGCCAGCCCACATCGTGTCTGCCGTGAACGTGCCAGCCGCGAAGAAGGCGTTCCAGCCGTACGGGATGGGGATCGCCGCCATGGGCTTGTCCGGCCACAAGACCAGGCTGGTTGCCCGCTTGAACACCGGGATCTTGTCCAGCTTGTTGATGCCGTCGTCGTCCTCGCCGCCCAGAGCTCGAGCCAGGATGTTCGCCATGAAGCCGACCACGAACATGCCACCAGCCAGCTTGGCCACGGTCTTGGGGTTGTCGACCGCCAGCTTGACCATCTTGGCGGAACCCTGGACTGCGGGGTTGAAGAACAGGAACCACTGACGCAGCCACTTGGAGGCGCCGCGCATGTTGAAGTTGACCGTGATCTCGCCAGCGAAGGTCGCGGCTTCCTGGGAGGAGAAGCCAGCCTCACGCATCACGCGGTAGGCGGCGATACGCGGAGCCATTTCCATCGGGATGTTGATGCTCTCAACGATCTCGACCATCTTGCCCACGCCCTTGACGAAAGCATTTGGATCCTTCGGGTCGAGCATCTTCTCGAGCTCTTCGATCTTCTGATCCAGGCCGCGAAGGTTCAGGAAGCTGGTTGCACCACCAGCACGACGCATCTCCTGATACCAGCCGATCATGGTCGGGTCCGCGCCCTGACCGCGCTTCCCGTCAGTGGCGACGTGGAACGCTGCGTTGATGGCAGAGGGCAGGTACTTGACCATCTGGCGAGCCATCTCCTTGCTCACCCGCTTGTCGGCCACTGCGTTGAAGTACAGGGACTGCGTGTCACGCGTGAAGTTGATGGCCGTCCAGGCAGGGTTCCAGGTCGTCAGCATCTGACCGATCACCTGGTTGAACTTGCCCATCACTTCGAGCGGCCATGGGCCGAGCTCGGGGGGCGCGATCGAGCCGTGGATGGCGTCAGCGAAGGTGCCCTTGCCGGTCTGCTTGAACTGGATCGCGGTGGGGCGACCGTCAACGTGGACGATCATCACGTCCTTGCGCCCAAGGTAGTTGCTGTCCAGCTCCTCGACAACCTGTTGAGTGTCGGGATCGAAGCGGCGGTTGTACTGGATCCGGTTGATGACCGCGAAGTCCGGGTCGTAGTTGTATTCGAGCATGGCCAGCAGCTTCTGCTTCACCATGTTCTTGTTGGCTGTGACGAGCGCTCGCTCAAACGACACGATGGTGCGAGCGACGATGTCCTCGGCAACCGACTCGCGACCGAGAGCCCGCTTGTCCTTCTTGCTGTTGAACTTGGAGCCGACGCCGCCGATGCCAGAGTCATCGAAACGGTTGTCAGCGTCAGGCAAGCCGCTCAGCGTGACGTAGTGCTTGTAGTTTGCGCGGGCGTTGCCTTCGGCCTTGTTCATCATGCCGGACTCGTACGTGCGCTTGAGCTTGTAGGCCGACATGTCAGCCAGGATGATGCTCATCTCGTTGAGCTCGCGAGCGTACGGCTGGGACGAGATCGCCGACAGGATGCGCACAGCATCCTTGGTGAACATGCCAGAGCCGCCGTCGGGCATCTTCGGGTTGATCTTGGCGATCTGCTTGTTGCGCTCCTCGGCGTGCATGGCCGTGAGGTAGGCGTCCACGATGTTGACGTCAGGGCCAATGCGATCGACCACGTCCTGGGGCAGGCCCAGGCTCGAGATCGTGCCGCTGGCGCCTTTCTCAAAGGCTTCCTTCTTCAGGGCCAGGAGCGGCTTCTCGAATTGCTTGCGGGCCTCGGCCAGCTCTTCGCCGGTGCGACGCTCGTAGTTGCCTTCCAGGTCAGGCACCAGGTCCATGGCGGCAGAGATGCGACCCTTGGCGCGCAGATCCGCAACCGCCTCGAAGACAGGCAGAAACTCGTTCTGCATGTTGATGATCGCGGTGCGCTTGAGGTGACGCCCCATGTTCACGATGGCGCGAGCGTTGTCCATCGACAGCGGGCGGCTGAAGTCGATCTTGCGAAGGTCGTCAGGCACCCGGTTGTCGACGTACTTCTGGAAGTCCGAGCCCAGCTTGAAGTCGATGTACATGCCAGAGCGAGCGCGCATCACCACCTGGCCGTGCTTGCGCATGGCGGCGATGACGTTGTTAAAGTCCCGCTCGATGGCGGTGTTCCAGCCGCCGCGGATGTTCTGGCCGGTGGCCGTGAACACAGCCCACGTCCCGGTGATCGGGTTGTAGCGGGCGTACGCCGTGGTCTCGCCTTTGCGCCCAGCGAAGACTTCGTAGGGCAGGCGGGCTTGGGCCAGGCGAACCGTGTCCGGAGCGCCGTGAGAGGGCAGGCCGTTCTCCGCAGCCTTGCGGGCCATCTTCAGGGTAAACCCTAGCTCTGCGTCGGTCAGCGTGGACAGGTAGTTCGCCACGTTGTTCAGGCCGATCTGGCGCAGGCCAGCGATCATGCGACCGATGAAGGTCTTGACGATGCCGTCCTTGCTGCCGGTTGCAGCCATGTCGGACAGCACCTCATCGACCGCCTCGAGCATGCCCATCGGCTTCTCAGCCATGAGGGCGTCGGCCTGCTCGCGAACGTTCTTGTTCAGGTTGTAGGTCTGCTCGAGGAACTGGTCGAACTTGGCACCCAGGAAAGCCCGCAGACCGTGGTGGCCGTAGGTTTCGTGGAACAGGGTGAACTCCACATCCGCCATGTCGCTGATGTGGTCCGAGAACAGGAAGACCTGGCCGTCGACGTACAGGCCCTTGGCGCCCATGTTCTTGCCCAGGCTTTGCTCGACACGCTCGCGCAGCTCAGGCGGCAGATGGTTGGCGTTGGGCAGGACCGTGATCTGGGGAGCGCCCTTCCAGGTGGAGGTGATGCGAGCAACGTGCTCCGCGACCATGCTCGGAACCAGGATTCCAGCGAACGGGCCACGGCGGAAGCGGTACTCGCCACCGGACAGTGAGTCAGGAACGCGGGTGGTGGAGCGGTTGGCCTCGGTTGTGGCGGCGATCTCCTGCTCCGGAGCCTGAGTGCCGTCCTGGTCGATGTCTTCCTCGACGCCTTCCTCGTTCATGGCGTCGAACATGTTGTCAAAGCCACCGTCCATTTCGACCTCGACACCGGAGGTCAACAGGTCGTCAACGGATTCGTCGGCGATTTCGCCAGCAGCCTCGGGTCCAGTGCGACGCTCTTGTTCGGCGCGCTGCTCGAGCGTTGTGCCAAAGCCAGTCTCGCCACGACGCAGTGCAACCGGGGCATCGCTGCCAGTGTCGAAGACGCCGCCCATGCGCTTGCGACCAAGCGAGTCGACGTACGGGATCTCAGCCGACTTCTGGGCCCGCATCTCACGGTCATCGATGTAGGCCGCGGCCATCTCGTCTGCCTCGTCGGCGGTCAGCACCTCGCCCGTGTCAGGATCGACGTTGCCGGTCAGGATCGAGTTCAGGCGAGCGATCGAGTCCATGATGGCCGGGATCTCGTTGAGCTCGGCGTTGGCCAGACGGACGTACTCTTGCTCGTAGCGCGATGCCTCGTTGCCG
>JACCDL010493769.1_pt1 | contig 22870 bp, 19 predicted proteins | sample 7441931 | NCBI WGS metagenome assembly JACCDL01 (sample SAMN15323437, study PRJNA562643) | freshwater metagenome | isolation source: river surface water | place: USA:Blue River Watershed | collected 2017-08-16 | reverse complement strand
TCGCGTGCAGGTCGGCCACGGTGTAGGCGGCCAGATAACGGTTGCTGTCGTTGGCGGCGTTGTCATAGCGAGAACCCACGTACAGCACCGAGGCGCCGAACAGCCAGGCGCCTTCGCGCCAGTCGGCACCCACGGTCGCCTGCTGGTCGGCACGCCGCGGCAGGCGCTTGCCACTGACCAGATTGCGTGGCTCCATGTCCTCCAGCGAGGCGCGCAGGGACAGGCGATCCAACCGCCCCTCGTAGCCCAGCGTCCAGCCGTCGATGCGGGCACGGCCCACGTTCTGCGGCATGGTGCCGCTCCAGGAGATCATGTCGCGGATCCGATTGTCGAAATAGACCAGCTTGACGTTATGTCCGCCTGAAGACCAGGCCAGACCCAGGTCTCGATTGCGTCCCCGCTCGGGGCGCAGGTTGGGGTTGCTGCTGCCGGGGTAGTAAAGGTCATTGAAGGACGGCGCGACGAAGGTGGTGCCCAACGAGCCATGGAGGCGCCATTGCGGCGCAAAGCGCAAGCCATAGCCCGCGAAACCGGTATCGCTGGTACCGAATTGCGAGTTGCGGTCACGACGCGCATTGAGTTGCCAGCTGTGGTCGCCCTCCTGCCCGTTCAGCCCCAGGAACCCCGCGTCGATGGTGCGGCGCTTGACGTCGTAGTTGGTGGCGCTCTGGACGCGCTGCACACGCTGCTCCAGACCCGCCACCACCGCGCCAGCCCGAGTCTCCAGGGTGTTCTGCCACGCCCATTGCGTCTGGGTGGTCTTGACCGGATCGGGGTAGGCCGCCACGACCGGGCTGTTGGTATCCACGCCCTCGCTCACCCGAAATTCAGTCTGCCAATCCGGGCGCAGGCGACCCTTGAACCCCAACTGGGCCACCGAGGCGCGCAGCTTGCTTCGGGAGTCCAGCGTGGTGCCGGAATCGTCGAAGTGACCAAGGGCCTCGGAGTACAGCAAGGATGCATCAGCCGACCAGTCGCGGTTGATGTCGTACCGCATCGATGCATTCGCCGCGTTCTGGCGGAAGGGATCCCGGTCCGGGTGGTAGTTGCCATCGGGCTCGCGCACGTTGGAGCTGGAGAACCCGCGTTCCACGGCACGCTGCACGCCGACGGTATAACGCAGTGCCCCTTCGCCCCCGGATACGCCGGCACTCGCCTTGGCATGCCCGTAACTGCCCGCCGCCACGCTCGCATACGGATGGAATCCTGCCTTGGCGCGGCGCGTGAACACCTGCACCACGCCCCCCACACCGTCGCTGCCATAGAGCGCAGAAGCAGGCCCCTTGAGCACTTCGATGCGCTCGATCGCCTCCACGGGCAGCGTCTCCCAGACCGGGGTGCCTGCGGTGGCTGACCCGAGGCGCACGCCGTCGACCAGCAGGATGGTGTGCCGCGCCTGGGTGCCGCGAATGAACACGCTCGAATACTGGCCCAGGCCGCCATTGCTGGAGAACTGCACCCCCGCCTCGCGCGCCAGCAGCTCCGGCAAGGTGCGCGCCGTCGAGGCTTCGATGGCGGTGCGGTCGATGACACGCACCTCGCTGACCAGCTCGTCGCTGCGGGTGTCGATACGCGTCGCGGTGACGACGGTCTCAGGCAGGGTGGAAGACTGCGCCCAGGCCGGCATGCAGACGGCCAGGCCCAGTGCGAAAGCGCCCGCGCAACGGCGCGGTACGGAAGGCACACGAACTTTCATGGAAAACCAACAGTGAATGAACCCGCACCAGGTTCCCCGCCAGTGCATTGGGCGTGAGACGGCGCCCTGCACGAGGCACGGCATCGCCACCTTGTTGGCCGGTATCCGGGCTGACGGATCGCCTCCATCGCCTTCCCAGGCCTGCGGTGCAGGCCCAGTGGCTGTCGTGATGGAGGCGGGCGTAACGCCAAAGCGCTACGCACTCCGCTTACCGTTGCGGGGGCAGCGCAGGTTGGGCCGGCTGGCGGCCTTCCTGCTTCCCGTTGAACTGCGGCATGAGAACCACACCGCGAGCACCAACGCCCTGATTTTAAGGGGCTTGCCTTATCCAAACCCTACAATTCACGGCCATGGCTTCCGACTCCTCCCTCGACCCGCTTGCCGAACGCGTGGAGCGCCTGCTGGTTCGGCATGAGGAGATCCAGCGCACCAATGCGCTGCTCGTGTCGCAGCTGGAAGCCCTGACCCAGGAACGTGATTCGCTCAAGTCGCGCCTGTCCGCGGCGCGCGCGCGTGTCGACGCCCTCCTGGAGCGCCTGCCCGAAACCAAGAACACCGCCTGAGGGGCGAGCCGCGCGCGATGAACCAGATCGAAGTTCAGATCATGGGCCAGAGCTACCTGCTCGGATGCCCCGAGGGCGGCGAGGCCCGCCTGCGCGAAGCCGTGGACAAGGTGGATGCCGCCATGTGCCGCATTCGCGATGCAGGCAAGGTCAAGGCTCGAGACCGCATCGCGGTGCTGGCAGCCCTGAACCTCGCGTTCGACCTGACCGACCGGGCCGCGCCCGCCGAGGGCGCGCCGTCGCTCGCGCCTGCTGCGGCCGCGCCCGCACCGGTTGACCTGCAGGCCCAGGAACGCGTGAACCAGCTGGTGGCCCGCATCGACCAGGTCCTGGGCAGTGACGGCCAGTTGCTTTGAGACCCCCCACGCGGCGCATCGAACCGCCTAAAATCGTCCCTGCCTGCAATGCGTGCCGGGCTTTATATTTCCTTGAACCAATGCTCTTTGAGCTCGGGCTTGGAAGATGCCCCGCGAGCGTGATCGTCTCGCGTCAGATGAACCCAACGTGGGGTTGACCTCGCCCACCTGAACCCCCGGTTCAGGATGCCGGTCCGGTGGCATTGCAGGCACCTTTTTCCGCGCATGGCGCCAAGGCCCTGGGGGGCGGCCGGCCGGCCACCACCAGCAGACAAGAACAACAAGAGACACGGATGATCCTAGACCCCCTCCTCCTGACCGAACTCGCCCTCCTGGGCATCTGCACCGGCTTCCTGGCCGGCCTCCTGGGCATCGGCGGCGGCATGATCATGGTGCCGTTCATCACCTACATGCTCGGCGCCCGCGGCGTCGCGCCCGACCTCGCGGTGAAGATGGCCATCGCCACCTCGATGGCCACCATCATCTTCACCTCGCTGTCCAGCGTGCGCGCCCACCATCGGCGCGGCGCGGTGCGCTGGGATATCGTCAAGCGCCTGGCACCGGGCATCGTGATCGGCAGCCTGATCGCCAGCCTGGGCGTGTTCTCGGTCCTCAAGGGCTCCTGGCTGGCGCTGTCGTTCGCGCTGTTCGTCGGCTTTTCCGCCACCCAGATGTTCCTGGACAAGAAGCCCCAGCCCTCGCGCCAGATGCCCGGCACCGGCGGCCAGCTGGCGGCGGGGGGCGTGATCGGCTTCCTGTCCGGCCTGGTGGGCGCGGGCGGTGGCTTCGCGAGCGTGCCCTTCATGACCTGGTGCAACGTGGCGATCCACAATGCGGTGGCCACGTCCGCCGCACTGGGCTTTCCGATCGCGGTGGCCAACGTGGCCGGCTATGTGCTGGCGGGCCAGAACGTGCCCGACCTGCCCGAGGGCTCCTTCGGCTACCTGTGGCTGCCCGCCCTGGCGGTGATCGCCAGCGCCAGCGTGCTGACGGCCCCCCAGGGCGCCAAGGCGGCCCACGCACTGCCCGTGAAATCCCTCAAGAAAGTGTTCGCCAGCATCCTGTACGCGCTGAGCGCCTACATGGCCTACAAGGGCCTCACGGCCTGAGGGCGTTACCGTCGCGGCGAGGACAGACGGCCTCCTCGCCCGCGCCCAGAACGCCCGCAGGTGCTGCGTTGCCGAGAGCCCTGCCAGTGCCGTACACGGCGCCATACACGGCCGCAGCCAGGTCGCCGCTCGCGCCGGGATCCTCCTCCCCCGCGACGGATTGGTCGCCGGGGTCCGGTGGCTCTGCGCGGGTGGCCGCAGGTGGCGTGATCGTTCGCATGGTGGGCATGGTGGACGTTCGCAGGCCTATGCTAGGCGCGCCCGATGCACCGCGCATGTCGGACGCCGTCGCTGCACGATCCGGGCGTGGGGGCACAATCGAGGCATGACTTCCCTGGTGATTCGCGCGGCCCGGCCCAGCGACGAGCAACACTGGCGCGCTCTCTGGAGCGGCTACTGCAACTTCTATGGCACAGCCTTGCCCGCCGAGGTGACCGACCGCACCTGGCAGCGAATCCTCGACCCCGAGTCTGCGGTCATGTGCCTGATCGCCGAGGTCGAGGGTCAGGTCTACGGCTTCGCCCATTGCGTGGTCCATGAAGCCACCTGGGAGATCCAGCCGGTGTGCTACCTCGAAGACCTGTATGTGCTGCCCTCGGCGCGCGGACGCGGCATTGCCAGCGCGCTGATCGACTGGCTGCGCAATGCGATGCGCGCCGAAGGCTGGGCCCGCCTGTACTGGATGACGCGTGAGGGGAACACGGCGGCCCGCCGCCTCTATGACCGCTACGCCAGCGCCGACGACTTCGTGCGTTACGTGATCCGGCGCAAGTAGACGCGCCTCAGGCGTCGCGTCGCGCCAGGGCCAGGACGGCCCCCAGGCCCACCAGGGTGACGCCCGACACCCGCGCCATCAGGCGCTCGCGCGCGGCCCGGGCCGCACCGGACCTCAGCAGCCGGTGCGCCAGGAGCACGGCCACCACATCGACCAGTGTGTTGAGCACAACGCAGACGCTCCCCAGCACCGCCAGCTGCCCCGCCACCGGCTGCGTCGGGTCGACGAACTGCGGCAGGAAGGCCAGGAAGAACAGGGCCGTCTTCACGTTCAGGGCCTCGACCATGGCCCCTTCCAGCAAGGCGCGCCGGGTGCCCTGGGCCTGGAGCACCGGCGCCGGCACCTCGGCACCTTGGCGAAACAGGATCCGAAGGCCCAGATAGACGAGGTACGCAGCGCCCAGGTACTTCAGGAGGTTGAACGCGAGGGCCGACTGCGCGATCAGCAGCGACAGCCCCAGGGCCGCGGCCACCACATGCACCAGCCCGCCAAGGCCCGTCCCCAGGCAGGACGCCAGCCCCTCCGCGCGGCCGCCCGCCGCCGTGCGAGCCACCACATAGGCGATCCCCGGGCCCGGGGTGATCGCCAGGACGACTGCCGCCACGAAAAACGCAATGAGCGACACGGTCAGGCGAATTCGCCCTGGTACTGGCCACGCAGCAGGTTCTTCTGCACCTTGCCCATGGTGTTGCGAGGCAGGTCCGCCACGACGTAGCACCGCTTGGGGATCTTGAAGTTGGCCAGGCGGGACTTGAGCGTGGCGATGATCGCCTCGCCATCGAGCTGCGCGCCCGGCTTGGCCACCACCACGGCCACCCCCACCTCGCCGAAATCCGGATGGGGCACGCCTACCAGCGCGCTCTCGGCCACGCCGGGCAGCTCGTTGATGTAGCCCTCGATCTCGGCGGGATAGACGTTGTAGCCGCCGCTGATGATCAGGTCCTTGCTGCGGCCCACGATGGTGACGTAGCCGCGCTCGTCGACGCGGCCCACGTCGCCGGTCTTGAACCAGCCGTCGGCGGTGAATTCCTCTTTCGTCTTCTCGGGCATGCGCCAGTAGCCCTTGAACACATTGGGCCCACGCACCTCGATGCCGCCGATCTCGCCCACGGGCAGGTCACGGCCATCGTCGCCCCGCACCCGCAGGCCCACGCCCGGCAGGGGAAAGCCGACGGTACCGCCACGGCGCTCGCCGTCCTCGGCGCGATAGGGGTTGGAGGTGAGCATGACCGTCTCGCTCATGCCATAGCGCTCGAGGATGGTGTGGCCGGTGCGGGCCTTCCATTCGTTGAAGGTCTCCAGCAGCAAGGGCGCCGAGCCCGAGATGAACAGACGCATGTGGCGCACCGCCTCCCGCGTGAGCGAGGGCTCGGCCAGCATGCGCACATACAGCGTGGGCACGCCCATGAACACGGTCGCCTCGGGCAGGCGCGCGATCACCCGCTTGGGGTCGAACTTGTTCAGCCAGATCATGCGGCTGCCGTTGATCACGGCGCCATGCAGGGCGACGAACAGGCCGTGCACATGGAAGATCGGGAGCGCGTGCACCAGCACATCGCCAGGCTGCCAGCCCCAGTACGCCTGCAGCACGCGCGCGTTGGACAGCATGTTGCCGTGCGTGAGCATGGCGCCCTTGCTGCGACCGGTGGTGCCGCTGGTGTAGAGGATGGCGGCCAGGTCGTCCTCGCCGCTGCGGGCGATGGCATGGTGGTCACCGTGATGGACCGCGCGTTCGAGCAGCGAGCCGGTGCGGTCATCGCCCAGCGTGAAGACATGGCGCGTGCCGGCCTGGAACGCGATCTTGCTGACCCAGCCGAAATTCTTCGGGCTGCACACCACCACTGCGGGTTCGGCGTTGCCGACAAAGTACTCGATCTCCGCGCTCTGGTAGGCCGTGTTCAGCGGCAGGAAGACGTAGCCGGCACGCAGCGTGGCCAGGTACAGCATCATGGCCTCGACCGACTTCTCCACCTGCACGGCGATGCGTGAACCTGCGGGCAGCTTCAGGGACACCAGCAGGTTGGCCATCATGGCGGTGGCGCGATCGAGATCACGCCAGGAATAGGCCAGGCCATCGTCGGTCTCGACGGCGACGGCATCCAGGTCAGCGGGAAAGGCCGCCCTCAGGGCGGCGAAGAGGTTGTGATTCGTCGGCATGGGAAAGGGAGGGGCCCGCTGGCCCCGTCGTCGTCAATCGAGCTTGGCGCCCGAGGCCTTGACCACTGCGGACCAGCGCTTGATCTCGGCGTTGATGAACGCAGCGAACTGCGCCTGGGTCATGGCGGGGAAGTCGGCGCCCTGCCCGCTCCAGATGGCCTTGAGCTCGTCGCTGGCGCCAGCCTTGCGCACCTCCTCGATGATGCGCGCCTGGGCGTCGGCCGGCGTGCCCTTGGGGGCCCACAAACCGTACCAGGTGGTGACGGTGTAGTCAGGCAGGCCCACTTCGGCGGCACTGGGCACGTCCGGGAAGGCGGGGTTGCGCTTGTTGCCCGAGACCATGAGGGCCTTGATGCGGCCGGCCTTGATGTGGGCGGCGGAAGATCCCAGGCCGTCGAACATCATGTCCACCTGCCCGCCCACCAGGTCACGCAGCGAGGGGCCCGCGCCGGTGTAGGGGATGTGGGTGATGAAGGTCTTGGTCTGCTGCTTGAACAGCTCGCCCGCCAGGTGGTGCGAGGTACCGGTGCCGGCGGAGCCGTAGTTGAACTTGCCCGGGTTCTTGCGCACCAGGTCCAGGAAGGCCTTGGCGTCGGGCACGTTGATGTTCTTGGGATTGACCACCAGCACCTGGGGCACGTTGGCCACCATCATCAGGGGGACCAGGTCCTTCTCGAGGTCGTAATCGAGCTTGGGATACATCGACGGCGCGATGGTGTGGTGCACCGCGCCCATGAAGATGTTGTAGCCGTCCGGGGCCGCCTTGGCCGCGACGCCGGCACCCACGGTACCGCCGGCGCCGCCACGGTTTTCGATCACCAGCTGGCGGCCGGTCTGCTTGGCAAATTGCGCCGACAGCGGACGCGCGAAGGCGTCGGTGCCACCGCCCGCGGGAAAGGGCACGACCATGGTCACGGGCCGGGTCGGCCAGGCCGCCGCGCTCTGGGCGCGGGCCAGGGGCGCCAGGGCCACGGCGCCAGCGGCCGACGCCGCACGCAGGATGTCTCGTCGATTCATGAAGGAATGCATGCTTTTGTCTCCGTCTTGTGTGCGGTCACGGGCGGTCTGGCTGCGGTGGCAACCCTGGCCCGGCGCCGGACCGGATTATCCCTGCACCCGGCCGGCCCGGCGCCACAGGGCTATTCCCCCCAGCACCATGGGGACGCACAGCCACTGCCCCATGGTCATGCCCAGGGACAGCACGCCCAGGTGGGCATCGGGTTCACGGAAATACTCCGCGATGAAACGCAGGACGCCATAACCGACCAGGAAAGCCGCCGCCACCTCGCCCCGGCGACGCGGCTTGCGTGCATACAGCCACAGCAGGATGAACAGGAGCACGCCCTCCAGCAGGAACTGATAGATCTGGGAAGGATGGCGAGGCACCATCGACCCGCTGTGGGGAAACACCATGGCCCAGGGCAGGGTGGGGTCGGCCGGCCGGCCCCACAACTCGCCATTGATGAAGTTGCCCACCCGCCCCGACGCCAGTCCCAGGGGGACACAGGGCGCGATCAGGTCCATCACCTGCCAGAACGGCTTGCCCCGCGAGCGCGCAAACCACCACTGGGCCACGATCACCCCCACCAGGCCGCCATGAAAACTCATGCCGCCCTGCCAGATCGCGAAGACCTCGAAGGGGTGCGTCAGGTAGTCGCCCGGCTTGTAGAACAGGACATACCCCAGGCGCCCGCCCAGGATCACGCCGAGCACCCCGAAGAAGAGGATGTCCTCCACGTCCTTGGCCGTCCACGCACCCGGGCCGCCGACCGAGGCAAAGGGCTCGTGCTTCAGGCGCTGGCGCGCCAGCAGCAGGAACAGGCCGAAAGCGACCAGGTAGGTCAGGCCGTACCAGTGAATGGCCAGGGGGCCGACCTGCAAGGCCACGGGGTCGATCCGGGGGTATGTGAGCATGGCCGCGATTGTGCCCCGGGCGGATGCGAGAATCCGGGGCTGGCCGTCGACTGTGCGGCCTTTGCCACCCCCGACATCGAGAAGAGACACCATGGACAAGAAGCCGATCCAGATGCACTTGCGCAGCAGCAACATCACCGAGGGCAAATCGCGCGCGCCCAACCGCTCCATGTACTACGGCATGGGCTACAAGGAAGGCGACTTCGGCAAGCCCATGGTCGGCGTGGCCAACGGCCACAGCACCATCACCCCCTGCAACAGCGGCCTGCAGAAGCTGGCCGATGCCGCGGTCCAGGGGCTGCTGGAAGCCGGTGCCAACCCGCAGATCTTCGGCACGCCCACCATCTCCGACGGCATGGCCATGGGCACCGAGGGCATGAAGTACAGCCTCGTGAGCCGCGAGGTCATCTCCGACTGCATCGAGACCTGCGTGCAGGGCCAGTGGATGGACGGCGTGGTCGTGGTCGGCGGCTGCGACAAGAACATGCCCGGCGGCCTCATGGGCATGCTGCGCGCCAACGTGCCCGCCATCTACGTCTATGGCGGCACCATCCTTCCGGGCAAGTGGAAGGGCCAGGACCTGAACATCGTGAGCGTGTTCGAGGCGGTGGGCCAGAACGCCGCCGGCAAGATGTCGGACGAAGACCTCAAGGCCATCGAGCAGAACGCCATTCCCGGCACGGGCTCCTGCGGCGGCATGTACACCGCCAACACCATGTCCTCGGCCTTCGAGGCGCTGGGCATCTCCCTGCCCTACTCGTCGACCATGGCCAACCCGCATGACGAGAAGATGAATTCCGCCAAGGAATCGGCCAAGGTGCTGGTCGAGGCGATCAAGAAGGACATCAAGCCGCGCGACATCGTGACCCGCAAGGCCATCGAGAACGCGGTGGCGGTGATCATGGCTACTGGCGGCTCCACCAACGCGGTGCTGCACTTCCTGGCCATCGCCCATGCGGCCGGCGTGGAGTGGACCATCGACGACTTCGAGCGCATTCGCAAGAGGACGCCGGTGATCTGCGACCTCAAGCCCAGTGGCAAGTACCTGGCGGTGGACCTGCACCGCGCGGGCGGCATCCCGCAGGTCATGAAGCTTCTGCTGAATGCCGGCCTGCTGCATGGCGACTGCCTCACCATCACCGGCCAGACCATCGCCGAGGTGCTCAAGGACATCCCGGACGCGCCGCGCGCCGACCAGGACGTGATCCGACCGATCGCCGACCCGATGTACGCCCAGGGTCACCTGGCCATCCTCAAGGGCAACCTCTCGCCCGAGGGCGCGGTGGCCAAGATCACCGGCCTGAAGAACCCGGTGATCACCGGTCCGGCGCGCGTCTTCGACGACGAGCAGTCGGCCCTCAAGGCCATCCTGGACGGCAAGATCCAGGCTGGCGACGTGATGGTGCTGCGTTACCTGGGCCCCAAGGGCGGCCCCGGCATGCCGGAGATGCTGGCCCCCACCGGCGCCCTGATCGGCGCGGGCCTGGGCGAGAGCGTGGGCCTGATCACCGACGGCCGCTTCTCCGGCGGCACCTGGGGCATGGTGGTGGGCCATGTGGCGCCCGAGGCCGCCGCAGGCGGCACCATCGCCCTGGTCCATGAGGGTGACGCCATCACCATCGACGCCCACCAGCTCAAGCTCGAACTGAATGTGTCCGAGGCCGAACTGGCCAAGCGCCGCGCGGTCTGGAAGGCGCCGGCCCCGCGCTACACGCGCGGCGTGCAGGCCAAGTTCGCCTTCAACGCGTCCAGCGCCAGCAAGGGGGCTGTCCTCGACAACTACTGAGGGCGCGAACCGGGCCGGTCAACCGCCCGGCCCGGGCGGACGTTCAATCAGCACAGACACAGGCCCGAACACCATGAAACACGCCCTTGTTTTCCTTGCCGCCACGGCCCTCGCAGGTCCCGCGCTGGCCGACCAGGCTCTGGCGACAGCCAAGAACTGCATGACCTGCCATGCGGTCGACAAGGACGTCCTCGGCCCGTCCTTCCGCAAGGTAGCGACCAAGTACGCCAGTGACAGGGGCGCGGCAGACCGCCTGGCCACCAAGATCATCAAGGGCGGCGGCGGGGTCTGGGGCACCTCGGTGATGCCCGCCAACCAGCAGGTCACCGAGGCCGAGGCGAAGAAACTCGCGGCCTGGGTCTTGAGTCAGAAATAAGGGCGGGAGCCCGCAGAAAAAACCCGCCGGCGGCGGGTTTTTTTCTGGGCGCTTCGCACGCGCTCAGTTGGTCTGGGCCAATTGATCCAGGATCGCCGGATTTTCCAGGGTGGACGTGTCCTGCGTGATCGCCTCGCCCTTGGCGATGGACCGCAGCAGGCGGCGCATGATCTTGCCCGAGCGGGTCTTGGGCAGGTTGTCGCCGAAGCGGATGTCCTTGGGCTTGGCGATCGGGCCGATCTCCTTGGCCACCCAGTTGCGAAGTTCATTCGCAATCTTCTTGGCTTCCTCGCCGGTGGGACGCGGGCGCTTCAGCACCACGAAGGCGCAGATGGCCTCGCCGGTCAGGTCGTCCGGCCGGCCCACCACGGCGGCCTCGGCCACGAGGTCGGTCTTGGCCACCAGGGCCGACTCGATCTCCATCGTTCCCATGCGGTGACCCGACACGTTCAGGACGTCGTCGATGCGCCCGGTGATGCGGAAGTAGCCGCGGTCGGCGCTGCGCACCGCGCCGTCACCCGCGAGGTAGCAGCCCTTGAGCTCATCGGGGAAGTAGCTTTTCTTGAAGCGCTCGGGGTCGTTCCAGATGGTGCGGATCATGGACGGCCAGGGGCGCTTGACCACCAGGATGCCGCCCGAGCCGTTGGGCATGTCGTTGCCGGCTTCGTCGACGATGGCGGCCATGATGCCCGGCAGCGGCAGCGTGCACGACCCCGGCACCAGCGGCGTGGCGCCCGGCAGCGGCGTGATCATGTGGCCGCCGGTCTCGGTCTGCCAGAAGGTATCCACGATGGGGCAGCGCTCGCCGCCCACATGCTTGTGGTACCACATCCAGGCTTCGGGGTTGATCGGCTCGCCCACGCTGCCCAGGATGCGCAGGCTGGACAGGTTGAAGGACTTGGGGTGCACCTTGTCGTCGGCCTCGGACGCCTTGATCAGGGAGCGGATCGCGGTGGGCGCGGTGTAGAAGATGGTGACCTTGTGCGCCTCGATCATCTTCCAGAAGCGGCCCGCGTCCGGATAGGTCGGCACGCCCTCGAACACCACCTGCGTGGCGCCGGCGGCCAGGGGGCCGTAGGCCACGTAGGTGTGGCCCGTGATCCAGCCGATGTCGGCGGTGCACCAGAAGATGTCCCGGGGCTGCAGGTCGAACGTCCACTGCATGGTGAGGTTGGCCCACAGCAGGTAGCCGCCGGTGGAATGCTGCACGCCCTTGGGCTTGCCGGTCGAGCCCGAGGTGTAGAGGATGAAGAGCGGATGCTCGGCGCCCACGGCCACCGGCGCGCACTCGGTCGACTGGCCCTTGAGCACCTCGTCGAAGGTCTTGTCGCGACCGGCCACCATGTTGCAGGCGGTGGCCGTGCGCTGGAACACCAGCACCGACTTGAGCGTGTCGCAGCCGCCCATCGCGATGCCTTCATCGACGATGGCCTTCAGGGGTAGCTCCTTGCCACCCCGCATCTGGTAGTTGGCGGTGATGACCGCCACCGCGCCGGCGTCGATGATGCGCTCGTTGAGCGCCTTGGCCGAGAAGCCACCGAACACCACGCTGTGCGTGGCGCCGATGCGCGCACAGGCCTGCATGGCCACCACGCCCTCGATGGTCATGGGCATGTAGACGATGACGCGGTCGCCCTTGCGGATACCCTGCGCCTTGAGCGCATTGGCAAACTGGCTCACGCGCGCCAGCAACTCCTTGTAGGTGACCTGGGTGACCTTGCCGTCATCGGCCTCGAAAATGATGGCGGTCTTGTTCTCGACCGGGGTTCCGATGTGCTTGTCCAGGCAGTTGGCCGACGCATTGAGCTCGCCGTCATCGAACCACTTGTAGAACGGCGCCTTGGAGGCGTCCAGGGTACGGGTGAAGGGCCGGGTCCAGACGACGTTCTCGCGGGCCAGGCGGGCCCAGAACCCCTCGAAATCTTTCTCGGCTTCCTGGCACAGGGCCTCGTAACCCGCCATGCCCGAGACCCGTGCCGCGGCAACGATGGCCGGGGCAGGAGGGAACACGCGGTTTTCAACCAGGACGGACTCGATCGCACTCATGCTTGTCTCCGTTGTGATGGGGAACCCGGGCGAGACTGTCGCGGCGGGGACTTACTTGCCACTGACTGGAAATCCGGTCAATTTACGGCAAAACCCGGGGGGCGCCCACCGCCGAAACCCGAATCGCCAGCCTGCCTACAATCGCGGATTCAGCTTTGCTTGACTCCCATGGAAGCCCCCCGCCCCTTGCGCCCTCTGCCCAACATCATCTTTGCCAGCCGTTGGCTGCAACTTCCGCTTTACATCGGGCTCATCGCGGCCCAGGCGGTGTACGTCTTTCACTTCTGGGTCGAACTGGTGCACCTGCTGGAAGCTGCCTTCGGCAGCCAGGACGCCCTGCAAAAGCTGGTGGGCAGCATCGGCTACAAGTCGAGCGCGCCGGTCACCTCGCTGAACGAGACCATCATCATGCTGGTCGTTCTGGCCTTGATCGACGTGGTCATGATCTCCAACCTCCTGATCATGGTGATCGTGGGTGGCTACGAGACTTTCGTCAGCCGCATGAACCTGGAAGGCCACCCCGACCAGCCCGAGTGGCTCAGTCATGTGAACGCCTCGGTGCTGAAGGTGAAGCTGGCCACCGCCATCATCGGCATCAGCTCGATCCATCTGCTCAAGACCTTCATCAACGCCGACAACTACACCGACAAGGTGCTGATCGCGCAGACGGCCATCCACGTCGTCTTCCTGCTGTCGGCGATTGCCATCGCCTACACCGACAGGCTGATGTCGCACGGGCCGGCCTCGGCGGACGACCACTGAACGACAGGCCGCAGGTGCCTCAGACCATCCGGTCCGGACGCACCCAGTCATCGAAGGCCTCGGGCGTGACGTAGCCCAGTGCAAGGGCCGCCTCCCGCAGGGTCAGGCCCTCGCGGTGCGCCTTCCTCGCGATCTCGGCGGCCTTGTCGTAGCCGATGTGCGGGTTCAGGGCGGCGGCGAGCATCAGCGAACGCTCCACCATCGCGGCGATCCGCGGGCGATCCGGCTCGATCCCCTGCACGCAGTGCCGCTCGAAGCTGGCCATCGCATCGGCCAGCAGGCGCGTGCTTTGCAGGAAGGCGTAGGCGATCAGCGGACGGAACGCATTGAGCTCGAAGTGCCCCGAGGCGCCCCCCATCCCGAGGGCCACGTCGTTGCCGAACACCTGGCAGCACACCATGGTCAGCGCCTCGCTCTGGGTGGGATTGACCTTCCCCGGCATGATGGACGAGCCCGGCTCGTTCTCCGGCAGGCGCAACTCGCCCAGGCCGCAGCGCGGGCCGCTGGCCAGCCAGCGGATGTCGTTGGCGATCTTCATCAGGCTGGCGGCCAGCCCCTTGAGCGCGCCATGGGCCTGGACCAGCGCATCGGCCGCGGCCAGCGCCTCGAACTTGTTGGGGGCGCTCACCAGGGGCAGGCCGGTCTGGCGCGCCAGTTCGGCCGCCACCCGCTCACCGAAGCCGGGCGGCGCATTCAGGCCTGTGCCCACCGCCGTCCCGCCGATCGCCAGCTCGTACAGGTGCGGCAGGCAGGCCTGGACATGCCGGTGGGCCTGCCGCAGCTGCGCCCCGTAGCCCGAAAACTCCTGGCCCAGGGTCAGGGGCGTGGCGTCCTGCAAGTGGGTGCGGCCGACCTTGATGATCCCGGCCCAGGCCCGCGACTGGCGCTCCAGGGCGGTGGCCAGGCTCTCCAGCGCGGGCAGCAGGCGCTGGTGCAAGGCCTGCACCGCCGCCAGGTGCATGGCCGTGGGGTAGACGTCATTGGACGACTGCCCGAGGTTCACGTCGTCGTTCGGATGCAGCCGCCGCGCCGCGCCGCGCCCGCCTCCCAGGAGCTCGCTGGCGCGGTTGGCGAGCACCTCGTTCATGTTCATGTGGGTCTGCGTGCCCGAGCCGCTCTGCCAGACGACCAGGGGAAAGTCATCGGCATGCCGGCCCTCCAGGATCTCGTCGGCCGCGGCGATGAGGGCGCCGGCCTGGGCCGGGTCCAACTGCCCGTCCGCCCGGTTCACCACGGCGGCCGCGCGCTTGACCTGCGCCAGGGCCGCGATCAACTCTGGCGGCTGGCGCTCGCAGGAGATCCTGAAATGCTGCAAGGCTCGCTCGGTCTGAGCCCCCCAGAGCCGGTCGTCCGCCACCGGAACAGCCCCCAAGGTATCCCATTCGGTTCGGGTCATGCGGGCCAGCCTAACCCCATGTCCCAAACCATATGCTGATCAAACAGGTTTGGAGATGTTAAACCCCGACGCGATGAGCAACACAAAACCAGAAAATGATATATAGTCTGATCCAACCGGTTATCTAAGCGCCTGCGGAAATTTACCTGATATCCTATTTTCAGGCCTGCCGGCAGGCGCCGACTTCCAAACTACCGGGAACAAAAGGACTTTGAACATGGCCAACGCCAAAGGAGCAACTTTGAACGATATCGACCTGGACAAGATTGACCTGGCTTCCCTGAAAAAACTGGCCGAAGCCGCCAGCGAGAAATTCAACAGCCGCAAGAAGGACGAGCTCAAGCACATGGTGGCCGGCTGGCTGGCCGACGCGCAAGCCGTGGGCTACAGCGCGGCGGATGTGATGGCCGAGCTGCGTGCCCGCTCGGGCCAGGGTGGTGGCCGCCGCGGCCGCACGCCGCGGGCCGACAAAGGGTCGACCACGCCGCCCAAATACAAAGGCCCCAATGGGGAACTCTGGAGTGGCCGCGGCCAGCCGCCCAACTGGATGAAACCTTACCTGGCCGCCGGCAAGAAAAAAGAGGATTTCCTCATTTCCAAGTGACCCCGGGGCCTGACCCCGCCGCCCGCCTCGGGCGGACATCCTGAAAATACCCGCTGCGGCGCTTACCCGGCGGGTATTTTCATGGCGATACCTATTTTTCAATTTGACAATCAATAGATCCCGCAGCGGGTCATCCCGCTTCAAGAGCTCAGTCGGATGAGCTTTGGGTCGGAGGCCCGGTGGCCGATGCGCGGCCGCCGCCGCCGCAGAGGCCCGCACTGACGGCTGGGATAATCGACGGCAAACCACCTGACCATTGCCATGACCACCCGCATCTCGCAAGCCGACCTGATCGAATCCATCGCCGCAGCCCTCCAGTACATCAGCTACTACCACCCGGCCGACTACATCGCCCACCTGGCCCGCGCCTACGCGCGTGAGCAGAGCCCGGCCGCCAAGGACGCGATTGCCCAGATCCTGACCAACAGCAAGATGTCGGCGATGGGCCACCGCCCCATCTGCCAGGACACCGGCATCGTCAACGTGTTCCTGAAGGTGGGCATGGACGTGCAATGGGCGGGCTTCACCGGCAGCCTGGAGGACGCCATCAACGAAGGCGTGCGCCGCGGCTACAACCATCCCGACAACACGCTGCGTGCCTCGGTGGTGGCCGATCCGCAATTCGCGCGCAAGAACACCCAGGACAACACCCCGGCGGTGATCTTCACCGAGATCGTTCCCGGCAACACGGTGGAAGTGACCGTGGCCGCCAAGGGCGGCGGCTCCGAGAACAAGAGCAAGATGGTGATGCTCAACCCCGGTGACTCGGTCGTTGACTGGGTGCTCAAGACCGTGCCCACCATGGGCGCTGGCTGGTGCCCGCCGGGCATGCTGGGCATCGGCATCGGCGGCACCGCCGAGAAAGCCGTCCTCATGGCCAAGGAAAGCCTGATGGACGACATCGACATGTACGAACTCCAGGCCAAGGCGTCCAGGGGCGAGAAGCTCACGCAGGTCGATGCACTGCGCCTGGAGCTGTACGAGAAGGTCAACGCCCTGGGCATCGGCGCGCAGGGCCTGGGCGGCCTGACCACCGTGCTGGACGTCAAGATCAAGCTGTACCCCACGCATGCGGCCTCCAAGCCGGTGGCCATGATCCCCAACTGCGCCGCCACCCGCCATGCGCACTTCGTACTCGATGGCTCGGGCGCCGCCTACATCGACCCGCCGAGCCTGGACCTGTGGCCCGACGTCAACTGGACGCCTGACACCCAGAAGTCCAAGCGGGTGGACCTCAACGCCCTCACCCCTGCCGAAGTGGCCAGTTGGAAGCCCGGCGACACCCTGCTCCTGAACGGCAAGATGCTCACCGGCCGCGACGCCGCGCACAAGCGCATCCAGGACATGCTGGCCAAGGGAGAGAAGCTGCCGGTCGATTTCACGAACCGCGTCATCTACTACGTCGGCCCGGTCGACCCGGTGAGGGACGAGGCCGTCGGCCCCGCCGGCCCGACCACCGCCACCCGCATGGACGGCTTCACCGAGATGATGCTGGCCCAGACGGGCCTGATCGCCATGATCGGCAAGGCCGAACGCGGCCCGGTCGCCATCGAGGCGATCAAGAAACACAAGAGCGCCTACCTCATGGCCGTGGGCGGCGCCGCCTACCTGGTGTCCAAGGCGATCAAGAACGCCAAGGTCGTGGGCTTCGCCGACCTGGGCATGGAGGCCATCTACGAGTTCGACGTGGTGGACATGCCAGTGACGGTGGCGGTCGACGCCGGAGGCACCAGCGCCCACATCACCGGCCCGGCCGAATGGAGCAAACGCATCGCCACCGGGGAGTTCAAGAACATTCCGGTGGCCTCGGCCTGAACCTCGGGCCGCCATGACCGGACCCGAAGCCCCGATCGGCGTCTTTGACAGCGGCATCGGCGGCCTGTCCATCCTGCGCGCGCTGCGGCGCGCCTTGCCGCACGAGGACTTCGTCTATTTCGCCGACACAGCGCATGCGCCCTACGGCGAGCGAGCCGAGGACTTCGTGCTCGAACGCGCAGAGCGGATCACGCAGGACCTGGTCGAACGCATCGGGATCAAGCTGCTGGTGGTGGCGTGCAACACCGCGACGGCGGCCGCCATCCAGTCGCTGCGAGCCCGCTGGCCGCACTTGATCATCGTGGGCGTGGAGCCGGCGCTCAAGCCTGCCGCCGCGGCCAGCCAGACCCACCGGGTGGGCGTGCTGGCCACGCGGGGCACGCTGGCCAGTGAGAAGTTCGCGCAGTTGCAGGCCTCGCTGGCGGGCCAGGCGGAGTTCGTGCTGCAGCCCTGTGACGGGCTGGCCGCCGCCATCGAGGCGGGCGATGCGGCCCTCACCGCGTCCTTGTGCGAGCGCCATGTGCGGGCCTTGGGACCGCTGGGCCCCCAGGCCGGGCAGATCGACACGCTGGTGCTCGGGTGCACGCATTACGCGTTCGCGATGCCCGAGTTCGTGCGGCTGGCCGGATCGCAGGTGCGCATCCTCGAAACCGGCGAACCAGTGGCCCGCCACACCCGCCGCTTGCTCGAGCAATCGAGCCTGCTTCAGGCGCCGGCGCGCGCGGGGAGGCTCACCCTCCAAAGCTCGGGCGACCTGCACGCCCTGCAGGACGCGGTACGCCATTGGGTGACGTGACGCCGGGCGCAGGCCTGCGGCCCGGGCGTGACCGAGTCAGACGCCGGCATCGACAGCGGCCTGACGCCCACGCGCCATGTCCACCTTCAGCAGCAGGACCAGCCCCGCGATGAACAAGGCGGCGGTCGACAGGATCGCCACCCGCTGGTTCCCCCCGGCCATCCAGGTGATGGCGCCGTAACTCAGGGGGCCGATGATGGCCGCCAGGCGCAGGGCCACGGTCCACAGGCCGAAGAATTCAGCGAGCTGGCGCGGCGGCGCGAAGAGGCCCGCCATCGCCCGGCCCGCCGACTGGCTGGACCCCATGCAGATGCCGGCGATGGCCGCGGCCCACCAGAAGCCCCCCTTGGTGGTGGTCAGGGCCGCGATGACGCAGGTGAGGATCCAACCCACCAGCGTACTGCCCAAGGCGATCTTGTGGCCGATGCGGTCCTGCAGATAACCCCAGGCGAAGGCGCCCGCCGCGGCGGCGGCATTGAGCGCGAAGATCAGGACCATGGTCTCCTGCGGCTGGAAGCCGATCACCTGCTCGGCGTAGATCGCCGCCAGCGAGATGGCCACCGCCACACCGCCCTGGTAACACACCGCACACGCCATGAGCCACAGGAAATCCGGATGCCGCCGCGCCTGGGCCCAGGTCGACCGCAGCCGCCGCCAGGTGGCACGCAGCCCCTCTTGCTGCAGGGCCTGTGGCTTGGGGGTGGCACGCTCCCGAAGCAGCCAGAAGGTGAACAGCGAGGCCCCGGCGTACATCGCCGCGGTGATCAGCATCGTCACCGGCACGAACTCGGACGCCGGCAGCCCCTGGCCTTGCGCCCACAGGACGTAGGCCAGGCACAGGCCCAGCGTGAGCATGCCGCCCACATAGCCCAGGCTCCAGCCCCAGCCGCTGACCTTGCCCAGGGCCTGCGGCCGGGCCAGCTCGGGCAGGAAGGCCGCCGTCAGCGACTCGCCCCAGGAATAAAAGGTGTTGGAGACGATGATCGCCACGATCGCCCAGGCCACCGCCCCGGGGCCTACCAGCGCCAGTGCGGCGGTGCTGATCACGCAGCCCAGAGTCACCAGCGCCAGCAAGCGCTTCTTGGCGGCGCGCAGATCGGCCCAGGCGCCGAGACTGGGCATGGTCAGCATCACGATGGCGTAGGACACGCTCAGGGCCGCCGTCCAGGCGAAGGTGGCCCACGGCGCCTTGCCCGCGATGCCCCCGACAAAGTAGGCCGCGAACACCGCGGTGATGACCACCGTGGTGTAGCCCGAGTTGGCGAAGTCGTACATCGCCCAGCCGAAGACCTCGCGGCGTCGCACGCCGGGGTTCAGCGTGCCATCCTCAGTCCCAGGTCCGGAAGTCATGGCACCAGCATAGCTGAGCTGGCGCGGGCAGGCGCACTTCAGTGCTTCAGTGCTTCAGTGCAAGTGGCGGGGGCGGCGTCCGCCGCCATGGCTGCCGCCGCCCCCGCTGCCTCGGGGAGGCTTGCCCAGCTCGAGCGATCTGACCAGTTCGTCAAAGCGCTGGCTGAACAGGCGGTCGATCTCGGCAACCACGCCGCCCAGCTCGGCCCCGTCGAAGTGGCGCTCCATGAGGTGCACGACGTCCTCGACCAGCAGGTCGCGCTGGACCTGCATGATCGCCGCCGGTGTGGGGCCGACGAACAGCATGGCGAAGTCGTCGCGGGCCTGCGCCTCGGGCGGGGCCTCCTCTTCGTCGAACTCGGTGTCGTAGAACGTGACCTCCAGGGCGGCACCCTGTTCGGCCAGTTCATTGAGGTTCATGCACATCTCGTCCAGGGCCTGTCGGAAGTCCTCGTGGCCGGAGATGGTCCAGCACAGCGTGAGCAGGTGCTGGGTGGCGTCAAAGCGGATGCCGGGCTCTTCCTCGTAGGCGCTCTCGCAGGCATCAGCCAGGGACTTGGCACCAGCGTACTTCCACAGCGGCTTCAAGGCGTCCTGGATCTGGGCGAAACCCACGTCGGCGCGCAAGGGCACGTCACCGTGCAGATGGATCTCGAAGGGAGCGTTGTAGCTGGACATGATTTCTTGCGCCTGGCCGGATGGTGCCTCGAACGAGAATCGAACTCGTACGCCCTCTCACGAGAAGCGGCGGATTTTAAGTCCGCTGTGTCTACCAATTTCACCATCGAGGCCCGAAGGCCACTGTAAAACAAAACAGCCCCACCAGCGTGCTGGCGGGGCTGCAACGCTGCCGACGGATCGGCAGAGTCTGGGTCTGGAGGCGCGGGGCGGAGTCGAACCGCCCTGGATGGATTTGCAATCCACTGCATAACCGCTTTGCTACCGCGCCGGTGTCCGAACCCCGGTGCCGCCTGCGGCACCGAGAAAAAAGGGAAGCATGAGAGCTTCCCTTTTTTGAAGGATCTGGAGCGGGAAACGAGGCTCGAACTCGCGACCTCAACCTTGGCAAGGTTGCGCTCTACCAACTGAGCTATTCCCGCACAGCCTCGGATTCTACTTGATTTCAAAAACGCGGGGGCCGCCCTCAGGCCAACCCCTGCCGCAACCCGTCCAGCAGAACCAGGGCACCCTCGTGCGTGGACGCGGCACCGTAGACGTAGTGATCGGGGCGGACGATGGCCGCCACCAGCCCCTGGGCCTGCAGCCAGGGCGCGATCAGTGGCACCTCTTCGCGGACGGTGTGCGGTCTGCCTGGCCCGGCGGGGTCGCGTGCATCGGCCTGTGGCGATTCCACGTGCACCAGCGCACCCCCCAGGGGGGCCAGCCGTTGCCTGTAGACCTCGGCCTGACCGGGAGGCAGCCCACCGGCCACCACCACACGCACGCAGGCTCCGGTGAGATCGTCCAGCCGCCCCGAGAAATCGGGGGTGCGCACGCGCGGCTGCGGGAACAACTCACCGGCGTAGGGCGCACCGGCCGCCACCAGACCGTGCAGGAGGTGGGGGATCAGGTTCTGGCGGTACTCGGTCCTGACCTCGCCGCCCTGCGCCGCGAGCAGGCGCGCGTCGCGCTCGCGCGCCTGGACAGGATCGCGCTCGCAGATGATCCGCCCCAAACCCATGGCGGTCAGAATGGTCTGGCGCACGTGCGGACGGCGTTCAGTCTCGTAGGTCTCCAGCAGCGACGCGGGCGACTGCCCCGACAGCACTCGCACCAGCTTCCAGGCGAGGTTGTGCGCATCGCGCAGGCCAGCCACCATGCCCTGGGCCATGAAAGGCGGGGTCATGTGGGCCGCATCCCCAGCCAGAAAAACACGCCGCTCGCGCCAGGCGCGCGCCACCAACCCGTGGAAACGATAAGCCGCCGCCCGCCACAGGCGAGCGTCACCGGGCTGGATCCAGCGCGCCAGCAGGGGCCAGAGTTCCTCCTCGGGGAATTCCGGTGACAGGCTGTCCCCCGGCAGCAGCATCACCTCCCAGCGGCGATGGTTGCCCGGGCCGACCACGAAGGTCGACGGCCGCGAAGCCTCGCAGTACTGCACCTGCGTCTGCGGCAGCTGCGCGAGTTTGTCGTCGGGGACGATGGCATCCACCACCAGCCAGGGTTCGTCGAAGTCGAGGTCCTCGAGCGCCAGGCCCCATTGCTTGCGGATCGGACTCGCACCGCCGTCGCAGGCCACGAGGTAGTCCGCGGTGTACCGGGTCGGCTGCGCCCGCCCGGGCAGCGTCACGTCGGCCCAGACCTGCTCCGCATCCTGGCCGGTCGCCACGATCTCGGCGCTCAGGTGCACCTGCACACCGGGCAGTTCATTCAGCCGGGCGCGCAGCACCCGCTCGAACCCCGGCTGGTTGAACACGTAGTTCGGGGCCCATCCCAGGCGATGCGGTTCGGGCTGGGTGTCCAGCCGCTTGATCAACTGGCCGTCCATGCCCCGGTACTCGCTGGGGCGGTAGGCATCGATGTAGGCCGCGAGGCGGTCGGCGACGCCGAGCTCCTGTGCGATGCGCATGGCCTCATGGTCCAGCCCGATCGCGCGGGGCAGCGGGTAGAGGTCCGGCAAGCGGTCGAACACCGCGACGCGGATGCCGCACTGGCCGAGCAGGCCCGCCAGCGTGGCACCCGTCGGCCCGAGGCCGGCGATGATCACGTCGACGCGGGTGGAGGTTTCCGGCATGCCTTCATTTTTGTGCATAAAAAGTGGTTTTAAGCAGAGTAATTACCCTTGGGCCCGTCCGTCCAATCGCCCACGACGCACGGGATCGAGGCCGATTGGTTAAATTCGCCGCCAGTCACTTCCTTCACGAACCCGCATGAACTTTCTCAATTCCTTCATCCACGGCCATGCGCTGGCCGAGATCCTGATGGAGGGTCACAACCCCTACGCCCTGCAGAAACTGGACACCGCCGATGTCGATGCGCTGCGCCAGCAGATGCAGACCGGCGAGAAGCTCCAGGCCTACGCGATCGGACGGGTCGTGATGTCGGGGCGCGGTGTGTGGGCGGTGACCGAGCGCTCGGTCCTCCTGCGCAACGCACAGCAGCAGGGCGTGCAGACGATCGCACTGGACCAGGTCCAGGACTTTGAGGCGGTGCGTGGCCGCTTCGGGCACACGGTGCGCCTGGCCGCCCAGGGCCGCCGCTGGAGCCTGTACGGCGTCGACCGGGAACTGGCGCGCGCGCTGCACGAGGCCTTCCAGGCACGCGGCATCCCCTCCCGGTTCGAGGACAAGCCGGCGGACAGCCCGTTCTGGCGCGCCTCCGAGGCGGCCCAGGATTGCCTGCAGGACGCGCGCGGCCGGCTGCAGACGG